>ERZ1292633.2646-Hain-H41-02um-R1-2646-length-18090-cov-5_pt1 | contig 18090 bp, 18 predicted proteins | sample MGYA00564406_ERZ1292633 | MGnify/ENA primary metagenome ERZ1292633 (study PRJEB36523, sample SAMEA6512639) | groundwater metagenome | collected 2019-01-08 | study: AquaDiva: Metagenomics assemblies of 32 groundwater samples | reverse complement strand
AATTACGAATTACGAATTACGAATTACGAATTACGAATAACATCTACCTCCACGGGGATTTTTTTGAAGCGGATTACAGCCTCCATCGCGCCGATGAAAATGGCGCTGTAGAAACCATCAGCCATGAGGCTGTTCCGGAAGAAGGGGATGGCCATGAGATAGCTTTGTGCCAGGCCTGATAAATTGTGAGTGTACATCGTGCCGAATGCCCAAACCGCGGCGTTGGTAATTAAAAAAAATAATAATGAGCCGGATAAAACTCCGGCCAGTATGGTGCTGAATTTTTTATTATTTCTTACAATTTGTCCGATCGCGGTCATGAGGAGAAAACCAATGTAAACCGAGGCCATTATCATTGGGCTGTAAAAACCGATTATCAGGTCGCTGACGAACATCATCGCGAGTGGCAATGAATAGGCGTATTTTCTCGGCAAATATATTCCGGCAAAGAAAGCCAGCGCGCCCACCGGCACAAAATTTGCCGGATGCGCCACCAAACGAGAGAACACGCCGATTGTAAGTAAAATTATGGCAATAATAGCGGTGAAGTTTCCTTGATTTTTTTTCATATCAATTTTGATTTTAGTCAACGGGATTATAGCAGACTTTGCAGGAACCGCCAACCGAGGTAGAGACCAAGACCGCCCCCGAGGGCAACCGACCCGCCGAAAATTCCCTTCGCGATTTTGACGGTTGTGCTAGTTGTTGGCTTTAATTCAGAGTAATTCGCGATTTCATTGAATCCTGATGTTTCCAGGCTGTCGGTTGTTGGCTCTCCAATAGTCGGGCTGGGAGAGGTGACAGCAGTTGGTTCAATGGGCGTGGCGGAAGTTGGACGAGTTGGTTCAGTTCTTGGTGAAGTAGTGGCTTTCGGGGTCTCGGCAGTGGCAATCGTAAGCGTCGGCGCGACCGCCTCTGCCTCGGTTGTCGTGGCAATAATTTCAGTAGAGGATGGGAATGAATAATCTATTAAATTTGGTTGGATTCTCATGAGTAATGATGATGACGGCGACGAGGTGGTGAGTGGCGTGGCGGGCGGGCTGATGAGTGTGGATGTGACGATAATAATTGGAGATCCGTTCGCAGCCGGCACGAAGTTAACATTTTGGCGCGCGGGCAGGATGATAGGCCAGTATTTGCCAAGTAGTGCCGGAACAGCATGCTTGGTGGCAAACCAATCCACTGTTCCCGGCATCCAGACCGACTCATAGTATCCGGCGCTGTTCAAATTATTTACGAGAGAGTGCCAAGGGTTTTTTGACGCTGAATTATACCATTGGTTTTGACCCTCGCCGAGAGCGTTAATTCCCATCATCGCCCAGCCGGTGGACAATGGATCACCCCAACCGCCATCGGCAGTTTGCTGATTGCGTAGATAATTTTTCGCTCTGTCAAAAAAGTCGTTTGAAATATCGCTGCCGTTTTTTTGAGCGTAGGCAAGAGCGTTAACCGTCGCGCCGGTAATGTCGACCCCGGCCCAGCCCGCCCAGGTGGAAGCGCCGTCCGCGTTTTGATCAGCCAGGATAGCGGCGATTATGTCGGTGATAATCGTCTCGTTCGCCTTCGCGCCGACGGCGGTTAGGGCGATGAGCGCGAAAACATCATCATTCACGCCGTCCAGTCCGTATTTATTATTTTGATAACACTCCGCGCTCTCGATTTTCCCGCTCATCGCCATTATTTGATTATCGTCCACGCTAACCCCTGCGGCTAAAAGAGCGAGAATATGGCGCGGATAACTGGCGCAAATGTTGAGGTCGCTCGCGTCGGTGAAATTATATGCGCGTGCGAAGTCCAATAGCGACCGATCGCCATTTTTTATATCGTCCGCGTATTCGCCATTTGCGGCAAAGGCCATTATCGCCCAATCGGTAATTCCGCCATCAATAATTTTACCGTCGGTCGCTTGTTGTGATTTCAAGTAATTCAAAATTTTGTTGACGGCGTCGTTGATCTCCGTCGCGCTGATTGATTTGTCAATCGGGGAACCGCCGACGCCTCCGGATTGCGTCGTTTGGTCGGTGGAGGTGGTCGTGGCCACTGTCGGAGCGTCAGTGACCGTGATGGTGATAGGATTACTCCATTTGCTGTAATCGGGCGGCGCGATCCGTGCGAAGAATGTGCCGGTGGAGGCGAATAAGTAATCAACCGTGCCGAGGGAGGCGGAGGTAATAGTGGCAATAGTCAGATTGGCATCCCACCAGCCGGTAGAATCGGGATTGGTTACAGAAATATCAATCGTGTCATTGCCGTCAGTCGTCCACGGGTTCTGTAAATTATCAGATTGGTAGCGCCAGGTTTGAAGAGTGGTAGTCGCGCCGATTGGAAAAGTGGAGGTGCTGGCCGTGATTTGCCACGGTGTGGAAAAGTAGAGATAAATCGATTCGCCTCCTTGGAGCAGATATTTATCCAGGCCGACACTAGGATAGATGCCGTCAACCGTATAATTCCAATTGTCGCAGGCGACGGTGGTTGTGGTCGTCTCAAAAGTTAAACAACGCAGGTAGAAACTGTCCCAGTCGCTGTTATAAACCGCGTCGGTGATTGCGAACATCTCGCTCATTTTGTCCGCGTTGACGAGAGTGGAGAAGACGGTACTCGTTCCGAATAAGTCATGGTTAATGCCGTTCACCGTGTCATAGTAGGTGGTAGTTACGAGAGGAATTTGGCCGGAATAGATCATTGTGTCCTCGTAGCGGATGTTCAAGGCGGCGCTTGGCGTTGTTTCGGCGGTTTCAGTAATTCCGGGCGTTTCTTCGGTGGTGGATGTTCCTGATTCAGTCGTAGTCACCGTGTTGGTTGCCGGCGTGGAAGTAGCGACCTCGTCTTCGGCTTGCGCGCTGAAGCCGATGAATAGATATAAAAATAATGAAATAAGTATAGTCGCTGTCAGTACTCTGAAAAAATTTTCCGTTTTAGAATTTTGATTTTTCATATTTCCAAGTAATTACATCATTTGGTTTAAGGATCGATTGCGATACGCCGATTTTGGCCGATACCCCATTCAGATAGTAGATCCAATAAATTCCTTTTTTTTGGTCATTTTTAATTCCATTGATTTCGTTAACGAATTTGCCGATTCCCGGGTAATCTATGGTCTGAAAAGTGATTCTACCTTCGGCCGCGAACTTGCTCATCGCCTGATAAACGGTAGTGTTCGGCGCAAAGACGGCTTCGATTGATTGATCGCCCACAACCAATGTAAATGGCGCGATTTCCTGGCTATTATTTGACGCCAATGGTATCTCTTCAATATTTTCCGCGTCGGATATTTCGGTAGAGGTGGAACCCGGCTGGGGATTTGGAGCCGGTAGATTTAGTTCTTTTTTCGCTCTCAATTTTTCCGAAATGGGAATGTCTTCGGAGTTTGATTTTTCCTTGGCATCTTCTCGGACAACGGTCGTAGCGCCGGTCTGGCTGATTGGATAATTTGTGATTTGGCTAATTTCGGACGGATTGAAATAGGCCAGAAAACCACTCCCGCCGGCGACAATCAAAAGAGCCAACCAGAGGAGAATAAAATGCCGATGTCGGGCGTAGAACTTGTTCATACTAAAATAAAAAAACTTTCCCCGCGGGAAAGATTATAGGTATATAAAATACTCAAAAAATCGCTTCCTGCTCGGGAACTCTCAATAATGAAGACCGGACTTGTTCTCCTGATTATTTTAGAAGACATTACCGTTGCGGCACAGTGAAGGAATTCCAGAATTGGTTACCTTACTTCCACATTATTGAGGTTGAATTGTGTGGTTAGTGTAGACCCGTGTTTGGAATCTGTCAAATTGGGTTGTGCACAGAATAATTTGTCAAAATCGTGGGGGGGGTGGTATTATTAAAGGAATGTTTTCAGTTAATTATTTTAATCTTAAGTACACAAGTATGGTACATAAATCAGACAGCAGTGTCGGCACATCAGAAGAAGGAGAAGTTTCGCATGAAAGTATAGAGGAATTTAAGAAACGCGTACTCGCTCTCACCGGGATGCATTTTGAAGATATACCAAAAGGCGAGCCGGATGATGCTAATCTCCACATTTTTTGTCGCTGGGGGGATATCTACGTGGTAGGCGTAGATCAGAACCCGGAAGAGGATCGGGACGGAAATAAAATATATAAGGAATTCAGGGTGGTTGATCTCTCGCAAACCTAATCTGGTCTTGTAGTTTTGGCCAATGATCAAGACCCAAATAGCTACGCAAGAAATCAAATGAATGAAAAATCAAGCTTTTTTAGCTTTTAATTTGCTGTAAATTAAACCTTGATTTTTCCTCCACAATACGCTAAACTCCGCCGTATATGTGGATTACCAACATTCTTCAAAAAAATAAGCCAATTTTGGCATTATCCCCGATGGCCGATATGACCGACTCGGCCTTTTGTCAAATTGTCCGGCAAATCGGCGGCGCGGATATTGTGTTTCGGGAAATGGTTTCGAGCGAAGCGGTGGTGCGCGACAATGTCAAGACAATGGGCATGACGGATTTTGTTTCGGCCGAGCGACCGATTGTCCAGCAGATATTCGGCTCTGATCCGCTCGTCATGGCGCGCGCGGCCGCGATTGTGATGGAACATGCCAATCCCGAGGGGATAGATATCAACATGGGCTGTCCGGTCTACAAAATAACCAGCAATTTCAACGGTTGCGCCTTGATGAAGGAGCCGGAACGGGCCGTGGCGATAATCAGGGAAATGAAAGGTGCCATCGGAACAACTCCTCTCTCGGTGAAAATTCGTTTGGGTTGGAGCGACCCTGATGATTTTAAGCGATTTATTCCGATAATTGAAGATGCCTGAGCGGATTTGATTACCATTCACGGCCGTACCAAAGCGCAAGGATACAGCGGTGTGAGCGATTGGGCGCGCATTGGCGAGGCCAAGAAAATCGCCCGCGTTCCATTACTCGCGAATGGCGATATTCATCATCCGAATCAAGTGGCCGAGGCCTTGCGTATTACCGGCGCAGATGGAGTGTTAATCGCTCGGGGCGCGCTCGGTAACCCCTGGTTTTTTCGGGAAGTATCCAATCCGGAAGTAATTACAATGGAAGAAAGATGTCGGGTGGTGCTCGCCCACGCCGATCGCCATCTCGCCCAGTATGGCGAGCGGGGCATGACTACTTTCCGCAAGCATCTGGCCTGGTATTTCAAGGGCGATAGAGTGACGGATCTGAAAAATGCCAAGGAATTGCGTATGAATCTGGTGCGAGTTTCCACACTGGCGGAATTGAAGCAATTACTTGATTCCATTGTCTGAAATCTCGGTCATTTTTTACCGAATTTCAAGCGAAAAATCGCTCCGAAAAATTCCAGAATATCTCGCCCGCCCAATTTTGATTTTCCCTCGGCGCGATCCGTGAAAATCACCGGAATCTCTTTGATTTTAAGACCGTTTTGTTCGGCGCGATAAAGTAATTCTTCCTGAAAGGCGTAGCCGTTGCTTTTGATGCTGTCAACGCCAATCGCTTCAAGCGCCCCTCTGCGGAAACAGCGGAATCCGGCCGTCACATCTCGGGTTTTCAGTCCCAAAATAATTTTGGAAAATAGCATCGCTCCCAGGCTGGTGAATTTTCGCCATAAGTTCCAGCCGATAATCTTTCCGCCCTTAATTCGCCGCGATCCGATCACCAGATCCGCTTTGGAATTTTCCATTTCAAAAATCAGGCGGGGCAGATCGGCCGGGTCGTGCGATAAATCCGCGTCCATTTCAAAAATTAGATCAGCTCCGAGAGCCAACGCTTTTTTGAAGCCCGCGACATAGGCGGAACCAAGCCCGAGCTTGCGCATTCTCTTGATCAGATGGATCCGAAATTCCTTAGCCATAATTTCGACCGTGGCGGCGGTGCCATCCGGAGAATTATCATCCACAATAATCACTTCCAAATTGGCGATTTTCAAGGCAAAAATGCGGTGGAGGAGGACAATGATATTGGCTCGCTCGTTGTAGGTGGGAATGACAATAATCGGTTTCATAATTTGGCGTTTTTTTCCGCGCATAACACCGTGTTCCAAAGCAGGCGGGCGACCGTGATCGGCCCCACCCCGCCCGGAGTGGGCGTGACAAAACCGGCCTTAACGACCGCTTCCTCAAAATTAACATCGCCGAACATTTGGTTGTGAACAAAATCAACGCCGGAATCAATTACGATCGCTCCCTCTTTGATCATCTCGCCGCGAACCAAATCCTTTTTTCCAACCGCCGAAATCAGAATATCCGCCTGCAAACATTTTTGTTTAGTGTCCACCGTGCGACTATTGCAGGTGGTGACGCTCGCGCCCATATTCATTAGTATAATAGCGAGGGGTTTTCCCACCAAAGCGCCGGTGCCGAGAATCGTAACATTTTTTCCGGACACCGGAACCCCCAAATTTTCCAGTATCGCCATTACTGCGCCGGGGGTGGGGGGGAGGATCGTGTCATCGCCCTTGACCAGTCGCCCCAGGTTGGCGTCCGTTAGACAGTCAACATCATATTCCGGCCGGATGGCATTTAGCACTTCGTCGGTAAACAGTGGTTCAGGGAGAGGTAATTGCACAATCAGCCCGGACAGCCTGGCGTCAGTCTGGATTTCGTTAATTTTTTCAATGATTTTTTTCCTTGTAATTCTTGCCGGTAGTTGATGAAGAACAAATTCAATTCCCACCGCGGTCGCGGCTTCGCTTTTCTTTCGGACATAGGTTTGCGATGGCCGGTCAGCGCCAACCAAAATTACCGCCAGTTTGGGGATAATTCCTTTGGCTCTCAATTTCTCCACTCTTTTCTTCAATTTTTTGAGAATTTCCGTGGCGATTTTTCGTCCGTCAATTAGCATATTTCAGTTTTAGTCTTGTCTTCCGATTTGATCGTCAATATTGAAGTAATCAAGAATAATAAGCGGTCGGGTTGATTTGGTTCGTTTTTCTTCCGGACGATCCCAAAGATCGGCGATTTCTCGCTTGGCGGAATCGTCAAAATCCGGATTATTCCGGTAATCCGGAGGAACAGTGTAGCGGACAGAGTATTCGCCGGTAGTGAAATCAACAGTCTCCTCCTTTGAGGTGAGTAAGAAAGTATCCTCGGTCGTGATTGTTTCCTTTGTAAGGAGCCAATCACCGTTTTTCTGAAGCGTGAAAGTATGAACATAACCCCAGCGCTCTCGGCTTCCGCCGTAATGAGTTAGGGCTAGAGAATTACCGTCTGAAGCAATTCCCACAAACGGATCACCGAGGAGACCGCCGCAGGTTCTGCAAATGATGGCGCGATCGTTCGCGATCGTTAGTGTCAGCCCCTTAAACTCGTCCCGATAAATTATCAGTAATTCTCGCGAGGGTCCTTCGCTGTCGTCGTAGTCGGCTCTTTCTTGGATTTTCTGGATGACGAGAACTGCATCCATCAACCCATCATTATTAAAATCATTCTCCTCGGTCGCGAGAATTTCCCAGCCGGACGGGACAAAATTCTCGTATTGTCCGCTGGTATTATCGCCTGTTGACACCGGCTCCGAAGGGTTTTGCGCTTCATCAATAATTGGCGCGACGGGATTCGCGACCGGTAGGATCGGTTTTTCATGAGTACACCCGGATAACATCGCCAGGCCGATAATTATTAGAAGAAATTTGCCGGACATAATGGACTATTTAGCGAGTTGAATCGCGAAGTTTTATTTGGTTCGGGGACAGGGATTCGAACCCCGATAATCAGATTCAGAATCTGATGTCCTACCTTTAGACGATCCCCGAATGATTAACCTGCCGTTCGTTATCTTATCATCGCGCCATCCTTTAATTCACTCAAAAATTTCGCGCTTACAACCACTATATCTCTCCACTTCCAGCCGAAATTCAGGAAAACTTCCTCGCTGGCTATTTCTTGCTTAAGCACCGAATCGTAAATTTGACTGAGTAAATATACTTTCGGATTGTCAACGGACTTCAACAAAGCTCCCGACGGAATCTTCGTTTCCGCCACGGTGGGAAGATAGCCACTCTTCACTTCGTCGCCATCGCTGAAGCCATCGCCGTCAGTATCGGCGACAGTCAGACCGGTATGATATTTTTGCTCCTCCAACTTTGTCAGACCGTCCTTGTCGCCATCAAGCGATTTGGAGCTGTAAATGTCGGGTGAGGTGAAGATCGCCACTTTTCTGCCCTTGATAGTCTTGTTGTTCGGCAAGAAGTCGTGAATGGCGGACATTAGTGTAGCATACTTATAGCGATAGTCAAGCCCACGACCGACACCGGGTTCATTGGTGATAAATTCGTTGCGATCGTCGTCATAGCCCTTTACCAGAATGGTGTGATAAACCGGACCGCCACTCCGAAAGTAGGGATTTTTTAGCCCCTTGCCGTATACGGGGAGAATTACCGGCCGCTCATTGTCAATCTCCGCCTTAATTTGCTCCAATGTCGGATCATCAACAATGAAGGCCTCCCACGGATAAAAATTATTGATTATTTCAATCATTTGCTCGGCGTTGGTATCCTTGTTAAAACCGAAAAATTTATTTTCCAAATTAACTGTTTTCATAATTGCCGCTCGCGCCTGCGCTGTCGGAATTCTAGTATATTTCTTGCCCGTGTAATAATAGTCGGCCATGACAGTAACCGCTTCCTCGCAGGCATCCTGCCAAGGTTGTTTCCAAATGCCGTCCGGCGCCTGCACGGTGAAGGGAACGTTGAAAATGGTTTTGGCTTCAGTGGAGATTGGCAATAAAGCCGAAATTCCGCTGATAACAAGCGTGGCAATCAAGAATAGACGCGTTTTTTTGTTTTCCGGATTCATAAATTGATTTTTTCAGAGTGCTGATTAATAATTTTAGAATCAGGCTACAATTTGTCCGCCGAACGCCGCCGCGATGTCCTCAATCTCCCGCGAGTCTCCGGTTTCCGGTCGGTCGTTTTTTTGGGTTACTACCGTTAAGCGGATTTTGCTTTCCAGTAATTTGTTGAAGAGTTCAAGCAAATTATTCAGGCAGGACTTCTCGGATAGTTTCTCTTGATGAAAAGAATAGGGGACGGCAATGGTCAGATTATTTTCCGAATCCACATTTTCAATCGTGGCCATCTTCAGCAGGAACACCAAAGAAGGAAAACGACCTTCAACCGCGCTCATGAATTTCGGCCACATAGTGATTATATCATCTTTGCTGACGGATTTGCAGTCCGATCCGAGAGGAATTGCGGTCGGTCGGATGCTCGGAGAACTTATTTCCGCTTTTTTTGGAATTGCGGTGGGTTCTGCGTCGGTATTCACTTCCGTGGCGCGTTCTTTGGTTTCTTTTTTTTCGTTTGTAGTCGTTTTTGATTGACCGGACCATTCAATGATGAGCATTTCTAGAGGCAACTGGGGGAGAGGAGAATATTTTATCTGCTGGCTACGCGCCATGGCCATATCAAGCAAATGAATCAAATCATCGGGAGAGATTGTCGCGGAATTAAGTTTGAACTTTTCCAGCAAGTCGCCGGACAATTCCAGCTCGCCCTCGGCCATCTCCGGGTCGGCTCGGTAAACGAGCATGGCGCGCAGGTGGAGTATTAGGTCGGAAAAAATCTGCCCGGATGGTAAACCGGCGGCCAGGATTTCCGTTATCAAATTCAGTCCGTCATTCGCGTTTTTATCCACCAGAGCCGTTGCCAGCCGAACCTGCAATTCGGCGCTTACCGATGGCAGGAGAAATGTTGTCGAGGCCAAGGTGATTTTTTCCACGCCACTCGCGATAATCTGGTCAAGGAGACTGATCGCGTCGCGCACCGCGCCATCGCTTTTTCTGATGATCTGATCAAGAACGCCATCATCAACTTCGCGTTTTTCCTTCTGGCATATTTTTTGCAAATGTTTTTTCAGATCGCGCGCCGGCACTTTTTGAAAAGTGAATCGCAGACAGCGGGAAACGATTGTGTCCGGTATCTTGTGAATCTCGGTCGTCGCCAATATGAATAAGGCGTAGCTCGGTGGCTCTTCCAGTGTTTTCAGGAGAGCGTTGAATGAGGCCGTAGACAGCATGTGCACTTCGTCTATGATGAAAATTTTGTAAGGAGAACGGGTAGGTTTGAATTGAGTATTTTCAATGATATTTTCGCGCACATTGTCCACCCCGGTATGGCTGGCGGCGTCAATTTCCATTACATCAATGGACGCGGAATCGCTGATTTCCCGACAAGAAGAACAGTTATCGCAGGGTTCAAACTCTCCAGGCTTCCTCTCGCGGCAATTGGCCGATTTGGCGAGCAGACGGGCGGTGGTGGTCTTGCCGGTGCCGCGCGAGCCCGAAAACAAATAGGCATGAGCCAATTTCCCTCCGGCGAGCTGGTTCGTGATTGTGGTAATGATATGTTCCTGATTCACCACTTCGGCGAATGTTTGGGGGCGATACTTTTGGTATAGAGCCATACGGTGGCAATTACGAATTATCAATTACGAATTACGAATATAAGATTGCTTTCTTGTTTTATTGCTTTTTAGCTTTCTTGTTTATGTCGGCTATTATAGCCTAGATTCGGGGTAAGGTAAACCGGAAATAATTGAGCTTTGTCCACCCCCTATTGTAATGATTTACCCGGTATGATATACTTGTGGATAAGTAAGGTTTTATTTATTTAAATAATTCGGTATGCCTACGACCAGAAAAGCCAACCCAGCGCTCATGAGACCGTATAAGCTCTCAGCGGAACTCGAAGCCGTCATCGGCGCCGGTCCATTGCCACGCGGACAAGTGGTGAAGAAAATTTGGGAATATATCAAAGCGAACGGCCTGCAGGATCAAGCGAACAAAAGAATGATCAACGCCGACGCCAAACTCAAAGTGATTTTTGATGGCAAGTCGCAGGTATCAATGTTTGAGATGACCAAGTTGGTTTCCAAGCATTTGACCGCCTAGATTCCGAAAAACAAATAAAAAATTCCCCGAATTGTCGGGGAATTTTTTATTTGGAAATTATGTTATCCACCGCGGCCCAGTCGCTCCGGCCAATCTCCGGCAGAATAATAACCACTTCGTCGCCGACTTTGCCTTTGTAAAAACTGATGGAGGCGGTGAGGATTTTGTAATGACGGTTCTCATGGGTGGCGCTCCATTTTTTACTTTCCAGGTCATAGGCCAGCACTCCCAGAATTTTTTTTCTCTCAATCGGCTTGATCTGCTTGTAGATGAAGGATCCGTTTCTGCCGATCGTGAGTTTCATAATGTCGCCTTCCACCAGTTTTGATTTGCTGGCGTAATTCGGCGGCACGGCGTATTCCGCTCCGTCCTCGCCAATCATTTTTTCGCCGTTGAATACTCCCTCCAGTATCTTTTCACCGGTCGCGAGAACTAGATCGGATTCAGTCGCGGTTCCGGCTCTTCCGCCAATGATCGGTTCCGGCAAACCGTCCAGGGCGCGAATCACCGCTTCCAGTTGATCCCGGATGCTGTGGATAGATTTTTTGATTGTTTCAAGATCAAGATTGTCATTGTTCGGTTTTGGTGTTGTTGTTTTTGGAGGATCGATTTTTTCAGCCTCAATCCGACGGGTTAGGGTAGTTGGCACAGTCTGATTCTCATCCGCAATCATCGGCGTCGTTGGTCTGGCCGGTATCGCGCCAATCGGATAATCAGTCTTAACATTCAAAATACTGGCGATGGAATCCATATTGTTTGGTGTTTATTTTTAACAATCTCAATTCGCAATCGTTAATTCGTAATTTGAAATTCGTAATTCGTAATTGCTAGAGGCTCGCTTCAATCATATCATCCTTCGCCCCCTTCGCTGCCATCCCGAGTTGGGTGCGTTCCAATATCTCCGTCTCCACAATCCGGCGGTCGCGTCCGTACTTCAGGCGGGATAATTGCTTAATCGCGGCCGCCAGTTCCGGATTGCCGGCATGCGGCGGGTAGCCGAGCATACTGAACGGTTTGGCGGCTTCGTTGTCAATCAGCAACTTGGTGTAATAAGAGAACGGCGGGGGATTAAGGAGGTCATAGGCGCCGAATACCGGCGCGAATTCTTTCTGTAAGATGTCGGCGTCATCGGGACCAATGCGTCCGGTGCAAATCGTGCCGGCGTTTCCAAGCACCGCATCCTTGATTTCCGATCGTCCCTTGTCATCCATCAATTGGCCCATATACTGGTGGGCGATAATCAAGTCTAAACGGTATTTACGCGCTTCGGAAAGAATGGTGGCGATGGAGTTTGTGACGAAATTTTGGAACTCATCAATATAGAGGTAGAAGTCTTTGCGCTCCGATTCCGGCAAATTGGCGCGTCCCATGGCGGCCATCTGTAATTTGGCGACGATGATGAGGCCGAGAAGCTGGGAATTAACTTCGCCGGTCGTGCCCTTGGACAGGTTGACAAGCAAAATCTTCTGGTTGTCCATTATGTCGCGGAAATCAAAACCGGATTTTTGCTGACCCATGATGTTGCGCATCATTTCATTCTCCACGAACCGTCCAACCTTGGAGATTAAGTAGCCGAGCATTTCCGATTTATGAAAATCGCTGGTTTTGGCCATTTCTTTTTCCCAGAAGGCGCGTACCACCGGATCTTTTAATTTAACCAGATATTTCTTGACGAAGTCATTATCCGTGAACATCCGGGGAATGTCAATAATCGTGCCGGTGTCGTGGATATCCGCCATGAGCGTTAGCATCACATTGCGCATTTGGTGTTCAAACATCGGACCGATCATTTCCGGCGGGAACAGTTTATAAAAAATGGAAATCATTTCCTGTACCGCGAAGTCCTTCTGGTCTTCCGTCTTGGCTTCCAGCATGTTCAGCCCGATCGGGCGCTCCATATCGGATGGATTGAAGACAATCACTTCATCGGCGCGATGCTTTGGCACATCACCAAGAATATCCTCCACGAGATCGCCATGCGGGTCAATCACGCAAACTCCCTTTCCGTCCCGAATGTCCTGCTTGACCAGGTTGGATATGAAAACCGACTTGCCGGTGCCGGATTTACCGATCACATAGAGATGTCGGCGACGATCCGCCTCCTTCATGTAGATTGGCTGATCAACGCCTCGATAGAGAATATGTCCAAGCAATAGCCCTGATTTCGGCAGGTTGGATGGCGGCGCCGCCTTGCGCCCGGTAAGCCATTTGATATTCGGCGCCTCGGTGGAATGGAGGGGGAGATGCCACATGCCGGCGATTTCCTCGGTGTTCAAAACAAAAGATCGGCTTTCGTGAAATGATCGGTAAATAAAATCGCTGATCAGTTTTTTTTGGTTACGAGGCATGACGGCGTTGAATTCATTGCCATAACGATAAAAATTGAATTGACTGAATGAATTGATGATATTATCCAGATTCATCTGGGCGATTTCCTTGTCGTCCGAGGAACTGATTGCCCGGATGGTGACCTGCAAGCCGCCCTTGGAAAGTTTTTCTTCTATTCCTTTCAACATTTCCTCTTCCATCGGCGAAAGTTGGTACAGTTTGGTTTCGGGAGTTTTTCCGGAACGGAAGGTTTCTCCGAAAAATTTTCCGAAAAGATGGAAAAAACGATGTATACCGACGCGATGGGCGACATTTTCAAATTTTTCTCCTTTTCTGACCTCCCGCACGATCCGAACCCCGCGCCGACGCCATTTTTTGTCCGCCGAACGGATAATGAATTGCACCGCGGCCGAGCTATTGTGTTCGTTTATTTTTGACAATACATTAAGCACCGAGGACAGCGGATCGGAATCCATTTTTTTGTAGGTTCGAAAAGGAAATACCTGGGGATTCTTGTTTTTAAGATAAGCGCCGACAATCCTGCTGTTCGGCTGGAAGATATTGTAATCAATCATTTCCTCAATCTGGGCGTAAGGGTATTGGGCGTTGATTTGTTGCTCAATGAATGAACGCCTTTTTGCCGGCACCGCCACATAAAACGAAATTTGATTGTTGTGGACAACCAGCTCAAAAGCCATATGGTCATTGCGTCCCTTGAACCAGGCATCAAATCCCTTTTCCGTCTTCAAACCGGCCACGGTCGCGAAAAGCGTTTCGGTAATGCCGATTTCTTCCTTGACATGTTCCAAGCGGTCTTCATTGTTGCCTTGCTGATTCGTGCCCTCGGACTTTCTTTCCTTTGGAACTTGGATGCAAAGCACGACGCGGTCAAATGCCTTGTGAGCTCGAAAAAAATTACGGGCGAGCGAGCGCAAAATAAAAAGAACTCCGACGATGAGGAGTATTACGACCCAAGCCAACACCAAATTGATGATTAAATCATTTTGAGCGGCATTTTGAGCGAGATAATTCTGGTCGCTGATGAACACTTGAAGCATAACCTTACGACTATTTCATTTTATTATTTTTAAGCGAAACGATCTTATCCACTTTGATTTTCGCCTCCTGTTCCAGGAAAAATCTATTCACTCCGGGCAGGAGTTTAAGCCATTCCAAGAGTAGCCTGAAAATCGTCTTGATCTTGAATTTCGCCTCCTTCAGAATGGATCGGATTTCCCAGGCCGTTTCCTCGCCCTTAATCTTGAAATTCTGCTGTTCAACGGTTGATAGTTCCTTGTAGGCCTCTTGCAATCCCTCCTCCATAATATGTTCAATCTGGATTGTCAATGTATCGCGTACTTGCGGGATGCGGGATGGTCGAGGTTTCCTTTTGCCGGCGCCGAGCAGTTTTTTGAGGGTATTGATGCTCTCGTCCAAAAAACCGGCGTCCTTTCCTGCCACCGCAATTTCATGCTCCTTCTCCTTGACCGCTTCCGTGATCATTTCCTCCAATTTTTCTTCCGCCGAATTATTTTCAATTTCAGGAATACCGGCCATCCTTTCTATTGTCGGTTCGCCGCTAATGAAATTTTCATTTTCGCGCGATCCGTTCAGCGCATTGGCATCAGGAACAGCCAGAACGCTCTTGTTCGCCATTTGGTCGGTTAAGTTTTCCTTTTTGTTAAAATTAACAGCGCTCATAGCATCATTATAGCTACCTTATTTTGAAAATTATAAACGATGGTTGCAGTATAGCAAAAAAAATAAAAAAAGGCTACAATAATAATTGCTGCGCGCCCATGAAATGGAGGGGGTAATGCCAAAGGAGAAGTTTTTTTTTCGGGAAGTGTCGGAGTGGCAGAGGTTGGAATGCATCCGCCAGTCCGATCGCTATCGCTGTCCGAACCTGGCGGTTCTGGAGGCCGTGCTGTTGGTCAACGGTGTTCATCGCGCCGCCGTCCGTTGTTGCATGAATCCAGACTGCCGGAAGAGGGCGAAGGTTCTGGCCAAGGCGTACAGGTAGGGAGTCCGAGCGTTATTACCGACGGGAGATTCTGCCCGTCGGTAATAACCAACTACATTCATTGAAGCTGAAACAAAAGTATAGTAAAAAATCCGCCAATCGGCAGGTTTTTTTGTTTTTCATACTAAAGTCAAGCATCAGGCTAGTTTGACATTTCTATCAACTCTTTGTTCACCATCCGGCAAATCCTTAACCGTATAGCCGAGCGAGTCAATCAGATCGCGCAGTCGGTCGCTTTCCGTCCAGTCTTGTTTTTTTCTGGCGTTCAGTCTCAATTCCAGCAAACCACTTACTTCCTCGGTTAAAATTGTCGGCATGGCGGTTTTAATTAAATCAAGGCCAAGAATTTTATCAAATTCAGCAACATCATTTTTGGATAATTTATCATTCTTGATTGCCGTCCAAATTACGGCCAGCGCCTCCGGAGTGTTAAGATCATTGTTGATCGCGTTGTGGAATTTTTCCTTGGTTTCAGTCCCTGTTTTGATGACATCGGGAATTTTTTGAATTTGTTCACGCAGGTTATCCAATCCTTTTTTCGCCGCTTCCAACGCCTGCCAGGAGAATCCGATCTGTTTGCGGTAGTGCGATTGCAACAAATAATAGCGATAAGCGATCGGATTGATTCCGGCATCCTTCAAGACCTGAAGTGTCAAAAAATTATCAGCGGACTTCGCCATTTTGTCGGCGCCGCTCAACAAAAATTCGCCGTGCAGCCAGTATTTCACCCAAGGTTTTTTGCCGGTCAGAGCCTCAGATTGGGCGATCTCGTTGGTATGATGCACCGGAATATGATCAACGCCGCCACAGTGGATGTCAAATTGTTCACCGAGGTATTTCATGCTCATCGCCGAACATTCAATATGCCAGCCGGGAAAACCCATTTTTCCGAAAGCCGCCCATTCCATTTGGCGTCTTTGTCCGGCGGGTGAAAATTTCCAGAGAGCGAAATCATGTAGGTTGTGTTTCTCTCCAACCTCCACGCGATGTCCGGCATCCAAATCTTGCTTATCCAGGTTGGCCAGTTTGCCATAATCCGGGAGTTTGGTGGTATCAAAATAAATTCCATCGGTGGTCTCATAGGTAAAGCCTCGGTCGTGAAGCGCTTGGACAAATTTAATCTGTTCGCTGATGTTGTCGGTGGCTTTGCAATAAAATGTTGGCGGCAGGATATTCAGGTCGGCTAAATTATCTTGAAAAGCGCGGGTATAAAAATCGGCGATCTCTCCGGCCGTCTTGCCCTCGCGAACCGCTCCTGCTTCCATTTTGTCTTCGCCCTCGTCCGCGTCATCGGTTAGGTGTCCGACATCAGTTATGTTCATGATGTGGCGCACTTCATAGCCGTTGTGGATGAGAACTCGCTTCAGGATATCCTCAAAAACATAGGTGCGCAGATTGCCGATGTGGGCATAGTTGTACACTGTTGGTCCGCAGGTATATAATCCGACATTTGGCGGATTGATTGGCGTAAATTCCTCGATGGAGCGGGTGAGAGTGTTGAATATTTTCATACGAAGGGAATAAACCAGTAGGTATAAGACTAGGAAGTGACGGGTTAATTTGTGGTTATTATAGGGAATTGCGGACAAAATGTAAATCCTTGGCCATTGTCGCGGTTTTTTGGTATACTGCTCCTGCTATTCACAATTAATCAAAATCAATATGGATACGGAAATTCAGCCACGCCATCATCCGGATATTCGCTGGGCAATAATCATTTCCTGCTTGACCACCGCGCTCTTGGTATTGGTCATCGCCTATGCTTGGAACAATATGAAGAAATTGGAAATGGAAGCAACCTACAACAGAACCAACACGGAAATAACGATTGAAAATGGTAAAAAAATAGGCGCGATGCAGGACGAGGTGGATGGTCTGCGCGCCATTATTGACAATTTAAAGGGAGAAATAGACCAATACCGGGTAGATCTGGAAAAGGCGAAAATGGCCTCGTCAACGAAGGATTTGAACGCCAGTACAACGGAAAAAGGTGTGTTTTAATTGGTACTATCCGCGCCAGTATGAAAAACTACTCCTCCAGCAAATCGCAAAAAGGAAAAACTTCTTACCGCACCCCCAGCCGTTGGAAAGCGACTCGGCCGGAATTGACAAAACGGCTGAAATATGATCAAATTAAGCCGTGGAAAATAAAAATTCCCAATTCATAATTTCGTTCCAGTATGAAAATTATTTCCGTCGGCGGGTCAATTATCATTCCCCAAACCGGTTTTGATATTCCATTCTTAAAAAAATTCCGGAGTTTGATCCTGCGTCAGGTGGAGAAAGGCGAAAGATTTATTTTGGTGGTCGGCGGTGGCGCGACTTGCCGGTATTACCAAGACGCGGCCAAAAAAGTGGTGAATCTCACCGATGAAGAACTGGATTGGATCGGCATTAACGCCACTATTTATAATTCCCAATTCGTCCGAATGCTGTTCGGTGATCTGGCGCACAGCGAAGTGATCACGAATCCTAACAAAAAAATAAAAACCGATCGGCCGATAATCATGGCCGCCGGCTGGCAACCGGGGTGTTCCTCGGATAACGACGCGGTTCTTCTCGCGAAAACCTACGGCGTAAAAGAGATTCTGAATCTGTCCAACATTGAGTATGTCTATGACAAGGATCCGAAGAAATTCAAAAACGCCATCCGAATTGAACAAATAGACTGGAAATCATTCCGCCGCGATATTGTCGGCTATGACTGGAAACCCGGCAAAAACGCCCCGTTTGATCCAACGGCGAGCGGCGAGGCGGAAAAACTCGGTTTGAAAGTGTCCATCGTGAGGGGTACGGATTTGAAAGAAGTGGACAAGGCGATACAAGGCAAAAAATTTAAGGGGACGGTGATAGCTACGAATTAATTATTAATTCCGTCAGTCTTC
>ERZ1292633.2645-Hain-H41-02um-R1-2645-length-18093-cov-9_pt1 | contig 18093 bp, 12 predicted proteins | sample MGYA00564406_ERZ1292633 | MGnify/ENA primary metagenome ERZ1292633 (study PRJEB36523, sample SAMEA6512639) | groundwater metagenome | collected 2019-01-08 | study: AquaDiva: Metagenomics assemblies of 32 groundwater samples | reverse complement strand
AACGGTTCAGATCGTGGCTGCGCTTCGCTTGCACGATCTAACCTTATTCGTTGGGGAGCCGACCAGGGCTCGAATCTACAGTTAGTGAATGCGTCAAGTATTGGCCGGGTCAGGACGACCGGTAAGCTCCCACAGTGGCAGCCCCTCGCCGCGTCAGGCGAGCAACTCGCGCATGCTCCGATTGACTTCGGCGCTGTAATGGCGCGCGGTCTTGCCGCTCGGAGCGAGGGCCTCGGTGTAGAAGAATTCCGGCAGTTCGTCGTCTTTCTCGGTAAAACCGGCCGCCTTGTTGAATGCCCACTCGTTGCGCAGCGTCTCGAGCCCCAGGGTCTGCATGAACGAGGTATCGAGCTTGGTGCCATGCGCGTCATTGAGCGCGGTGACGATGAGATCGGCGCTGACGTTCGTCACCGAACGCCCGAAAATGCACAGGCCCAGGGAATCGGCCGCGGCGAATACGGTCTGAACCCCGAGGCTGGCCGCCACCAGTTCCGCGGTGGTCTTGTCCTTGCAGTCGAATAGCGGCAGATTTCCCGCGGTGTGATCGGCGCCTTGCGCCGTGATCATCATGGAAATGCCGGTCACCTCGATCACGCGCGGGTCGTAGGCGCTGATGCTTTGCTGCTTGATCACGGGGACACGGGCGACTTTGTAATGCGCACCGACGCGGGCGGCGCCTTGGGCGAAAATGCGGCCGCGCTCGTTGCCCTGGCGAATGTCGTCCAACGCCTTCAGCATGAATTCTTCATCGCCGAATTTACCCAGTCCCGCTTCCATCAGCACAGCCAGTGTGGCGCCGGCCTCGATGGTATCGATGCCGAGATCGTTGGCGACGGCGTTCACGCGGGCCACTTGGTCCGGGTGGTCCAGGCCGCAATTGCTGCCCATCAGGCCCAGGGTCTCGTATTCCAGCGGCGACACCAGTTCCTTGCCGTTTTCATCGACGTAGACGTTGCTGCATTCGATCATGCAGCCCGGCATGCAGGCGTGCGAGATCTGCCCGCCGCGGATCGAGTTCAGCTCGCGGATAAAGTCGCCGCCGAGCTTGAGCGGTCCTTCCGACGCCTCGACCAGGCGGCCGGCGCTGAAGTTGCGCACCGGGAGCCCGCCGATGCGGTTAGTGATGTCGCCCATCATCGCCGTGCCGGTGCGCTTGAACGTGTCGATTGCCGGCTCCTTGGAAAGCCGTGCGCCGTATTCGCGGATCGCGCCCATGACCTTCTTGCGGTCATGGAAAGTCGGCATCTTGTGCACGTCGATGACGATGGCCTTGACCTTCTTCGCGCCCATGACGGCGCCGACGCCGCCGCGCGCCGCGAGCCGCGACGGCCGCCCGTCGGTGTCGGCGAAGGCGATGCCCGAGACGAGGCCGAGATATTCGCCCACCGGGCCGCATAGCGCGAAACTGATTTTCTTGCCGTATTTCTCGAACAGCAGTTCGGCGGCCTCGTTGTTGCCCTTGCCCATGTAGGGTTCGGCGGTCTCATAGGTGATGGCGCCCTCTTTGGTGATGCGGATGACGACCCAGTCCTTGGATGCGCCATAGAGGGTGAACCCGGCGGTCTCGAGCTGGCCGAGCGCGAAGCCGAAGGTGCCGCCCGAATTGGCTTCCTTGATGCCGCCCGTCAGCGGGCTCTTGCAGCCGACGCTGAGCCGGTTGGCGTTGGAGAAGTTCGTCCCCGCGAACGGCCCGGCGGAGAAAATCAGCGGATTTTCCGGGGACAGCGGATCGACTTTCGCCGCCCCGTTCGCGAGCAAGGTTTTCGCGATGAAGTGCCGGCCGGCGCGAACGATCGCCTCGCCGTGGAATTCCTCTGTCCTGACCGAACGGTCGCTGAGATTGATGTGCAGGTATTTGCGCATGTCGATGTCACCCTGTGAAAGAAATGCAGATTGCGATGCTGTTGCAATTCTACCCTGTTCGCCATCGCTTCGCCCCCGCCGGCTGATCGCGGCCACTGCGCTCTTGCACGGCGCGGCCTCAACCGAAACTGACGATCTCGACCCAGTTGGCGCCTTTTCCGGTGGGGTATTTCCGCAGCAGCGCTAGCGCGCCGCTCGCCTGGTCGATCGCATAGACCGAAATCGTGTCCGACTTCTCCCCGCAGGCGACCAGGAACCTGCCTTTCGGGTCGATGGCGAATCCGCGCGGCTGCGTCTCAGTGGGCGTGCTGGCGAGGTAAGTCAGTTTTCCGGTCTCGGCATTCACGCTGAGCGCCGCGAGAGTGCTGCCGGTGCGCTCCGAGATGTAGAGGAACCTGCCGTTCGGCGTCAGGTGGATGTCCGCGGCCCAGATGTCGCGGTCCCGGTTGCGCGGCGGCGCGGCGGTCGGTGCGCCGACGGCCATGCGCGGCGCGCCGGGCACGAGCTTCGTGTCCGCCGGCAGCCCCGATGCCGAGCCGATTTCGGTCAGCAGGCCCGTCTTGCCGTCCAGCGCGAACGTCGTGACCGTGCCTAGCAGTTCGCTCAACAGGTACAGGAACCGGTTGTCGGCCGAGGTGACGAAGTGGCGCGGCCCGGTCATGGGTTGCAACTGGGCGACCGCGGGTGTGTTCGAGGACAGCCGGCCGGACTTCGCATCGAAGGCGAACTGGAACATCTGGTCGCTGCCCAGCGTGGGGACATAGACGAAGCGGTTGCTCTCGTCCGCGCGGATCGAGTGGGCATTGCGGCCCACCGGGATCACCTGCAGCGGCTCGGCGGCAACGCGCCCATCGGCGCCGACTGCGTTGACGCTGATCAGGTGCGCGTGGTACGACGCACCGAACAGGTAACGCCCGGTCTTGTCGAGCGATATGTAGGGGAAGCTCTCCGCCAGCGGCGATACCGACAGCGGCGTCAACGCGCCGGTGCCGGGGGCTATCGCATAGGCGTGCACCGAAAACGGCTTGGAGCGTACCGCGGCGTAGAGAAAGCGCCGGTCCGGGCTCGCGGCCATAGGGCCGACGGCGTCCGCGGCCTTGACGCGCGCGCCCGGCCGCAGCGCGCCGTCGGGCTGCATGCTGAAGCTGGCGATGTCGCCGTCGGCGGCGTTCGAGACGTAGACGAAGGTTCCTGCCAGAGTCGGCATTGCAGTTCTCCTGATTGAAGTTGCGAAACGTTTCTTGGTCTGTCCCGGGTATCGTTGTAGCAGCGGTAAATCTGGAATCTGTCCGCCACCCTCGCGATCCCTCAAGCAGCGGGAAGTATAGTCCGAGGTCGAGAATTGTGAAGCCGAGGCAACGCACGCACCGGTGCGTGTCCGGTGAACGCGATAGGTTGGAGATCCAATAGGGACGCCGGTTTCCGGGCAGTTCTGTCCAATTCCTGGAAGATCTGCGCTATTCCGAGTGGTGAAATTTCCCGATGCTTGGGGTAATGGCGCGATGAACTACCTACGGGGATTAGCCAATCTGTGCCCGGCGCACAGGGTCAGGACCTATTTTCAAGAACAGCTTGAACCCGGCGTGCGCCCCCGATAAACTCTTCAGCCTAATACCTCATTTCTAATTGGTAAGGAGCAACGATGTCGGACGAAGATCTGAAGGCCGAGCTGGAGCGGTTGCGTAACGAGAACGCCGCGCTCAAAAAAGGGGCTGCCACCGGCATCACCATGAAAGTCAGCGAGAAGGGTGCGCTCTCGATCTACGGGATGGGGCGTTTCCCGGTGACCTTGTACAAGGAGCAGTGGCTCAAGCTCCTGGAGGTGTCCGATGACATCCGGACGTTCATTGCGGCGAACGAGGGGCGGTTGAAGACGAAGGGGTGAGTGCGTTGAGTAAGCCCAAAATGACCGGCGCGAGCGACGCCGAGGTCATCGCACTGCTGAAGCGTTACAAATGCCCGACGCCATTTCATGAGGTGCGGACCCGGTTTCTGGGCAACATTGCGTCACCCGTCATGGCTGCCTCGCCGTTGCAGACGGTCAAGCAACTATGGGGTGGCGAGTTGCCGGAATTCGACTCCATGGAGGCCGTGAATGAACTGCTCAACGCGCTGGTCGCAGGCCTGTGGAACCGCCTGGCGGCGCACCAAAGCAGCCGCAATCCGTTCCGGCTAATTCGTTTCGACGTGGCGCAGACGCGAGAAGGTGTCAAGCATCTCGCGCTGGTTCGCAGCCAGGAACTGGACGGCTTCGTCGAAGGCCTGTTTGGCGCCGAAGAGCATATTAATTTGCCCGAGCGCGCGCATAAAGCACTTGGCGTCCTTGCCGATATTCGGTCCATGTTGGCGGGAGCCATTAATTTGCTTGACGACTCGAGCAAGGCCGCAGAGCCCGATGACCTCAAGGGCTTGGTTCGCAATTTTCAGGAAATCAGCGTCATTCTCGAAACAGAAATGAACAAGGCAATTCTTTCGTGCGTACGTGCTCGTCGCCAACTGCTTGAGCAGATACCGGCAACCAAGCCTACGTTGCACTAGCAGCGGCACTGACGCTTTGTGCGCGAGGGACGTCCGGGACCGACTCCGCGCTCGTCCGCCGATAAGGGGTAGCGCACCCACGCCGTGTCGAACTTGAGATCCGGCTCGCGGTCGGACAACGGCCCGCCAATCTAGGGGGTGCCCGGCGGCTTGATTTTCCTATCGCTATCGCTCTACCAGTTCCATTCAGAGCCAAAGCCGCTCGATCACTTTTCCGCCAGGTAAGCGGTAGGCTGAGAAATCCCTTACATCGACCGTCACGATCTTGTCGATGCCATGAATTCCGGCCAGAGCCACCAATACGGCATCGGTAAAGTCGGGCGAAAGATCGCGGTATTTTTTCATGATGGGTCGAATGACCGCCAAGTCGGCCATGCCAATTTCGTGAAACGTGATCGGTCCCTGTTCCAGCCACTCCAGCAGCGCTATCTTGCCGCGATTATCGAGGAAGAAGCTCGCCTCGGAAACGACCGGCCAGATGGAATGGAACTCAACTCCCTGGGTGCTTTTGAGAAACGCGATGGCCGATTCGTGATGACTGTCATCGGCAGCAAACAGGGCGACGAGAAACCCCGTGTCAACCCACGCGGCGGTGCTTGGCAACCAACTTCTCCCAGACCGCACGCTTGACCGGATCGGTCGGCGCGGAGGCAAGAGTACCGGCGCCGAACAAGCGCTTGCCTAGAGTATAGGGCGTCTTGTCGGCACGAGCCAAACGCTGGCATAACTCGCGCACGGCCTGGCGTACGAGTGCGCTCCTGCTGCGGGCCGTCCGGCGCGCAGCAGCATCGAGAAGGGCTTGCTCTTCATTCGTCAAGCGGACGGACAAAGGCATAATGTTCGCTTATGTGTATGACAGTGTGACAATGCTAGTCCAGTACCTCTGAAAAATCAAGGCCCTCCGCTCAGACTCCAACCCCATTGGACCAGCCTAAGATTTGCGCTTTTCCTGTTAACGAAAAAATTGACAGAACTGCATTCCATGCGTAGTATCCAACCCCTGATAGCAAACGCTCCCCCGCTGGTAATTGATCTAAGCCATGCGCGAGCATGCACCAGCGGTTCGGAGCACTACCTTGAACCCTAGATTTGCCCTCCTTCTTGATGGCGGCTTTGTAACGAAAGCTTTAGCCGTTAAGAAAAAACAATTTCCTTCCGTACAAGATATCGAAGCCGAGTGCAAACGGATTCGATCTCATGCAGACCTGCAATCGCTAGACCTTCTCAGAATTTATTTCTACGATTCACCGCCAGCAAGCGGGGTCTTAACAAATCCCATAGACGGCGCTGTTCTTGATCTCGGCAAGAGCCAAGTACATCTGCGCAATACAAAACTGCTTAACGATATTGAGTTGCTTCCGGACTTTGCCCTTCGACGCGGTGAAGTAATTGCTAGAGGGTGGAAGCTTGGCGAAAAAGCTCTAAAGCGCCTCCAAAAAGCCCCGGCATCTCCAAAGGCCGGTGATTTAGTTCCAAATATCCAGCAAAAAGGTGTTGATCTGAGAATCGGTTTGGACATCGCCCGTCTTGCACTACGTCAAACGGTCCAGGTCATTGTGGTGGTTACTGGAGATAGCGATCTGGTTCCGGCTTTCAAGTTTGCGCGACGCGAAGGGATAAGGATATACCTAGATCATTTAGGAATGCCCATACGTCGAGAATTGAGAGCGCATGCGGACATCCTGATTTAACCCGCTTCGGCGGGTTTTTCGTTTTATGCGCGGTTTATCACGGCATAATCCGCGCGTAATGCACCGTTTCAACGTGGAGTATCGACGGACAGCAGGGGGAGCCGTGGGCGAGCGCCTTCACGACCCATCTCCCAACACCTCGACACACTCCGCGATTACCTGCACCTGACCTTCTTCCGCGCCGGTGAGCACGATCGGCTCGAAGTCGGGGTTGACGGGCTTCAACGTGATTCTTGCGTGGCGCCAGGAATCGCCGTCCTCGGTCTTTTCGCTCTCATAGCGTTTCACGGTGTAGCGCTCGCCGCTCTCGGGGTCGGTGGCATCGCGCAGTTGGACGAGCACGGTCTTGCCTTGCCGTGTGCCCGCGACGGGCGCGGTGAAGAGGCAGTACGAGCCGTCCGGGATGGCAGGCTCCATCGACTTGCCCACGACCTGGGCGACGAACATGCCGGCGTGCAAGCGGTGGCGCGATTTGATCGCGACCCACTGGAAGCTGTCGTCCTCGAAGTGCTGTGGATCGCTGAATGCGCCGGCGGCAGCCTTTAGCGGGACGAGCGGCACGCAGGTGGCGTAGCGCTCCTCGGGCCGCGGCTGCACGACGCGCGGCCGGAACGGGATAACCTTTGCCGTCGCGGCCTTCGCTTCCCCGGTCTGGAACGCCCCCGGCCAACCGCCGTGCCGCTCGATCACCTCGTCGATCTCCTGCATCAGGCGGATGGTTTCATTGAGCGCGACGACGATTTTCTGGTAGTGGGCGAGGTCGTCCTTGGAGAGCGTGCGGCCCTTGCGGTCCTTGAGCCACTTCTCGCAGACTTGGTAGCCGCCGATGTGAAAGTTCCATACGGCCTCCGGCACGCCGCGGAAGCTGATGGCGCCGGGCGTGGCAGGTTGGCCCTTCTTCGTCGCGGCAGCGTCAAGCCAAACGGTGTCGTCCGACCAGCCGACTCGCTCGACCTCCGGGTTCTCTGGGCCGGTGTACGTGGTGATAAAGTCGTCGAGCTTGGGCGTCTTCATCACGTGCAAGGCGACAAGCTCGCCGCCGAGGCGGGTGAGGTCGCGGAAGACGTCGAAGCTACCGGGGAGTGGCACGCGTGGAAAGTCGCTCTTTAGGAATTCGGCGTAGCGGCTCCGATAGCCAGGACTGTGAAAGACCGCGTAGGCGTAGTGGAAGATGTCTTCGGGCGTCGGGAGAGGTCCTCCAAAACATCACCAGCCTTGTGATGTTTCTTCGCCGGTTTCGCGGCCGATGCAGATTCATCACTAGCCTTGTGATGAATCTCGGGAACGCGGTTGGAATAGACCTGATAGAAGAGCCTGAAGTAGCGCAAGTTGGTGACGGAAAAGCCTTTACCATACCGCCGGTGAAGCCGCGCCGACAATGCTTCCAGCACCCCTTGACCGTACTCCGCGCGCGCATCGCCCGCCTGCACGAGTTGCACGATTTCCCGGCCAATGTACCAGTAGGCGATAACCATCTCGCTATTGACGGAACGTACGACCCGGGCGCGGGCCTGTTCGAGAATCGCGACCACGCGGTCGAACAGACCGTCCACCGTGGGTAGCCGCGCCGGAACGCTCTTTTTCTTCGTGGCCATACCTATTCGTTCAGTTCCATCCAGCACCGGAGCGCCGGTTTCACACCCACGGGCGCATCGACGCGTTTCAGGTAGGTGTTCTTGATGTGCTTCTCGACCTTTGCGCGGATGTCGACCAGCGTCTTCTCTCCGGTAGTGCACTTGCGCGGCGTGTCGGGCTTCGAGCGGATGCTGGCAACGATCTCGCCCGGCTCCTCGAGGATCGCGTCGCGATTAAGATCGTACAGGTACCAGCGGGTGGTGCCGGCCGCCTCGGTGAACTCGCCTTTCTCCCTGTCGAGAGCGGGGAGCGCGTAGCAGAAAAACACACCCAGGACACCCTTGGCCGGCCGCTTGCGGCCGCTGAAGGTTGCTCCGGGCAGGCGCTTGAGGTGCGCTTCCAACTCCGAGTCCGCCTGCAGCAGCGCCTGATACTCGAGGTGCATGTCCTCGACCGCGGTCTTGGTGCCCTCGTAGGCGTGGTTGAACTCCCGCAGCGCATCGTAGTCGTCCTCGGACGTCAGGAGCTTCTTGCCCTCGATGCCGAGCGTCTTCGAGATTAGCAGGGTTTTCTGCGTCACCTTGGTGTAGAGCGTGAGGATCGCGTTCAGTTCCTCGGGCGGGAGGAAGTTCCAGAAGCTCACCTTGCCGCGGGACGATGCGACTTCGGGGTGGTCGGCCATTAGGCGCTTCTCCACCTCGGGATTCATGCGCCGGTCCACGCGGCCGATGCGCTGCATCAGGCGCACGGGATTCCAGTGGATGTCGTAGTTCATCATCCGGGAAGCGTCCTGGAGGTTGAGGCCTTCGGAGAGGACGTCGGTGGAGATCAGGACACGGATCTCCGTGCGGCCCTTCTCAGCGAGCGCTGGCGACGATGCGCCGTTGTAGTAGGGTGAGAAACACTGAATTACTTCGGCGCGATTGCGCTTGGTTGCACTATCTACCTGGGCAACGCCGTCGATGCTGGCCTTGTCGAGTTGCCCCTTGAGATAGCGAGCGGTATCGGCGAACTCGGTGAAGATGAGGACCTTGTGGCCGTCGAGTTCCTTGGTCTTGAGCAGCCGGACCAGCTTCTGCAGCTTGTCGTCGTGCTTGGGATCGAACTTCCGGGCCTCGGCGAGGAACTGCACGATCTGGTCAAGGTCGAGGAAGGTCTCGGACATCATCTCTGCAACGTCGAACTCCTTGCGCTCGAGACGCTCGACGGCGTCGAGCATTTCCTGGGGCACGATGTCCTCGTCCTCGGACTCGTCGCCGTCATCGCCCCAGAAGTCGAGGTGGCGCTGCGTTGCATAGCCGAGTACTTCGGCATTCTGCGTCTTCCAGCGCTCTAGGCGCTTCTTCTCCGCATTGGTCTCGCTGTGCACTTCGAGGAAGGCAAGAAGTTTTTTCAACAGGCGTTCGCAGGAGAGCTCGAAAGCTGCGACGGAGCTTTCGAAGCGTTTGAGGAAGTTGGTTCGGATGAGACCAACAACCTGCTTCTGCCGGTTCTCCTCGAAAGCGCGCTCTTGGCGGTCTTCTTCCGAAGTACCGCTCGGGCCCCTTTGCCAGTACAACGGGTAGTACATCGGGAGGGTAAACAGCGGCTTCTCACGTTGGAACGCCTTCTCGAACATGTCAAGCAGCCGACCGTAGGTCTTACGGATCGAGTACTCCGCCACCTGCGGAGGCCGTCGATCCGGGAACATTGCGGCCTTGCCGGTCTCCCGAATCTGGCTCTCGCGCGCATAGGCCCGGCTGCGCTGAACGACCAAATGCTTGAAGATCGCGTCCTTGGCAAGGATGTCCTGAGCCTCAGTTATCACCTCCGCCGCGTCGGGTACGTCGTGCCCGACGGTCTGCCTGAGCGCCTTCTCCATGTTGTTGAAGTGCGCGCGCAGGTTGTTCACGCCGAGGGTGCGGCCGAAGTATGCCTCGTCGCGCCGCGTGAACAGCTCGGCCATGTGGCGGAAGTCGCTCAGGCGGTTGTTGATTGGCGTTGCGGTGAGCATGAAGAGTGTCTTCGGCCGCGCTGCGTTGTCGAGCAAGTCGTAGAGCTGGTGGTAGCGGGACGGGTCAGTCCCTTCGTCAGCGTCGCCCTGGCGCCCCGGATTGCGGAAGTGATGGGCCTCGTCGATTACCACGACATCGGCGAGCTCGGCAATGCGCCTGAATCGCTCCGGGAAATCGCCCTTGCGTCCGAGATCCGTGTGACTGAACACCGCGAGGTTGCTGAAGTCGGCGTTGCCGCCGACGCCGCCGATATGCGGCAGCCACTCGCGCAGGTGCGGCTCCCATACGCCTTCCTTCGTCGCCTTTGGCGCGAACAGCACCACACGCTTGCCCTCGTGCAACACCAGCCGCTCGATCAACATCAGGCCGACGAACGTCTTGCCGAGACCGACGCCGTCGCACAGGAACGCGCCACCGTGCTGGCGGGCGATTTTCATCAGCGCCCAGTACGCCTCCTTCTGGTAGCGGTCGATCCTGGGAAACATTTTCGAGCGACTCTCGTCCCACTCGCTCGCGGTCAGTTCGTGTCCGCGGAAGAACTCCTGCAGCGCCTTCGCGTAAACGTCGAACGGCGTGTAGAGGTGCGTGTGGCGCGCGATCGTTTCGATGACCGCGTCGTTCACTTCGCTCGCGTCGTTCCAATGTGCCTCGAACCACTCCTGAAGCTGGGCGACCTCGCGCGCGCTCTGCACCTGGATATTGAGCTCGATGTTCTTGGTCAATCCCGGGACGGTGAAGTTGCTCGACCCCACCAGCGCCTGCGAACCGACCACTTCGAGCTTCGCGTGCGTGATGTAGGCCTTGGCGTGAAACTTGTCGCGGTCGTAGACGCGGCATTCGATCTGGCCCGATCGGAGCGCGTCGAGGATCGCTGGAACGCCATGGAGGAATGGGTTCCCCTCCTTGGCGGCTTCGATACTGCCGTCAAGGATCTCCACGGCGCGCGAACGCACGGCATCGAGGAGCGCCTTGCGCGTGCGGTGCGTCATCTCCGCACCCATCAGGATCCGCATCGTCTCCAGCGGCTGCCACCTGCCGTCGAGGGCGAGTAGCGCGCCGATCTCGAAGTACCCCGTCGCGATGTCGAACGCCTTCGCGATGCCGGACCACTCTTCAAGGTAGCGGAGCCCGGTCCAGCCCGACACGCTGTTGTCGACGATAAACAGATCTTTGCCTTTTTTTTCTGCGTTCATCGCTTGCTCACCCCGTCGGGATCGTCTGAATCAAAGCCGGGCTCCCACTCGCGCCACCCACGAAGCAGTGGGAAGTATAGTCCGAGTAATGCCCCTCCCCCTATAAACCATTTGGCGTAGTTCTCGATCTGTTCCCGATACCGCGCCTGCTCCCGATCCAGGAATCCCTCGATATCCGTCCCCTCATGGGTACTGGTCTTGTAGTCCACGATCCAGCGTTTGCCGTCCGTGCCGGTGAAGGTGCGGTCCATGACCAGGTTGCGCCGCTCGCCGTCGATCATGGCGGTGAGACGGTATTCGTTGCGCGCGCCCTGCTGCGGCCCGAGCAACCATTGGCCGCGCGGATCGGCGAGCGCGTTGGCGAGCGCTGTTGCGACGCGCTCCACGGCAGCGGCAAGCTGGGCCTCCGTTACGCCGCGCGCGGCGAGTTCGTGGTTGAAGCTGGCGTGCATGGTGTCGATGCGCGCCGCGCTCCAGCCTTGCAATTCATCCTCGGCGATTCTTTGCAGCCAGCGATGGACCACGCTCCCGACGTGGCGTGCGGTCTCGCCGGCCCAGGAGTATTCGATGTCGTCCTGGGCGTGCGCGGTTTCGCTGGCGGCGGTCCACACGAGCGCGGGCGGCGGTTCGGGCAGGGACCAAGTTGTGACCAGGCGGCGCAGCGACTGGTTGGGGAGCGTGTCGACTCCCTCGTCCTCTGTCGCCGACGGAGCCGGGGCCGTCGCGGCAGCGCGTTGAAACTCGCCCGACACCACCGGCCAGAGTTTTGCCAGCAAGCTGCGGGAATCGGGATTGCGCGCCGCTTGCGCATCGCCCTCAATGAGGAGGCGCGTCTCGCCCAGCAAATGCAGGCGCTGCTTCGCGCGCGTGGCCGCGACGTAGAGCAGGCGGCCGTCCTCAAACGCTGCTTTGTCGGCGGCGAGCTGTTTGATCCAGGCGTAGATGGGATCGCCCTCGGCCCCGGTTTCTTCTATCGGGGCGAGCAGCAGATTGGTGTTGGATTCCAATCGTCGCGGGTTTGACGCATCCGGCTTCGCCGGGCGCTCCATCCACAGGAAGAGCTTCTTTCCTTCGGCAGGCGGCATCTTGCCCAGGCCCGGCACGATGACATGATCGAACTCCAGGCCCTTGGCCTTGTGGATGGTCATGATCTGCACCGCGTCGTCGCCGGCGGCCATGTCCGGCAGGGCGTAGAGCTTATCCAGGCTTTGCTCGAACGCCTCGAAGTCGGCAATGGCGCCGGCTTCCTCCTTGGATTCGAGATGGTCGAGGTAGGTTTCGGCGTCTTCCAGGTCGGTCGCGGATGCGGCACAGGCAGGGCCGCCGAGCGCGAGCCAGGTGCCTTCGACTGCATCGCGCAGGGAGGAGCGCTGGCGACCGGCGAGCGCGGCGGCGAGAACGGGACGGACGCGCTCCAGGCGCAGGCGCCCGTCCGGCGTGAGGGCGGCAAGGCGCGCCGGGTCGTGCATCAGTTCCCACACGGTCGATTGGCTGGAGAGTGGCTCTGGTAGCGGATCTACCGGCGGTTGTGCCGTTTCGGACGCCGCGCAAATCCCCCGCTCACTGCGTTCGCCGCCCCCTTTGACAAAGGGGGCAGAAGCTTGAGCCGGTGCGAAGTCGGCACCGGCGAGCGCGTGCAGGTCGGCGAGCGTCAGGCCGCACCAGGGTGCGCGCAGGATGGCCAGCCACGCGAGGCGGTCGCCGCCATGGGCGAGCGCGCGGGTGAGCGCGAGCAGGTCCTGCACCACCGGCCGGTCGTCAAGGCGATCGATTTCGATCGCGCGGAACGCGAGGCCCGCGTGTTTCAGTTGCGGCACGATCTCGCGCAGGTGATTGCGCCCGCGAACGAGGATGGCGATGCTGGTGCGCTGTTCAGGATCCGCGCTAGCGGCTGCGATGCCGGCCACGATGTTCGACACCTCTGAGGCTTCGCTCGCGTCGCCGCCGGCAAACAGCGGATGGATGTCGACTGCGTCGCCCTCCAAGCAGGGATGCACCGCCCTGGATTCAGTGTAGGCCACCGCGCCCGAGCCGATGTCCTCGACCTCGGGCATCACCTGCCCGAAGGCATGGTTCACCCAATCGACAATGCCGGCCTGCGACCGGAAATTAGCCGACAGTTCCAGCGGTTCGAGCACGATGCTGCCGATGCCTTCGGCACGCGCCTTCAGGAACAGCCCGACCTCGGCTTCGCGAAAGCGGTAGATCGACTGCATCGGATCGCCGACGGCAAACAGCGTGCGTCCGTCATCGGGCGTCCAGCCGGCCGTGAGCCGCGCCACAAGCTCGAACTGGCTGATCGAGGTGTCCTGGAATTCATCGATCAGCAGGTGCCGGATCTGGTAATCGAGCCTGAGCGCGAGATCGGTCGGCCCCTCGGCGTCTTCGAGCGCGAGCAGGGCGCGCTGCGACACTTCGGTGAAATCGACCTGCCCGCGCGACTGGAACACGAGCTTCAATTGCGCCACCGCGCGCTTGAGCAACTCGGTGATCGCTTCGAGCACCTGCCATTGCGCGTCGGTGTAGGTGGCAGGAGGAAGCCTGCGGGTGTCGGCGAGCGCAGTGCAAAGCCGGTCGTCGGCGAGCGTCGCGATGAGCGCTGCGAGGCGATCCTTCCACGCCTTGCCCGCGGCGCCGGCCGGATATCCATGGCGCTTGTCCACCTTGGCGCGCCAATCGCCATTCCTGGTCAGCAGCACCTCGGCGAGCGTTGCCCAGCTTTGCGCGTCGTCGCCGCCGGGGAACGCAACGAGCAGCGCCTCGCCGCGATTGCCCAGGGAATAATTGGCGAGCGCGAGCAACTCGCCGCGCTCAGGCAAGGGCACGAGCGCCTGCACCCGATCGAGCACCGCGCGCCGCTCCGCCACCAGCGCGCGTTCGAGCCCGGCGCGCTGTTTCACCATCACATGGCGCAGCCAGTGGTCGCGCCGGCGCAACATTTCGATGAGCAGTTCCTCGACGCGCACTACGTTGTTGTCCAGGTGCGCGAGCAGCCGCTCGAGATAATCCGCGGCAGGGTCCTTCGCCTCGATCAGCTCGACCGTCGCGCGCGCAGCCTCGGCATAGAGCGCGCCGGCGTCCTCTATGCTCTCCGGCTGCGAGCCGAACTTCGACAGCATCGGCATCTGCCGCGTGAGCGCCGCGCACAGCGAATCGATGGTCTGGATGCGCAGCCGCGCCGGGCTGTCGGTGATGCGCCAGCCGCGCGCGCCGTCGCGCGCCATCGCCGCGCGCGCGAGCTCGAGCGTGCGGCGCTCGTGCTCGGAGTTGGGCTCAGACCCGGGCGCCTTGCCCGCGATCGCCTGCGCAAACGCCGCCAGCACGCGCTCGCGCATTTCGGCCGCGGCTTTCCTGGTGAAGGTGATGGCGACGATTTCCTCGGGCTCGTTCACGCTCGCGAGCAGGCCGAGGTAGCGCTGGATCAGGAGTTCGGTCTTGCCCGAGCCGGCCGGCGCCTGGACGATGAACGAGCGCGACGGCGCCAGCGCCTCCTCGCGCGCGCCGAGGTCGGGGATGAGCGCGGCATCAGCCATGCGTCGCTCCAGACTTGCCAAAACCGGCAACAGAATATGGCCATAACTCATGCCGGTACTGGCTTAGGCGCAATGAAAGTTCATGATTCATCGTCGCCATCCTGATCCGGAACCAGCGCGCCCAGCCGCTCGTGTATGCGGCACAGCGGCTGCAGGTCGCAATTGCGGCAGGTCGTGCGCGGATTTTTCGGCTGCACGGCGGCCTCACCCGCGGCGAACTGCGTCGCGAGCCGTGCCAGAACCTTGCGCCATGCGGCAACTTGCGCGTCCCAGCCGATGTCGGGCAGGGATTTCCTCACCGGCAGCAGCGTTTCGTCCGCCGCCAGCGCGGCAAACTTCATGTCGCCTGCCTTCACCTGCGCGAACGCGATGGCCACGGCGTCCGGTTCGGTCGCGACGAGATACAGCGGCAGCTGCGGCTCATCGGGCCGCTCGCCCAGCCACGCGCTCGCAGGCCCGGCGCTGGACTTGTAGTCGATGACGATGCGCCGGCCATCTTCGAGTTCGTCCACGCGATCGAGCTTGCCGCGCAGCGTGAGCGGGCCGATGACCAGGTTGCGCTTGTCCTCGACCGCGGCGACGGTGAAATCGTCGCCGCGCGCCTCGCGTTCCATTTCCAGCCACGCGCGCGCCAGGCGCGCGAGGCGCCTTTTCTCGACTTCGGCAAAGCGCCCGGCGAGCGTCGCCGGGCGGTTGCGCTTCACGCGCGTTACGGCCTCGTCCGCCGCGTGCGCGAGCAGCGCTTCCAGTTCGCCCTCGCCGATGGCATCGAGATGGGTCTTGGTCCTGAGTTGGTCCCACGCGCCGGCGAGCACGCGATGCACGAGGATGCCGCGCTCCATCGCGTCGAGACCGGCGTGCGGCGCTTCGGGCGACTTCGCCTCGAGGCGGTGCAGCGCGAACGCGCGGAAAGGGCAGGCGGACTGGTCGGTGATGACGCCCGTGCCGCCGGTCGGCGCCGCGCTGGCCGCGAGCGGCGGCGCGACGGCGTCTTCCATCGACTCCATTTTCGCGGCGGCATGGATGAGGTCGCGATGGCGCGGATACGCGGGTAACGCAAGAGCGGCGTCTTGCAGATCGCGCAGCAGCGGGCTAGGCAAGAGCTTCTGCTCGCCCTCGGCCTGCGGATGCGACAGCACCACCTCGCACGCCGCCGCAAGCCAGCCGCGCGTAATCGCGGCATCGAGCGCGAGCGTGGCTTCGATGGACGCTTCGGGCACCCTCGCCTGCCTCTGCGCGTCCAGCGGCAGGAACGGATTGGGCCGCGGATGGATCGGCCAGGCTTCGTCGGTGAGGCCCGTGACCCACAGATGGTCGAACTCGATGCCGGCGGATTCCAGCACACCCAGGATCTGCACCGGCGCATGCGGCGCCTCCGGCTGGAACAGCGTCTCCGCGGCAAGCCGGCGCAGGCGTCCGACCGCCTCGGCATAACCCATCTTCGCGCTCACCCGGTCGAGCAGGGCGAAGCCGGCGACGACTTCGTGCCATTTCTTCAATGTCTGGTACTCGACCGAATCTAGGCTGCGGCCCTGGTCGGGAAAGCCCATGAGTTTCAGCGCAGCGGTGATGGCCCGCGCCCATGCCGATGGCGCGCGCGCGGCGAACAGATCGGACTTGCGGAACCCGGCCAGTTGCCGCAGGCGTTGCGCCAGCTCGGGCGCGTACGCGCCGGCGCCGGCGGCGTCCAGGGTGTTGAGCAGCCGCTCGAGGGTGATCGCAGGCTCGGCGCGGCGGCGCAGCTCGAGATCGAGGCGGGCGCGGCCCGCAGCCTCGGCCTCGCCTGCTGCGATGAACGGCGAGCGCAGCAACAGGCTGGCGCGCCCGAACTCGATTTCGCGCCCCGCCAGTTCGAGGATGAGGCAGGCCGCCTGCACCAGCGGATAGCCAGTGAGCGCTTCACCCAGCGAAATGTTGAACGGCAGCGGGTCTTGCTTCGGCCCGGGCAGAATCGAGGCCGGCGCCATCACCTTGCGCAAGGTGCGGATGAGCGCGTTTCGATGCTTGTTCAGGTCGGGAACGACGATGCCTATCCTTGCCTCCGGGTCGGCTGCGAGCCGCGCGCGCGCCCAGGTCGCGGCCCGCTGGATTTCGTCGCGCGCATCCACGCAGGCAAGGCGCAGCAAGCTCGCCTCGCGCCCCGCCTGCGCAGAGACGACAAGCTCCGTTCCCGCCGCCTGCAACGCATCGAACAAGGCCTGCTGTTGCGGCGTCCTGATGTCGAAGCCGTAGACCGAGAGCATCTTTGGCTTGCGCATCTCGCTGCCGTTCACGCGCGCAGCGACCAGATCCGGCAGCAATGCCGCGTCGGTGTGCCGATCGCGCTCGCAACGCAGCGAGTACGCCGCGCACCAGTCGCGAAAGGCGCTCGCATCCTCGTTCAGCTGACCCAAACGCAGGCTGTCGAGCAGCCTCCAGGCATGCGCCGTCTTCCACGCATCCGCCGCGAGCGCTGCGGTCTCCGGAATCGCGAGCAGCGCGTCGCCCGCATCCGAGCGGCGGATGATGTCTTCCCACAGCGTGTGCTCCTGCGCCGGCGTGAGCAGAATGGGCAGGCCGGACGCGATCTCGGAGTAGAGCGCATCTTCATAGCAGCGCTGGACGAACGCGGAGTACGGCAGGATGTCGGCCGATTCCCAGGCGCTGCGGCCTTGCGCGGCCTGCTCCGCATCGAATTCGCGCAATAGCGCCTGCGCCAGGCGCCGGTTGGGCGTGACTACGGTGACGCCGCCGGCGAGACCTTCGGCTAACCTTGCGAAGAGTTGCGCTTTGGAAACTGCTGGGTAGTCGTCACCGGACATGGTGGCGTATGATAATGCACGAGCGCTAGTCACGTGAGCGAGGTAACCCGATTGGAGACGAACCCGGATACGAGACCACGGACCCGGCCAAAGCTTGCCCGGATGCATCGCCTCACCCTGCGCTTCAACGGCGCGGGGCTGGAGAAGGCTTTTGCCGAGGAGCAGGCGCGCAAGTCCCTGCGTCCGATTCGAATCGCGCTCGTCTGCGCCGGCGCGCTGATGGTCGGTGCATGGCCCGCGATCATCCAGATAGCTCCTTCTATTCAAGAGCACATGCCGAGAATCGTTGCACTGGTTCTTGCCACGCTTGGCCTCTGCTATGCCTTGACCCATACGCAGGTTTTTCTGCGCCGGCATCAGTGGGTGATGCTCGCCATGGCGTGCGGGATGTCGGTAGGAGTCGTTAGCAGCGCGGCGCGCGAAGGTGAAGCCCGCGGAGGAATAACGGCGGTCTGTCGAAAATGCTGCGTTGGTGTCGCGCGGCATGGTGGCGTATGATAATCCACACGCGCCCGAGCGCGTGACGCGTTCACCACCCCCCCTATGGATAATCCCGATCTCCTGCTGCTCGCCCGCGCCCAGTTCGGGCTGAACATCGGCTTTCACATTCTGTTCCCCAGCCTCACCATCGCGCTGGCGTGGATCCTGGTGTACTTTCGCATCCGCTACGCGCGTAGCGGCGACGCCGCCTGGCTCGCGACCTACAAGCTGTGGACCAAGGTGTTCGCGCTCTCGTTCGCGATGGGCGTGGTTACCGGCATCACCATGTCGTTTCAGTTCGGCACCAACTGGCCCGGTTTCATGATGCACGTCGGCAACATCGCCGGGCCGTTGCTCGCGTTCGAGGTGCTGACCGCATTCTTCCTCGAAGCCACTTTTCTCGGCGTGATGCTGTTCGGCATGAA
>ERZ1292633.2644-Hain-H41-02um-R1-2644-length-18093-cov-24_pt1 | contig 18093 bp, 20 predicted proteins | sample MGYA00564406_ERZ1292633 | MGnify/ENA primary metagenome ERZ1292633 (study PRJEB36523, sample SAMEA6512639) | groundwater metagenome | collected 2019-01-08 | study: AquaDiva: Metagenomics assemblies of 32 groundwater samples | reverse complement strand
GCTTTCCTGAGAGCAGGCGGTTGGCGATATCTTTGCAGAATTGAATGAGCTTCGCTTTGTCTGCGGTGAAACCGTCGAAAGGCGGATGGGCTTCAACATGTTCAACCAGAGCGGCTATGGATTTTCCGACAAGGTGATCGGGCTCGAGCTGCCAGAAGGCACGTAGTTTTTTGGCCTTCGATGATCCATAGGTCTGATATTTCTGGTCGTGAATGTCGATGCCGATGGTATCGGCGAAGAAATGGGCTATGGAACTGTCCGAGAAAGTGAGGACGTAGCCGCCTCCCATGTCGAGCAGCTTTTCAAGGTACGCGCGTTCTGTGATGCTCAGATGGCTCATGTGGTGCTTTTAGTACTGAGAGGGGAAATTAGCAAGCAGGGTCTTACGCTGGACACGTGCCGCCTCCGGGCGGCTCGTGTATCTTCCGCGCAAGCGATCGTAACCGGATGGCCGAGACTTTAGGCTCGGTGAGGGCGGTTCGCCCGAATAGAGCGCGGTTCGACGGCTGTTTCAGCGGTCGAATGCGCCCGATGGTCTTGCCTGTAGTTTCATTCTGCAGTTCGGTTGTTTCTGGTATTGGAATTTTTGACGGTTTGACCTTCCTGAAAGGTTCCTCCGGGGTTGCCCTCCCCTTCTCGTTCTTCAAGGGTCTATCGTTAGCACTGTCCTTCCTCGGTCGCCGCAAGCGTGAAGCTCCTCCTCTCTGTTCCGGTCGGTAGTCGATGCGGCTGAGGCGTACAGGGCTTTAACTGGACGCATGAAGGCCGCGAATGGCGCGGTCAACACAGAAGGAAAAAACATCATGAAGCTCATCACCGCACAGGAAATCCAGAACATGTCCGAAACCGAAATCAAGAATTTCTTTAATAGCCTGTCAGAAGCTCAGGCACGCAGGGAGGCCGAGGAAGGCAAGGTAAGCCGGACGGTCGGCAACGTCTGCCTGAAACTCGATCTCTACTCCGAGTACGCCTTTGATTAAGGGCGCGCGCGGGTGTATAAGGCTGCCATGATGACGCCTGAGAAACGGGCAGAGCTTCAAGCGGCATGGAAGAAGCGCGGCAATCCTCCCTGCAAACATAAGAAAACGGAAGGAGCCGGAGGACTTGAGCGAAAGGTCTGTACCGTCTGCGGGGCGATATGCTCCAAGCGAATGAAGCCGGGGATTGATTTCGATGATGATGATCCCCCTCCCGAGGATGATTAAAGGGGTCGCCCTATCGGAACGGCTTAAAGAAGTTTTTCGTTTTCCATCGGGAGCGGAGCCGTGGCGTGGTGGCCGGGATGGTCTTGGCCGGCGGCGGCGCCGGGGTCGATTGGGTAAAGAAGTGTGATGCGAAAGCCGGGGCGCGTCCTCCTGCAGCCTTCATAAATCGTGAAAATCTCCGTGTGTGCTTCGCGGCGTTGTTGAATATCGGCGTGATTTTGAAGGCGGGAATAGGAATGAGCGCCGTAAAGAACCGGGATAAAGTCTCGGCAACCTTTGGAAGAAAGCGGCTCGGTTCTGGTTGCAAAAAACGCGAGCTGCCTAGAGCGAGGGCTTTGGCGGGTCTGGTTCGTCCGGTTTCTTGGTGAGTTCTTCCTGCCGTTTCTTTTCCTCCATCTGCTTAATAAGTCTCTGGGCGGCTTCCTGCTCCTGTTTATATCGGGCGAGTTCTTCCGGGTATTTGGCCGCATGGTCGGCCTGCTGTTTATCGTGTATGGCTTTCAGGTCGTCGAGGGCTGCGTCCCTTTCCATCTTTAAATTCTGTCGCATGGTGTCGCGCTCGATGCGGTGGCGGGTTTTGATTTCATCTATCTTCTGCTGCCGCTCAAGGCGCTGCTGTTCGGCTGCTGCGGGGTTCCATCGGTGTTTAAGTATCTCGATAAAGCGCCTCATCCATTTATCGGAATATTCTTCCCCTGTGCTGTAAATCGGGTCTAGCTCTGCCTTCTGTAGTGCGCGGCGCTCTGCAAGTTTCTCTTTCAGTCCATCGTCAAAAGCTTCGTTGGTGTTCTTGCGCTCGGTTTCCTGCCGGTGTGTCAGCTCCCGCCCTTCCCTGTCGTGACGCTCCTTCAAAGCCTTCTCGATGTCGGCCAAGAATTCAGGTGTGGGCTTGTGAGGTTGTGGGGCTGTGGGTTCCTGAGCCTGTTCCTCCGGCTTGGGCGTTTTTGCGGTTGGCTGCTGTTCTGGCTGTTTCGGGGGTTCTGGCTCCGGGGTCTTTTCGCGCTGCAGGACTTTCGCTTCTTCCACGGTGGGCAGGGAGGACAGAGGGAGTGCCGCCATGAATTGCTCGACCTGTGCTTTTTTCTCCTTGAGCTGCCGGGCAAGGTTGTAAATACCGCCATGCTCATCGACGAGGGTGTAGCCTCTCTCCCCGCTGGCGAGAATGAAGCCCTTTTCCTCGAGGGCGGTCTTGAAGGCTTGGGCGTTATCGGATTGCTGGTGAAGCTGCTGGATCATTGCCTTGAATTCTTTGGGGTCGAGCCCGGCGCGTTCTGCCTGCTGCTGTTCTGTATGGTTGGTTTCTTGGCGGGGAAAATCCGGCTGTAGCTTCCGGTCGCGCTTGGCGTGCTTGCCGGGTACAAGTTCATGACCGAATTCCTGTTCCAAGGCGAGGCTTGCGCGTTCGTTGGCGAGGTAGTTCCAGCCGTCGTCGATGAGAGACATTTTCTCTACGTCAATTCTGTGCCACACGACATGCGCATGCTGGCGGCCATCGTCCTTTTCATGAAAAACAATGACGCGGGGCTGCCCGGTAAAGCGGAGTTCCGTTTCGAGCACATCGGCGGCACGCTCATATTGTTCCGGCGTCATGGCATAGCGAGCCTCCGGGTTAATCTGCGCGTGATAGAGATATTTTTTGCCGTCTACGCCGTCGGCGAGGACTTCCCAATCGCGGAACGTTTCGGAGAGGGTCTCATGCGGGGAATTGTGTTCGATGATCTGGATGCGCTCGTTGCCGTCCAGCTTTAGAAGATAGGCGGCAAGCTGCCCGCCGTTAGTCCGGCTTTTTCCCTTGATGACCATCCGGTTTCCGACTGACGCCGGGGGCGTCTTTAGGACTGACGCCGAGGGCGTCAAAAAGAGCGTTCCGCATATCGAGAATCGCGGCGTGGGCTTCTTGGAATTCGGGGGGCGTTTTGATCTTGGCGATATGGAGGCTGCGGGTCATCTGGTTTACGTTGCCGCCGATTTTTCCGGCTTGGGCGAGTATCTGACGGAGAAGGGTTTCATCGCGGGGCGGTCGCCGCTTGGCGCGGGGGGCTGGTTTCTTGAGACCGGACTGCCGAAGCCACGATGAAGGCGTGAGCTGTGCTTGGTCGGCGTTCTCGAGCAGGGTCACGCGCTCGGCGTCGGTGAATCGGACAATGTATTGATGATCGCGCTGCCGGGTCTCGCTGCCGCTCATGGCTGCCTCTCTTTCCGATGCTCAACCCCGCCGGGACGGGGCTTTTTTACAAGGGGCGGGAAGCCCCTTCCCCTGCCCGTTGCGGGCGGGGTTTGTTACCGTGGGGATGCAACGGGGTACGGAGTAACCCCTTGCCAAGCGTGGTGGATAGACGCGTAAGCGGATATCCGCCACATGGCTTGCAACCTACGATATTCAAGAATATCACGGCGTGTCTTAATGTGTGATGAAGATGTTACGGGAAATTTCCAGCCACTTGCTGAGCCTGAGTCGGTGGCCGATTGTAGCACGATATGGATTAAGGAAACATTACTTTGGTGGCGTCGGTTTCTGGGGTGGCGGTGGATCGTCCGGTTCGTTAAGGTCAAAGCTTCCGGATTTCGGTTTCCATTTCCGTTCCTTGGCCTTGGCTCTCATCACTGCCGCGATTTGTTCGGGGGTGAACTCCGATCGTTTCCGTGAGCCGCCGGGGTTATCTGGTTTCTGCGCCTCTTCCTCCGGTGGGGGTGGAAAGACCCCTCCCTTTTCTCGAATGGCGCGTTTGAAGTCCTCCAAGCTCTCCTTTGATACGAAATCCTCTAATGTTTTGGGCGGGGGTGGCGGTGTCGTTTTCTCCGTTTTACGCTTGTTCTCTATGTCGTCATGAATTTGCTGACTGATGCGCCGGAGGTCATCGCGGTTTTCCGGGGATAGCATATCCTCGAATGTCATGGGCGGGGGTTTCGGGGGCGGGATTTTCTTGTTGAACATGTCCGCGAACCAGTGCGGGGTTCCCGATGGAGACACGTTCGGGGGCTTTATCGGCGGCTTTGGCGGGTTGTTTATGAGGGGGTTCGGGTCATAGGTCAGGGGTGGATTCCAGTACAGGTGCGGGTGGGTGTCTTTCAGGTTCTGGTAGGCGGATGTGAGCTGCCGGTAGTCGATCGGATGAAGGTAATGAGGCCGGGTGTCGGGGTTGAGGAGAATGGCGGTCTTGTTTCCCAGATGGAGAATTTCATCGGGATTGAGAAGGGAGCGGCCTGTTTCGCCGTAGGTCGTGCTGGAGCCTTCTGTCTGTCCTGCCTGAGTAGCCCCTGTTGTTTTGCCGGTTGACACGGTGACGACGGTTTTCTTGCCGAGGAATTCGCTGAGGTATTTGGCCGATTCCGGATCCCTGACATCACAGAAATACTGGTATGTGCACTGACTCAAAATGGTGTCCTTTGCTTTGCCGTAGTGCTTCGTGAGCTGGTTTAGACCCTGAAGGATCAGGGTAAAGTCCATGCCGTAGCCCCTCATCTGGGCGAGGTCGCTGTCGATATCGGGTATATGTCCCATGGAGCCGAATTCGTCGATCATGAACATGCAGCGGTGAAAGGTCTTGCCTGATCCGCTGTCTTTGCTCGTGATGAGGGCTTGCATGGCAGAGGAAATGACGAGGCGTAACCACGGCGAATGTGTTCTCATCAGCTTGAAGGGAATGACCACGTAAACGGTGAGCGATCCATCGGAAAGCTTGTCCATTGAAATCGAGGAGGTTGCTGTAGATGTTTTGATCTGGCCGTCGATGAATTCGAGGCTTTGCTGAAGATTGTAGAGGATGCCGCCGTAAGTGTCGGCGGCCGAGCTGTCCCCTGCTTGGCCGACGGCTTCTTTTATCCCGCCGTGAAAAGCGTTGCTGGCGAGCATTTGGACAAGAATCTTGTGAAAATCCGGTTTTTGAAGCGAGATGATTTCTTTGACGCGGGCGAGGGTTTTGGTTTCTTTCTGGCTCGGGTCGTCTTTTCTGGGAAGGCCGTCCTGATGGGTGAGCCAGAGTAATATACCCGTGAGAAGCTTGGCCGCGCTGCCCTGCCAGAGAGGTTTGTCAAGATCGGTGACGGGTGAAATGGTCGCTGCGAGGGTGCGGGCGGTTGTCGTTATGTTGGGGTCATTGCGGTCAAGAACATCGAAGGGGTTAAAGGTTGCTGTCTCAAAGCCGAGCTTGCTGTAATGATTTTTCAGCACACCCCACGGATTGAGGATTTGAATATCCTGCTTGAGTTGATCCCTCCGGGCGCGGGCGGTGACGGCGGCGTTCTCCCCTTTCGGGTCGATCACCAGCATGGAGCTGGCATAGCGGAGCAAGGTCGGCATGATAACGCAGGTTCCCTTCCCTGCCCCTGTCCGGGCGACAACCAGCGTATGAGTTTCAGGGCGAGAGGTGATCGGAGCGCCGGGAGCATTCAGATGATAGCCGGGAAGGGAAGATTTCCCGAAGGTCACTCCCCTGCTGATATCCGTATGTGTTGAGGGGGTTGCTTCATAGGCCGCCCAATGTGCTGTGCCGTGAATGTCGGTGGGCGTGGGCCCGGCTGGTGCTTGTTCTTTCTTGCCGAGAGAAGCGAGCCAGAAAATGACGATAAGCAGCCCGCCTCCCCCGAGCCAGTAGTAAAGCGTGAAATCAGGCGGTGGTGGTCTTTGTGTGGAGGTGGTTGGCGCTGCCGGGCGGTATTTCTCCGGCTGATATTTCACGCGGATCGCCTGAATAGCTGGTGCTGCAAGGCGCGTATAGGCGGCCTCGAATTGGTCTCCCCGTTTGATTGTGTCGTACCGCGCCCGGAGGCGGCTGAGGTCGTGGTTGTATACTTTGGCGGTTTCCCGGAACGTGTCTGACGAGACCTGCTTTTTCTCGAATTTCCAAGCAATCTCTTCGGAGTTGGCGAGGAGTTCAGCGGCGAGTTTCACGTCGCTGTTAAAATCCGGCTCCCCTCCCTTGCCTGTCCCTTGTCCTTCGACCGTTGCGGGAACCTGTGACCGTGGCAGAACGGTATCGGGATTATCCGCAAGGGCTTTGGTAAGAAGCGTCAGGCGTTCATCGAAGCGCCGGGGATAGCTTCCACCGGCTACCTCGAATTTTTTCCGCAGGGCGGCGATGCCGTTCTGGGCTTCCCTGTCTTTGATGGTAAAACTGTCCCGGTCGATGGCTCCCTTGTCGAGCTGCCGTTGCAGAAGAAGCCGCTGGCGCTGAAAGTCGGCGGCGGTGCGGGTGTCTTTTTCCAGTTCGATGCCGATCTGTTCCTTCTGCCGCCTCCTCGCTTCCTGAAATTCTGTCTGTTCCTTTTCCCAGCGTGGTTCCAGAAGGCTGATTTTTGCTCTGGTCAGTCCGGTGATAGTGTATTGCGCTTGACGGAGTTCTTCGCGGGTGATTTCGAAGGTCTGGTTATGGGGTTCCCATAGGGTCGCGCCCTCGCTGTCGATGGTTTTTAGTCGGGCGTAGTATTCCTTGTCGGTCAATTTCCCGATAGCATTAAGGTGGCGGATTTCTCCCCTCTCCACGTTCATCTCTGCAAGGCGCTCGATGGTTTCACGGGAAACAGGCGCGGCAAGGGCAAGGATTGGGCAGGAGAGGGTCAAAATGAGAATGACGAGGCTTCGGAGGGGGAAACCGTCAAAACGCATGGTAGAGCCTCTGAGGGCTTTTCCTCCGGCTGAGGTATTCAACTACCGCTTTCCGCTACCCCCCTCCCCTTCCTTTCCGGGTCGAGAGATAATCCGCAGTCGTGCCTCGTGGGAAAGTCGGGCGGCTCCTGCCGTCCACTTTTCCACAGGCAAAAGCGCCCTAGTACAGGATAAGTGTATAGGTTCTATATAGGATTGCGCCACAAACTACCCGTGAGTTTGGGGGGGTAATCGCCACAAACTACCCGTGAAAGCGCCACAAACTACCCGTGAATAAGTTCCGTAATTCAGAGGGGTTTTGTGGATAACTCATACAGCCGTGAGCTTAGGAACGGGCGGCTCTGAAAAGCGGAGGCGCACGCCTTTTCCGTCTGCGGTTACGTTGGCGCGTGGGTATTCGGCCTGTACTGTCCTGAGCGTTTCAAGGAATACGTCTCTAAAGGCTCTCAGGCGTTTGTAGGGGCTGCCGAATTGAAGGGAAATCTCCGGCCACGGGATAAAACTGTAATCGTCTGCGTCTATCCTGCAAAGCCGTTGAGCAAGCCATTTGTAAATATCAAGGGCAAGGGCGCTGTGCTGTAGGGCTGCCAATGCTCGGCGGTCGAGTGGTACGGCGTGGATTTTGAGGGTGTTGTAATAATCGGCGCTGAGGCGCACGAAAGTAGGCCAGAGGGTTCTTTGGTTCGGGTCTTTTGGAAACCACATGTCAAAGCTGGTTACTATTTTCGTGTCCACTTGGTGCGCGGATTGTTTGTTTTTGGCGGTGCCGAAGCGGAATAAAGCGCCGGTGATGGCTGCGGCGTGTTGTTTAAAGGCGGTGAGTTCCTTTCCGTTGGGGCTGTATCCCTGCAAGCCTTTCAGAAAGGCGGTCATACTGTCGCCCATGTCGATTTCTGGCGTGTTGTGAGAGATGGCAAAAGAATCCATGTGGATGAGGATAAGGCGCGATTTGATGCCGGATGGCATAGGAAGGTTTACCCATTCCTGCGTCTGGGGATGCATGGCTACACCAGCTTCCACGCGGAGGGATACATGGCCGTTCTGTCTCTGTAAGATGCGCTCCGATGTGCTGCGGTGAGGTAGCGCGGTCTGACAGAAAATCGAGTGATGGAAAGCTATATCGTCCTTCTCAGGCTTATAATTTCGGATAATCTCTGAGTGTTCAATAAGGCGGCTTTCCGTCTTGGTAAGCGGTCGCAAGGGAGGGATGGCCGGAAGATGGATGATGTTGTTTTCGTTCTCGTCTGTCATGCTCTCCCCTCCCCTCCCCTCCACTGCTGCCCTGCTATCCTGTTGGCCTGTTAGCATGCTGGCATGTCGCCATGCCGAAATGCTATTTCTTGTTTTGCTGCCAGAACTTATAGACCTTTTCAAACAATTCGGACAGCTCTAATCTGCCGGAAGTGAAAGCCTCCGTTTCAAATTCGGCCTTCAGCTCGGGGTCGATGGTGAGCTGCATCTTTGACTTAAGTCCTGCCGGTGTTCTTGAAAGGTTGTTAACCGTCTGTTGTGGCCTCGGCGGTTCGCCCTTTTTGTTGGGCTTTAAATTACCTAGCTGCGACATTGGCGGTTCTCCTGTTCTTGAGTTGTTTAATCGTGTCGATGATGCTTTGCGCTACTGCATCGGCTTTGGTATTGAGGGTTTTGGAAATAGTCTCTGTGAGTGCTTTTCCTGCGTCACTGGCTCGGCGGTATCCGGTGCGCTCAGGTACTTGGCCTTCAAGAACGCGGTATCCTGCTTTGGTGATGTAATCCCGCGCTTCCTGTAGCTCGGTGTCGCTGTCCCCTACCCTGCAAAGGACGAAAGCTATCTTGTCGGGTGTGGTTTCTTTCAGAACAAGCTCATGGGCGAGATTGATCTGCGGCTGCATGTCGTCCAGAGATAAGCCTGTCGGCAATAGCAGAATGTCGGCCTCTTGAGCAATTTCTTTGGTGGCCTTCGTTGCGTGTGGCGCTCCGTCCAGAATAAGAACGTCAAAATTCGGCGCGTCCTTAAGGGCTGCGCTGACGGTCGGAAACATTTCAGCTCGGATTTCTGGCGTGATGCCGTTGGCTACTCGGCGCTTTTGCCAGTGGTAGGCGGTTGATTGCTGGCTGTCGAGGTCAGCTATTTTTACTTTCCAGTCGTGGCTTGCGAATTCACGAGCCATGAGGCGGGCGATAGTCGATTTGCCCACGCCTCCCTTTTGTGAAATTACTCCAATGATGATTGACATTTATTCCCCCTGAGCTGTTGAACATGCCGAGATGCTATCCCCCTAGCCTGATGGCCTCTCAGCATGTCGGCACCTTAGCATGTTCGCATGCCGATGTAAACGGGGGCTTGCCGGTCGGGGAAATCTCTCTATTCTGAAAGGAGGGTAGGGGGGCTTCATGGCAGTAACGGAATGGTGGGAGCTGCGGGGCGGCTTCATAGCGGGTGATGTGATCGCGGTCTATCTTAGGCCGGGGCAGGGGATAGAGGCCGCGCAAATGGCAAGGGTAGGGCGGCGGCTGGTCTGCCTTCAAGTTCTCGGTGAACCGGACGAGCATGGAAAGGTACTTTGCACAATCATCCAGTACGACAATCTCGGCGGCGTTGATCTGGATAAGCTGGTGCGGGAGCCTCCGGTCGGAAAGAAAGTGAAGGTGAGAGTGAAGTCGATATTGAAGGGTAGCCCGCTGCGCTTGCCGTGGGATGATGAAAACGAAAGGGAGTTGATGATCGGGGAAATCTGGGGCGATCCGATTAACGCGATGCTCAATAACCGGGAAGAGGATAAAGACGATTGAAATGGGTGAAGGTTGATAACGGCGATATCAGGCCGGGTGATATTGTCCGGTGGGAGCAAGGCTACTGGATAAAGCGCGGCTCCAAGAAATTCGGAAAGGCTGTGCTTGTCGGGATGCGTATCACGACAATGGAAGTGAAGGAAGTTTCTGCCGATGGTTGGGTATCCGGCGAGGTTCTGAGCTGCGAGGTCGGGGTTTCAAAGGTGCATCGGCGTGAAGTCGAGAAGCTGAAAGCAGGGGAGCCGGTGAAACGTGCTTATAAGACGCTGATAAAGGGGAAAGGGGAGCGGCTGGAATGGCCGGATGAAAGCTCGAGGGCTGTTCTGGTCAGCCGATTTCTCGGTGAGCGGGAGCATGAAAGATGGATGGCGATGGCAACGGATGAAGGGTAGGGGAGGGGAGTATATCAAGGGCGGGGAGCGTGCAGCATGCCAGCATGTGGGCATGTGAACATGCCAGAATGTGAGAATGTAGGTCATGACAGGGTTTCCCTCTGCGCTGCGGTGAGAAAGCCCTGCTCTTTAAGGTTGCTGAACCATGTACGGGCGAAGGATTTAAGGTCGCCTTTCAGCTTCGTGTTGACGTGCGTTTTCTTGCCTTCATCGTTATAGCGGTAAACCTCCTGCAAGATGCCCATGTAATCGTTGCGGAAGGAGACAGGCTCGGCGGCAAGCGCATCCGGCCATTGATGGAACTCAAAGACCATATCCGGGTCGCGCATAAGGTCGCCGTTCTGTTCTCCATAGTGGCAGATAGAAACGAGGCGGTTTCCTTCTGCTGATTGCCCGATATGCTCCACTGACAAGGGCATGTAGCCGTTAACGGTTAAGCGGATAGCGGTGTCGCTGGCGAGTAAGTCGCTGAGGACTTTTGCGAAGTGTTGATATGTTTTCATTTTTAAATCTCCTTTAGAGAAGTGGAAGCCTCCGGCACGATTGCCAGAGGCTCCCGGCTTCGGTTATCTGGTTTTCATGAGGAAAAGCCTTGATTGGAAAGCAACATCGGCCAGAGCCTCAAGATCGCCTTCGTTGAAAGAGCTGGTATTTCTCCAGCCGTCCTCACCCGCCTTGTAAGAGCGTGAGAATGTGACGCTGTAAAAAACTCCGTCTTTGCCCTCGTTCTGCCAGATAGCGGCCTTAACCGTTCCCTTGCGGAATGTCTGAGCTGGTTTCTTTTTTTCTGTTTCTGTAGTCATGTCGTCCTCCTGTGAAAAAAATGTGAAGTGGCTTTCTCACTAAGACTTGAAAGCCAGTTCAGATTTTTAAGGAGGACAGCCCGGAAGCCGGAGGGCGTACCTGTACGCGACGAGCAGCGAACATGACAGGCTTCTCAGGCTGGCGTGGGCGGTGCAGCGGGAAGGGGGAAAGCCTGCAGGCTGCAGGGCGTGTATGACTATAGAAATCAGAGAAGCCGGGAAGTCGGATGGAGCGGAAATCTTGCCGCCATGTGAAGGTACACGGGGCAGTTATGCCTTGCGGAGTTTTCCTTGTTCACATGTGGACATGTGGAGGTGTAAGATTGGCGTAATGTGATGCAGCTTTTAGGTGCATTCTCTGAGCGAGAATGAAAAACATCAACACAGTGACCCCTTTCGAGGATACACATTTCGACCGTAAGACGGTGACGGTTACGCGCCTGCCGGCCGATGTGGTTGAGGCGAAGTTGGGGATTGCATTAAGTGACGATCAGGTAAAGCGGTTATGTGGGGCGACAACCAACGCGAGAATAACAGTGCAGTTTAAATCCCGCTGGCTGAAGGCTGAAGTCGGGGATGAAGATGTACCGGCAGGGTTATTTTTTGAGGTTGAAAATCCTGCCTACAATCGTAGTGATGCCGTGGTGGGGATTTATCTTGATGAAGCTTCCGACGAAATCATGCTGTACATTAAGAGCGTCAATTTCATCAAAGGACGGGTGAAATCCCTTGCGGCGCGGATGGTTGCGGTTATCGTGCGGGAGGCCATGAATATCGGTATCACGCGGCTGCGGCTGCTGGCGGCGGGTGGACGGGAATGGCAAGATTTCGTGGCTGAAGTTCACAAGCCGGAGAGGTGGGGCGGTTATTTTGCGTGGCCGCTCTATGGGTTCGACATGGCGTTGGGCGATAGTGACGAGAGCCTTATCAGCGAATTCCCATTTTTTCCAAAGAACCTGTCGGCTTGCGCGACCGTGCTTGACGTGTTAGAGATTGAAGGCGGGAGAGAGTGGTGGAAAGTTTGCGGCAACGGGCATTATATGGAGTTTGACCTGTCAAGCCCCTCAACGCCGTCGATAACGACCCTCGACGCTTTTCTCGGAGCAGCAAAGGTATGACGATTATGAATGAAGGAATTTGGAGTAAGTTACGCCGCGTATTTGCAAAAGCCACTGAAACGGGTGCCGCGCCTGTGAAGGAGCGGAAAAAAACTTCTTTGCCTCCGCATACGAACAAGCCGGTATCGAGCAGGAAAGAGGACATTAAAAAATTATCGAAGGGGCGCAATCGTTCCTACGCAAACGTTGATCTGGACGATATCTGATAGCTCTCCTGTGCTCATATCCATCCTCTCTACTTCATCAAGGCTGCTCTGACCATTACGCCGAGGCGTTCTTACGCTTCGCTATTTCTGGCCGCTGCGCGTGTCGCTGCGGCTCTTTCTCCATTCCCAAGGGGGTACAGGCTCGGGCATAGCCCAAAGCCCTGTACGGGCTTCCCTTGCCCTCTGTTCGAGGATTAAAAGGGTAGGGTCTTTCGAGTATTTCCGGTAAACCCATGCTGCGCCTCGTTTGACTAGCTCCGCATTTACGTCCATCCCTTCCACGGTAATCCGGCCTACCGTCCTCCCGTATCGGTCAATGTCCTGCGCGTCAACGGTCGCAAGCTTGGCAAAGGCAAGCGCGGATAGTTCCTGTTTCGCTCTGGTGCCGTAAGGCTGGCCTTTCTCTGGTGCGTCTATCTCGGCAAGTCGTATCTTTGTTTGGTGTTTCGATTGGTCGAGGATGGTTAAGGTGTCTCCGTCCTGAATGGCGACAATCTGGCCGATGATGGTTTCTGCTGCGGCTGGTTGTACGAATAGAAAGAGGGCAAAGAGACAGGGGAGTGCGCGGGTCAATTTGCTTTCCCGCGTTCTGCCGCAGACTTCTGGTGATAGTCGCGGTGGTACTGCATGAATTCCCGCGTTTCGTCGTCTGCGATGAAGTCAACGAGGATATGAGGTTGAAATTCTCCCATTTCGCAAAGCGTGTGTATGTCCTCGAGGACTTGCGTCATTTCTTCGTTTACTGTCGTGTTCTCGTTTTGCTCCTGTATGTGGGCAAGCAATTCCTTTTCATGGTTTTCAAGCTCTATTATCCGGGCTTGGAGTTTTTCGGTTTCGGTCATGGGGATCCTCCTGCAGCACTAGATAAGGGGTATAGGTTTTAGGGTCAAGTCGTTTTAGGTAGGGGAGGAGGGGAGAAGGCCGGAAAAGCGGGTTTTATTGGTGAGTGGCGGAAAATCGGCTTGCACATTTGGCGCAGGAGCTGCGATCGGAAGCGGGTGCGATGGAGAGATAGGGGAGAAAATGCGTGAGTGTGGGCATGTTGAAATGTTAGACCTTTGGCTTCGAGGCGGTTTGGGATATGCTGCGTCACACTGGCCTCAAAATTGTGGTTGACAGAGTTACCGGCTATTGCTAGAAGTATTTCTAGTATTAACATGGAATTATTTCCTATGACATTAAATTCTAGGGATTTGAGCCGTATTTACGCTCAGGCTAATAACCTGATGCGGAACATTGACGGGCTGCAACCGCAAGAGGCTTTCGACGAGCTCTTGAAGTACCTCTTTTTCAAACAGGTGAATGAAGAACAAGGACAGAGTCTGAAGCAAGCGCGAGCCACGATACTTGCGAACGGATCATTTACCCAAGCTGACAAGGCACTTGCCAAACAGATCCAAAGTCTCCTCGCGCTGTATCTCGGTAAAACGAATTCATGGTCTACCGAATTGTGGCAGGAGAGAAAGTTTCGTTTGAGCGACACCGCGCTCTGTGGGTTGCATCAACTGTTTAGTGATGTGACTCTCGCAGATATTTCCTTCGACATCCGTAGTGCCGCATTAAAGGAGTTCATGCCTCCAGAAATGCGCAAAGGGTTAGGCATTTATCTAACACCTGACGATGTCGTGAGAATGACAGTGGCGGTGGTTCAACCAAAGAAAAGGAGCAAGGTTTACGATCCCGCCTGCGGTTCCGGGACGTTCCTTATTGAAACCCTGAATCATTGGGGTATGCCTGCGAAAGGTGAGGAGCTGCAGATTTGGGGATCGGACAAGAACCCCCGTATGCTCCTTTTATCAGAACTAAATATTGGACACACCCACGGCGTGCAATTTAATCGTCGCCTCTTGGATGCTTTGTTTGACATACCATCGAACAAAGCTCACACGTCATTCGCCTCCCCGAATGGTTTCGATTACATCTTTACCAACCCGCCTTTTGGGGTTTATCTCGATGCCTGCCGAGAGGCTGAAAGCTTTGATACGTTCTCAGATGGGGACGGCGGCACACTGAATAGGCAGCAGAGTGAGGTTGTGTTTTTAGAACAGTGCCTCCGTCTGCTTCGACCCGGCGGCACGCTCGCCATCGTTCTCCCGAAAAGTGTCATTACTAATACAGTGGGGAGGGTTAGCGCCGCGCGGGAGGTTTTCGACACATTGGGTTATGTGTACGGGCTAGTTCTCTTGCCCCCCGAGACGTTTCATCATATGTCAGGCACGCAAACGACAACCGCCGTCCTGTTCATGCGGAAGTACCTTGAATCAGAAAAGAAGGATCGGAAAATACAAATAGCGTGTGTTGATGTCAAAAACGTTGGATACGACAGCACGGGGCGCTCGCGTGCTGGCAATAGTCTTCTGACGATCAGCAAGGATATTCTCGCGACCCTCAAGGAAGAAAAGGGCGTGGGGTTATGTCGTCTGTTACAGCCGGTTCCTATTACAGATACCATGAAGAGCCTGCCGCAGCTGTTGTCTGGAACGTCGGACGGAAAAAAAGGTGTTCGGCTGCAAGACATCGCCGAGGTAATTGCGACAGGGAGAACGCCGCCGCGTGCCAGTTACACAGATACAGGGCTTTTCGTAATTAAAGTGGGAAACCTGACTGGCAACGGCATCAATTGGATAGCGCGCGATCGAAACTTTGTGAGCGAAGCAGAGCGTACAAAGCGCACTAAGAATAAATCCTTGATCGCTAGGAAGGGAGACATTGTTCTTACATCCTCTGCTCATTCGCCTGTATACATTGCAAAGAAAGTGGATATCGTAGGTCACATACCTGAGTGGGTAGGGGGTCAAGCGTCTTTTGTTGGCGAAGTGATGCTAATTCGCGTCAAGCCCGGCATGGTTGATCCGTACCTTCTTGTTTCCTATCTCCGTGCTCCCGGTACGGTTGCCGAGATCCAGCGAATGGTGCGCGGTCAAACGGCTCACCTGCATCCCTCAGCTATGGGAGATTTTAGAATACCTAGTGAAGTTATGAATCCATCGCCGCGCGTGAAGCGCTTGGCGAGCCTCATTAAGAAAGAAGCCGGGTTAAATTCGGAACTTAACGAGTTGGCGCGTGAGCAGGCATGCGGCGCGGCAGAAGTTTTCTAGTGTGTATTTTCGACACGTTCGAAAATTGTGGTAATTTTCGCTTTCAGGGGCGAAGGCAGGTTCGGAACGTGCTCCTTGATAACCGGCATATACATCGCGTGTGCGAGCGCATCGATGAAGAAATCGGCGTTCCCGCGAGGTCGAACCTTTTCTTCGATTAACGTCAGAAGTTGCGATCGGATGGGGATTGCCCCTTGCTTGAGAAGACCGAATCGCTTCGCAATATCCTGAAGACAGCTTGTCGTCAAGGCCGTGGATCGACTACATTCGCTCATTGGTGGGAAAATATACGGAACCGGCTCATCGCGCCTAGGAAATATCTCCGTGGTGATGGAATCATCCAAACTAATGAAAGATCGATAGATGAGCAAGGGGCGCATCAAGGCAAATTTCAGTGCATACGGCCAAAGATTATAGGGTGCCTTGGACTTACTCTTTGCCCGGATATTGAGATAGTAGTCCACCATGCAGTACGCAAAACCTGGTGCAAGGGAATCAACTCGGTAAATTGATGCGCGAACCGTGACCGGTTTAGCAAGGTCAGTAAAGTCGAACAACACAAGGTAGTAGTATACAGGGTCAAGGATCGTACTAAATTCTTCATCGTTGCGAATGCCTATTAACCACTTGGAATCGTCGTTTCTCTTTACTTCAGCTGAACCGCATTCTGGACAGACATCTTCAATACTGGCCATGACAGCGCCGCAAGTAGTGCACTTCCCAAGCTGGTCAATCCGATAGCAGGTTTTGATTTCCGCAAATTTGTCTTTGCCTAGTATCAAGTCCTTTCCGCGAGCGCCTGACCTGCCTCCCGGAAACCCGGTCACAACGCTTACGAGATGCTGACCAACGTATCCCATCCTCGCCTGAGCTGTTTGGTGGGTGATAGACGCCCACTGATTAACCTTTCTACGCAGCTCAATATAAAGCTCCGTAATAAGCGTGTTTGCGGCGTCAATCGTGCCGAGCTTATGTTCTGTCAATCTGGTTGCCCCCCAATCTTTCGTCGAAAATGGCCGCGAGGCGACAGTGAAGCACACCGAATCAGGGCGTGGCAAGCAAACGAGGTTAGGGCATATCCAGAATGATCGATAAGGAAGCGGGTAGGGGAGTGTTGGTTATTGGCTGGTAAGTCTGTGCTGGTGCGCGAATAATTTTGCAGCGCCTCCTTTCCTTGCCTGCAGGTGTTCCGTGTAAAGGCTGACCATCTGCGGTGACTTCCACCGGCCAGCTTGCATGATGGCCGGAAGGTCAACGCCGCTTGCGGCCATGTCCTGAGCGAGGCCGACGCGCGGGGAGTGGCCGGAGATTTTTTCGACAATCGAGAGCGGCAGGCCGCTTTCGATTGCTCTTGTTTTCAGTATCAGCCTCACGCTCTGGCCGGTCAGGCGGTCGGGTTGAACACGGTCGGCTTTCCTGATTGGCCGGAACAAAGCCCCTTGCGTGATGGCTGCTTTTTCTATCCATGCTGTCAGGTGAGCGAGGGTGTCGGGCGCTATCAAAGCTTGTACGCCTTGTCCTTCTTGGTCGGTTTTGCTTTTTCTGATGATGAGCGTAGCGAGGCCGTCTGTGCCGGTGGTGAGGTCGGCCATGTCGAGCGCGACAAGTTCGGAGCGCCGGAGGCCGGTATCATAGGCAACGGTTATCAATGCACGGTCGCGCAAGCCTTTGGCGCTGTCGTCTATCTTCTCGAGAAGCCGGGCGCGAATATCGAAGGTCATGCCCTTCACCTGTTTTTGCCTTCTTCCCTTCGCCCTGTGCATCCGTTTAAGGGCTAATTGAATAGGCAAGCGGTAGCGTCCGGTTTTGTAATCGGTGGTCGGGCTGGCGGCTCCGGCCGCTTCGTGCATTTTGGTGATGGACGATACATAGCGGCGTACCGTGGCGGGAGCCTTGAGGCTGGCCATGCTGTCGATAAAGGCTTCCACGGTTTCAACGGATGCTGGCATGCTGGCATGCCCGTGACCGATACACCAGACAGTGAACAGGTCTGTATCGGCTTTTATAGCCCGTTCCGTGTTCGAGGCGTAGGCACCTTTGGCGCGGCGGGAGAATGTGGCGAGGTTGGCCGCTGTGGTGTCGGGAAGGTGCTTGGCAAGGTTCGGCATTTTCTGGAAACTCTGAAAGTTGACCGAAATCAAGTCGGGAGATTACTAGCGATAACAGTAATTATCAATAGTAAAAGATGGGCTTTGTTTCTTCCTCAGCGGCGGTGAGTTTCCTTGTGTGTATCAAAAAGAAAAGTGGCGAAGGTTGAGGCTGTACCTACCGCAAGTTTCGCATGGCGAGGGCTGAGTGGTTCGGTTGCTCCATGCTTGCCGTGACCGGTGCCGTAGAGGCCGCGCAGTTCGGCTAAGTCGTTTCCGATACTACCGAGGCTTCGGAGGATGCGTTTTAAAACGTCGCTGCCACGCGCGGCTTGGTCGATACCGTCAGGAACAAGTTTCAGCTCTTTGAGAGTTGCTTTGGTGAGTTCGGGAATGTCCGGTGTGCCGGGAAGCGTTTTGCCGCGTTCAGCGAGGATGGTTTTGCAGCAAGTCTCGATAATTTCTTTTGCGGTTCCAATGGCGAGCGCCGGGTCGGACTGAACGGCCTTTTCGGCACGGCTAATTTGTTCGGCGAGGTGTCTGGCGTCGAAGATTGTGGCTGTTTCCTTGAGATGATCGAGATTAAGCTTTCCTGAGAGCAGGCGGTTGGCGATATCTTTGCAGAATTGAATGAGCTTCGCCTTGTCAGCGGTGAAACCGTCAAAAGGCGGATGGGCTTCAACATGTTCAACGAGAGCGGCTATGGATTTGCCGACAAGGTGATCTGGTTCGAGCTGCCAGAAGGCGCGGAGCTTTTTGGCCTTCGATGATCCATAGGTCTGATATTTCTGGTCGTGAATGTCGATG
>ERZ1292633.2643-Hain-H41-02um-R1-2643-length-18099-cov-4_pt1 | contig 18099 bp, 19 predicted proteins | sample MGYA00564406_ERZ1292633 | MGnify/ENA primary metagenome ERZ1292633 (study PRJEB36523, sample SAMEA6512639) | groundwater metagenome | collected 2019-01-08 | study: AquaDiva: Metagenomics assemblies of 32 groundwater samples | reverse complement strand
GAGGCCCAAAGCTAACAAAATATTTTGAAACATAATTTTTATCAATCCTCTGTCGGGCCGGCGGGATTTGAACCCACGACCTCGTCGTCCCGAACGACGCGCGCTACCACCTGCGCTACGGCCCGGCACATGATTGAAACATCGCCTCGCCCGTCTCGGCGGTCGAAGCCAAGCAGTTGGCTTCTCGCTCCGCCTCGACTCCCTCACGAAGCGCGCTACCAAGCTGCGCTATGGCCCGATGCGCGATGATGGTACGACTTCTGAGTCGCAAGATCAATAGTCAACCCCCTCTCTGGCTTTCACACCAGAATAAAAATAGTGCTTGCGCAATCGCATCTCTGTCACAAGATGAGCGCGGTCGAGAAAGGCTTGCGGCGCGTTGCGACCAGTGAGGACGAGTTCGAGGCGATCAGGTTTCTGATCTAGGACTGAGAGAACAGAACCAACTGAGAGCATGCCGAGGTCTGTTGTTGAGTTTATTTCGTCGAGGACTAATAGGTCGTATTGGTCTGATTGAAAAAGCTCTCGAGCTTTCTCTAGTCCCTGTTCCCCCAGAGTGCGAGCTACATCCGTCACAGAAAAATCAAACCGTCCTGTCACCGGATCAATACGATCTCGGCCATAGGCAAACCATTCGACACCGAGTTTCTCGAGAATAGACCGCTCGCTGTAATGCTCTCCGCCCTTATCAAAAAAAATAATCGCCGCGCGCTTCCCCACTCCCACCATTCTCACGATCTCTCCGATCGCGGCTGTCGTCTTTCCTTTTCCGTTGCCTGTCAAGATCTGAATGAGTCCGTAACCTTGTCGACCTTTGATCAAATCGTCAGACGCAACATCAATGCCTTCATGTCGACGATAGGCGTTCAATACATCCTCGGTGGCTTGAACTGTTCCTGGAGGAAAAGCCTGTCGTGGGTCGTACCAAAGAAATTCATCATGTTCATCGGAAAGCACAATTTGAAATTCCCCTAACAGTCGAACGAGATAATAAATCCCTACAATTGGCTGATTGATCACATCACCACCGATTCCCCACAGATCGACATACAAAGGCTCTTCAACAGAAACGGATACTGAAGAGAGTCCAAGTTCCTCCCGCAGCAGTCCTTCTCTTGGCGTCTCCCCTGCATCCATGCGTCCTCCAGGAAACTCAAGTTTTCCCTTTGCATGCGTGTGATCTTTTTTCCCAGCATCGCGAACAAGCAGGATCTCTCCCTTCCGATTCACCAGCACGGCCTTGTTCGCCACAAACTTTTTTTCCATATGTGCCTATTCTAAAAAAGAAAGTCGCTCTCAATCGAATGGGATTGTCGCAGAATGGAACGAAATGTCCCAACAGGAATCTCCCTTTTGTCGGCTGGCACGATCACGGTCAGTGTCGGATTCCCAACCTTGCGCAGTTTGGCATGACTCCCATTTTGCGAGATAAAGATAAAGCCCTTCTTAGCAAGGGCTTTCATAATCTCATCGGAGGAAAACAATTTAGGCATGTTGAAAAATCGTATCAACAATTTGCGGACGACGAATGTCGGTCAGTTGAGGCACTGTGATGTCTTCGAAATACAAATTCAAGGCTTCCTCTAAATGAGCCAAAGCTTCTTTTTTTGTCTCACCGAAACTAGAAACATCCACATTTAAACACTGGGCTACGTAATACTTGCCTTCTTGCCAGACGACATTTTTAAAACGTAATTTCTTCATATAAAGTAATCCTAGCAGAAGGACGGTCTATCAACAACATAAGATACAGAACCGTCGATTTTAAACCTATGCTTCTGCAGATTCTTTTGTACGAATCCAGACAAACCTAGCAATATTTGCATCAACTAAATCCCAGCCCGCATCAAGCATTTTCTGTTTACCACCTTCTTTCATTTCAGTTGTATTCTGTACTTCTATGTCTACTCGTTGAGGATCATAAGCAATCAGATCTCTAGTCCCAGAAAATATTCCTTCCACGAGGATTCCTTCGTACCCTTCAGGGGTTTCCGGTGTTTCCCTTTGCGACGCGTACAAATGCGCGTAACCTTTTGTCTCTAAGTCGCGTCGATCTCGAGGATCGAGTTTATCTAAATCGCCTGGTGATAACGAGTCAGCCTCAGGTGGCCAAGATCCTTTTTCTTCTGGCATAATCAATAAAGGGTTATTTAATCGGATGAAATTTCTTTCATTCTCTAACTACACCCACTCGTCCCTCCGCAGTTCAAACACTTATAACATGCCGCGTTGCGAACCATCATGGATCCACACATGTCGCAGGCTGGCGCGTCGGATTGGTTGTCGAAGGTTTTTGTGTGAGAGAGCTTCGTCTCAAAAAGATTTGGTTGGTTAGACTCTGACAAGACCCCCTCTAACTCCCCCTTCGTAAGGGGGAGAACCTCGGCTACCTCATCTCCCACATTGATCCCTACGGCTAACTGGCTCTCGCGTGGCAAGAACTTGAGTGCGAGCCAGCGTAACATGTAGTCGATGATGGACTTGGCGATGCGAATTTGAGGATTGTTGGTGTAGCCTGAGGGTTCAAAACGCATGTGGACGAATTTGTTCACAAGAACCTCGAGCGGAACACCGTACTGCAAACCAATTGATACGGAGGTCGCAAACGAATCCATGAGGCCTGAGATAACTGAACCTTCTTTGGACATGGTCATGAATAACTCGCCTGGAGTGCCATCGTCGTATAGACCCACGGTGATGTAGCCTTCGTGATTGCCAACGGCGAATTTGTGCGTGATCGCGCGACGTTCATCAGGCAAACGGCGGCGACGCAATTTCAAATCCTCCGAAACTTTTTTTATCTTCGCCACCTCATCCACCTTTTCCACCTCTGCCACCTTTTTCACTTCATTCTGCTTCTTCGCGTCTGATTCTTTTGAGGTCGTGAGCGCCTGTTGACGCTTGGAGCCGTCGCGGTAAATTGCAATCGCCTTCAAACCAAGTTTCCAACCTGTCATGTACACCTCGGCGATTTCCTCGACAGTGGCATTGTGTGGCATGTTGACCGTTTTGGAAATCGCACCTGAGATAAACGGCTGAACAGCTGCCATCATGCGCACATGTCCCATGTAATGAATCGTGCGCGTTCCTTGTGAGGCCTTGAACGCGCAATCAAAGATGGAAAGATGTTCTGGCTTGAGATGTGGTGAACCTTCTATGGTATCTGTCTTTTCAACATGCGCAAGAATCTCATCGCGCTCAGTGTTAGTGTACCCAAGTCGTGTGAGCGCTTCAGGAACAGTTTGATTCACAATCTTGATCATGCCACCACCAACCAACCACTTGTATTTTACCAGCGCAATATCTGGCTCAACGCCTGTAGTATCACAATCCATGAGAAACGAAATCGTGCCTGTGGGCGCGATCACGGAAATCTGTGCATTGCGCAAGCCGAACTGACTTCCGTGCTCGACCACGTTGTCCCATGCTTTGCGCGATTCAGTTAACAGATCCGCTGGGATACCTTGTTCGTTGATTTTGTAAGCCTCGTCACGATGCATGCGCATCACGTTTATGCACGGCTCTGCGTTCATGGCATAGCCTGCAAACGATCCAACTTTCTCAGCGATCTTGGCGGATTGATAGTAGCAGTGCCCACTCTGAAGGCTCGAAATCGCTCCGGCAAGATTGCGTCCTTCGTCTGAATCGTACGCAAGCCCGCGGCTCATGAGAAGCGCACCGAGGTTTGCATAGCCGATCCCAAGCGGTCGGTAGTCAAAACTGTTTTGTTCAATGGCAGGTGTTGGATAGACAGAATTTCCCACAATGATTTCCATAGCTGTGATGATGATCTCGTTGGCTTTCTTGAACGCCTCGACATCAAACACAATTTCGCCGTTCACCTGTTTGCGAAAACGCATCAAGTTCAAACTGGCAAGATTACATGCACTGTCATTCAAAAACATAAATTCCGAGCACGGATTCGACGCGTAAATCCGATCCGTATTTTTGCTCGTGTGCCAGTCGTTGATGATGGTGTCGTACTGAATCCCAGGATCTCCACACTGCCATGCAGCATCAGACATCATGCTCATGAGTTCGCGTGCTTTCCATGTCTTGATAGGTGCTCCGTTTGTGACCGCATGCGTCGTCCATTCACCATCTGCTTCAACAGCTTTCATGAATTCGTCTGTCACGCGTACGGAGTTGTTGGCGTTCTGAAAAAAGATCGAACCGTACGCATCGCCATCAATCGAAGAATCGTATCCAGCATCAATCAGCGCCCACGCTTTTTTTTCTTCTTTCACTTTGCAGGTTATGAAGTCGTCGATGTCAGGGTGATCGATGTCGAGAATGACCATCTTGGCCGCACGTCGCGTTTTGCCTCCGCTTTTGATCACACCTGCAAACGCATCAAGTCCTTTCATGAAAGACACGGGGCCTGAAGCCTTCCCATTGCTTCCACCTAAGTATTCATGCTTGGAACGCAAGCGAGAAAGGTTTGATCCTGTTCCCGATCCACCCTTAAACAGTGTCCCTTCCGTGACACAGAGATTCAAAATTGAACGCATGTCGTCTTCAACAGAATTGATGAAACAGGCGGAACATTGTTGAGGACGCGGCGTGCCCACGTTAAACCACACAGGCGAATTGAATGCAGCCATTTGATTTACAAGAATATGATGCAGCTCATCATCAAACGCTTGAGCGTCACCAGCTGTCTGAAAATATCCATCTTTGCGTCCCCAATTAGCGATCGTTTTTGCCACACGACCAACCAGTTGTTTCACGGAATGTTCACGATCGTCTTTTCCAACTGTGCCGAAAAAATACTTTGAAACAACTATGTTGGTCGCCGTTTGTGAATAAAACTTTGGAACCTCCACGCCTTTCTGTTCAAACACGACATTGCCCTTGGAGTCTGTGATCGCCGCGTCGCGTGTTTCCCATTCAATTTTTTCGTACGGATGAACATTCGCTGTGGTAAAAAAACGTTCTACCGTAATCCCATGCCCATAGCGTTCGTTCAAACCGTCTTGCGCCTTACGAGATCGAAATTGAACATACCGCTTGGCGACCTGAGGGAGGTTGTTGTCCACGAGCGTCACACAAATACACTCTCTGATATCGGCGTATGTAGGAATTGTATGCCCATCAAATTCATGCGTGAGTCGGCTCAGAACCTGTCTGGCAATACGTTGAATAACCACTGGCCTGTGCATGCCGGATTCCTGCATGACGTTTGTCAAAGAGCGCAATATCTTCTCACGATCGAACGGTTGTTCCTCACCATTACGCTTCTGAACAGCTTTTACGGAGGTCATAAATTGCCAAACCGCATCTGAAACGGCTTGAGGATCTTCAACACGATGGGAGACTTGAGAAAGAGTGGACGTGGACATAGGGCGAGTATGTCTGAGGGAAAAAGGAATTAGGTTGTAGGAGTAGGGAGTAGAAAAATACGAAAGCTAGAGCATAAAAAGAAGATCCAACTTTGGGATCATCTTGCCTCCTGGAAGGGTCTAACACGAAACGGAGCTATTTCCCCACTACCACTATATCTTGTGGTATGAATCTATTGTAAGCCACTATATGTAGTGAGTCAAAGGAAGAGTTATCCACTGTTTTTCACGACACTCCCAATCCTGGCTAGAAACCTAAACTCAAATTAATGCTAGAAACGGCTTGTTTTTGAACAAAATCAACGGGAATGGCTTTTCGCCCTCCAAGCCGGTCCTCGTAGGCAAGCGCGCCGTACTTCAATCCATACTCATACACCTCTTTTGTTACCTTCACATCCTGCAAGCAATAGTCCTTCACCTTTTGAATTTCACCCTGCTTCCACCACTCAACCGCTTGAAGACCGTTTGCTGACTTCCCAACCCCAAGGCAGGTCTGCGCCACATGGTCGAGCTTCAAACGAAAGCCAATTGTCTTTCGAATCACCTCCAAAATATCCAATTGTGGCAGCTTTCCTAAATCTCCTGGATAATAGTTGTTAAGAATTGGAATATCAAACGAAATCTGATTGAACCCAATCAATCGATCTGCTCGCTCAAGTCGTGGCCACAGCTTTGGAAGCTCAGATTCCTCATAGCAAACGTATTCGTCTGTCTCATAAAAATACACACCAACCACCGAGGCGCGCATCTGTTTATAATCAAAACCCGCAGCGGTCTGAGTTTCAATATCGAACACGACTTCCTTGGACATAACGGGTGCTATTGTAGCAGAAATCAAATTTCGTAGAGGAACAAATTGTACCCACGCTCTTTGCGCTCTTCGATTAGTCGCAGGGTTGGAAAGGCAAAATCATGCGACACCACACGTGTCCCTGGAGGAAACAGCTCTTTGAGTCTTGGTTCCACACGAACGTTCACCGCAGGAAAAAGATAACTGGTAATAACTTGCGCCTGTGGCAACGCGGCGGAATAGATGTTCCCTCTGATAAACTGCGTCTGGTCTGAACAACCAAGTAACATGGCTTTCAGACGCGCATAGTGCACCAAGAGTCCAAGCTGCTCGATTCCTACTCCACCTCCACCTCGAGCAACGGCTTCAAAAACAATTGTCCCGTCCCCAGAACCCAAATCAAGCACGCGTTCATGCGACTGATACTTGGCTAGTTCCAGCATCTCTCTGGCAATGGAGGACCGCGTCCGAACCCAAGGAACAGTCAAGGCTCCAAGAATCAAAAAATACCCAACAACACCAAGAGAAATGAAAAGGAGAATCTCGACAATTATCGCGGCGATCAGGACGAGCGTCTGAATCATACGAATCATTCCTTACTAAAAACTTCCTTTGCCACATTCCACAGTCGATCATCCCCTGCATTATGCAGCGCCACCCACCACTCCGCGCCCCAAAGATAAACCTCGGGAAGTCCCGCCTCCTGTGCAAAACGCACGTTTGTCTCAAACATCTCGGCCGTGAAATAGTGGTACCAATCTGTCAAAGGTCTACTTCGGATTGGCTCTGGAAACCATGGTTCAGCCTGAAGTTCTGAGACAATCACGGCATCAACGTTGTCACGCACCAGAGTCGCGCGTGCAAAATAAAATTCTGGACTGATCGGATAGACAAAATAACCGTATAGGTCATTCCACGTTAGGCGATACATGGAAATTCCAAGCACGTCTGCGGCCTGAGCCGACTCAAGCCACGGACCAATCTCACCACTGACCGTCACCATGATCGGTCGCGCATCCAATGACCTCACAAGTTCCACTCGTTGCTTAAACTGCTCGATAGATATAAGCGGACACTCACCGTATGGAAAAAACGGTTCGTTTTCCACTTGCCAACGAACCACGGCAGAAGAATCTTTATAACGATTTACCGCTTCTTTGATAAACGAGAGCACGGCCTGTTGCTGATGATCTTCGTCAAATCCCTCGGCCCAATCAGGCACATAACACTCAGGCCAGCGCGGAACTTTCATGCCTACCACAACGGTGAGATTGACATCCTCAGACTCAGACAGAGCCACAAGGGAATCGGATACAGACCAATCAAACTCGCTAGGTGCTTTTTCAATGTCAGACCAATACAACGGCAGGCGTACGTTTGAGACTCCCAGCTCCATCACAAGTGTTGAATAGGTCTGCTCAATATCAAGCCCAAGTTCGTCCGTATAGTGAGAAGAAAAAGTGATGCCGTACTCAGGTTCACCAATCGGCTTCTCATTTACCCAAACCCAGGCGTAGGTAAAAATCCCCACCGCGAGCAAAAAAATGAGGATGAGCGCGCTGTTAAATCTCATCTCGCTTTTCTCGTAAAAATCCTAACCAGCTTTCCACAATCCCGATCGCCGCCTTAAACGGCGCCTCGATAATAAAGTCAAAGAAAAACAGGAAGATGTTTATCCGTGGTGCGCGCAAGGCAACCCAGCGTCCAGCGCGAACAATCGGGAGCGTGAGAATATCTACAATCGTTCCAAAGAAACCACGCGTTGATTCAAGCACGACGAGTTCACGTTGAGTGTTACGAATGCGCAAACCAAAGTAGGCAACCAAAGACAAAAAGAACAAGAAGAAGGCGATTGAAAGAGCGTTAAAGTTAAAGGAATGAAGCGTCACGATGATGAGTGAAAGCGTAACAAACAAGACCAAAACATAGAGCCCGTTGAAAATCCAGTACAGCGCGCCCCTCTCCCACGGACGACGTCGTTTAAACACAAGACTAAAGTCATCGCCAACACCAAGAATCCCGTGAATCTCATCTAAAATCTTGGCTGTATTTTCTTTTCTCGCAATCCGAACAGTGACTCCGATGAACGCAAGCAACACCGGTGGAAAGAGAATATTCACCATGAGCGGAACGTAATCGGTTGAGTGGAGAACAAAATACTCGTAAGGCAATTCCACCAGTACAGCGAGGATCGATTTGGTGAGAAGCAAAAAGAATGCTGCGCGCACAACCGTTCGCATAAGCTTCGAACGAAAATTTCCGTAGCGCGCATTGGCAGCTTTTGTGATGGCCGTATCAATACTTGCGACGTCCCCAGCTTGCAGTGAACGTGCGAACGCTTCTGGATTATCACGAGCGATATCCGCGAGCAAATGAAACACCACACCGTGTCGACGAATAAATCGATACACTGCATCCTGAGCAGGGTGATCGATCTGATTCTCCACGGAGTCAACAACCTTAACCAAATTCATCGCTACTTCCTTGACAACAGCCTCCCCTTGTTTGGCTTTTCTCCATCCAGGATAGTAAAGCGTAAGCACGCGATACCGCAGCGTTGCCCGGTTACTCTTGAGCACATTGCGATGAATCGCGATGTAGAGTTGAAGATCCCGATCTGCATCTGAAACCAACCGTGTCTGCCAATCCATTCGCTTTTTCAATTCCTGATACGCATAGGAGGCAAGAGCCTCGTCAATGCAAGGTGGTCCGAGTGCATATTCCACCTCAACTGAAAGCACGTCCATGAGCCATGGATAGACGCGCTGACCTTCTGGGCTTTCCGCATCCAATGTTGAAAAAAGCATCTGATACTTTTCCAAAATCATTCCAATCTTCCCAATCATCTTGGTAGGCACGCGACCATTTGGCAGATACCTGGCCCAAATAAGTTCCTGAAGAAGTTTTGATGCTGAATCCATCGCCGAGTGATCGTCGATACGACGCTTAATGATGCGACGGATAGCATTGCGCCTGAGTAAATGTTCGTCGTCGTACTCAAGCGTGTTGCGCACGGTCTCATACACAGAAGCAGCCACGGACACTGTGTCTGAGACTTTAATTACATCTACTTCTTTGAGAGCTTCTTCTTCGTCCTTACGCATTTGGACGATCGTGCCTAACAGATGTTCGAGGGCTTTGTCCATAATTACACGATTAACGGTAACGCCTCTATTTCACTCTTTCTCCCCATAACGAGATCCTCAATTCGGTACGTTCCGTGCGTGGGAGCTTCAATGTAACCGTTCCATGCCATACGAGCAACTCCACCAGATTGAATCCAATCAAACAACCATTCGCTGGCGTACGCAGGATCATTCTGCGAAACACCGCCTCCCACGTACCCAAGCCACACGCGGTTGAAGTCTTCTTGTGAACCAATCGGTGGCGCCATGATGATAGCGATTCCCAAACCACAATAAAATGAAAGCTCACTTGGTTTGGTCCAGAGGATATCAGTGGTCTTCAGCAACTCGTTGAATCCTGAAAAATAATCAGCACGACTTTTAAACTCAGGAATCACAACCCATGCGCCCAATTCTTTTTTGAGTCCAGCTTTTGAGACAGCGTCCTTGTAGTAGGCAATCATATCTGGTCGGAGTCCAGGAACCAAATTCAGACGAATCTCATGGCGGGCAATGCGAGACTTCAAGCTTTCTAGAATTTGAACACCCAAGAGACGCTGTGCTCCAGCTCCACCAACCGAATAGGTCAGTGTGAGTGGATGCGAGAATGTTGTGCGCGTACAGCGAGTCGGTCCAAGTTCTGCTTTGAGCGTTCGTCGATACCGTTCATGGAAAATCCCGTTTGGATCAAGATTGCAAAGTCTCTCCGTCAGCAAATCTTTTGTGATAGTGGATTGCGAGCCTCCGATGAGTTCTTTAGGCATTGGAAAACCCGTAAGATAAACCTGCTCTGCTCTCACACCATACAATTTCAGTCGCTCAACCACTCGTCCGTTGCTTGCCAAGTATTTAATCCTGCTTGTGTGAGGATTGAGAGGCGCCCAGGCGCGAGAAACATCAGCGTCAGTGGTCACACACCAGATGTCACCTGGGTAATTGTAATAGTCAGCCACGAAGGCTGGGATAAAAAAGGTCGTTACAAACGGCAGTGGATTCAAAGAACACTTTTGAAGGAGATGCTTTCCCAAACCCTTTTTGATCATCCGATAGATTTGCTTGAGTTGGATGTTGGGATCGGACAAATCCCGTCTTGGATAGAACTTCGGAATCTGTTGCCAGTAGTCCATCGCCTCAAACAAAAAATCCCCAACGATGGGCAGCGGTTTTAGGCGAGAGATTGCCTCGTAGAGCTTACGACTCTCGTTCCACAATTTTTTATCCTCTGCTGGAATGCCGCGATAGTCGTTGGCTGAAATCACCTCGCCACCAGAGATGTCCTTGAGTGCGTACGCGGCACGACTGTGACCGTAACCCATGTTGACGTCCACGACCCAGGCCTTTCGTTCTTTAAGCGTGTGAGAATGGTTGGGCATACTCTAGAAGAATGAACGATCCTTAGAGGTCTTCACAATCTCAAACGCTTCCTGCACTGTATCCACCACCGTGAAAAGAGCCAGGTCTTTTTTTGTAAGTGCTCCCATCCGAAGAGGAACGTCTTCTAGCCACGCAAAGAGTCCTTCCCAGTATTCCTTTCCAACACAGACCACGGGAATCTTCTGCATCTTGCCTGTTTCGATGAGCGTGATGATCTCAAAAAATTCATCGAGCGTTCCAAACCCGCCAGGAAAATAGACGTAGGCTTGAGCAGAAGCGGCGAGCATCACTTTGCGTGTAAAAAAATAATGAAACGCACGTCCTCTTGTGACATACTTGTTGATGCGCTGTTCGTTTGGAAGTTGAATATTGAGTCCGATTGATGGGCCTCCTGCTTTATTGGCGCCTTTATTTACAGCTTCCATAATGCCAGGTCCGCCACCGGTTATGACCGTGAACCCAGACTCCGCCAACAAGCGCCCGAGCTTTTCCGCTTCCTTGTACCACTTGTTGCTCGGCTTAAAACGTGCAGAGCCAAAAAATGTCACCTCATGACTGGACTCCGAGAGAAACTGAAACCCTTCCACAAACTCTGCCATGATACGAAAAATACGCCACGTAATTTCATGCAACCGCGCCGGCTGATTTTTCGATTCGTCTGGAGCTAAGGGAAGACGGCAGATATTTTTTAAAGCATTTTCTGTTGATGGAGCGAAAACTTTTTTGACAGGCATAGTAAAGACATTTTATCACACTCACGGTAAAATTGCTTCTGATTCAGGGACAGCGTCCTTGCGAGCGAGCAAGGACATCAACACAACAGAATCTTCTGAATCTATTGCTTGCGTGTCTTCCTGTTCATCAAATTCCCCATCGCCGTCATCCAAAAACAACACGGCGTAGTACACTTCGTCTTCCTGCAGAGTCTCATAGAGCGGCACGATCAGATGCTCTCCACCGTCTTCTAACCAATCTGAGTGACCGATTGCCTGCCCTGGGACACCATCCTGGTCGCTGAAAATCACCACAAATCCAGGAGCGGCCAGCACGACAAATCCAACCCGCACTGACGATATCCCTGAGAGCTGATCCTCCACGTAAATGGCATTGCCACCTTTCTCAAGCATGGACGAAAATGTGGTGCCAGGCGTGTCGTCCACTGAAATCGACTGTTGGGAGACCGTCTGGTCAGAGACTCCTGGCTGTGTTACAAGAATCCCAATTACCAAACCCACAATCCCAAGAAAAAAGAAAATCCAAAGCTTTGGCACAGGCATACGAAACAAGTCTATCACACTGCCCTGGACAAAAAAGCTGCGGCTATCTATACTGCCGGCGAAACTAACTGAAAAACTTATGTCCAAATCCTGCCTTGTAACTGGTAAAAAGACGACTTCTGGCTTTAGCGTTTCGCACTCAAACGTGAAAACGAAGCGCAAACTTTTCCCCAATCTGCAAAACAAGCGGCTGAAAGATCCAGCCTCTGGCAAAACCATCACAGTGACGATCTCCACCCGCGGCCTCAAAACCCTGCGCAAATGGGATCGCGAAGGAAAGGCCTACGACCTCGCTGCACTCAAAAAAGAAAGCCTCGCCTAGAACAAAACAGCCTACGGGCTGTTTTTTGTACTTTGATCCAATTTCAATTCTACAAAAACTTGCTTTTCAGTTTTACCAATCCTCCTCGACAAAAATGCGGACACTTTTTCGTATATACGAAATTCTGTCCGCCCCTGCATTTCCCTTTCGTTCTTACGACTTCTTTTTTGCAAGATAGACTTCAATCCACTTAGTAATCTTGGCCGACGCCACAAATTCGAGAACCTCGTCTACCACATCTTTATCTGTACACCAAACGCTTTTCTGCACCTGACTAAACCCAATACGTTTTAGGAAATATCGCAATGCATCCCTACCAAGATTCCCATCAGTAGGAACATCGTAGAGAACAAGACAAACCTCACCATGAGGAAGGCTTGGTCTTTCACGAACGAGCCTGCTGAGAAGCTCTGTTCTGCCTTCATCTGTCAACTCACAGAGCAAACCTTCTTCGGTCTTTTTTGTCTTGATAAATTTTTTGCGTTTGAGATATCTTAAATTCTCTCGAAATGCCCGTCGCTCTGCAAGGCGATCTTCAGCAAGCTGATCCTCAGGATCCAAGCGATACGGTCGACGCAGGGCCCACTGATTAAACATCTCAGTCGCCTCAGTGGTGGCAGAATCAAGCGCCTTTAAAAACTGAGTGATCATCTCTCGACCTTTGACAGAACTTTTTTCACCTTGCTTTTTTGGATCCTTCATAAGCGGACAGAATTTCGTATATACGAAATTCTGTCCGCTTTATTTTATCAGAACGGACTATCAGACAACAGGTCTGGTATTTTTCTCTCGAGCTTCTCCTAATCGATGAGGGGACAGATCCTCACAAATAACCATCGGTTGCATCCCGAGGATTTCTTCTTTATATGCGAGGTCAGACGAAACAGGATGGAGGATGAAAATTTTCTTTTCTATCGTTTGGAAAATAGCTTTTCCTTGTTTCATGGAAGTCTCTATAGCAAAAACCGTCCGAACTGGACGGTTTTTATCATAGTACCTGTTTAAAGCACCGAGTCCTTTGCTGACTTCGCCACACGAAACTTCACTACCGTCTTGGCTGGGATCTGGATGGAGGCACCCGTCATTGGATTGCGACCTGTGCGGGCTGGGCGGTTCTTTTTAATGAGTTTACCGAGCCCTGGGAGATTAAACTCTCCGCCGGAACGAACCTCTTTCAAGGCCATTTCGACGAATTTCTCCCACTTTTCTGTGGCTTCTTTCTTAGAAACACCGAGCATCTCTCCCATGGAAGCAAGGAATGCACTCTTGGTCATTTTGGCCATATGAGTAAAAAACTTAAGTTTTACTGGATTATCCTAGCATGACCTTTCAAGTTTGTGAATAATTCAAGCATTTTCATCCACAGCCCCTTCTGGATGCGCTTCAAACCAGGCTTTAGCGTTTACAAGATCCTGCCTCACAATTTTTCCCATTTCTTCTTCTCCAGGAAACGGAATCAAATCTCGAATTTTTTTAAACAGCGTCACCTTCAAATATTTCCCAACGAGATCTTGCTCTATACCCAACAAGTGAACTTCCATTTTGAGGTTGTATCCTGTGCGACCGTCATTGATGCACACAAGGGAGGAATAACGCGCGCCTTCCAGTTCTGTCTCTCCTACATAGATCCCAAGCCCTGGAATAATCGCGCCTTGCTCCACGGCGATATTCGCTGTGGGACATCCCAGGTTTCTTGCCATGCCTTCCCCACGTTCTACTCGTCCGCTAAATACAAGATTCATACGTCTATCGTAATTTTTTTACCACAGCAAGCGCAGCATCGACAATCGGAACCATGTCTGGATACGCAGAAGTCTCATCGATTTTTCCGATCGGCACCCACTTCACATCAAAGACGTGCTGCTTTGAATCTGCATGAATCCGCGCATCGCTTGGCGCCTCAAACAAATAATAATGAATGTCTTTATGGATGAGTTTTCCTCTTTTCAGAAACTTATCACGAAACCAGATGTCGATCTTGCCGAGATATTCCATCAGACGAATCTCGTTGAGTCCAAGTTCTTCAAGCGTCTCTCGAGCCGCACCTTCTTCGATATCTTCGCCTGCCTCCACATGACCTTTTGGAAACGTCCACTTGTCGTAGGAATCTTTCATCATAGCGAAACTAATCGCACCATGAACACGACGAAAAACCACTCCACCCGCTGAGAGCTCGCGCGTGGCTTTTTCTTTCTGGATAGGACGTTTACTCAGTGAGGGTTTCTGATTCTTCCGATGGGGAAACATACGTTCCGAATAAAATCTGAAGGGCGACATCATGTTGAGGGTCAATACCTGATTGAAAATCTTCCACGGCGAATAAAATCTCATGGTCGGGCATAATGCCGACTTCGTGAATCGTGCGTCCTTTTGGCGTGTACCACTCGGCCGTGGTGATCTTCACGGCAGAACCATCTTCCAGCTCACGGTAATCCTGCACAGAGCCTTTTCCAAATGTTTGCGTGCCAACAAGTGTGGCAAATCCATAGTCTTGCAGTGCACCCGCAACGATCTCAGAGGCTGAGGCCGAACCGCCGTTCACCAGTACGACAGTTGGGATGTCTTGCAAACGTGGCGCCATCACGCCTTTGTAGGAGTTCGATTCATCTTGAATTCTCTCGATTACAACCGTGTCGTAACCAACCCATGCCGAGGCAATTTCAATCGCGGTTGTGAGAAGGCCGCCTGGATTACCGCGCACATCAAGAATGATCCCAGCCACATCAGCGGTAAGCGCTTCTTGCACAGCCTCGTTAAACAGCGACGTAGTGTCATGGTTGAATGTTGAGATCGAAATAGTCAACACGTTTTGCTCATCGATGGACCACTTCACAGAATCGATCACGATTTTTTCACGTGTGATTGTCACGTCGAACACACCTTCCGTGCCAACACGACTGATGGTGAGCATCACTTGTGTTCCCCCATCACCGCGAATGCGCGACACAGCTTCCTCGACTGTCATACCAAACGTCTCCACGGTATCGATCATCACAATCCAGTCGCCAGGCAAAAGTCCTGCGCGCTCGGCTGCCGAGCCTTTTAGTGGCTAGACGATCTGCAATTTTTCTTCCTTGATGCCAATCTCCGCACCGATGCCTTCAAAGGAGCCCTCAAGATCAGCCGCGAACTGTTGGGCTTCCTCAGGATCAAAATACACCGAGTACGGATCACCCATACCAGAGACAAGTCCCTTCAACGCACCGTAATAGAGATCCTTGTCAGACACCGGCTGGCGATAATATTCTTCTTTCACCAAATTCCAGATATTCCAAAATTCCTTAAAGTCAACATCGTCCGCAAGATAATCTGGAATGTCCCCCTGTCCTGTCACAACCCCCTCACCTATTGGCACCACTGATCGAACTCCACGCGATTCACCAACAAAAAAACCGATGCTTCCAGCAGCTGTGGCGGTTAAGACGAGTAAGAGAAGAACGAGGGAACGAGGAAGCGCACGGAAAGATTTCGCCATAGATGTCTCTAGGATATACAATGAACGAGGATATGTCCAAGGCACTCAGAACAATCCTATTTTTGCTTTTTCTCCTCGCCTTTCTTGTGTCAGCACCACTGGTGGTGCTCTACACAGCTGGGTTCCGTTTTGATTTAGATAATTCCAGAATCGTCCACACAGCCGTCCTCAATATCTCAAGCATTCCACGCAACGCAACCATTTTTATTGACGGAAAAGAAATGTCAGATCGAACCCTAGCTGTGATCGAAAACATGATCCCAGGTGAACATGACATCAGGTTAGAAAAGACAGGTTATCTTCCATGGAGTCAGACGATCACATTTAAAAGTCGTCAAGCAACGTTTGCTTCGGACATTGTTTTGTTCTTGGATACATCAACAGCGTTGATGGAATCCGTAAACATGATAGAGACTTCTGTGAGTCCCGATGGATCGCGACTCGCCTATATGACACAAGCAAGTTCATGGCTGGAGGTTTGGACGACAACGGGAAAAACGGAGTCAACAAAACTTCTCATGCGACTTCCCTACTCGCCGCTCTCATCTCACACGCTCTCGTGGTCATTGAATGACACGTATCTCTTACTTTCGCAATCAAAGGGAGTGAGCCAGGAGATTGCAATCGCGCGTGTTGACGATGGTAGCGCGGTTACATTTGCTGATGAGGTTGCTAACATCGATACACTCTGGTGGGATGCCTCGCGTGATGATGTTCTGTACGTCACGACACCAGAGAAAATCCTTCGTCTATCACTTGTCAGTGACGAAACAGAAACTTTGAACAAGGAAGCGGTGCGTGTGCAATCGTACGGTGAACGCGATGTGATGATCACTATTTCTAACAATCGCACTGTGCTCTCGTTTGTAGAAGATGGAACGGCATCGATCCTCACATACCTCCCACTGGGATCCTACGAATTCGTACGCGGACCTGCCGGACTTGTGAGTCTCTACGAACAGAACCGTCATCGACTGATCCTGCTTGATCCAAACAATCGCGAGCAGCCGATCATCTTGAACGAAGAAGTCACACAATGGTCCTGGAATACGGCGGGTGATCAGTTGCTCTCAACCAGCGGCTATGATCTGAAGCGCTACCTTCGCTACGAAAATAAAACAGAAACGCTCACCCGCTTGAGTGAGCCGATTGATCGACTTGCCTGGTATCCACGAGGAACCGTTGCGCTTTATCAGTCAGGCGGTGACACAATAGCTATGAGGCTCGAGGATCCGTCAGGTCCTACACAAGAGATACTCGCACAAGAAATTGCTGGTCCATTTTGGTTGGGCGATGAGGGAGACTTACTCTATCTCGTGAACGAGACGGATGGTGAAGACGGAATCTACGAACGCCTACTTCAGCAGTAACTAGAGTTCAACGAAACTATTGTCACCAATGATCAACCGGTGACCAGTTTTTGGATGTGTACGTTGAGAGTCTACCAGAGTTGTGTTCAGTCCGATCAAGCTATTCACGATGCGACGTGTCGTGTCGATAGTCGCGCCCTCAAATACGATCGAGTGTTCGACTTCCGTGTTATGAATTTTTACGTTATTGCCGATTGCGGTGTAGGGACCGATGTAGGAATTATTGATCTCACAGTTCTCACCGATCACGACAGGCCCACGGATCAAGCAATCAGGACTGATACGTGAACCCTTGCCAATCGCGACCATGCCTTGAATTTGCGTGTCTTCGTGGAGATCGCAATGGACAGAGAACCCCTCGCGGGGAATGTCGTCCATGATGAGGGCATTCCCTTCGATGAGCGCGTCGGGTGTTCCGGTATCCTTCCACCAGCCGGTAATTTCTTCGTGACCGGTTTTTGCATTTTGAATGTACCATGTGATCACATCGGTAATTTCGTATTCGCCGCGCTCAGATGGTTGGATCGTCTTGAACGCTTCAAAATATTTTTCGTCGAAAAGATAAATCCCTGTCACGGCAAACGACGAGGGAGGATTTTTTGGTTTTTCAATGGTGCGTTTGAGCGTGCCGTCTGGATGAAACTCAGGAACACCAAAGCGCTGTGGGTCTTTCACATGAGAAAGCGCGATCATGCAATCGAGATTCTCTCGTTGAAAACGATCTACAAATTTGTTGATGCTTCCGAGAATAATATTGTCTCCAAGAAAAAAAAGAAAACGCTCGCCTTTCAAATGCTCCTCTGCGTTTGCCACCACATGCGCCAGACCTTTCGCTCCACCGAGCTGTTCAATGTAGGTGACGCGCGCGCCAAACTCAGATCCATCTCCCATCGCCCTTTCCATCTGGCCAACCTCGCCAGGATTCACATTCACGATAATGTCCTTGATACCAGCGTCCGTAATTTTTTTGAAGACATACAAAAGCATCGGCTTGTTCGCAAGTGGAATCAAGTGCTTATTCAGA
>ERZ1292633.2640-Hain-H41-02um-R1-2640-length-18110-cov-6_pt1 | contig 18110 bp, 13 predicted proteins | sample MGYA00564406_ERZ1292633 | MGnify/ENA primary metagenome ERZ1292633 (study PRJEB36523, sample SAMEA6512639) | groundwater metagenome | collected 2019-01-08 | study: AquaDiva: Metagenomics assemblies of 32 groundwater samples | reverse complement strand
TGGCGCCTCAAGCGCGACCAGCAGCGCGGCGGTTCGGGCGCCAACGAGTACTGGCAGGCGGGACGGAGCGTCGAGACGATCACGGCGATCGTCCCGGCCGGCGACGTGGTGCGCGACTTCGCGGCGGCGTGGAGGGCGACACGCTGAGTCGCGCGAAGCTACTCGGGCCGCATCGCTGAGCTGAGGGCAATCGACGGAGCACGCGACGGTGCGCGGAAGATGCGTTGCGCCAACACCGTGACGCCGCCCGGCCGCACCACCGCGCGCCCGACCAGGATCTCCTCGCCGTCGATGACGGCCCGAACATCGCGCTCTCCCGCCCCCAGGCGCAGGCGCACTACGCGCAGGTCGTGCGGCAGCAGGTTCCAGCTGCGCAAGTCGGGAGGGTCGTTGACCTCGGCGACCGCAGCCAGCGCGAACAGCCCGATGCCGGCGAGCACGCGACCGACCGCGGTACCGTCGCGCTTGTCTTTGCCGTCCTTTCCCTTCTCGGGTGCCTCAGTCTGACCGGGTTTCGTAGGGAACGATCCGTCGGCGCGGCCGCGATCACCGCGCGCGACACGCTCCACACGCTCCACACGCTCCACACGCTCCACACGCTCCACACGCTCCACACGCTCGACGCGCGGTGATCCGCGACGCCGGTCATCGTCGCCCGCCTTCGACAGTTGATCGCCCGCCGCCTTGTAGACCGCGGCGCGCGTCGACGCGCGCAGCAACGCGCGGGTGAACCGCGCCGGCTGGCCGCGCTCGAAATCAGCCCGCACCGCGCGCGTCACGTTGCCGCCGCCGCCAACCGACTGGAGGGTGCCGTGCGCGGCCAGTATCACCAACGGTGCCACGTCGCGACCATCGCGGAACTCCGCCCAGTTGATGGTCAGGCCCATGTCGAATCCGCGACGCGAATGGTACGGCCCGTAACCGAACATCCCTTCGCGCACGCGGACCCGGCCCGCGGTGCCCAGCTGACGGTCGTCGCCGTGACTGCGCAGCGCACCCAACTCGTCCCGCGACACCCAAACAGTCTGTTCGCGCGGCGCCGGATGACCAACGAACCCCTGCTCGAGCACGACGACGACGTCTCCCGACAACGAATCGGCCATCGACGTGTCGCGACTCACGGGCACCGACACCAGCCGTTCGGCATTGCGATAGGCCACGTCGGCGGCGGCGCGCTCACCGGCGGCCTCGAATACCGCGCCCGCCACATAGTGCAGCAGGCCACGAACTTCATCGGAGGCGAGCGCGTTGCTGTCGGACGGCGCCTCGCCCAGCAGTTGCACCAGCCGCCGCGCCTCCACCGCCGCGTCATCGCGATCGCCGCGCGCCGACCACGACAGCGCACCGTAGAACGGGATGAACAGGCGCTCGGTCGGTCCGGGCGTGTACGGCAGCACGTAATCATTGACTGCAACCGACGCGGCGGCGCTGGTGAGCCGCTTGCTCCACCGATCCTCGGCGAGCGACCAGGCACGGTCCAGCGCCCAGACGCTCGAGTCGGTGCGGCTGGCATACAGGCCGAGCGTGCCCACGGCGAGCGCGCGCAGCAGGCGGTCGCGCAGGTGTGCGTCCTTGCCAAGGGCCGCCTCGTACGCCGAGCCGTACCGGCCGGCAGCCAGGTTCTCGCGCACCACGTGATCGACGCGCGCCAGGCCGTCACGCCCGTACTGCAGCCCGGACGTGGCGCACGCTCCGAGCGTGGCTACGCTCGCGAGCAGGGTGCGTGCGGCGTGATGCATCGGCCGGCCGGTTGGTGGCGGGCCCTCAGGGCTTGCCGACCTGCTTCTCGAGCACGACGATGCGCTGCTGCGCCAGCGCGATGGCTTCGGCCATCTTGGCGCTGGCGTCGCCCTGCGCCTTGATCTTGTCGATCTCGAGGCCATTCATGAAGCGCTGATAGCGCATGAGTGCCTCCTTTGGCCGCAGCTGCAGGTCGAGCAATCGTGCGATCCGGTACTCGACCTCCCTGTCGTCCGGCCGCAGCACCGACGCGCGATCGAACCGATTGAGCGCGCCGTCGAGGTCGTTGGCGGCCAGCAGGTCATTGCCTTCCTTGAGCAACTGGTCGGCAAGCCGGCGGCTCTGCGCACCCGGCGAGTCGCTGACACCGGCGACCGACGCGGCGGCCACGGCCCCCGGTCCATCCGCCGGCGGTGCCGGCAACCTGGCGCCGGTTTCGAGTACGGGCTGTTCGTGAATGCGCTGTGGATATGGGGCGCACGCGGCAAGCGCGGCGGCGATGGCCGGCGCGACGTAGCGCGTCGGCGGCAGGCGGCGAATGGGCATCTGGCGATCCTCGGTCACGGCGTGAGACGACGGCGCTGGACGTACTTCTTGATCTTGTGCTGCCCCACCCAGATCTTGGCGTTCGACTCGAGGTCCACGAGCGAGACGTCGACCTGGTAGTAGCGCACCTGTTCACGGCCGGCGCCGTCGATGATTTCCTCGAGGTCGCCCTGCAGCATGTACTGGGCGCCCTGCTCACGGGCGATGCGGACGCGCGTCTCGGGCGCGGCATTGCTTTGCTGGTCCGCGCGCTCGTCACGAACGCCGCCGCGTTCCTCCTTGCTGGCGACGATGCGCACAACCCCCGAGTTCACGTAGGCGCGCTCGAGGTCCTTGACGAAGGTCCCGATGGCAACGTGCTCGTACGTTCGGTTGCGCACGTCGCCGATGATGACCGTGGGTGCGGTGCCACCGTGCGCATCGGCATACTGGCGCGCCCATGGCGCAGTCAGCGACTGGTTGATGAGTTCGGAGGCGACGAGGCGGGAGTCGACGTCGTTCCAGTTGCCGGAGAGATCCGTCACCGCTGCGGGATCGATGCGACTGACCCGCTTGATCGAACAGGCGGCACCAGAGATGACGGCGACCCCGAGGGTCAGGAACCGCAGGACATGGAGGACTCGCATAGGACGATGGGGTATCGGGTGGACGGGCGCGCCCCTGCTTTGCGGGCACCTGCCATCTGGAAGAGCAGATATTGCGCCACACCACGACGACTCGTAAACTATTGCCAGTCAACGCAGTAGCTGGCCGACAACAGGCGAAGTGTCCTCTGCGTAGGACGTTGTGGTGTCCCAAAGCGGGCACGTCGCGGTGCGGCGACACCACCCGACGCCGCGGTTGACCGTTCACCGGCGACCGTTCACCGGCGGCTGTTCAGCGTGTACCGTTCGCCATCGATGCGTCTGCTCACACACCATCAGCAGGGGATGACATGCCCACCGACGTGATTGACTACCGGCTCATCGGTGACGACCTGCAGGGCGTCGTCATCACGCTCGATCCCGGCGAGGGCGTGATGGCCGAGGCCGGCGCGATGATGTTCATGGAAGCAGGGATCGAGATGGCGACCACGCTCGATCCCAACGGCGAGGGTGGCGGCCTGTTCGGCAAGCTGCTGGGCGCGGGCAAGCGTGTGCTCGCCGGCGAGTCGTTCTTCATCACGATGTTCGCCAACGGCGCCAACCAGCGCCGCGACGTCGCCTTCTCCGCGCCGGTGCCGGGCAAGATCATGGTGCTCGACCTCAGGCAGTGGGGAGGCGAGGTGATCGCGCAGAAGGACTCGTTTCTCTGCGCGGCGCGCGGCACCAACATCGACATCGCCTTCACCAAGCGCATCGGCGCCGGGTTCTTCGGCGGCGAGGGGTTCATCCTCCAGCGACTCAGGGGCGACGGCCTGGCCTTCGTGCACGCCAGCGGCGCGCTGGTGGAGAAGACCCTGGCACCGGGCGAGCAACTGCGCGTGGACACCGGCTGCCTGGTGGCGATGCAGAACACGGTGGACTACGACATCCGCACCGTGCCGGGCATCAGGAACGCGCTCTTCGGTGGCGAGGGGCTCTTCTTCATGAATCTCACCGGCCCGGGTCGCGTGGTCCTGCAGACGCTGCCGTTTTCACGCATGGCCGACCGCATCATCGCCGCGTCGCGCATCGGCACGGGATCGCGCCGCGAGGAAGGCGGCGTGCTGGGCGGGCTGGGCGGGCTGATCGGTGGAAACAGGTAGTACGGAGGAGATGTTAGTTGGCGTGAGGTCGGGCGGCGTACAGCAGCTGTACGCTCTACGCTGTACGCTGTGAGCCGTACGCGCTTCACGCTACTGGCAGCAGCGCGGGAGACGCACCTGCCGACGTTGGCTGTGCGATTGCGTGATGCGACGCCAGCCCGGCAAATACGCAGACATCAGCGCCTTGAACAGCCGACCGTGCGACGGCACGCGCAGGTGAAGTAGTTCGTGCACGATCACGAACTCCTGGAAGGCACGGCGCTCGGTCACCAGGTCGCGCGCCAGGGTCAGGGTCCCCGCCGCCGAGCACGAACCCCACTTGCGGCGCATCGCCTGCACTCTGACGACCCGCGGGTGAACCCTAAGCCGGACCGCCCACGTCATCGTGCGCCGACGCAATTCCAGTTCGGCCGTGACAGACCGCTTCACGCGTCAATCCTCGGACGCAATGCCGCGACGACCAGCTCGACCACGCGCGTGCGTTCCTCCGACGACAACGGGATGAGCGGCCGGTAGAGGGCGGCGCGTAGGCGGCGCTGCTCGTCGGCATTCACGAAGGCGTTCGGGAAGCGTTCGAGCAGCAACTCCACCTCGCGCGCCAGGTCGAGCGAAGAGACTCGCGCCAAGAGGAGCGCCGCATCAGCTCGCAGCAGCCAGAAGACCGGAAACGCCTGCTCGGACAGCCCGGATTCAGCGGCGGCACGCCGCGCCTCGTCCTTCTCCGCGGCGAGTACCGCAAACGCCTGCAGGGCCTCGAGTCCCGTCGTCTTTCGCTGCTCCAGGTCTCGGAGCACGCGCTCCGCCCGCTCACGAATCGGCAGGAGGATCGGCAGCTGCGACGGATCCTCGGCCATCTCCACGCGCAATCCCCGCAGAAGATTGAATACCTTCCCTTCGTCCGACCCGCCCTCCGCGCGAAGCGCGTCGAGCGCGCGGGTGTCGAAGGTCACACTCCTCGTGAGCCGGTCCACGCCGTACTGCGCAACGTTCTCCTGCACCAGCCGCCGCGTCTTGGAGGCGAGATCGCCCGTGGGCGACACGCTGTCGGCGTAGGCGTTGCGAACCGTCGCATACAGTTGCGACAGACGCGTGTAGTCGGCGATGTGATCGCGCAGCTCCGGCGAGGGCGAGAGAATCTCCCACAGGGATTCGAGCTCCTTGTACTCCTCGAAGAACACCTTGCGCGGTTCGGGGTTCAGAAAGCGCCCGTAGACGATGCGCTCCAGCATCTCATCGGCTCCGCCTTGCGTTCCCGCCTCGAGGTACTCGCGTGTCGCTGTGGCCATCTTCGTCTGAAAGCCGCGAAGCAGTACGTCGAGGTCCTCGATGACTCCGCTGACGTCCTCGGAGTCGAATCGCAGTGCCTTTTTGAGTTCGCGCAGCACGCCCACGAAATCCACCACAAGACCCACGCGCTTCACCACACCGTCCGCATCGACATACGGCCGGTTCACCCGGGCAATGGCCTGCAACAACACGTGGTCGCGCATGGGCTTGTCCAGGTACATGCAGTACAGCAGCGGAGCGTCGTAGCCCGTGAGCAGCTTGTCGGTGACGATCAGTATGCGCGGATCCCGTTCCGCCTTCTTGAACTCGAGGCGCACGTTCTTCTCCGCCTCCTCCGCGATTTGCAGTTCAGCGACCAGCGGGCGGTCCACGACGTCGCTGGCGCTCTCGGAGTAGACGGGAGTGCTCCATTCCGGGGGCAGCAACTTGTCGAGGGCTCTCTTGTACTTGGCGCACGCCTCGCGATTCACACCCACCAGGAAGGCCTTGTAGCCCAATGGAGCGACATTCTCCTGATAGTGCCGCGCAACGAACGCGGCCACCCGCTCGATGTGGTCGTCGGCCGAGAGGAAGGTGCGCAGTCCGACCGCCCGGTCGAGCACCCGGTTCAGCTCGTCGATGTCGCTGACGCCCTCGGCCTCGGCGAGCGCGAAGAACTCCGCGTCGAGTTGTTCGGCGGGAACGGTCATTTCGCCCGGCGCAAGCCGGTACTTGATGGGAAGCGTGGTCTCGTCGGCGATCGACTCGGCAATGGAGTACTTGTCCAGGTACCCACGCTCGTCCTGCGCCCCGAAGATCTTGAACGTTCCCTCCCCCTGCTCGGTGCGGGCAATGGGGGTTCCGGTGAAACCGATGATCGTCGCTCGTGGCACCGCCGCCATGAGGTACGTGCCGAGGTCGTGCGCCACCGAACGGTGCGCCTCGTCGATGAAGACGTGCACCGAGTCGCGGGTCGAGGAGTCCTTGCGGACGGCCTCGAACTTGTGGATCATCGCCAACACCAATCCCCGAAAGTCGGCGTCGAGGAGCTCCTGCAGCTCGGCTTTCGTGTTCGCGCGCTTCACGGCCACGTCCTGCTGCTGCAGTTCGCCGAGGAGACGCTCCACCCAGCCGCGAAGCTGTCCCTCGAGCTCCCGGCGGTCCACCACCAGAATCACCGTTGCCTTGCCAAAGCGATCGGGCGACTCGAGGATCAGCCGTGCGGCAGTCAGCAGCGTGAATGTCTTGCCCGAGCCTTGCGTGTGCCACACCAGGCCGCGGTGACGCGTATCATCCTCACACCGCGCAAGGATGGCATCGATGGCCCGCCGCTGATGCTGGCGCAGCACCGACTTGCGCGTCTCCTCGTCCTCGACGTAGAAGAGGATCCAGTGCTGGAGGGTGCGCAGGAACTCGGTCGGTTCGAAGAACGACTGCACGGCGAACCTGTACGTCTCGTCCGACCGCTCCTTCCAGCGCGCCATGAACCGACGATTGGTATTCCACGTCACGCCGTACCAGTAGTCGAGCAGATGCGTGACGTTGAAGAGCTGCGCTGACCCGAGCAGTTCCGGTGTTTCCACTTCGTATCGGCGCAGCTGCGTCACCCCGCGTTCGGTCGCATCGCGCAACGTTGGATTCTTGTGCTCGACGATGCACACCGGGATTCCGTTGACCAGGAAGATGACGTCTGCCCGGTTGCCTTTGCGAGCCGGCGGCTTGACCGCCCATTCCCAGGAGACGTGCAGCTCGTTGTCGGCACCGGGGGTGAAGTCGATCAGGACGACGGCACGGTGGCGTTTCTCGCCTTCGTCGTACCATTTGCGCTCCCCGCGCATCCAGGCCAACAGTTCGCGATTGCCGTCGATGCTGGCGGGTATCGCTTCGAGTCGCTCGACAATGGCGCGCGCCGCATCTGCGGTGAGCCACGCATTGAACTGGCGTAGCTTTCCCAGCAGCTCGCCGCGCAGGAACATCCCGTCCTCGCCCTCGCGCCGGTACAGGGCTTCCTGAGGGGTCAGCGGCTTCCAGCCGATGTCGGTGGCATGCCGGACCATCGGATACTGAACGCTTCCGCCTTCACTGATCACGATTCGGTTCATCGGCCCGCCCGGTCGGGGGCACTGCCGCCGAGTTGCGCGGCGGGAGTAGCGCTCGTATATTGCATGAAAAGGTTCCCCCTCGATGACAAGAGCCCAAGGGGCTCTCTCCAGCAATGGAGTAGTCGGGGGGGTCGCTTTTTTTCTGGCCTGGGAGGCATCAGTAGTACCGGCGCGTTCCGCGCTCGAAGATGTCGAACTCGCTGCGCAGCGCCGGCCGAATGGCGTCGTAGGCGTCGCGCTCTCCCCGCTCCCACTTCCGGTAGACCGCCCAGTTGCAGAAGTCGGCGACCTGGAGTCCGTAGTGCGTCGCCGACTCGTGGTGCAGGATGCGGTGGGGGATACTGGGTAGCTTGTCGGCGAGGGCCTGCTGGATGGCCTTCTCGACCGCGCGCCGCTTGCGCATGACGGGAAGCCGGTCCGTGATCACGATGATCTGCGAAGCACCCAGCAGCAGCTCACGCGGCAGCACGTACTTCAGCAGGTATCCGAGCATTTCCGGATAGAAGCGCTGGTCCTCGCGCAGGGCGGGTCCGGTCTTCGGTTTGTCCACCACGAGGCTGTCGATACGCAGCGCCGAGAGATTGGCGCCGATGATGTCGAAGACGCGGCCGCGCACGTGCCGGTTTTCCTCGGCGCAGTGAAAGAGCTTCTGGTCGCGCCCGTACTCCAGCAGGTCGTGCCGATAGGCGTCGAGCGGAGCGTGCGCGGCGAATGGGCGGCGCGCCGCGACGCTCGTGAGCACGAAGTGGCGCGTGCCGCTGGGGGAGAAATCGAAATTCCCCGCCTCGTCGAGAAAGAGGTATGTCGCTTCGCTCACGATGCCACTGGCTGCGGGAGCGCCGAGAGATCCAGGTCGGTAACGCGGATCGCTCCGGACATCAACTGGTGCAACAGCGACTTGAACAGCTCCTCGAGCAGGGCGCGCTTGCGCCGGTGCAGATCGATTTTGCGGTCGAGGGTATCGAGGATGGCGACGATCTCGTGCTGCTCGTCGAGATTCGCGGGAACGGGAATTCGGAGGTCCCGCACGATCTCGAGGTTCAAGTTCTGCTGCTGTCCACCGTGCGCAAGTTGCCGAATCGTGTCGTACTGCGAGGCCAAGAAGTGGTACAGGAAGCGCTGGTTCAGTGTCTCTCCTGCAGGAAGAACTGCCGCACAGGCCTGATTGCAGGCCGCTTCGATTCCGAGCAGAGCCACCTTGCCGCGAGTGACGCCCTGGCCGTACATCGCGAGGAGTAGGGTGCCGATGGGCAGGAGCTTCGCCGCAGAACTTTCGAGTGCCTCGGTCGAAATCCACTCCTCGGTTTCAGTGATCGTTGCGTATCTAACCTCAGTCGTCTTCACCCACGGGATCGTAGCATTCGTCCAGTACGAGGCGATGGCCCTTGATGGCGTACCGCCACTCACGATCTTCGCGACATCGCCGAGTCGGCGGACCTCCCAGCTCCCCGGTACGAATCCGATCTCGGTTTCTTGCTGCGGCTCACCCCGTAGTCCAGCCGAGAACAGCAGCACTCTGGCGATCTCTGCAAGAGCGCTGCACACCTCGACTTGCGCGTCTATGCGCTGACCCAAGACTTCCAGCGTACGGAGGCAATTGGACATGGCCATCTGCTCCTCTAGCGGCGGTAGAGGAATGTGCCTCGCCTTCAGCAACCCGAAGTGCCGATTGTACCCTCGGGCTGGCAATTCAGTAGCCGTACATGCGAAGTAGAAGAACCGAGGATCAATGTCGGCGTTCGGACGGAGGAGTTGGGTACCGTCCGCCCCGCGCGCAAACGCAAAGTCGACGTATTTCACGGCGCGAGTGTGATCGCCGAAGACCACGACAGGAAGTGAATCAGCGAGCACGGCACTCTCGTCGTTCGTCCACCCGGCGATGAAGGACTTGCCCTGATCGACCACGGGGTATTTACCCGTCGTCAACATTTCTCCCGTCGGCACTGCTCGCGTCGAGGCGCGAGGCGGCGGACGCAGGCAGTCACCGATTGCGGCAGAGTCCCAGCCTGGAGGAAGCGTCACTTGGCATGCCTCTGCGTCAATGGTTGCAGCAAGCGAATTACCTCGTGCGTCAGCCTCTCCTCCTCGCCCGCGACTCGTTCAAGTTCGGAGAGCAGGTTCGATACGCTTCGCTTGTCGGAAACAGAGTCCAGGCCGACCCACCGACTGGGGCTCACGTTGTAGTCCGCCTCCCGCGCCTGCTCGATCGTGATCAGACCCAGTTCGCCGTCGACCGGCTTCCCCGCAAGGAAGCTGGCCGCCAACGGCCGAATCTCTTCCTCCGGGATGTAGTTCTTGGGCCGCCCCTTCTTCACGCGACGGCTGGCATTCAGCATCACGATCTTCCCCTTCCGCGCCGCCGGCTTGTGTCGGCTCAACACCACGATGACGCCGGCCGCCGAGGTGTTGTAGAAGAGGTTCTCCGGCAGCAGGATCACGCCGTCAATGAGGTCCTGCTCCACGAACCACCGGCGGATGTTCCGCTCGCGATCCTCGTTCTTCGAGCCGGAACCGCGCGTCACTGCGCCTGTGTCGAGCACCACCGCCGCCCGACCGTTCTCATTGAGGCAGGCCAGCGTGTGCTGCAGCCACGCCCAATCCCCCTTCCCCGACACCACTCCACCCGTTGGCCGAAACCGGTCGAATGGATCGTCGGCAAACACATCGGGGGCAAATGGCTGGTTCCACATCGGGTTCGCCACCACGATGTCGTGCTGCCGAATGCGACCGTCGGGCGTGCGGAACTTGGGGTTGATCATCGTGTCGCCGCGCGCAAACTCCACGTCCATGTCGTGGATGATCGCGTTCATCTGCGCGACGGCGTAGCCCTCGGCCTGGAGTTCCTGACCCGTCAGCTTCAGCGGTACGCGGCTGGTCGGGTCGAGCTCGCGTGCTACCAACTGCAGCTTGATGAGCAGCCCCGCCGAGCCGCACGCGTAGTCGTGGCAGTGCTCGCCGGGCCGAGGGCGCATCACATGCGCCATCAGGAAACCAACTTCGGTCGGTGTGAAGAACTCGCCTGCGCTCTGCCCCGATCCCTCCGCGAACTTTCGCAGCAGGTACTCGTAGGCGCGCCCAAGGAAATCGGGCTGAACGTCGGCGAGGCCAAGGCGGTAGCGCGGATCCGAAAACGTCTCGACGACGGCTGCAAGCTTGGCCGGATTGATGTCGCGCTCTCCATTGCGCTCGGCCGCGAAGTCCACGATATCGATGACTCCGGCCAGCGACGGATTGTGTCGCACGACCGCGCGCAAGGCCTTGGTCAGGTGCTCTCCGACGTCCCTCGGCTTCTCCCCCTTCGGCCACTCGACCACTTCCCTGCCGTTCACCGCGGCCCATCGAGCGATCGCCGGCACATGGAATCGCAGCAACGAGTGGTCGGCCTCGGCAATCTCCAGCGCGGTCGCACGGTCGCGATATTCTTCGGCCAGCCGGGTGATCTCGTCGTCGAAGACGTCGGAGAGTCGCTTGAGGAAGAGCAGCGGGAGCAGGTAGTCCTTGAACTTGGGTGCATCCTTCTCGCCGCGAATGGAGCACGCGGCGTCCCAGAGCATCTGTTCCATCGGCTTGGTCGACGGCGCTGACGACGCGCGCGTACGCGCCGCACCTCGGCGTACGACGGCAGTCGCCTCTCCGTCGATGGCAAGATCTACCCCCGCCTCGACCGCGAGCTCGCGAATAGACTGCATCGCAGTGCGCTGCGGCCTGTTTCCTCCGCCTTCCCATCGGTTGACAGTGGCGAAGCTGACCCCCAGTCTTTGCGCGAGCTGTTCCTGCGTAAGATCGAGCGCCGCGCGGATGGACCGAAGTGTATTCTGAACATCGAAGAGTTTTGCCATATTTGCAATGTATGTCATATTACATTTTTGTCAATGTACCGGCACTTTCTGGTTGCAGAGCAGACCTGATTCCGTTAGTCTCTGTTACCAATTTCTACATGTAACATGTTATAACACAAATAGTTACATATCGTGAACGATCAACCAGACTCCATCGTTGCCCGCGCCAGCAACGTCGCCGTGACCCTGCTGGCAGCCGCGGCGCTGGCCGGCGCGCTCTGGATCGGCGCGAAGCCCATCGGCGCCGGGCCGCCGCTTGGCTCGTTGCTCGACCCGGCGCACGGCATCTGGGCCGTTGTCCGCACCGCCGAACTGCCGCGGCATGCCGACCTGCGCATGGCCGGCCTCAAGGACAGCGTAGCGGTGACGTACGACGACCGTGGCGTGCCGCACATCTTCGCGCAGCACGAAGACGACCTCATGCGCGCGTTCGGCTTCGTGGTGGCGCGCGACCGGCTCTTCCAGCTGGAGCTGCAAACCCGTGCGGTGGCCGGCACGCTGAGCGAGTTGGTGGGCGCCTCGGCGCTGGAACTCGACCGCGAGGCGCGCGCGCAGGGGCTGGCGTGGGGCGCCGAGCGCAAGTGGGCGGCCATTCCCGACACGTCGCTGGACCATCGCCTCGTCACGGCATACGGCGACGGGATCAACGCGTACATCGCGCAGATGCGCAGCGAGGATCTGCCGTTCGAGTTCCGGTTGCTCAACGCGCGTCCGCAGCAGTGGAAGCCGCAGTACACCTACTACCTGCTGGCGCGCATGTCACTGACGCTGGCGTGGAGCGACGATGAGCTGCGCCACGCGAGAATCGTTGCGCTCGTTGGCGAGCAGGCCGCCAGCGCGCTCTTCCCGGTCAACTCGCCCATCCAGGAGCCCATCCAGCCGGTGGATGGACGTCGCGCACCGCGCCTGGCGACCACGGCGCTGCCGCCGCCCGCGCGGCCCGACAGCGCGCGCCTGGCACTGGCCGCAGACCTGGACAAGGCAGCAGCGGCGATCGCCCTGGCGGATCTCCGGCCCAGCCCAAACGGCGAGATTGCTGTCGGCAGCAACAACTGGGCGGTCTCGGCACGACGCACCGCCGCGGGGCGCGCCCTGCTGAGCGGAGACCCGCACCTCCAGCTCACGCTGCCGTCCATCTGGTACGAGGTGCATCTCGTCGTGCCCGGAGTCATCGACACCTACGGGGTCACCATTCCCGGCGGCCCCATCGTGCCGATCGGTTTCAACCGCTCCATGGCCTGGACGGCCACCAACACCGGCGCGGACGTGGCCGACTACTTCGAGGAAACGGTCAACGACGCGAGACATCCCACCACGTATCAGCTGGACGGTACGTGGCTCCCCCTCATGCAGCGCGTCGAGTCGGTACGGGGGAGGAGTGGCGGGATACTAAAGACCGACACCATCTACCACACGCACCGCGGGCCGATGCTGCGCGCCGGCAATCGCTGGCTGTCGCGCCGCTGGACTGCGCTCGACACGACGGACGAGGGACGCGCGCTCCGGCAAGCGAGCCAGGCGCACACCGTGGACGAGTGGATGCGGGTCATGGACGACTATGCGGTGCCGGCGCAGAACTTCCTGCTCGCCGACACGCTCGGTCGCATCGGCATCCGCTCCACGGGACGCTATCCGCTGCGCGCGGGTGACGGTCGCGGTGATCGACTGCTCGACGGGTCGAAGCGCGCGAACGACTGGCAGGGATTCTGGCCGACGGCGCGCTACCCGCAGTCCATCGACCCCAGGCAGGGGTACCTCGCGTCGAACAACCAGCAGCCCAAGGACCCGCAGGTCGATCCCGCGTATCTCGGCTCCAACTGGCCGTCGCCGTGGCGCGCGATGCGCATCAACCACCTGCTGCGCGGCGACTCGTCGGTCACGCCCGATGCGATGCGCCGGTTTCAGACCGACGCGGAGAGCGAACAGACGAACTTCTTCCTGCCGCCGATGCTCGACGCGGTGGCCAGGATCGCGGCGACGGGATCGGCCGACACCGCGGCGATACGCGGCGCGGCGCTGCTTCGCGAGTGGGACGGCCGGTTCACGCCCGACAACGAGCGCTCGGTGCTGTACGACGCCGTCATGGACGAGCTGACGCAACGCACGTGGGACGAGCTCCGCGGCACGGCGCAGCTGCGTCGTGGTCCGACGCCGTCGTCGGCGGTGCTCGCCCAGCTGCTGCAGGAGCCCGCCTCCGTCTGGTGGGACGATCAGGCGACTCCAGCGCGCGAGACGCGCGACAGCATTTTCGTGGCGAGCGTCGCCGCGGCGTACCGCCGCGTCTCACAGCGGTACGGTCCACCCGGCCCGCGCTGGCGCTGGTCGGGCATTCGCACGGCGACGATCAACCATCTGTTGCGCATTCCAGCCCTGTCGCGGCGCAAGGTGCCGATGCAATCCGGGCGCGGGACCTTGAGCCCGTCCGACGGCGATGGCACGCACGGGGCGAGCTGGCGATTCGTCGTCGAGTTGGGCCCCGAAGTGCGCGCCTGGGGCACCTACCCGGGCGGGCAGTCGGGCAATCCGGTGAGCGCGCGCTACGATGACCGCCTGCCCCAGTGGACGGCCGGAACGCTCGATACGCTGCGCTTCCCGCACGCCGCGGCGGACATCGTGTCGCCGCGCGCGGTTCTCACGTTGCGCCCGGAGCGCTGACCAATGAGATGGCTGACGCAACTCCTCATCGTGTCCCTGGCCTTCGGTGCGGGCACCTGGTTTGCCGGCTGGTGGATGGTCCCGGTGCTGGGCGCCGCCTATGGGGTGTGGGCCGCCAATCGTCGGCTCACCCTGATCACGGCGACGCTGGCGGCCGTACTCGCCTGGGGCGTGCTGCTGGCCTTCGACGCGTCCGCCGGGCCGATGGGACGACTGCTGCAGGTGCTCGGCGCGCTCTTCCGGATGCCGGGCGCGGCACTCGTGGTGCTCACACTTGCCTACGCCGCCCTGCTGGCGGTCTCGTCGGCAGCGCTGACCCGCGGCCTGCGCCGTTTGCGCTGACGCTGGTTCTTTCGACGTGTCGCTGGGGTAGGAGGGAGCAGCACCACCGAGGGGTGCCCCCTGCCCTTCGAGGCCCGCACCAGTGCAATTTGTCACGAGCGCGGCTGCGCCGTACCTCCTTTCCATCTTCGACCAGAACTTCCATGCGTGTTGCGCACCTTGTCCTGCTTGCTTCCTCTGCGCTCGTGCTCGAGGGCTGCAACGGATCGAACGAAGGCACCTTCGACCCGGGGACCTACAGCTCTGATCCGGCGACAGCGACGTATGCCGCGGCGCTGAACGTGAGCATCGCGTCGATGACCAAGACGGCCAGCGGACTGTATTACAAGGACCTCACGGTCGGCACCGGCGCCACCGCCGCCGCGGGGTATACGGCGAGGGTCACCTATACCGGCTGGCTCACCAACGGCGCGAAGTTCGACAGCAGCGAAGGTCGGACGCCCGCCTACTTCGAGTTCCTCATCAACAAGCCAGAGGTGATCAAGGGCTGGGATGAGGGCGTGCAGGGCATGAAAGTGGGCGGAAAGCGGCAGCTCGTCATCCCTCCGGAACTCGGCTACGGCACGAGCGGATCCGGCTCGATTCCGGGCAATGCCATCCTCATATTCGAGATTGTCCTGCTGCAGGTGCGCTGAGCAGACCGATCCCGGCAGGCGAACGGCCCGCGCGCGCGGGCCGTTTTCGTTTCCGTGGATCGTGGCGGGTCAGTTCCCCGCGCGACGCAACCAGAGTTCCAGCGTGGCCCGAAGGAGTGCGTCATCGATGGGCTTGGCAAGGTAGTCGTCCATGCCGGCCGCGAGGCAGCGTTCGCGGTCGCCGGGCATGGCGTTCGCCGTCATGGCGATGACGGGTGTTCGCCTGGCATCGCCTTCCCGGCGCCGAATCGCTGCCGTGGCGGCATAGCCATCGAGCACCGGCATCTGGCAGTCCATGAAGATGACATCGAAGGTGCTCTCGGCGAACATCGCCAGGGCTTCTTTGCCGTCGTTGGCCACCTCGACCGAGCACCCCGCACGCTCCAGCAACGCGCGCGCGACCAGCTGATTGACGGGGTTGTCCTCGGCGAGCAGTACGCGCGGTCCCGGCGTCGTGCCCTCGCCGGAGGTCGGCACCGATTTCTGGTCTGCCGACTTGCGCCTGGGGCTCGTGCGCGGGGTCCCGTCGGCCGGCGTCACCGGCGTCACCGGCTTTGCCGGCTTCACCGGGGTCTCCAGCGCGCCCCGCGTTCCCGGCGCTCCTGGCGAGCCCGTCTCGCGCGCCGTGCGTGCGCGCCGCATGGCCCCCAGCAGCGCCCTGCCGTGCGCGGGTTTGGTGACGACGTCGATATACCCCATCGCCATCGCGGCCTCGACGGAAACGGCGTCGGAGGCGCGGGCGAGCAGGACCATCGGCGTATGGGCGAGCGCGCGTTCCATCCGAACGGCCACCGCAAAGTCCTCGTCTTCGTCGGTGCGCGTGCCCGCTTCCACGAACACCACATCGAAGGGCCGCCCCTGCGCCGCCGCCAGGCGCAGCTGCTGCACCCCGTGGTCCCCCAGCGCCCGCGTTTCCACCTCCGTGCCGAACCCTTCGATTCTCTGGGCGAGCGCGCGCCGCGTGACTTCGTGCGCATCGACCACCAGCACGCGGCGGTTGGTCAGGTCAGGCATCGGCGAGGCCTCGGCCGCGTCGGGCGGCACGGTGAGCGGCAGGGTCACCCAGAACGTCGATCCGCGTCCGTCCACCGAGCGGAACCCGGCCGCGCCGCCCATCATCTCGGCGATGCGGCGCGTGATGGCCAGTCCGAGTCCCGTGCCCCCGAAACGCCGGGTCATCGAGGCGTCACCCTGGCTGAAGTCCTCGAAGATGCGCGACTGCAGGGCCTCGGGAATCCCGATGCCCGTGTCGTGCACCGACAGCCGCAGCAGGGCCGTGGTGCCGCGTCGCTCGAGCACGTCGATTTCCAGCACCACGTGGCCGAAGGTCGTGAACTTCAGCGCATTCGACAGCAGGTTGAGCGCGATCTGCCGGATGCGTCCCGCGTCACCGACGAATTGCGTCGGCATCCCGCGACCCACGTGCATCGCCAGCGCGATCTGCTTCTCGTCGGCACGCGGCGCCAGCAGGTCGCAGGCCTCCTCCAGCGTGCTGACGAGGTCGAACGGCAACGGCTCGATGGTGAGCTTGCCGGCCTCGATCTTGGAGAAGTCGAGGATGTCATTGATGATGGCGAGCAGTGAATCGGCCGACGACTTCACGGCCTGCGTGTACTGCATCTGCTTGGCGTCGAGTCCGCTCTCCAACAGCAACCCGGTCATGCCGATGATGCCGTTCATCGGCGTGCGAATCTCGTGCGACACGGTGGCCAGGAACTGGCTCTTGGCGCGGGCTGCTGCCTCGGCCGTTTCCTTGGCGACCACCAGCGCCTGCTCGCTCTGCCGACGTTCCGACTGGTCGCGCACCTCGAGCAGCGTGATGGGCTGCCCCTCCAGTTCCACGGGCGTGAGCGTCACCTTGGCCGGAAAGTACTCGCCGCTCAGGCGCCGCAGATAGAGATCGCTCTTGAGCGCGCTGCCCTGCGCGCGCCCACGCTCCAGCAGCGTCAGGACAACGTCACTGGAGACCTGCCCGTCGGGCTGGTGCTCGGGAAACAGCGCCCCCAGTTCCAGCTCGAGCAGCGTCGCCTTGACCGGCGCGGCGAAGAGTTGCACCGCCGCGCTGTTGCAGTCGGTGATCGCCTGCTCGCGCAACAGGAAGTGCGCCGCCGTGGCGTGTTCGAAGATCACCTGGAAGCTCTGCTCCGCCGCGACGCGGTCACCAATGTCGCGCAGCACGGTCATGTACGCCGTACGGTCGCCGATGCGCACTGCGCTCAGCGACATGTCGATGGTGATGTCATTCCCGTCCCGCTTTCTTCCCGTGACGATCTCGCTGACGCCCGTGGCGTTTTCGCTCGCCCGCACGAAGTAGGCGCCCAGCGCCTCCTTGGGCAGTGAGCGGTACGGCTCGCCCATCAGCTCGCGCACGCCCTTGCCCATCAGCTCGACCTCCGACCACCCGAACAACCGCTCGGCTGCCGGGTTGCACCCGATGACCGCGCCGTGCTCGTCGGTCATCATGATGGCGTCGATTGACGAGTTGAGCAGCGCCCGCGCGCGCGTCTCGCGCGCCTCGGCTTCGCCGCTGCGGTTCTCCAGTTCCTCCTTGATCACGGCGAATGCCGCGCGCTGCGATCGACGCTGGCGAGCCACGAACATCGCGCCAGCGCCGAACAGGATGGCGAGCAGGACGTTGACCGCCAGGGCGAGACGGTCAAGCAGCAATCGCCGGCCGGCAAGCGCCGCGTCGAGGCTCTCGCCGATGGCCCGCGCCTCATCGGTCGCTTCGCGGGCAGTCGCGTCGAACCGGGCATCGAGTGAGTCGTCCAGCGCGACGGAGCGTCGAGCGCCCGCCACGCGCTCGCGCGCAAGGCCGGCCAAGGTCTTCACCTGTCCGCGCAGCGTGGAGATTCGATCGGAGAGCAGCGCGTCCCCGAGCACCGAACGATCCCCGGACCTCACGTCATCGCGCAGCTGGTCGATGAGCCGGTCCGCGTGGTCGTACACCGCGAAGACGTCGCGAGCCGGGTCGATGCCCGACTCGCCCATCATGTGCTCTTCCAGCGCGAGTTGCGCCTTCGACAGGTCCACGCCCAGGTCGTTCCGCATGGCGACGACATTCGTCTGGCGCTCGAACGCCTGGCGGCGGGTCCGCTGCTCCCACACGACAATCACCAGCACCAGCGTTCCGATCGCGAGGAGCGACAGGGAGGCGCCGTCAAGAAAGGGGCGCGACTTGCGCCGGGACTCGCTCACGTGTGGCATCGCATTTCCCGAAAGATACGCAGGGCGACGCCGCAGGGTGAGTCTTTTTTCT
>ERZ1292633.2639-Hain-H41-02um-R1-2639-length-18117-cov-7_pt1 | contig 18117 bp, 11 predicted proteins | sample MGYA00564406_ERZ1292633 | MGnify/ENA primary metagenome ERZ1292633 (study PRJEB36523, sample SAMEA6512639) | groundwater metagenome | collected 2019-01-08 | study: AquaDiva: Metagenomics assemblies of 32 groundwater samples | reverse complement strand
CCCGGCGCCACCGTCAGCGGAGTGGTCCGTGACAGCATCGCCCGCACGCCGCTCGCCGGCGCCTGGGTGCAACTCGTGACCACCGACAGCCTGACGCGCTTCGCCCGCACGGTGACCTCGGACTCGCTGGGCCGGTTCACAATTGGCGACGTGCCGGACGGACGCTACGCCCTGGGCTTCTACCACCCGATGCTCGACTCGCTCGGCGTGGTACTGCCGCCCCGCGAAGTGGTCGTCTCACGCCGCCGGCCGGTGCGCGCCGATCTCGCCACGCCCTCGCCGGCTCGACTTCGCGCCGCCATCTGCGGTTCGCCCGCCGGGACGGCGGCCAGTGCAGGCGGCGTGGTTGGCGGCGTGGCCCGCGAGGCGCGGACTGGCAAAGCGGCCGCCGGCGTCACTGTGATTGGCGAGTGGTTCGAGATCACTTTCCGGCGCGGCGGCATCGACCGTCGTCGCCCGCGCCTCGTCGTCACCACGAGCGAGAATGGCTGGTTCTTCCTGTGCAACGTCCCGAGCGGCGGTACGATGTTCCTGAGCGCGGGCCGGGGCGCGGACAGCACGGACCTCATCGAAGTGCAGGTTCCGAAGGAGGGCTTCGTGCGGCGCGAGCTGTACCTCGGCTTCGCGCGGAGCGTGGTCGCCGTCGACACCACGTTGCGCACCGACACGCTTGCGCTTCCGACCCGCCACCTGCTGGTGGGTGACGGGCGCCTGCGAGGTACCGTGGTCACGTCCGAAGGGAGCCGGCCGCTGGCCGGCGCCGTGGTACGCATCGCCGACGGCCCGATGACCCGCACGGATGATCGCGGCGAATGGATGCTCGTGGACACGCCCACCGGGACGCGCGTGCTCGAAGCGCGGGCCGTCGGCTACTACCCTTCGCGCCGCGCCGTGGACGTCGTCCCGGACGCGGCACCCGTCCGGGTGGCGCTCTCCACGTTCACGGCAATGCTGGATACCGTGAGGATTCTCGCCGAACGCATGGCTGATAGTCGCAACAGCGGCTTCGAGGAACGCCGCCGAACAGGGACCGGGCGTTACCTCACGGCCCGGGACCTCGTGCGGCGAGGCGTCATCGAGGTGTCGGATGTCTTCAGGAACCTGCCGGGCGTTCGCACGGAATACGATGAAACGGGCGCGCTTCGCATCACCGTGCGCAGCGCGTTCGGCGACCACTGCTCGCCGGCGTTCTACTTCAATGGCCTCCCCATGTTCAGTCTCACGGCCGGCGAACTCGACAACATGGCGAAGCCGAAGAATGTGAGGGCGATCGAGATCTACGACGAGGTCACGACGCCTCTGCAGTTCCAGCTGGCCATGAGCGGATGTGGCGCGATCGTGATCTGGACGAAGTGACATCGAGGAGGACAAGAAGTGGAGAACCTGACGGACACCGATATCCACCATCGCCTGGTCCCGTGCCGATGAACACCGCCTTGCTCGTCATCGACGTCCAGCAGGGTCTCTGCGAAGGCGAACACGACGCCTGGGAGTCAGCAACGGTCATCGCCCGCATCAACACGGTCGCCGAAAAGGCGCGCGCCGCCGGTGCGCTGGTGATCTTCATACAACACGAGTCGACGTCGGGGTACCTGACACATGGATCGCGTGAATGGCAACTCGCGCATGGCCTTCACGTGGCGCCGATTGATGTGCGAATCCGAAAGACGACTCCCGACTCCTTCCATCGCACGGACCTGGAGGAAGTCCTCAAGCGGCATGCCGTGGCCGATCTCGTGATCTGCGGCATGCACACCGAGTTCTGCGTCGACACGACCACCCGCTGGGCGTTGGCCCTTGGTTACCCGGTCGTGCTGGTGGCGGACGCGCACACGACAGAAGGCAACGCACACCTGTCGCCGGCGCAAGTCATCCAGCACCACAATGACACGCTCACGAACATCACCAGCTTCGGGCCCAGGGTTCGCGCCATCTCCACCGAGAACCTGCGCATCGGAGCCTGAAGCGCATCACCCCTTGATCCGCACATTTCGGGGATCATACAGCGGCGCAATCGACACGAGCGCCGGATACCGCGTGGCGGCGACCTCCACCTCCCACGTTCCTGCGTCGATCCACTGCTGATCCAGCGGCACCCCGGCCTCGATCATCGCCAGGCCCACGGCTCCGCCAAGCGTGAAACCGTACGACGCCGCCCTCACGTAACCCACCGCCACGCCGTCGCGCCACACCACCTCGGCGTGAAACATCAACGGCGCCGGGTTTTTCAGTTGCACCTGCACCAGGCGCCTGGTCAGCGCCCCCGCGCTCTTCCTGGCCAGCACCGCGTCGCGCCCGATGAATCCACCGGGCTTCTTGAGGTCCACCGCAAAACCAAGACCGGCCTCGAGCACCGAATCGGTGTTGTCGATGTCGTGCCCGTAGTCACGGTATCCCTTTTCCATGCGCAGCGACGCCAGCGCCTTGAGGCCGGCGTGCCGCAACCCGAACGCGGCGCCGGCCTCCACCAGGCGGTCGTACACGGGGAGCGCCTGCTCGGCGCTCACGTACAGCTCGTACCCCAACTCGCCGAGGTACGTGATACGAAGGCAAAGCACCCTCGCTAAACCGATATCGATCTCGCGGGCAGTGCGGAACGGAAACGCGGCGTTGGAGAGGTCGTGCGTCGTGACCGCCTGCAGGAGTTCGCGCGAACGCGGCCCCTGAATGTTGACCTGCGCATACGCGGACGTGACGTCGGCAACAGTGCAGTGCGCATCGTCGGGTGTGTGGCGCTTCAGCCAGGTGGCCACATGGCGATGCGCGGTGTCCGATGCGACAACGAAGTAGCGTGTATCGCTCAGCTTGCTCACCGTCAGGTCGGCTTCGAGCGTCCCGCCCTCGTTGAGCCACTGCGTGTACGTCACTCGGTCCGCCACGCCATCCACGTCGTTCGCCGACACCTGGTTCAATACCTGCCCGGCATCGCGACCCTGAACGAGGAACTTGGACATGAACGACATGTCCATCAGGATGACGCCGTTTCGCGTCGCCTCGTGTTCGGCTTGCCAGTACGGAAACCAGCTTTCCCTTCCCCACGACAGCGGACCTACAACCGGCGGTGAACCGTCCGGTGTGTACCAGTCCGCACCCTCCCAGCCGCTGACGTCGCGGAAATAGGCGCCCTTTGCTACTAATCGTGCATGCAGCGGAGACAACTTGGCGCCGCGCGCCGTCGTCATCGAGCGATTGGGGTAGTGGCACTGGTATACCATGCCCAACGACTCCACCGTGCGGGTGCGCCGGTACTTCGGCGTCGCTTGGTACGGTTGCAACCGGTCGATATGGAAACCGGTCACGTCCACGTCGGCGCGCCCGTTGAGGATCCAGTGGGCCATCGCCCGGCCCACGCCTCCACCGGTGAGGATGCCGATGGAATTGAGGCCGGCGGCCACGAAGAAGTTCTTCAGTTCCGGGGCCTCGCCGAGGCAGGGACGAAGGTCGGGCGTGAACGATTCGGGACCGCAGAAGAGCTTCTTCACTCCCGTGTTCAGCGTGATGGGCACTCGCTTCATCGCCTTCTCGATGTACGGGGCCATGCGGTCCCAGTCCGGTGGGATTTCTCCGAAGGCAAAGTCCTGGGGCATCCCGTCCACCATCCACGGTGCGCACACCGGCTCGAAGAGGCCGATCATCAAGCCGCCGCCTTCCTCGCGAAAGTAGCCGTAGGAACCCGGGTCTTCGAGCACCGGCCACTGCTTGCTGACGCCGGCGATCTCGTCGGTGAGCAGGTAGTAATGCTCCGCCGCCTGCAATGGCACCGTCACACCCGCCAGTGCTCCCACCTCCCGCCCCCACGCCCCGGTGCAGTTCACCACGAACTCGGCTTCGATGTTGCCGTACGGAGTCACCACGCCGGTCACCGCGCCGCGATGCTGCGTGATCCCGGTGACGGGGACCTTCTCGAAGATCGTGGCACCGCGCAGCCTGGCCCCTTTGGCCAGCGCCATCGTGACGTCCACGGGATCGACCCGGCCATCTTCCTTCACGTAGAAGCCGGCGAGGATGTCGTCGGTGCGGGCGAGCGGGAAGAGCTCTCCCACCTCGCGCGCCGAGATCTCGTGCACGTCCACCCCGCAATGCCGGTTGAACGCGGAGACGCGGCGATACTCCTCGAGCCGGTCGGCATCGCAGGCCACCTCGATGAAGCCGATGGGCTTGAACCCGGTCGCCTGCCCTGTTTCGGCTTCGAGGCGCGCAAACAGGTCGCGCGTGTACTTGCGGAACTCGGTCGACGTTTCGCTGGTCGAACCGAACGTCACCATCAATCCGGCCGAATGCCAGGTGGTGCCCGCCGTCAGTTGGTGCCGTTCGAGCAGGACCACGTCCTTGCACCCCATCTGCGCAAGGTGATAGGCAACGGAGCAGCCAATGACGCCGCCACCGATGACGACGACGCGCGCGCGGGCGGGGAGTGCTGGGTGGGACATGGCGGGTCGGGAGAAGCGGTCGGTGGGGGGCTCCTGGCCGAAAACTGCCGCCCGGCGCGCGCCGGGGCAAATCGTGCGGGCAAAATCGCCCGACGATCACCCTCACACCGTGATGGTGGCTTTCCTCGCGAGACGGAACACCGGATAGCCGCACAACAGCAGCACCGCGCCCCACCCGAGTGCCGACCAGCCGGCGCCGTAGAGCGCCCACACCGAGAACACGGCTGCGCCACCGGACGCCAACACCAGCAGGCGGGAAGCCGGCACCGCGCCGCGCCGCATCAGCCGGAGCGCACCGAGCGCGCAGAACAGGTAGAGCACGAGGTTCGTCGCCGTCGCCAGCAGGATGGCGAAAGTGAAGACCGATGCCATGGACTGCGAGAAGTTGAGCAGGACGAGCGCCGACGTCAGCACGCTGCTCAGCAAGACGGCGCGCACCGGCGCGCCCCGCGCGTTGCGGACGCCGAACCATGCCGGCAAGCGCCCGTGGTCGGCCATCGCTGCCGGCAGTTCACCCGAGAGCAGCACCCAGCCGTTGAGCGCCCCGTAGCAACTGACCACGGCGCATATCGCCACGAACGCCGCCGCCCAGTCACCCCACGACCGCGCGATGAAGAGCGCGAACGGTGCCGTTGAACCTGCGACGGCGGCGGCGGGGAGCATCAGCACGACCGCCGAACAGCAGACCACCGAGAGAATACCGGTGAGCCAGGTGCCGAACATCGTCGCCGCCGGCACGGTGCGCGCGGGATTCTCCACCCGGTCGGCGGGAATCGCCGCCGACTCGATGCCCAGCATGGAGTACAGCGTGAGCGTAGCGGCCGCGGTGGCGCCGCCAAGCGAGAGGGTCGCTCGATCGAGCGGCGCCAGTGCGCCCGTGCCCTCGGCGCCGAGCCGAACGACAACCAGCGCCAGCACCGCGACGAAGGGGAGGAGCTTCACGATCGTCGTTCCCATCTGCACCCAGCCCACGGTGCGCACGCCGCGCAGGTTCACCCACGTGAGAAGCCAGACCACGCCACACGTCAGGATTGGCGCAACACCGGCGGTGGTCTCCACGCTCGGCACGAGACGACTCAGGTAGCTGATCGCACCGGTGGCGATGGCCGCGTTCGCCACCCACACCGAGACCCAGTAGCCCCAGGCGCCAATGAAGGCGGGCCCGTCGCCAAGGGAGAGCTGCATGAAGCCGAAGGCGCCGCCGGCATCCGGCAGGTACCGGCTCAGCTGTGCAAAGACCCAGGCGAGGCAGAGCGCGCCGGCCAGCGTGATGCACCACCCCAGCACGCTGTTCCAGCCGTACGGGGCGAGTGTTGCCGGCAGCAGAAAGATGCCGGCGCCGATGACGTTCCCGACCACGAGCGCCGAAGCCATCCAGAAGCCGAACTTGCGCTCCCCCCTCGCGTCGTGACTCATCCGAGCGCCTCGACGAGGCTCTTCTCGAGCATCGTCATGGCGTCGTCCACATCCTCGGTGGTGATGAGCAGCGGCGGCATGAAGCGCACCGTGCTCTGTCCGCACGACAGGAGCAGCAGCCCGTTGTGATAGGCTCTCGTGACCAGGTCGTCGCAGAGCTTCCTTGCCGGTGCGCCGTCGGGCAGCACCAGCTCCATTCCGATCATCAGGCCGCGGCCGCGCACTTCGCCGATGCACGCGTACCCACCCTGCAACTCGCGCAGCTTGGTCATGAAGTAGGCGCCGACCGTGGCGGCGTTGGCCATGTACTCGCGTTCCACCAGGTCGATGGTCGCCAGCGCGGCGGCGCAGCACACCGGGTTGCCGCCGTAGGTGTTGCCGTGCGCACCGCGCTTCCACTGCTCCATCCACTTCTTCCTGGCGACTACCAGGCCGATGGGCATGCCACTGCCGAGTCCCTTGGCCAGCGTCATGATGTCGGGCGCGACGCCTACGTGATGCGCAGCAAACATCTTCCCCGTGCGCCCGATCCCCGACTGCACTTCGTCGAAGATCAGCAGGATGCCGTGGCGGTCGCACAACTCGCGCAGTCCCTGCAGGAACCCGTCGGGCGGCACGAGGTAGCCGCCTTCTCCCTGGATGGGCTCGACGAGGATTCCGGCGACTTCCCTGGCCGGCACATTGTGCTGGAACAGCACGTTCTCGATGTAATCGAGCACGGCCTTCCCCTGGTCATCGCCGGCAAGGAGCGGGCGGAAGTTGTTGGGATACGGCACGTGCGTCACGCCGGGCATCGTCGGAAAGAACCCCGATTGTTGGGTGTACTTGCTCGACGTAAAGGCCAGCGAACCCATGGTGCGGCCGTGAAAGCCGCCGAGGAAGCCGATGAAGCGTCCGCGACCCGTCACGTAGCGCGCAAGCTTCAGCGCCCCCTCCACGGCTTCGGTGCCGCTCTGGCACATGAAGCTCATTACCGGCTCGTCACCCATCGGCTTGAGGTCACGGATGCGCTCGCCCAGCCGCACCTGCCGCTCGTGCCAGTAGTCGCTCGAGATGTGCAGGAAGCTGTCGGCCGCGTCCTTGATGGCCTGCACGACGTCGGGGTGCGAATGCCCCGTCGAACAGACGGCGATGCCGGCGGCGAAGTCCAGGAACCGGTTGCCGTCCACATCCCATGCCTCGGCGCCGCGCCCGTGCGACATCGCAAACGGGTAGTCGCGCGGATACGATGGCGACACCACCTCGGCGTCGCGGGCAATCAGTGCGCGGGCCTTCGGGCCGGGGAGTTCGGTCTGGATGCGGGGCGTTTTCATTGCAGCGGGGGCCAGGGGATGATCGGTGCGTCAGGTCGGCAGCGTGATGCGTACGTGCTGGGCGTGCGCCGCTCGCGTGCGCTCCTGCAGGTCACGCAGGGCCTGCAGTTCTGCGGCAGTCGGAGCGGCAACGCGCGTCACCGTGCCGGCCACGCGCAATGGCCATCCACAGGCTGCACGCACGCTGTCCACCGTGACGCCGTCAAAGATGGCACTCAGCACGAGTTCGTGCGTTTCGGGGTCCGGCGTCAGCTCCCCGAAGTCGGTGATGACGGCACGCGGCCCGCCGCCGGGGAATCCGTCACGCGCGCGCGCGCCGCCACCGTCGAGAAACCCGACTGTCGTGCGGAAGTCCAGCCGATCAACGAACGTGCGCGCCGACTGCTTCATGACGATCAGCAGTTCCTTCACATGCATGGCAATCTCCGGCGCGCCACCGGCGCCCGGCAACCGCACCGACGGCGCATCGTATGGGCCGATCACCGTGCTGTTGAGGTTGCCGAAGCGGTCGATCTGCGCACCGCCGAGAAATCCGACGTCCACGCGGCCGCGCTGCAGATAGTGCGTGAAGATCTCCGGCAATGGAATCACCGAACGGGCCGTCTCGGCCAGCTCGCCGTCGCCGATGCTCAACGGCAACACGTTGGGACGCGTGCCTACGGTACCCGACTCGTAGATGAGCACCAGGTCCGGGGCGTGCGTCAGGCGCGCGAGGTTGCACGCCGCGCTGGGCAGGCCGATGCCCACGAAGCACACCGCGCCGTTGGAAAGCCGCCGCGCGGCGGCGACGGTCATCATCTCGTCGCTCGTGTACGCCGTCACGCCACCGCCCCCACCAGGCGCAGGAACTCCGCGTGCGTCGACGTCTCCAGGACGTGCGTCGTCATCCATTCCGTGAACCGCGCGCGGTCGCGCGCAATGCCGTCCCAGGCCAGGTAGAACGCGTTGTCGCGTGCGTAGTAGCCGAGTGCGTATGACGGATACGCGCCTCCGGGGACGACTGCGATGGCGGCCACCTGCCATGATGGAATGACGAACGCGTTCATGGGCGCGTCCAGCTGGTCGACGGCCTCCTCCACCGTGACGACGAGCGTGCGTGCCGCCTGTGCCGCCTCGCGGCACGCCCCGACGATGCCGCGCAGCAGCACGTTTCCCTCGCGGTCGGCCTGTTGCGCGTGCAGCACGGTGACGTCGGGCGCGAGCGCCGGCAGCGCGGTGAGCGCTTCGCCGCTGAAGGGGCACACAATAGTAGCAATATGCGACTTATTGACCGTCACCAGGTCGGTGCCGGTGTAACCCTTGAGCATGCCGAATGGCAGGCCGCTTGCCCCGGCCGTGTAGCGTGCCGCCATGCCGGCGTGGCTGTGCTCGTCGAGGGTGATCGGGCGCGGCCACTGGTGCTCCACGGCGTCGCGCAAACGGTGCAGCGAGCCCACGCCCGGGTTGCCGCCCCACGAAAAGACGAGTCGTGTGGCGCACCCCATGCCGATCATCTGGTCGTAGATGAGGTCGGGGGTCATGCGCACCAGCGTCAGGTCGCGCCGCTTCTGGCGGATGATCTCGTGCCCGGCCGCGAACGGAATGAGGTGCGTGAATCCCTCGAGTGCGACGGTCATTCCGTCGCGCACGTGGCGCTCCATCGCATCGTGCAGCGAGACGAACGCGGGGCCCGTCACGGCACCGGCGGCGTGTGCCTGGCGATCAGGCGGTCAAGCAGCGCCAGCGCGTCGGCCAAATCGCGCTCGTCGATCACCAGCGGAGGCGCGATGAGCAGCAAGTTGCCACGCACGGCGAACGACACCCCTTCCACGAGCCCGTCGCGCACGACGCTCCTGAGCAGCGCCGGCACTTGTGGCCACGGGGCCAGCGGCGCGCGTGTCGCCCGGTCTTCCACGAACTCCACCACCGCAAACAGCCCGTGTCCCCCGCGCACGTCGCCCATCACCGCGTGCCGCTGCTGCATGGAGCGCAACGCGCTGAACATATCGCCGCCCAGCCGGCGCGATCGCTCGATCAGGCCTTCCGCCTCGTACGCCTCCACCGCAGCCACTCCCGCCGCGCACGACAGCGGATGCCCGCAGTAGGTGAGACCGGTATACAGCATTTCGTGCTCCAGTTTCGCCGCCACCTCGGCGGACATCACCACCGCGCCAAGCGGTATGTGTGCGCCGGTGAGCCCCTTGGCCAGCGTCATGAGGTCGGGTCGTCCCGCCTCGCCATAGCGCTGCCAGGCGAACCACTCCCCGCATCGCCCGAAGCCGCTCATGACCTCGTCGGCAATCAGGTACACACCGGCTTGCGTGGCCGCGGCGCGCAGCGCCGGCCAGTAGGTGTCGGGGGCAACGATTCCGTTGGTGCCGGAGTTCGGTTCCATCAGGATGGCCGCGCATTCATCGCGGCCGATCTGCGCAATGAGATCTTCCACGTTCGCCGCCGCTCGCCGGCCGCACTCGTCGTCGGATGACGACCCGAACGGGCATCGGTACGCATAGGGCGGGAGCGCGTGCACCACCGCGAAATGCGCCGGATCCACCTGATCCCGCGTGCGCGCGTCGCCGGAAAGCGCCATCGTGGCGTAGCTGGCGCCGTGATACGAGCGGTCGCGCGCGACCACGATGCCGCGCGGTCGGCCGATCGCCTGCCGTGCGAACCTGACGGCGTGCTCGTTGGCGTCGGCGCCGCCAAGCGTAAGAAACACCCTCCCGCCTTCGAAACCGCTCTTCTCCAGCAGCAGCTCGGCCAGTCGCGCCCGCGGCTCGGCCCCCCACGCGTTGGCGATGTAGCACAGACGCTCCGCCTGGTCGCGAATGGCGCGCACGACCGCCGGGTGCTGGTGCCCCAGGTTGCAGCACTCCGACTGGCTGCTGAAGTCGAGGATCGACCGCCCGTCGGCCGTGAAGAACCGCGCGCCCGCACCGCCGACGACCGTCGGGGCATCCCAGTCCGCCTGCACGGTCCAGCTGTGGAGCACCGTCTCTCGTTCAGGTCGGGAGGTAGCCATGGCGAGAATATACGAAAGGTCGGTCCCTTTGCGAACGAGCGCCTCCTTTGCCAATGCCGTGGCGTTGGCGTAACGTCCGGGTATCCGTCGCCATGACACCAGCCGCTTCGACAATGCCGTCTTCAAGAACTCCCTGGATCGCACTCACGCGCGAGGTCTCGCCGACCATCGTCGAATGCGAGCTCACGCACCTTGCCCGCACTCCGCTCAGCGTCGAGGTCGCTCGCGCGCAGCATCACGCGTACGAGCGGTTGCTGGCATCGCTGGGTTGCGACGTGCGCCGAGTGGCGCCAGCACCCGCGCATCCCGATGCGGTCTTCATTGAGGACACGGCAGTGGTGTTCGACGAGGTCGCGGTGATCGCGCGTCCCGGCGCCGAGTCACGCCGCGACGAGACGACAGTGGTGGAAGCGGCGCTTGCCGCGCTTCGCCCCATCGCGCGGATTGTGGCGCCGGGAACGCTCGACGGCGGCGACGTGCTGACCGTCAGACACCGCGTGTACGTCGGGCGCACCGAACGCACCAATGCTGAGGGAATCGCGCAGCTGCGCGCCGTACTGGCGCCGCACGGTTACGAAGTGCACGGTGTCAGCGTCGCCGGCTGCCTGCACCTCAAGACGGCGGTCACCGTCGTGGATGACACGACGGTGCTGCTGAATCCTGAATGGGTGAACCGGGAGGTGTTCGCTCGCTTTCGCGTGGTCGAGGTCGATCTGTCGGAGCCGATGGCGGCCAACGTGCTGCGCATCGGCGACCAGCTGGTGTACGGCGCGTCGTATCCGCGCACGCAAGCGCGGCTGGAACAGCTTGGCTTTATGCTGCACACTGTCGATGCTTCGGAGCTGGCGAAAGCCGAGGGAGCGGTGACTTGCTGCAGCCTGGTGTTCTGGGGCTGACCGCCGAGACCTAGCGGCAGCGGGCGTTCACGCCAACTTCAAGCTTCGGCTGGTGCGGAGCTCTCCGGGCGCGTTCCGTTGGAGACCGGCGTGATCAAGGAAGAGTGAGAATGACCTCGGAAGCTCGACAGGACGTTCCATCCATTGGCGTCGCTCAGGTGACCGTCCAGCAGTTCAGGACGACGGTGACCCTTGCCTCTGCGGCGACTGCCATCGTTGCCGTGGCGGGCCTGCTGGGATATGTGCCAGGGCTGCGGATTCTGGGCAGTGTCCGCTCGGACTACATCCCGATGGCGCCCAGTACGGCGGGTTGTTTCGTGATCCTCGCTTTGGCCCTGTTCTTCCATGCCAGAAAGCCGTGGCAGGGTACTAGCCGGTTGGTCATACTCGTGCTGGTGCTTCTCGTTACGGTCTTCGGGCTGCTTGAGGTCGTCGAGCTGTTTGTGGGACGCGACATTGGTGTTGAAGACAGACTGGTTCCCGAGATAGGCACGCTCGGAGGGATCCCGATCGGACGAATGTCGCCGGTGACTGGCGCCACCTTCATTGTGGCCGGGCTGGGCACGCTCCTGCTGTTGCTGCTTCGGCCGTGGAGTCCTCGCCCCGCCCAGCGCCTCGGGCACTGGGCATCAAGCCTGGGAACCTTGACGCTGCTTTCCGGCGCGACAGTGCTTCTGGCCTATCTGTACGGCACTCCACTCATGTACGGCAGTACCACGGTGCCGATGGCGGCAACGACAGCCGTTGCGTTCATGTTCCTCGGCGCTGCATTGGTCGCGGCAGCCGGGCCAGGGAGCCTCCCCACGCGCCTGGTAGTTGGTGACTCGACTTCTGCCCGGCTGTCTCGGGTGTTTCTCCCCCTGACGGTGGCGCTGGTTCTCCTCCCAAGCGTCCTGTCTCGATTTGAGCCGGCATCGTCGGTGCGCAACCACCCCCTGTTCCTGGCTGTTCTGGCAATTGTCGTGGGAATGATCACGGTGTTGGTGGTCACTCACATGGCACACGCGATCGGCAAGAGCCTCGACGAGGCCAACCGGATGCTGCGGGAGAGCGAGGAATGGCACCGGAACATCATGGAAAAGGCCATGGTCGGCTTCTGGCTGGTGGACCTGCAGGGACGCGTGTTGGAAGTCAACGAGACCTACTGCCGGATGAGCGGCTACAGCGCGCAGGAACTGCTGGCCATGCGCATCCCCGACCTGGAGGCAGTCGAATCAGCCGAACGCATCGTCGCCCGCACTCAAGAGATCGTGGCGCAGGGCCAACAACGTTTCGAGGGCCGGCATCGCCGCAAGGATGGAAGCATTTTCCCCGTTGAGGTCAGCGCCCAGTTTCATCCCGACCGAGGCGGGATATTTGTGGTTTTTCTGCAGGACATCACGGAGCGCAAGCAGGCAGCGGAAGCACGGCAGGAGAGCGAGAATAGTCTGCGCGAGGCCCAGAAAATCGCACGCGTCGGAAGCTATGCACTCGACATTCCGGGCGATGCCTGGCGGAGTTCGGAAGTACTGGACGATGTCTTCGGTATCGGGGCGGATTTCCCCCGTACCACGGCGGGCTGGCTGCGCATCGTCCATCCGGAGGATCGCCAGCAAATGCGCTCCTACCTGGTCGAGGTGTTCGCGACGCACGGGCAGTTCAATCGGGCGTACCGTATTGTGCGCGTGAACGACGGCGTGGAGCGTTGGGTACTGGGCTTGGGCAGAGTGGAATACGGAGCGGCCGGCGTACCGTTGCGCATGGTGGGCACCATTCAGGATATCACCGAACGCAAACTCGCAACGGAGCAATTGCGCCTCAGCGAGGAGAACCTGGCCATCACGCTGCAGTCCATCGGCGAAGCCGTGATCGCCACCGACGCGGCGGGCCTCATTACGCGCATGAACGCTGCCGCCGAACGCCTGACCGGTTGGCCGTTGGCCGACGCCACCGGGCGGCCCTTGCTCGACGTGTTTTGCAGCATCAACGCGGAGACGCGTGTGCCGTCGATCAATCCGGTGCAACTGGTATTCGAGCGCGAAACGCGCGTGGAACTGGCCAACCACACTTCGCTGCTCACCCGCGACGGGAACGAATTCCAGATCGCGGGCAGTACCGCGCCCATCCGCGACTCAGCTGGTCAGATGGTGGGCGTGGTTCTGGTCTTCAACGATGTCTCCGAGGAATTCCTGGTCCGCAAGGCCCTCGCGGACTCTGCGGCGCTTCTTGAGCGTACCGGTGCGATAGCGAAGATCGGCGGGTGGGAGCTCGACGTGCGAACCAACGAGCTGATCTGGTCGCAGGAAACCCGCCGTATCCACGAGGTCGATCCTTCCGAAGCACTCACCGTCGAGCGAGCGATCAACTTCTACGAGCCAGAAACCCGGCCGATCATCCAGGCCGCGGTGCAGGCCGCGATCGACAGTGGCACACCCTTCGATCTCGAACTGCCACTCGTCACGGCCAAGGGGCGATCCATCTGGGTGCGGGCCCAGGGCTCCGCAGTGATGGAAAACGGCAGGGCGATCGAGTTGCATGGCGCCTTCCAGGACGTCACCGCACGCAAGCAAGCGGAAGACGCGCTGCACGAGAGTGAGGAACGCTTCCGCACTCTGGTTGAGTGGTCGCCCCAACCGCTCATCGTTCATCGCGATGGGATACTCAACTATGTCAATCTGGCCGCAGTCTCGCTGTTTGGCGCAGCGTCTGCCCAGGCTCTGGTAGGTCGTCCCCTCTTCGATCGCATTCAACCGGACTTTCATGACATCGTGCGGGCGCGGTTGAAGAACTTGACCGACCGCGGTGACAAGTTGCCGAAGATCGAAATGAAATTGCTGAAGATCGATGGAACGGCAATCGACGTGGAATCCGAAGCTACATCGATTGACTACGATGGAGCACCAGCCGTGCTCGGTGCCGTGACCGACATCACCGAGCGCAAACGGGCGGCCGAGGAGCGGACGGCGCTGCAGGCGCAGCTGGCGCAGTCGCAGAAGCTGGAGTCCCTCGGCCTCCTTGCCGGCGGGGTGGCGCACGATTTCAACAACATGCTCGCGGCTATTCTCGGTTATGCCGAGTTGACGGCACTCAAGCTCGGCACCGAGCACACGGTTTCTCCATACGTGGAAGCGATCCGCAGCGCCGCGCAGCGTTCCGCCGATCTCACGCGCCAGTTGCTCGTCTTCGCCCGCGAGCAGGTTATCGCGCCACAAACGCTCATCCTGAACGACACGATCGGCAGCATCCTGACACTCTTGCGCCGCCTGCTCGGCGAGAACGTGAAACTCGTTTGGATGCCAGGCACCGCGCTCTGGCACATCGAGGCCGACCAGATGCAGGTCGACCAGGTGCTGACGAACCTCGTCCTCAACGCGCGGGATGCCATGACGGGGAGCGATGCCGTGCTGGAGGTCTCCACGTCGAACGTCACGCTGGACGCCGTCAGCGTCGCGTCGAATCCTGTGTTGCAGGTCGGCGACTTCGTGGAGTTGCGCGTACGCGACAATGGCTGTGGAATGGACGCGCAGACGCTCGCCAGGATCTTCGAACCCTTCTTCACCACCAAGGCGCAGGGAAAAGGCACTGGCCTTGGCCTGTCGACAGCCTACGGCATCGTGGAAAAGCACGGCGGCTTTGTCGACGTTGAGAGCGCGCCCGGAGCGGGCACGACGTTCCATCTCTACTTTCCACGCACCAGCACGCTGGAACACGAGATCCCGAAACCGGACAAACCGCTGCGCCATGGCACCGAGACGATCCTGCTCGCCGAGGACGAGGAGGGCGTTCGCGAATCCGCCGCCGAGATGCTGCGCATCCTCGGCTACACGGTGCTTCCGACGCGAGACGGCCCGGAGGCCATTGCGCTCGCCGCGAGCCACACGGCCCCCATTCACCTGCTGCTGACCGACGTGATCATGCCCGGGATGAACGGCGCCCAACTGCGGGACGCACTCCTGGCACGGAGCCCCACCCTCAAGGTGCTCTTCATGTCCGGCTACGCCGGCAGTGTCATCTCCTCGCAGGGCGTGCTCGCACCCGGCACGCACTTCATCCAGAAGCCTTGCACGATGCAGGCCCTCGCCGAGGCGGTGCGCCAAGCGCTCGACGACTGACCGGCGACATTGCGGGATCACGCCACCGCCAGCCGCGGCGTCATTGCCGCTGCTTGTGCATCATCCATTGCGGTAGCCAAATGTCGAATCCCGTTTCGGGCATCGGGCGCGCGATGAAGGGTCCCTGTGCAACCTCACACCCCAGTTCCGCAAGCAGGTCCCAGTCGGGACGCTGCCTGACGCCAATGGCGACCGTTGACAACTTCAGGTTGCGGGCGATGGCCAGGCCTGCCTCGACCACCGCGCGCTTGCCGGGAGTCTCCGAACAACCATCCACGAACGCACGGTCGAGCTTCAGCTCGCTGAAGGGAATCTCGAGAACCTTCTTGACCGCCGAATGGCGGCCACTGAAATCATCCAGCGCCAGGCGAAAGCCCTTGATGCGCATCCGGGCGGCGATGTCGACCATCGTGGCCAGGTTGTCGGGCAGGGTCGCCTCGGCAATCTCGATCGTGATGCTGCCGGGCAGCACGTTGCGCTCCAGCGCGACCGTCTCGATGATGTCGGGCAGGTCGAGATGGTTGATCGCCTGCGGCGAGAGGTTCATCGACACACCGATGTCACGGCCATCGAAGTGCCACCTTCCGCAGGTGGTGATGGCCTGCTGCAGGGTAAACGTGGTGAGTTGCGCCAGAAGAGCCGGCGAGCGCTCGGCCTTGGGCACCACCGCGTCGGACCCCAGCAGTCCGTGGCGGGGATGCATCCAGTGAATTGTCGCCTCGGCGCCGATGCACTCTCCCGAGTACATGTGGATCTTCGGTTGATAGTGCAGCTCCAGTTCACCCCGGGACAGCGCTCCGGCCAGTTCGTCCTCGACGAGGTCGATCGTCACCGGCACCTTCGGCTTGCCGACCTCGGTCGCCCGCTTCAGGATCAGTTCGAGCTTCTCGACGCTGAGTGGCTTGGAGACCGCACCGACGAGGTTGAGCCCGCGCAGGGTGGCGAGCAACCCGGCGCTCTCGATGACGCGCTCGTCCTCGATGCTGAGGATGGCCACGGCGCATTGCAGCCCCATGCTCGCCAGCATGCGGATCGTCTCGATGCCATCCTTGCCGGGCATTCGCAGGTCCACGAGAATCAGGTCGAACCTGGCACCCTGCTCGGTGACGGCCTGCAGCGCCTGATGGCTGCTGCTGGCCTCGACCACGTGTTCGATGCCGAGGGTGCCAAGCACGCCACGCACCCACTGGCGTGCGACGGCCTGATCGTCGATGACGAGGACGCTGAGGGTCGAGTAGTCTGCTGCCATAGGTTGGGACTCCGTGCGCTGCCGCGGTCAGCCCGCCGCCACCGGCTCGCCCGGTGTGGCGGGGTACAGGATCCTGTGAATCTTGTCGACAAGTTCGTTCATTGTGAACGGCTTGTCGATGATCGCATACCCGTGGCGCACCGCGTCGCCCGGCGACAGTGCCTGCTCGCCGAAGCCCGACGAGATGAGCACACGCATGCCGGGACGCGCCTTGCGCAGCCGCTCGGCAAGCTCGGTTCCTTCGGCATCGGGAAGTTCGAAGTCCGCAAACAGAAGGTCGATGGGACCGCCGTGCCCGGCAACGGCCCGTAGCGCCTCGCTCCCGGCGCCGGTCGCGAGCACGACGTAGCCGGCCTCCTCGAGGCCGGCGACGAGCGTGCGCCTCAGTTGCTCGTGATCTTCGACGAGGAGGATCGTCGCCGGCCGGGCATCCGGGGCAGCTACCGCCATCACGCCAGCCACGGTGGCCGTTACCGGCACGCGGGGCAGGTGAATGATGAACGTCGATCCCTTGCCCAGCGCGCTCTCGAAGGAAACATCGCCGCGCAGCTGAGCGACGATCGTGCGCACAGCCGACAACCCGAGACCCGTTCCCTTGTCGGGCGTCTTGGTCGTGAAGATCGGGTCGAAGAGCCGGGCCTGCGTGGCCTCATCCATCCCGATTCCGGTATCGGTCACCGTCAGGGTCACGTAATCGCCGGGTGCAGGGCCGTCGCCAGGGAAAAGACCCTCCGGGATCGTCGAGTTCGAAGTTTCGATGGTGAGCAGGCCCCCGGCGGGCATCGCGGCGGCGGCGTTCGTAATGAGGTTCATCAGAATCTGTTCGATCTGGCCCGGATCGGCCAACGTCAGGCCAAGCTCCTCGGCGAGCACGAGATCGTGCGCGACGTTCACCGGCAGCATGCGACCGAGCACCAGGCCAATCGTGCGCACGAGCAGGTTCAGGTCCACCGGCCCGATGGCGCCGACGTTGCGCCGGCTGAGGGTCAGCAGTTGCCGCGAGAGGTGACCGGCGGCCTCGGCGGCGGCGTGGATCTCGCCCAGGCGCTTGGTCCGCTTGGCCTCGTCCGATGAATCACGCAGCAGCAGGTCGCTGTATCCCTGGATGACCGACAGCAGGTTGTTGAAGTCGTGAGCGATGATGTTGGCGAGCAGGCCTACAGACTCCAGCTTCTGCGACTGCAGGAACTGCTCGGTGGACGTCATCACGTCGGTGACGTCGGTGCAGATGCAGCAGGCGCCAAGCAGCTCGCGGGTGCCAGAGAACACCGGATAGATCGTCGCACGCCAGTGTTGTTGCGAAGCCGCAGCGCCGGCAGGAGCTGGCGGCGCCGGCAATACCCTGACCAGCGGCTTCCCGCTCCGAAGGAACTCGCGCACCAGCTCCTCGGTGGCCGGACCGGCCAAGGGAAGCACCGACGCCAGCGGACGCCCGGCGTGATCGGCGACGTTTCGTCCGCTCAGCGCGGCGAAGGCATCGTTGACCCAGAGCACCCGCAGGTGAGTGTCGACGAAGGCGATGCCCAGCGGTGAGTCCCGCAGGACCGCCTGGGTGAACGCCCCATCCTGTTCCTGTGCGTCTGCAGAGGACACTCCGGTCACCCGTCCTGAATCAGGAGTTGGCGGGGAACGGCTGTTGCGCGCGCCAAAGGGACATCGCTGTTGAAACCTAGCTCGGCGATTCGGGCGATACAATCCCGACAGCCGGTCACCAACCAGCA
>ERZ1292633.1006-Hain-H41-02um-R1-1006-length-31160-cov-6_pt1 | contig 18121 bp, 6 predicted proteins | sample MGYA00564406_ERZ1292633 | MGnify/ENA primary metagenome ERZ1292633 (study PRJEB36523, sample SAMEA6512639) | groundwater metagenome | collected 2019-01-08 | study: AquaDiva: Metagenomics assemblies of 32 groundwater samples | reverse complement strand
CCCCCCCCCCCCCCCCCCCCCCCCCCCCCCCCCCCCCCCCCCCGCCCCCCCCCCAAAAACCAAAGAAGAGTGAAAAGGTCAAGTCCGTTTTCGCGGGACAGAGGGCTTCACGCTGTGTGTGTGCGATGCGCGTCGCCACGTCGAGCAATAATTCGATTCGAAGGTTCCTCTTCCCGCCTGGCGTCATCATTACTTTCTGGAAGCACAGATTTTAACCCGATACCCCTCTGCTTCTCACACCGATACCGAAAAACCGCTTTCGATGGCGGCCTCGTCGTCGTTTGCACCTGTCGCCAAGCGACTCGTCGTGCGCAACTTGCCCTTCAACATGACTGAGGTCGGCTTTTGGTCGCTGATTCCCCCCGCCGCCGTTGCCCAATCGCTGACGCTGATATCTTTTTTTCCAGGCAGCGCGCCGCCGGCCACGTCAAGCGACGGGGCCACCACGTCGAGCGCGAAGCCCGCCGTCGCATTCGTCCGCGCCCCGACGGCCGCGGCACGAAATGCGATGCTCGCGGTCTTTGACGGTAAATTCATGATTGCAGAGGGCGACACCGCCAGAATCGTCGCGCCGCAGTCGACGGAGGGGTCCGTCGCGCGGACGTGCCAGGCCTTCTCGGCCATTGCCGTGGAACACGCCCCTTTGCAGCACGAGTCCCTCGTCGTGCGTCGGGACGCGGACGATGGACATCGCGCGTCGGCCGCCGCCGCGGTGGAGTCCGCGGCCACGGCACCCCACCTCGTTGAGGGTGGTGGCGAGCCGGGCAGCATTTTCGCGGATCCCGACTACTTGGAGTTCGTCGCCATCATGGAGGCTGAGAAGGAGCGACTCGCGGCGGGAGGTGGAGCGACGGGGGCCTCCGGTCCTGCCGTCGTTCCACCAGCGGAGCGCCTGCGACTGTGGCTCGCGAAAGGGGTTGACAGCGACGCCATGCCAGGTCTGAGTGTCGTCGACGGCCACACTCAGACGAAGCTGGTGCACGAGCTCGTGGATCACTGGTATCACGGCCGCAAAATGGGATGGATGCTGGAGCAAGAGAGAGTGGCTAGGCTATCTTCGCGCCAGCAGTCAAAGCGGCTGTTGCAAACGGCAAAGGTGGCCTTTCACAGTGCCCCCCTCAGCAAGGGGGGAGCCAGCCGGAAGGCAGCAGGAGGGGGCGGTTCCCAGCGAGATGTCTCCGCACAGGGGAAACGAAGGGGGACCGCCGCCTCCAAAACAGAGGTTAACCCGAAGCGCCCAACCAAGGGCAAGCGGGGAGGGGGCGAACTGCCTGCCGGCTCTTCTGAACTACCCGTCCCGCGAAGCAAACACACCGCGGCAGCAACGCACCGAAATCCATCCAAGACAGCCCGGCGCGGCACAGCGGGTGATGCGGCTGCGTACTCGCTCGAAACGTCTGGTCGCGCGCCACCCTCGGGCAAGCCATCGAAGCGAAAAGCGGCCGCCGCGTCCGGAAGCCAACCCCCGTCGAAGCAAGGTTACGTTGACCCAGTCGATAGTGGCGTGAGTGTAGCCGCCACCGACCGTGCCGCCCCGCGGAAGCGCGGGGGTCGGCGGGAACGTGAAAAGCGCGAACGCCGAGAGCAGCAACAAGCAGTCGCAACGGCCGCCGGCCTCCCACCGTCGCCACACGTGAGTGCCAGTGGTGGCCCTAACAGCACCGTGTCCCCTTCGTCCACGCGTGTACCACCCACGAACAAGCCGTCGAAGCGACGGGAGAAGGCTAGCAAGCGCACACCAAAGGCGGGGCCAGCCGAAGGCGGCCTTGCCCCTGCCGAAACCGTCCGAGGCGGACAAAAACTCGCGATCCGGACACCTTCAGATTCGGGTGCGACCGCCTCAGTGAGCACCTCGCTTGCTGGCAACGGCGGTGGCGGCGATGCGGCCACTCCGCCGAAGCCGAGAAACACTTTCACCGTGTCGCACACGCGAACCATCCTGCGTCGTTCCGGCGGCGGCCAAACCGGCGATCCCTCCACAGCGCCCGCCCCGCCATCGTGACCGCCCTTCTTTCTCCTCCTTCTCTGTGGTTTGACTATCTCGGGCGGTGGCGGCAGAGGTAATGGGTGGAGGATCATTGATTATTGTGACTTCACTTCACCAATCCCTCGCGTGTCTTCGCCCCTGGGCGCTGGGCGACGGTTAATCTCGTCACAAAAACTTGCGTTTCTCCCCTCTTTCTTTGGTTTCGCTCACAAAGGCAGAGCCATTGGCAGTGATCCGAATTCCTTCCCACCGGCGCGCCAATAATCGCTTCCAACTCCACATATGTTCACCCTTCTGGTTTGCTCCGATGTGTGCAACACGAAACTGAATCTAGAAATCGGCTTCGCCACGGTGCCGACCATCCTCGACATCAAACAACGCATCAGCGAGGTGTTTGCCACCGAAGTGCTGGAGCTGCAGCGACAGGGACTACTGCCCCATGATGCCGAAATCGTGGATGCGGCGTCGTCGCAGCATTTGCTATCGCTCGACAGGATGCAAATCTACGATGATCAGGTACAGAAGTGGGTCGACTTGGCGTCCGCTCAGCAACTGCACGAGTTTGATCAGGTGTACGTTTTCCCACGGCGACGCGCTCACCTCGACAGTCGGCGCGACCTTCCCCCGCCTCGGCCACCGACCAACCGTGGAGTAGGGGCGGCACCATCGCCGATCACGGGGACGACGCCCACGGTGTCGCGCGCCGCTGCTGCCACACCTCCGCCCCCGCCGCTGGGGTCAACAAGTCCGTTCGTACCTCCCCCGAATCGTCTGGAATCACCTCGTCGGCCTCGCTCGCCTGGACGCGCGCGATCCCCGACCACACGGCCGCGTTCCCCCGCTCGCCGTGCTCGCGACGCTGCCCCTCTTGTCGACACAGTTGGCTCCGGCGACAGTCGCCTTCACACTGTGTTCGCCTTCGCCGACCGGAACGATGTCGGCTATGTGACGCGCAACGACTTCGGCGCCCTATTCCGCGACACCCACGTCACGTTTAGTGATGTGGTGATCGACGACATGTTTCTGCAGCACGCGCAGAGCCGTAACTACTTGAGCTTCGCCGACATCTCGGACTGGGCACACAAGTTTCCAACCGTCTTCGCCGCACTGTACTCGCGCATCAAGGCGACTGAAGGGCGTAGTCGGCTGCAGGACGACCTCCGCAGTGTCGAGCGACGCCTGATCGCCCTCCGGAGTAAAGAGGAGGAGTTGCGCCTCGAGATGGACCGCGTGCTGATCGACATTAAAGCGGACGAGGGATTGCGGCGCGAAATCGAGTTGGACCTGCAACACCGCGGCAGCACGCGCACTCACCTGGAAGAGGAGGAGCAGGTCCTCTTGGACAAGGAGGTCCGCGTACAACACCAACGTTACATGCTGGAGAAGGACGAGCGCGAACTCGTCGAGGCCGCGCGCCGTTTCGATCAGCACCGGGGCGTTCCGATGGCGACCATCACACAGTCCAACACGACCGCGAATAGCGACGACTACGAGACCGCCTCGTCGACGGCGTCGTCAACTGGTTATCGCACGGCCTCGAGAGCGAGCTACCGAACGGCACCGTTGTCACGCTACTGATGACGAGAGAGTGGCTTCAACCGAGACGTGACTGGGGGATCGAACGCTTCCCTTGTTGTACAAATTTCCGGCGGTGTGTGAATGCCGCTTTCGTGACGAAGATCGCCGTGTGTTGTGTCTGTGTGTGTGCAGTTGTCGAACATCTCCGTGTGGAATTTTGAATGTCGACACGAAAAATTGGCACCACCCCGAAATCGCTCACCGCTGCATTTTTTCATTGTCGTTTTGAGCGTACTAGAATTGATAGGCAGTGAAGAAGGTTGTGGAGCGTAATGTCTGGCCTTGAGGGCGATGTCGACATGGCGCAGGCCCGGAGCTTGGCGCGGCGCGAATTTTTGCGCCGTCGAGCCTCCGAAACGAAAAAAGTGCAGTCGAATCTGTTGCAGCAGGACGAACGGGCGGCGTTCATGGCCGCTGCAACCTCGGCGCCAGCCGCTCCACCAGACAGTGGTTCGTCGACGGCTGCGCTGGACGCGCTGCCGGTGGACATTGCCGACGATTTGGCCCGGAGACGTCGCATGCTGGAGGTCGTGGATGAGCTGGCGACAACTGCGAGTGGCCGAGAAGTCGTGGCAGGCGTGACCGACGCCAACGCGAGCACTAGCCTGCAGAGCAGCTCGGTCGACCCCAATGCGTCCAAAAATCGGCCCCCCGGCTGTCAGCTGCCCGAAACGGTGGCCACTGCCCTCGCGGCATCGGCGCAGCCAGCTCCTGGTTCGCCCTCGCAGATCAGACAGAAGACGGGTTTTCTACCCCCGGTCCCAACATTGGACCCGACGTCGCAAGGCGCGTCTAGCCCTCACGCGGCTGCTCGCAGTGAAGACGACATCGCGAATGACCGCCGGGCAAGGCACGACGATCGCCGTGCTGCCATAGAGGCACAGCGACGGTCGCTGCCCGTTGCCAAGGTCCGGAGCGAATTTCTGCGCCTTGTCGAGCACAACCAAGTCGTCGTGGTCGTCGGCGAAACAGGTAGCGGCAAGACCACCCAGCTTCCACAATACCTCTGTGATGCGGGGTACACCAAGGTGGCCTGCACCCAGCCGCGCCGCCTGGCCGCCACTAGCGTTGCGGAACGCGTTGCCGTGGAGCGAAACGTGCGCCTGGGCCAACAAGTCGGGTACAACGTGCGCTTCGATAATCGCTCATCCGACCGCACCGACATTCTCTTCCTCACGGACGGAATGATGCTCAAGGAATTTTTGAAGGATCCTCTGTTGACGGATTTCAAATGCATCATGATCGACGAGGCACATGAACGCAGCGTCAGCACCGACATCTTGCTCGGCATTTTGCGGGACGTCATACGATCGCGGAAAGATCTTCGCATTGTGGTCGCGTCTGCCACCATTGAGTCGGAGAAGTTTGTCGCGTTCTTTGACCAGTGTCCTGTGTTTCGAATCTCGGGCCGGACGTTCCCGGTGGATGTGAACTTCGTCGGCGACCCCGTGGGAGACTACGTTGAAGCCGCGGCTTCGATGGCGCTCCAGGTGCACCTGGATGAACCGCTCCCGGGAGATATTCTCATCTTCATGCCGGGCCAGGACGACATCGAACGCTGCACGGAGCTGCTGGAAGCGGGATTGTCGGTTCTAAACGCGGAGGCAGGTCTAGACGGCAAGGTGCGCGGTCTCATTGTCCTTCCAGTCTATTCGTCGTTACCCATTGAACAGCAGCGGCTTATCTATCAACGCACACCAGAAGGCACCCGCAAGGTGGTCATCGCGACGAATATTGCGGAGACATCCATCACGGTGGACGGCATCGTCTACGTTATTGACACGGGGCTGTGCAAGCAGAAGCTGTTCCATCCAAAAACTCGACTCGAAAGCCTTGATCTCGTGCCGATCAGCCGTGCCTCGGCCGAGCAACGGAAAGGCCGCGCGGGCCGTACGCAAGCGGGTAAGTGCATTCGGCTGTATACGAAATTCATGTACGAGAACGAACTTGAGAAAGAGCCGGTGCCGGAAATGCTGCGGTCCAGCCTGACCGCCATCATGCTCAACCTCAAGGCGCTGGGGATTCACAATCCGCTGGCGTTTGACTTCCTGGACGCGCCGAGTGCAGATGCCGTCGTCGAGGCCCTCGAGGAGTTGCACGCATTAGGCGCCGTCACGAACAAAGGCTCCCTGTCGAAGACGGGCCGCCGAATGGCGGAGCTACCGGTCGACCCCGCGCTGGCGCGGTGCCTCATCGCGTCATTGGATGAGCCGTTTCGATGCGCGAAGGAAATGGTCATCGTCGCCAGCATGTTGTCATTGCAAAATTCGGTCTTCATCACACCAAAGGACAAGCGCGACGCGGCCATGTCCGCGCGCCGCCGGTTTTTTACCTCTCCAAACTGCAGCGACATCACCGGATACGTCAGGCTTTTCCTGGAGTGGGAGGCCCGTGGAGGGGGGAGCCAAGCAGGTGGCGCGCTGCAGTGGTGTCGATCGAACTTTGTGTCGAGCAACGTCATGCAGAGGGCCCGAGATGTCCGCGCGCAGCTGGCCAATGCCATGGCGCTGCTGAACGTCGACGGAGAAGACGCACTACCTGGTCGCGACGACTTGTTCCAAGGTGGCGACCTCGTCAAGGCTGATGAACTGCTCTCCAAATGCTTTGCGGTCGGGTATTTTCAAAATTCGGCTAAATTGGCACCAGATGGGTTGTCGTATCAGGTCCTGACTCGCAGCCGCTCGAGGACCGGGGCGCCCTTCGGCACGATAGGGGCGACGGTCACGTCCGCGCAGCTGCACCCGACCTGTGCAATAGCGCTTCACGAGCAACTGTGGAAGCAGGAGCAACAGCAGCGAGAGCTGCGCATCGCTCTGGCCGAGGAAGACTCGGGAGTCAGTTCTGGCAAAGGACCGGTGGGGGGATCGACCTTCCAGCGGCCTGCCTTCGTCATTTTCGGGGAAATACGGCAGACTGCGAAGACGTTCTTAGTTCACGTCGCGCCGATCACCGCTGAGGTCATCAACGATGTCTCTCCCGAAGGTTTTTTTGCGCCGGAGGAAACGTCGACCAAAGTTGCACGCAAGCGCGTTCGTTGACGGACGGTGGACCCCTTAATTCTTTCTTTTCAGTGCACAACGTCATGAGGGCCGGCAACCGCACCCATTTTTTTGGTCCGTGAGGCCGCCGCCTCTCCATTTTAACAAATATCAGACTCTCTCTCTCTCTCTCTCTCATTTTCACCTCTTCTCTCTCTCTTCTCTTCCCGATGGCAAGTAGCGCCGCGACCCAAGTAGCGTCGTCAAGCCAATCGCCGCCCCAGACAGTAGCGGCGAGAAGCTCGACGCCGGCCGCTTCCAACCCAGCGACCTCGGCGGCAGCTCAGCATCTGCCCTACACGCACCAGTGCGCCGCCCTCGGCGTCAAGCCCAACACCCGCGTCGCCCGCAACGAAGCACTCATTCGCGACTCGGACCGAATCGACTTCACCATGAACTACCTCGGCGGCGCAGGCCTCCAGGCCATCACGGAGGCACTCAGCCGAAACACCAGGCTGGAAACACTGGTGCTCGCTGGCAACGGGCTCACGAACGAGAGTGTCGTGTTCTTTTGTCGCGCCATGGTGCGCCACCCCGCGCTCCGCGTCTTGGACCTGAGCAACAATCCGATCTCGCTCCCTGCTGGGCTCGCATTGGTCGAGCTGCTACACAAGAACACGACCATCACGGACGTTCGCCTTGTCGGGACGATGATCGACGATGCGTTGCAACAAAAGATTCGCCGGTGTTTGAACTTGCACAACGCCGCCGCGGCCAAGGCGATGAACGTGGTGTCCCTCGGCGCAGAGAAGGCAGCTCCTGTGAAGGCCAAGAGCTCGCAGCAGCTGGCCGCGGGAGGGGAAACTCCCTTCCAGAAAGCGTGCCGCGAACACGTCGAGAAGAAGAAGGCAAGGAAAAGCCAGCAGCAGCAACAAGAAGGGTCCGCCGCGCGGGGGGATGAACCGCCACCTTTGCGCATCGACGATCTGGTGGCAGCGAAGCCCCAAGAAAGCGCGTTTCAACAAGCTGTTCGTGAATTTTATGATTCCCATGTGTCGATCAACCCGCCGCCAGGATCAGCGTTGGCTCAACACCATGCATCGAAGTCTGTAGCGTCCTACGGAACGGCGGCAAATACTAGTGGCGTATTCCTGCCCGCGCGCGATGAAAACGGCTGGTTGCTCCTCAACATCTTCGTATCCACGACGCCGCTCGACTTCGTTAGTGAAATCCAACTTCTCCGGGAACGAGTGTTGGAGCAGCTCAACACCCGCTTCGCGGAGCACCGGATTGCATTTAACTTTCTCACCATGTACAACGACGTGCCACCGCCAACAAAGGAGAAGCTCAAGCGGCAGCCCCCGCGCACCGCCCTCGGCGCGGACCATCAACGGGCGATCGCGAGCAGCTGCTTGTTTTTGGGGCTCGTGGGGGAAAAGCTGGGCTACGTGGAGTACGCAGCGACTTCGGCGACCGCGTCGTCGACAGCTACCAATGTCCCACCGGCAGCGAAGCAGCCAGCGAGCCACGCCAAGTCAACGGTGGCAGGAGGCGGAGGGCCGAAAATGATCCAAGTGGTTGAATTTGATCTCGCTGACAAGCGCCATTTGCTGCGCCTGTGCTTCATCCGGCAACGTGCCTTGTCGCTCAACGTGCCTACCGCCCTCATCGGCTGTGTCACGGACGATCCGCACCTGTCGTGCCCGGACGCCACGACCCACCTCGTGAAGGTGGCCGTGGCGCAGGCTCAAGGCGTGCCCCATCACTCGGCATCGTTCGACTACGATGCGCTGTGCCGCCGCTGGGCAGAACGCAATTCGTGGACCAAGGCCATGGAGCCAACGCTCACGGCACCGTTCGTGACTCACGACTACGCCGCGCAGTTCAGCACGGTCGACGCCCTGGGGCATGTGCGCATGGCGGAGGCGTCGCTGCAGCCGCTCGTGAACGAGTTCGTGGAAAAAGTCACCGTCGTCGTCCGCACGCTGTTTCCACTGCACGTCAAGCCGCGTCCGTCGCTGACGTTCAAGAAGACGATGGTTGACCGTTTCGCGCAGCTTTCCGCAGACGGTATTATCGGACGCAAGAATATTTCGGGCAAGTTAGACCTGTATTTGGTCACCCCGCCGACCCGCAACATCACCTTGCTCACCGCCACCCCGGGGTCCGGCGCCACCGGGTTGCTGGCCTCCCTCATCCATAGGAGCTCCAAGAAGCCGAGCTATGTCATCGCGCAGCACTTTGCGCGGCATCCCCTCTTGTCGCTGTATCCGGAACCTGGCGACTACCGCACGTTGCTTCTGAGCCTCATGACGCAGCTCTCCGTGGACGGGCAGCTGCCGTCGCACATCTCCACGGAGGTGGACGTCATGACGCTGAGAGAGCACTTTATTAAGGCGCTTCAGGCCGCCGCGGGAGATGCCGGCGATCCGAAGACGGTGGTCGTTGTGATCGATGGCCTGGACGACCTCGAGTCTCCTGTGCTGCCGTGCGAGGCGCTGCGCACCGGCGAGACGGGGGCCGATGCGTGGGCCCCTCCGATGTCGCTTGTTACCATCGCGCCCAAGCCTCCTTCTGTCGCCGGGAACAACCAGGCCGGCAACACGGCCGGAGGAGGTCGCCGAGCGCCACCCGCCGCGGGCGGTAGCATCGTTCGCAGCAAAGTCGCAGAGGCCACCATGGCTTCCAAGCAGGCGTTTTCTCAGTTTGACTGGATTCCGGTGTGCCTGGCGAAGACCGTGCGCGTCGTCGCGACGGTGCAGCGAGGCGGCTCCGTTCACCAGACGCTCGAAGGCCGCGGCCACGACAGCTGCGACTGCTTGCCGATTCCAGACCTTGGCGACAACGACGTGGAACAAATCATGGTCAAAGCGTGCGAGACGCATGGCATGCCGCCGCTCACAGAGGACGAGCTGCAGGCGATCCGGGCGAAGGCCGACGCCCGCTCGCCGCAATACCTCAAGTACGTGCGTCACCTCCTCACGCAACGAGCCCAGAGTCAGCAGTACACAACGCGTCACACAGCCCTCACGCACATGGCCGAGACGACGGTCGGCTTAGCCGACGCGATCATCGACGGCATGGAGCGTGAGTTCGGACCCGGAATGACCAAGGCGACGCTGGGTTTGCTGCTCTGCAGTCGGTGGGGCCTTCGCGAGTGCGAACTGGCAGAGCTGCTTGTCAAGCAAGGGTACATTGCCAATGCTGCCGTCGCAGGAGCGAAGGGGCACTCGGCGATGACGGCAGCTGGTGGCCAGCCGACCCCGGCGACGGCGGCCGTGGCGCCCAACTCGGGTCCGTCCCAAGCCGCGGAGCTGCACCCTGGCGCGTTGCACCAGGAATGCTTTCAGCGACTTCTACGGTTCCTTCAGCCCGCCTTGGAGGACTGTCTCTCGGTGCTCGACCCGAATGTGAACGCCGCCGCAGGATCGGAGACGTCCTCGACTCTGGTCAACGGGATGCATCTCGTGGTCATGCTGCGTTGCCGCACGTTCCGGAAGGTGGCGAAGTACCGTCTCGCTGCCTTCTCGACGGGCGACTCGTCAACATTGTCGACGATGTCGCAACCGGCCATGCCACCGGCTTTGGAAGCACTGGTCGAGAACTCCGTTCTACGTCCGTTTCATCAGCAGCTTGCGCACCATTATCGCCGGCACGTGCAAGCCGCCTGGTCGCCTTTGTGCCACACCGCGGTGCGAGAGTTCCCCTATCACGCACTGCGATGCCACATGTGGCATGTCTTCGAAGCGGAAATCGCATCCCTCGCCTATCTGTCGCAGGCGTATCTGCTCGGACTTGGCTACGCGGCACTCCGGGAGTACACGAGAGCCTTCAACCTGCTGGAAGAGTTTACGGCCGACCGCAACCCGCTGCTTCCTAGCTCCGCGGAAGGCATCAAGCACAAGCTGCGCGAGTACATTTACTTCATCAAGAACCACAATATCAATCTCGTCCAGTTCCCCAACTTAGTTCGGCAAATTGCCGTCACCTGCCCCGCGGACAGCCATCTGCACCGCGACGCGCGCGAATACTTTAAGCAGTTCGAGCACGAGCCCCACTTCGTCTTGGTCAACAAGCTGAAGGCCGCACTGCACCGCGACGCCGTCAACGACGTGAAGTTTGCGCCTTCCGGCATGCGCTTCGCATCGTGCAGCGACGACCGCACGCTGAAGATCTCCAACCTTGTCGGCGAGCCCCTCGTGCACGTGAATCAGTCGGTGAGCAAAGTCCTGTCCCTCCAATACAGCGTGACCAGTCGCTACCTGGTGGCCGTATGCGAGGACCGTAGTGCCATGGTTATCGATGCCTCGAACGGCGTCGTCGTGTCGAAGCTAGTTGGGCACACCGCGACCGTCCGATGCGCCACGTTGAGCGCACGGGGCCGCTTCGTGGCAACGGGCTCCGAGGATCGCACCATGCGCCTGTATGAGTCGGAGAGCGGCCGTCACCTTATCACAGTTGCGCACGGCCCTTTCACCCACCATACGAGTCCGTTCGGCGGCGTCAGCGCCATCATTGCGCACCCAACCCACGAGGACGTCTTCTTCTCCGTGTGCGACAAGAAGGTGCTAGGCTGGAAGATCAAAGACTCGGCGTGGGACGAGTGCGTTCCAGTTCTGCACGTCAATGCCCACAATTCGTTGCCGCTTTCGACTTGCCACCTTGCGAGCGAGGGTGCGTTTCTGTACACCTGCGCTCGGGACCTCGCGATGCCGACGCCGCAGCTCCACCGCACGGAGGACAGCGTGAAGGTGTGGTCGGTGAACACCGGTCGGTGCCTTGCCACGTTGTCCCTCGGGCAGCGGAAGGCGGCCAGCCAGAGCGCGGCGGACATGTCGTCGCTCGCCGCCCTGTCGTCCTCGATGGCGGTCACCGCGCTTCCCGGTCCGGTGTTCACGGCCCTGAGCCCCGACGAGCGTGTCGTGGCCTCTGCGATCATCGACGGTTCGATCATGCTGCACTATCTCGATCCGTTGACCCTACCGTCGGAAACTGGCCGACCCCCGCCGTCGACGGACGCCAACGAGCCGGACGCAAACAGCCAAGGCGTCCCATTCGTTGCGGCCGTCGTGCAGCCGTCGAGAGTGTTCTCCGCATTCCAAGATCTTGCCAGCTCCCGAATCATCTCGCTCAAGTTTTCCTTCGATAGCGCGCTGCTCGCCGCCGTTGGAAATGTCCGGCAGGTGAAGGTCTGGTACACCATCTCCCCGGGCAAGCATCCGCTCGAAGGGGCCGAGGTCGAAGCCGGCGAAGCCACGCGACGCCAAATGGCCGTGCAACCACCGCATCAGTCGAAGAGACCAGCCAGTGAGTCCATGGCCGAGTTCCTGATGGAGCAAACAGCGTTGTGTCTCGATTGGACCCCGAATCCCGCCGAGGATGGATGCGAGATGGTCGTCGGAGATGCCATGGGCAAGGTGCATTGCCTCAGACTCAGGCGATAAGCATGAGTTCGACTGATTCGGGACGTCTCTACCGTAGAAGCTTTTATGCCAAAAGAACGTGTCCGGTTCTTTTTCCCCTATCTTTTCTTTTCGATGTTCAGCAGCTCGCGGTCGTTCCTTCTCCCATTTCTTTCGCGCTCTTTGTCCGAGCGGAATGGTGTTGTGTGTGTATGACCCCGAATCGTGGATGTATTCTCGCATGCATGTTGGCCGCCCGAACGCTGTTCTGATACGCTGAAAATGATCGAAAATTTTGTTGTCTTTGCGTGTTGGTGTTTGCCCTCTCTTTCTCTCCCCTATCGCGTCGATGCATTCTGCATTTCTCCCGTAGGCATCCCCATGAGCGATCTTGGCACAAGCCACTCGGCCTTGCCGGGCAATTTCGCAAGCGCGGCGGCGCCCGATGCCTCCATGTCGATCGTGGGGCATCCACCGCCATTCGCGCCGACCGCCCACAATGACGGCCCTCCATCCACATCGACCGCCAGCGTCGCCACCCAGCTGCAGCAGCGCATCGACTCCGAGATTCGGCAACACGAGGTTTACGAGGCACGCATGGAAGACATCGAACGGGACATCTCCGTGCTGGTGGCCACGACCGTACAGCAACGACGCCGGCGGGTGAAGGACGTCGACCCCTTGCTCGTTCAAACGGAGCAAGTGAAGGCCCGAACCGCGGCGATTCTGCTCGAACTGCGCGACGTGGATGAGAGTCTGGCGACCGCGGAGGCGAAGGCGAACAAGTTGCGGAAGTGTCAGGAGGCACACGAATGGGAGTCGATTGTGCGCTTCGTGCCAAAGCGATCAGGCGCCTACGGGGATACTATCGAGGCGCTGTGCGATCAATACAGCGCTGCAGCCCGAATCGTTCCGCCGCCCACCAGTGTTCCAGCGGTGCCGATGAAGTCCGCGGACTCCGTGCGGCAATTAGTATCGGTGACGCCGACTACAATAGGTGCGCCGGCGATGAGCGCCAAGCCGTCGTCGCAACGACGACTGAACGAGGGTGGTCCAAGAGGAGGAGCCGTCCTTGGATCCAAGGAGGGCATCAAGAACGAGTCATCAGGCGGCCCACGCATCGTCACACCCACAACTAGTGACGCCGTTGGCCACGACGCATCCGAGCGGCGAATCGGCAACACGAGTCGATTGCCGCCTTCAGACCGTGTAGCAGTAGGAGGAGGAGCGGGAGGAAAAGGGATTGCGGCATCGGGGAGCTCCCAATCACGTCCCGCGAAACCGAGCAGCGGGACCATGGAAGGTGCCGTGTCTCCGATTCAGCAATCCTTCGCCATGGTATCGAACAGTGCGTCTGACCCTAGGGCGTCGTTGAATTCCTCGCTGACGTTGATGCCCACTGCCGCACGCTGTCCGCTGCGCCCCTTAGCACCCCCCCGCGATCCAACGGGTGACGATGAGGGGGCCGTCGCGGACTCGCTGCTTTGGCCGCCAAACGACATCGCGGATGCCACGCGGCTGCTCGAGTGTGCCAGCAAACGCGTGGAACGTAAAGAACGGTTGGCGCACAGTGGGAGCGCGCCGCTTGTTGTGGTTGGGGCGGGCGCAGACGATGAAGAGGGCATGGACGTAAAAGACGTCACGGAAGTGATGTACGAAACGCGGATGATGCAGCTCGAAGCGAGGGCCCCTCGAGCCGCGACACTGGCGCCGAGCATATTGGTGCCCCTTCCTTCTCCTCCGGCGTGTGATCAACGCACGAAGCCGAGAAGGTCAGCGCGTTCCGTGAGTCCGGATGTTCCTCGCTTCGCTTCCCATACGATTCCCATCATGCAGCGGCCTGCACATGGGGCCGATTGTTCCGTTCCTCGGCCTCCGTGGGAACTGCTGCCGGTCACGGACCTCGCATATCGACAGCTGGCCGAACTTCCATACGAGCAACAAGTAGCTCCTTGCTGCAACGGCCAGGTCGACGACGAGGCACCGCGAACTGCCGCGCCGTCGTATGAGCGTGCTCGAGCGACGACGGCGGTCGTGCAAGAAAGGGAGTTGGAAGCAATGGCGGTGGGGACTATGGCGCAGCGTCGCGCGCAGCTGACCTCGGACAACGCCCAATTGCGTGCCAACTACTTTCGCACCGTGACACGGCTCTCACAGGATGCGGCACACAGCAGCACAAGGGTAGGCAGTGCGGTGTTACCGCAAGACGTTGATTTGGTGGGGCGCAAGATGGAAAACCAGCGGTCCGGAAGTGGCTCATTGGATCGTCTCCAGCGCCGTACCGAGGAGCAGCCGATGCAACAACAACCAGGCGTACTGACGAGGAGCACGGACGGCGCAGCTGGGACGCACCGCCGCGTGGAAGAGGCCGCGCGTCGCTGCATACAGACGACCATCCGTGGTGTACGGGAGCACTCATTTCCACTTGGGGTCCTCCATGTTGGCCCCCGCGATGGCCCTCAACGTTCCACCACCGCCTAGTGTACACCGGGGCACATTCTCCCCAGTTTTCCCTCGCACCCTCCGATGAACGACGTTTTCACTTTTTGCCGCGCAAATGATACCCTGTGTTGACCTCCCCTGCGTTGTCACTAAAAGTCCCACACTAGGACCAAGGTAGCTTCGGATTGGAGAAAAAATCATGTCGGTGCCCACTGCAACCACCGCAAGCAACGAGCAGCCACTGCTTTCAGAGCTGGCAGCAGGCTCGGCGCCGGCGGCCCAGCGACCACCAGCTCAAGCCGCGTCGGGCCAGGCCACAGCCGCTTCGGATGCGGGTCAGGCATCAACGCCCGCACCGTCAGCCGCGCAGCCGAGCGCCGCCGCAACGGCTCCTCGGACCCTCACCGAAAAATTCGGGGCGATGACCGTGTTTGAGGCCAAAGCTTCGTACCGACACACCAAAGCAGCGATCCGGAGCCTGTTATTCCCTGCCCAGGAGAAGCGCATGGTGGGCGTACTGGACATCGGACCGGTCGAAATCGCGCAGTGGTTGACCGTCCTACTGGGTATCATCGTGACGGCTTTGCAGGATCCCCGCGATCTCCACGGCACGAGCACCTACACATACGTCTTGACCATTTGCGACATGACGCTGACCATCGCTGGCCTTTTGCTGTCGGCCACGTTTGTTCTTTTTTATGCGGATGCCAGTACGTCCGGGCGGCGTCTTGCGCAGACCTTCGACATCGTCATCCTGCTGTGCAACGCGGCGCTCGACATTCTGTACTTCCAGCGCATCTTCCGACTGAATGTCTCCTTGCTGCCCTTTCGCTCCTATCACTTACTTCGCCCTTTGTACATCACCACTGCGTTTCCTGCGGTTCGCGTCTTCGTGCAGGCGCTGTACCGCAGCCTAGCCAAGGCCAAGAACGTCGTTCTGCTCTACATTTTTTTCCTCATGTGGTTCGGAGTCGCCGGTGTCTATGAGTTTGGCGGCCTCCTCCGCACACGGTGCGTTAACGACTTATTCTACAGCAACACCTCGACCGCTATGGGACGCATCGCCAGTCGATATAACTTGACGATCAACGACTTCGTTTGCCACAGCCCGGTCATGCAAAACTTCGGCGAACTGTTTCATGACGATCCCGACTTCAGCAACGTCACATGGTTGGAGCGGCTGTCGTTCGAGCGCACCGTCAGTTGCAGTGTCGCCCAAACGTGCGCAGGGGCGGGTGATTCCGGCGCGAGCGGATTCACGTGCCCATACGGTTACTCTTGCCGCCCGGTGCAAAACATGTTCTTCGGCTACATCGGGTTCGACAACATTGGGCAGGCGGCACTGTCCCTTTTCGTGTGCCTCACCTTTCAGGTGTGGTATTACGGCGCGTTTTGGCTCATCGACGCGGGCGACATTGGCGCCTCGTGGTACTTTGCCATCTTGATTGTCGTGGGTGGCTTTCTCATCGCCAATGTGACCGTCGTCGTGCTCACCGTGGAGTTTGAAAAGGCCATAGATGAAGAAAAGGGGAACCTGATTGACATTTTCGACGACGATGATGAGCGGACGGAAAAGGGATCCAGGACGCGAAACTTGATGCAGGCAACCGTCAAACTTCTCAACAACGTCGCAACGCCGGGAAAACCGACGACGGCTGCTGCAGGAAAGCATGACGGCGACAGCGCGACGGGTAGCCCCCACGATGGAGCCGGGCAGCCTTCAACACCGACGACGCACGCCCCCCCTGCGGAAGCGTTGGCGGCAACGGCAGCGGAATCATCGTCGACGGCTGTCGCTGCCAGCAATTCCCCGCGACAGAAGGGGAAGAGTAAGAAGAACAAGCGTTCGAAGGGATACGAAAAAGACCACGCGGCCCCCGAGGCATCAGCGACCGCTGCCGTCGACGAACCTGCGGGGGGGGTGTCTCCTTCCAGTTCGGCGGTCGATTTTTCTCGTTGGTCGGACTGGAAGCTGTGGGAGGACCAGAACGAAAACGCTGCCGCGGGCGACGAAAGACCTACGTCACCTACTCCAGCGGACGGCACGGAGCCCTCTCGGTCACGGGGCGAACGCTCTCGGCGCGGAGACGCAGACGACGACGACGACCACGAAATGGGGGACGTGTCGGAGCCGCCGCGAAGCGACGGAGAGAGCATCTCACCTCCCGGTGCAAGGCGGAAACGGCGGAGCACGGCCATTGGCCTCATTGTCGACGCATCGCCCGAGGCAGAGGCGGCAGACCAGACGAATCGACTGCTAGCAGCGGGCGGAAACGACAGCTTGTCCTTTCCGGAAATCGCCGTCACCGCCCCGTCACCGCTAAGGGGAGGATCATCAGGGGGGAAACCAACCGACAGCAACGACTCAAATCGCAAAGCGGGGGGTGGTCGAAAAACGCAAAGTCCGAAGCCCCAGACGACGGCGGTGGTGGACATGAAAGGCGCCACGGCCACCGGCGCCCCCGCCCCCGCTGGGCCGCCGGCTGGGTGTAACCGAGCGTTTCTGAATCGCATCATCTACCATCGCGTCATCCGTACGCCGTTGTACAACATTCTTAACACGGGCTTCATTCTCGCCAACTTCGGCGTCCTGTGCTATGACCACTGGGGCATGGACCCGAGCATCAAAGACACGTTTGATACGCTCAACATCGTATTCACCGCATTCTTCAGTTTTGACTGCCTCCTGCGTTTTATCAGCTCGTTGACCATTCGTGACTATTTCACGCGCCCTTTCAACGTGTTCGACTTGGTCATTGCGCTTGTGAGTTGGATCGACATTGCGGTCACGTCTGTCGATCTGCCCTTCATCCGCGGGCTGCGCGTACTTCGCGTGCTGAAGTTGATGAAGCACTTCACCTCGCTTTACGAATGGATCATGCTCATCGTATCCGCCGTGAAGACGTCGCCCGTGCTCATCGCGATGCTGTTTGTGCTGCAGAGCACGTTTGCCGTGAGTGCGATGTTTTTTCTTGGAGGTCAGATGTGCGTCACCGAATTGGACAGCCCTCACCTCTTGTTCACACCGCTATCCACGCTGAACTATTCTCGCATCCTCGCGCGCAACAGCTCAGTGGCTCCCGCGCACGTGAACAGAACAAACCTCACTAAAGCTAACGAAACCACCACCGGGACCGTCACCACGACCACCACCGTCACATCGACGCGAACGGCCACGACCACGCCTACCTCGACGCCGACCTCGACCTCGACCATCACCGTGACAACCGGCGTGCCGCTCTCGCCGCCCAACACAACGAAGTCCCCGGCTCCGTCCGCTCCCAACGTGTTCCCTGTAGCGCCACCGCTGGGCTACTCGGATGAGTGCAGCGTCCCGGAGGCCAACTTCGACTCGATCGGAAACGCTTTGGTCACGACCTTCCAGATTATCACCGCGGACGACTGGGACGTGATCACGTACCACGCCATGGTGGCTAAAGGGCCCTTCATCGCCCTCGTGTTCGTGGCGTTTATTTTTTTGGCGCATTTTCTGTTTCTCAACTTGTTCGTAGCCATCCTGCTCAACGCAAACAAGTACGCCGACGAGGACTTCGAGGGGCAGGAGGATGCCGACGAGGCGAAGCTACGGGCGTTGGAAGCCCAACAGGAAGCGGAAGAGATGCTACGACTGGAACGTGACTGGGCCAATCTGATCTACCGTGATCAAACGGGTGGAGGAACTGCCCCCCAACTTTTAGACGTCAAGGGAGATGGCGGTTCGGCGGATTCTTCCG
>ERZ1292633.2638-Hain-H41-02um-R1-2638-length-18122-cov-7_pt1 | contig 18122 bp, 9 predicted proteins | sample MGYA00564406_ERZ1292633 | MGnify/ENA primary metagenome ERZ1292633 (study PRJEB36523, sample SAMEA6512639) | groundwater metagenome | collected 2019-01-08 | study: AquaDiva: Metagenomics assemblies of 32 groundwater samples | reverse complement strand
CAATGCAAAACCCCCCAAGGGCGACCCCCCCCCGCCCCCCCTTGGTAAGGGGGGGGGGCTTGTGGGTCGCGCCCCCGTGTCGGACGAAGCGCGAAGTACCAGCCCGCCAGGAGCAGCGCGTTCATGAAGATTTCGCGGTTGCAACCCTCGCCGCCGGTGCCGGGGTCGGAGGAGACGATAGCGAAGAGCATCGCGCCGAGCAGGGCGGCCGATCGCCCGGCGATGCGTCGAAGGATGGCATAGACGAACAATAACGATGCCAGCGAGAAGGCCGTCGCCAGGCACCGAAAAACGATCGGTGCGTGGCCGAACAGGGCGATGACGCCGCCGAACAACATGAATACGCCGGGCGGCTGATGATCCCACACGTTGACGTAAAGCCGGTCGCCGGCGAGCAGCCTCGCGCCGACGAGGGCGTAGTTGCACTCGTCCGTTTCGAGCGGCAGATCGAACGCGTGAAGACGGAAGGCGATGAGAACCGCCGAGGCAAGCAACAGGATGACCGCGCCAGAACGCATGTGGGGATTGTCGATTGCCGATTGCCGATTGTCGATTGCTGATTGGCGAATGCGGACAATTGACCGACCGATTGCCCTCGGCGAAAAGGAGAATACGATGGTCGCGTGCGGACATTCTCATTGCAATCCGGGTCCAACGGCAACAGCATCTACGTCGAAGCCGACGGCGTGCGATTGCTCTTCGACGCGGGCATCAGCGGAGCGACGGCGGAGAAGCGCATGGCCGTTCACGGCCGCGACATCCGCGACGTAACCGCCGTCGTCATTTCGCACGACCACGTCGACCACGTGAAGTGCGCGGGCATATTCCAACGAAAGTTCGGGCTGCCGGTCTACGTCACGCGGCGAACGCTGGCGGCGACGTGGTGCAAACTGGGTCGCATGAACGATCTGCGGCACTTTCAATCCGGCGACACACTGACGTTCGGGCGCGTGCAGGTCCACACCATCCGCACGCCGCACGACGCCGTCGACGGCGTGGTGTTCGTCGTGGAGTGCGACGGGAAACGACTTGGAATCTTGACCGATCTGGGGCACCCGTTTCCCGGACTTGCGTCGCTGCTCGAATCGCTGGACGCTGCCTATCTGGAGTGCAACTATGATCCGCACATGTTGGAAAGCGGCGAGTATCCGCCGGACTTGAAAGCGCGGATTCGCGGCGACGGCGGGCATATTTCAAACGACGAAGCGGCGACGTTGCTTCGCGCGTGCGGCCGGCGCCGGCCCAGATGGGTCGCGGTCGCGCACCTCAGCGGGGAGAACAACCTCCCGGAACTCGCGGTTGGCGCACAGCACTCCGCCGTCGGGCGCGACTATCCCGTGTTTCTCGCATCGCGCCACGAGCCTTCCGAATTGTTGAGCGTCTGACGGTTTGCGAAACGTCGCGCGTTTCGCCTATACTGCGGGCGTTGTAGCGGTTCAATCCGAACCCCAAGCGCAAGCGACGGGCGGTCACCGTGCAAGTGCCCGGAGCCGCATGAGAGGACCGCCCCGCGCTTGCGCTTGGGGTTCGGATTGAATTGCTGACTCCCTGAAGGTTTACAATAACTCGCGCGACCGCGAAGAAAGGCACACGATGAGCGTTCATACGGGTGGGGTGGGCACCGCCCACCAAGGAACCACGCGAGGTGCACAAATGACCGGACACGATCACATCGAACTGGTCGAACGGTATGCGGCCCACAACTATCACCCCTTGCCGGTCGTGGTCGCCGAGGCCGAGGGTGTCTGGGTCGCCGACGTGGACGGCAAGCGTTACATGGACATGCTCGCGGCCTACTCCGCGGTGAACTTCGGGCATCGCCACCCTGAGCTGATCGAGGCCGCACGGGAGCAGCTTGACAAGGTGACGCTCACCTCGCGGGCGTTTCACAACGACCAGCTCGGGCCGATGTGTCAGGGCCTCGCCGACCTGTGCGGCATGGAGATGGTCCTGCCGATGAACACCGGCGCGGAGGGCGTCGAGACGGCCATCAAGACCGCGCGGAAGTGGGGCTACACGAAGAAGGGCGTGGCGGCGGACAGGGCCAAGATCATCTGCTGCTCCGAGAACTTCCACGGTCGCACGACGACGATCATCAGCTTCAGCACCGATCCGCAGTGCCGCAACGGATTCGGGCCGTTCACGCCCGGCTTCGAGATCATCAAATACGGCGACATCGACGCACTGCGGAAAGCGATCGACGCGAACACGGTTGCTTTTCTGGTCGAGCCGATTCAGGGTGAGGCCGGGATCATCATCCCGCCCGACGGATACCTCAAGCAGGTGCGGCAGGTCTGCACCGAGAAGAAGATTCTCTTCATCGCCGACGAGATTCAGTCGGGCCTTGGCCGGACCGGCAAAACATTCGCGTGCGAGCATGAGGGCGTACAGCCCGACCTGTTTATTCTCGGCAAGGCGCTCGGAGGCGGGATCATGCCCATCTCGGCTGTAGTGTCAACGCGTGACATTTTGAGCGTCTTTACCCCCGGAGACCACGGCAGCACCTTCGGCGGCAATCCGCTGGCCTGCGCCGTCGCGCGGAAAGTCATCGACATCCTGCGGACCAACAAGTACCAGGACAACGCCAAGAAGATGGGCGACTATCTGGCCAACCAGCTTCGGGCGATGAAGACGGACAAGATCGCGACGATTCGCGCGCGCGGGCTGTGGATCGGCATTGATCTCAAGCCCGCCGTGGGCAAGGCCCGGCCTTACTGCGAAAAACTCATGCACGAAGGGATGCTCTGCAAGGACACCCACGAGCAGACCATCCGCCTCGCCCCGCCGCTGTGCATCACCCGGGGCGAAGTCGATTGGGCGATGGACCGCTTGCGGAAGGTGCTCGCTTGAATCAGAGCCGCGACCGTGAGGGAGCGGACGTGATGGGAAGATGATATGAGGTTCACAGTTGTCATTCGAGAAGGCAACGAAGACGGGTATGTAGCGACGGTCCCGGCCCTTCCGGGTTGTGTCTCGCAGGGGCGGACGCGCCGTGAGACGCTTCGGCACGCGAAGGAAGCAATTGAGGCATACATCGAATCGCTTATGGAAGGCGGCACGCCGGTACCGATGCGGAACGGAGCCTAAAGATAATGCCACTCGAAACCACGCTCTCCGATATCACGGCCCGCCTACGCCAAGGAAAATTCCCAAACGAGCAGGCCATTTCGCAGGGCATCGTTCTGCGCGTGTTCCATGAGCTCGGCTGGGAAACCTGGGATACCAATGTTGTCTGGCCTGAATATCAAACAGGCGAAGGTCGTGCGGATTTCGCGTTGTGCCATCCTCCATCCAAACCGGCGGTGTTCATCGAAGTAAAACAGCCGGGCAAAGCCGAGGAGGCTGTGCGCCAAGCACTCGAATACGCCTTCCACACGGGCGTTCCTTTTGTAGTGCTGACTGATGGCAGAACGTGGAGTTTCTACCTGCCAGCAGAACAAGGCAGCTACGAGGATCGGCGTGTTTACAAAGTCGATCTCTACGAGCGACCGCCTGCCGAAGCTGCCGAAATCCTTCACCGCTACCTCGAACGCGCCAAAGTTGAATCGGGAGAATCGCTGGAAGCGGCGCGAAAGGAATACCGTAGCCGCAACCGCCGCACGCAGGCCAAAGCCGCTATCCCGGACGCGTGGCGAGAACTGGTTGAAAAGGGCGACGAACTCCTCGTGGAAATGTTGACGAGCGCCGTCGAATCTAAGACGGGCGTTCGACCGGAGGCCGATGATGTGGCGGACTTTCTCGTCGGGTTGGGTATGCCAGTCATAGTCGAAGCTCAACGCGGCAGCACGACTCAGCCGACCAGTACGGTGTTGCCACGCCCGATTCCGACGCGCACGACCTCCGAGTCATCTCGAAGAGGAAAATTGGTTCTCCTTGGCAAGGAACACGCTTACCACAACGCCAAGGACGCGATGGTCATCGTTCTCGAAGAATTCGCCAAAAGTGACGCCTCCTTTCTCGAACGCTGCTCCCAGCATCCCGACGCCCAAGGGCGAAAACGGCGTTACATCGCCCGGACGCCGGAGGAACTTTATCCGGATCGGGAGGACCTCCGCGAGATGCGCGAAGAATTGCCGGGTGGTTGGCTAGTCGCCACAAACATCAACAACGTGCTCAAGAAAACTATCATCCGTCTCGCGACCGAAGTCGCAGGCTTGTCATTCGGCAAGGATGTAATTGTGGACCTGTAGCCAAGTTGGCGTAGGGTGCGCTCCCGGCGCAATGTCATGGCATGGAGCAAATCACGTGAGCCTGAATCTCAAAGGTCGTCATTTTCTTTCGATGCTGGATTTTTCGACGGAGGAAATCCTGGCCGTGCTGGAGACCGCGCGTAGCCTCAAGGCCAAGCGCGGCGTCACCGAATCCTGCTCGAAGCTGCCGCTCAAAGGCAAGACGCTGGCGATGATCTTCCAGAAGCCGTCGCTGCGAACGCGCGTCTCGTTTGAGACGGGCATGACCCTCCTCGGCGGGCACGCTATTTACCTCGCACCCACCGACATCAGCCTCGGCAAACGCGAATCCACCGAGGACATCGCCATGGTGCTCTCGCGCTACGTCGATCTCATCATGGCCCGCGTCTTCGGCCACGACATCGTCGTCGAACTCGCCAAGCACTCGCGCGTGCCGGTCATCAACGGCCTATCCGACCACGAGCACCCCTGTCAGATCATGGCCGACCTGCTCACCGTCCTCGAACGCAAGGGGCGGCTTGCGGGTCTCAAGGGTTGCTACATCGGCGACGGCAACAATGTCGCCCATTCGCTCATGCTCGGCGCCGCCCGCGTGGGCATGCACTTCACCGTCATCACGCCCAAAGGCTACGAACCCAAGCCCGAAGTGACCCAGGCCGCGACCGAAGCCGGTAAGGCTACGGGATCGAAGATCGCCGTCTCCACCGATCTAAAAGCCGCCGCCGGGGCCGACATGGTTTACACCGACGTGTGGGCCTCGATGGGCCAGGAGTCCGAGGCCGAGGCCCGCAAGAAGATTTTCAAAAACTATCGCATCGACGCGGGCACGATGAAAATCGCCGACAAGGATTGCGTCATCCTGCACTGCCTGCCGGCCCATTACGGCGACGAGATTGATTACGCGACCTCGCGCACGCCGAACTCGGCCATCTTCGACCAGGCCGAAAACCGCATGCACGCCCAGAATGCGTTGATGGTTCACCTGGTCGGCGCCGCGTAGGCGTCTTGTAAGCCGCACGAACGGGCGGACCCGATTACGCAACACGGAGCGCTTTCGTCAGTACCCCCGCCATAAGCGGCGCAGCACTGACCGCGGGCCGGGACGCATCGTCCGCCCTTCGTCCAAGCGTGGCGGGAGGCTGTAGAGCGTTTAACGATCAACTGTAGCGTCACCCCTCGTGGGTGACGTGGTTCTCTCAGCGCCGCGGACAAGCCGCGACGCTACATTTGATTGTTCAGTGCTCTAGCCGTGGGCGGAGTCCGCCGCAGACGGACAAAGGCTACGCCTTTTCGAGCGTGATCGTCAGCTTTTGGCCCTCGAGGTCTACGTTCGCCGACGGCGCGGAATCGCCCAGCGGTTTCGAGACGATCTGGGCGGCCAGCGTTTCGCCCGCGATGTAATCGCGGAACCGGTCGATGGCGGCGCGCAATGCGTCTGATTCCGTGACGAGGCTCAGGCGAATGCGGTCGGCGATGTCGAGTCCGGCGTCCTTGCGTAGATTCTGGACGTTGCGAATAATATCCCGCGCAAGACCTTCGTTTTTCAATTCCGGGGTGATCCGCTTGTCGATCAGCACGATGGTCGCGCCGTCGGACGCGCCGGCCCAGTCGTCGCCGTAGGATTTTGTAATGATGATGTCTTCCGGCGTGATCGCGGCGTCGGTGCCGGGAATCGGCAGGCTGAAGGATTCGCCGCGGGTGAGGCGGGCGTCGAGTTCGCGGCCGTCGATCGCAGCGACGGCCTTGCGGGCGTCGGCGAGGTGACGTCCGAACTTGGGACCGAGCGTCTTCATGTTCGGCGCGACGTTCACCGTGTACAACCCGTCGCGATCGTCGCGCATCGCAACTTCTTTGACGTTGAGTTCCTCGACGAAATGATCCTCGAACAAGTTGACGGCCTGTCTCTCGGTATCACTGCCCGGCACGACGACGAGTTTGGCGAGCGGCTGGCGAATCTTGAGATTTGATTCCTTGCGGGCTGATCGCGCGAGCGACATGAGCCGCAGCGAGGCCGCGACCACCGACGACAACGCTTCGTCGATCCGCGAGGGGTCGGCCTGCGGAAACGGAACATGGTGGACGCTCGCGGGGGCGTCGTCGAGCTGCCGCGCGACGAGGTTTTGGTAGATCGCCTCGCTCAGGAACGGAACGATCGGGGCGATCACGCGATTAAACGTCGTGAGCACTTCGTAGAGGGTCGCGTACGCGGCGCGTTTGTCGGCGGGCCAGCCGTCGCCGTAGAAACGGCGTCGTGAGCGACGGACGTACCAGGTGCTGAGCACGTCGATGAAGCGCTTCGCTTCCTCGCACAACCTCGCCACGTCGAAGTTCGAATAAGCGTCGTGGGCGACCGCGATCAGCTTGTGCAAGTCGGAGAGAATCCAGCGGTCGAGCAGCGAGCGTTCGTCGCGGCTCGCGGTGTGGGCGGCGGGCTTGAAGTCGTCGACACGGGCGAGATTGCAGAAGAACGAGTAGACGTTCCACCAGGGCAGGATCACGTCGCGGCGGGTTTCATCGCAGTGGTGGGGACCGAACAATACGTTTCGTTCCGGCGAGGTCGCAGCGTAGAGCCAGCGCATCACATCCACGCCGATACGGTCGGCGGCTTCGTTGAACTCGATCGCATTGCCGGCCGACTTGTGCATCGGCTTGCCCTCGTCGTCCATGACCAGCCCATGACCCTTGAGCACCGCAAACGGCGCGCGATCGACCATCATCGTGCTGACGGTGAGCAAAGCGTAGAACCAGTTGCGGAACTGGCCGGGCAGGGCCTCGACGACGAAATCCGCCGGGAACCACTGCTCCCAATACTTGCGGTCGGAGAAGTATCCCATCGTCGAGAAGGGCACGATGCTGGCGTCGAGCCAGGGGGTGCCTACATCCTTCGTGCGGGTCATATTGGCGTCGCCACACTGCGAACAGCGCAGCCGAACCTCATCGACCCAGGGGCGGTGCGGCGAGTGGCCGTCGAACTTTTCCCAACCCAATACGGCGCGGGCCTTGAGTTCGTCGCGCCCGCCGATGATTTCGAAGTGGCCGCACTGGCGGCACTCCCAGATGGGCAAGGCGAGTCCCCAGTAGCGTTTCTTGGAGATCATCCAATCGCCCATGTTGCGGAGCCAGTCGAGTTCGCGTTCGAGGCCCCATTCCGGAATCCAGCGGGCCTGCTTGGCGGACTCCATGATCCGATCGCGCCAGTTCATGTTGATGAACCATTCGTCAACGAGGCGGTAGACCAGTTCGTCCTTGCAGCGCCAGCAGTGTGGATAGCGGTGCCAGTATTGTTCCTTGGCGAAGAGCAGCCCGCGTTTTTTGAGATCGGTGACCACGTCGTCTGCCACCTCATCGAAACGCCTGCCCGCGAGAAAGCCGAACTCCGGTCGGAACCGGCCGTCCTCGAAAAGCGGCGCGACCTGCGGCAGGCCGAGCTCCTTGCCCAGCGCGTAGTCCTCTGCGCCGCAGCCGGGGGCGATGTGGACGATGCCGGTGCCCTCCGATTCGGTGACAGCGTCCCACGGAATGACGCGATGTGCGGGCACGGCCTCGGCCGCGCCGTCGAGGGCGTCGAACGGGCCGTGATACTTCAGGCCGACGAGCGTTTCGCCGCGCAATTCCTCGACGACCTCGAACGCCCCGTTGTTCTTGAACATCGCGGTGATCGACATGAGTCCCGGAATCTTTGACTTGTCGGCGGCTTGCACGGGTTGCGAGCGGGCGGCTTCAAAGTTGGCCTTGCCGACGTAGTAGCAAGTCCCTTCGTGGCTTCGTGCCGGAGCTTGTCCCGATGAAATCGGGATGCCTTCGTGGCTCCCGACACGGACCCTGACGTAAGTCATATCGGGTTTGACGGCGGCGGCGACGTTGGAGCTGAGCGTCCACGGCGTCGTCGTCCAGACGAGCAGTGATTCGCCGGGGCGGTCGATCAACGGAAACGCAACGAACACCGAGGTGTGAGCGACCTCGCGGTAGCCCTCGTTCATCTCCATCTGCGACAGGCCGGTGCCGCAACGCGGGCACCACGGCATCACGTCGCACCCTTTGTACACCAGCCCCTTCTCGTGACACTTCTTGAGGAACGCCCAGATGCCGTAGTTGTTCTCGTCCGACATCGTGTAGTACGAATGGTCCCAGTCCATCCACTGGCCGAGGCGAATCGATTGTTGAGTTTGGATGGCGGCGAAGCGCGTCGCGCGGGCCTTGCACTCCTCGACGAAGCGGCCGATGCCGAAAGTCTCGATGTCCTTCTTGTTGGCGAAGTTGTGTTCTTTCTCGACCTCGACTTCGACCCATAACCCCTGACAGTCGAAGCCGTTCTGGTAGCGAAGCTCGCGGCCCAGCGAGGCGTGGTATCGCTGATAGATGTCCTTGTAGGTCCGGCCCCAGGCGTGGTGGACGCCCATGGGGTTGTTGGCGGTGATGGGCCCGTCGAGGAAGGACCACTTGGGCTTGCCGCGGCTGATTTCGCGCAAGCGACCGAAGGCCTTCGTTTTTTCCCAGAAGGCGAGGACGTCTCGCTCCTGCGCGGGGAAATCGACTTTCGGATCGACCTTGTCAAACGCCATCGAACACTCCGTTGCAGGATGTACCGACCGTCCGAATAAGAAGCTCATTGCGCCGACGAATTCACCGTTGGGATCGCTTCAAACGGTCCCGGCGTCATAAACCGAACCGACACTATAACCCGATCGTGCGGCAAGTAGAACCGGCGAAACAGCGGGGCGTTTCAAGTGGTGATCGGACGGCGACGATAGGCAGATGTGAGGCTGTTGAAAACTCCCCCTATGGGGGGGACGGCTTTGCAAAGGGGATCCGGGTTTCGGCGAGCCCGGGTCCCCGTTTTGTTTGCTGAATGGCGGGCGGAAGCCACGCTACGCCGAAAGCGCCGAAATCTTTCCGGCCTTTTCGAGCATTTCGACCAGCATCACGGCCGCTTCCTGTGGCGTGCACTTCGAGTTGTCGATGACCAGTTCCGGTTTAAGCGGGGCTTCGTAGGGGTCGTCGATGCCGGTAAAGCCCTTGAGTTCGCCGGCGCGGGCTTTCTTGTACAGTCCCTTCGGGTCGCGCTGCTCGCACACGTCGATCGGCGTGTCGCAGAAGACTTCAAAGAAGTTGCCTTCGCCGAGCGTCGCCCGGGCCGCGTCGCGGTCGGCGCGATACGGACTGATGAACGAGGTCATCGTGACGATGCCCGCGTCGACGAACAGCTTGCCGACTTCGCCGATGCGGCGGATATTCTCTGCGCGATCCTCGGCGGAGAATCCCAGGTTCTTGTTCAGGCCGTGGCGGATGTTGTCGCCGTCTAGCACGTACGCGAGATGCCCGCGCTGCACCAGCGCGTGCTCCAGCGTGTAGGCGATCGTGCTCTTGCCCGACGCGCTCAACCCGGTGAACCAAATAAGCGCACCCTTTTGATTGAGCATCTTCTCTCGCTCGGTCCTGCTCACGTGCCCCTCGTGCCAGGTGATGTTCGTCGCTTTGATGTTCGTCACACGGAAACTCCAACAAGGTCCTGACGCCGGCAACGCCCCCGGCAGGCTCCCCCCGACAAGGCGGGCCGAAAAGAAAGGGGCAGTATAGGAACTCGCCCATCGCACCTCAAGCGTCGCCATTTGTCGCGAAAAGGCCGGTCTAAGCAATGGATGTGCGATGTACGCGTGGTGCGGTATGATCCGATAATCGTTGTTCGCTAACGGACTTGTGCAGCCGTCGTCGGAGGGACGAATGAAACCCATGCGATGGGTCGTGATGTTTGTCGGCGTTGGCTGCGCCGTCCTTCGTGCGCAGACGTTGCCCAACGGCGTCGCCGCGGGAGACGTCGATCAGACTTCGGCGGTACTTTGGGTGCGGAGTGCGGTCATCGGGTCGGTCGTCTTTGAGTATTCGCAAGAAGCCGATTTTGTCGAGGCTCAGCGTTTCAACGCCGAGGCCGTAGACCCGATGATTCCGGTGAAGGTCGAGTTGAACGACTTGCAGCCGGGCGTCGAATACTCTTACCGCGTAACCAATTCCGCAGCCGAAACCACGACGGGCGTCTTCCGCACCCCGTTCGCGGACGGGTTCCACGGTCTGCGGTTCGGAGTGTCCGGCGATTGGCGCGGCGAGCTGCGACCGTACCCGTCGATCGCCAACGTCGTCGAACGCGACCTCGATTTCTTCGTCGGACTCGGCGACACGATCTACGCCGATGTTCCGTCGGGGGATTTCCCCGGCGGGCAGGCGCGGACGATCGACGAATTCCGCACCAAGCACAACGAGGGGTACCGCGAACGGTTCGGGATCAACTCGTGGGCGGACGTTCGGGCGAGCACGGCCTGGTACGCGATGACCGACGATCACGAAGTGACCAACGACTTTTCGGGCGGCGCGCCGAGCGATTCGGACGCCCGTTTCGACAGCACCGGCGCGTTTCTCAATGAGACCGTGTTGTTCGAGAACGGTATGCAGGCGTTTCACGAGTACAACCCGATCCGTGAGGAGTTCTACGGCGACACCGGCGACGCCCGCACCGCGGGCAAGAGAAAACTCTACCGCTTCCGCCGGTTCGGTAACGACGCCGCGATGTTCATGGTCGATGCCCGATCGTTCCGCGACGCCGAGTTGGAGGGATTGTTGACTCCGCCAGGAGCGCGGGCGTTCAAGGAATACGTTCGGACATCGTTCGATCCGACGCGAACCATGCTCGGCGAAGCGCAACTCAACGATCTCTTCACCGACCTTCTGGCGGCCGAATCCGACGGCGTCACCTGGAAGTTCATTCTGATACCCGAGCCGATTCAGAACCTCGGACCGCTTCTGGCCTCCGATCGGTTCGAAGGGTACGCCTTCGAGCGGACGCGGATTCTGTCATTTTTGGAAGACCACGGCATTAAGAACGTCGTGTTCATCGCGGCCGACATCCACGGCACGATCGTGAACGACATCGCCTATCAGAAGTCTGCCGGCGCACGGCAGCGTCGGACGCCCTACTTCGAGATCACCACCGGTTCGGTCGCGTATGCCGCGCCGCTCGGCCCGACCACGCTCGAATTCGCCCCGCCATTCCTGCGGACAATTTACGCCGGTCTCCAGGGCGTGGCCCGCGATCAATTCGTGAGCGGCGTTGCCGACGCGTTGTTGGGGTTGTACGGCTATCCTGCCACGGGACTGCGGCATTCGCTCAGCGGAGCGCGGCTTCTTGAGGGGCGCTACGTCGCGGTTCACTCTTATGGTTGGACGGAATTCGACGTCGACGCCGAAACACAGCGTTTGACCGTGACGACCTACGGCGTCGAGTGGTATGACGAAGCCGAACTACTGGCCGATCCGCAAGGCGTCATCGCCCGCCGGCCGCAAGTGGTCAGCCGCTTCCAGGTCGATGCGACCCTGAAAAACGGTGAACCCCCGAGCGTTCCGCCGTCGGTCGGCCGCCGATCGCCGTGCGGCGCGCTCGGCGCGGTAACGACGCTCGCCTGGCCGATCGTGATGATCGCGATGCTCTCGGCGCGAAGGAGAACCACGCTTCGCCGGCGAATGTAGCGTCGCCCCTCGTGGGCGGCGCCTGGCCCTGGGTGCCGTGCATGGTGCGCCGACCCCTGTCCGACTCCATCACTTTGCGATAAGATTTCCGCCGCGGATGTGTTGCGATGGGATGAAACGAAAATGACCACGAATCGACCGACCCCCGATGTACTGGCCATGCTCGTCTGCGATCAGATCATCACCGATCGCCTGACGGGCAAGCAGTCGCTGATCGGCATGTTCAGCCGGATTCACGCGATGGGCTTCCCCGCGACGCACCCGCAGCTTTGCGTCTTCGTCGCCCTCACCGACGGGCACGGCCGGACCGAACTCACCATCCGCATTGTCGATTCGAACGACGCCCGTCCGGCGATCGTCGAAGGCAAGGGGGCGGTCAACTTCAAAGACCCACGGGCGATCGCCAACCTGTTCCTGCAATTTCACGGGCTGACCTTCCCCGCCCCCGGCGAATACCGGGTCCAGTTGTTATCCAACGGACAACTCCTCCGCGAGGCGCGGTTGGAGATGGTTCAGCTCACCCCGCCGCAATCGCCGCCCCCAGCGCCGAGCGACGCCCCGGTTGACGAATCGCCATAACCCGGACCATCCGAACCCGAAGCCCCAGCGCGCCGGGAACGGGTCAAGACTTCTACGCGCATTGCGACCCGGTCTTGCGTTGCACGTGCGGTTCGGCCGCGTGTTTCACGAAAACGCCGGAATTATTTGACTTTGGCGAAATGCGGTGTAGCTTTTGGATAGGGAATTCGGCTCGCGCGTTGACTGGTGTTTGGGAGCGAGGTGTAGGCTGCGAACCCATTATTCATTGTCATAACGATTATACGAATTGCGAATCGTTCGCGCTGCCCTGATTTCATCCACTTCTAACTCGCCTCTCTCAACCACCCATTCAACGCGGGCGATTGCTTGAACGGCCCACCGTGCCGTGGCGAAGTTTCCGCGCGCGGGTGCGGCGAAGTGTGCGGCGTTTTCGCACTTTTGAGAATGCCGCGGGGAATGCCGTGCGCTCGCGGCGACAGCCTTTCCGGTGCGTGCCCGTGCGAGCGAGCGAAAATTCCCGGATTTTTCTTCCGTCGTTTTGGCGGTTGGCGGATTGTTAAGAGGGAGACTGCGTTATGAAGCCCAATTCGCACTTGACAGTTCTTGGAGTCTCTATCCGAACCCGGAGCGCAAGCGACGGGCGGTCCATCCGAGCCGGGAGCGTCAGCGACCGGATCGCCTCCACCCTTGCCAGGGGGGGACACAGGGGGGGCTCAATCCGATCCCGAAGCGGCCCCGCGCTCCCGCTTGGGGTTCCGTTGAAGTGCCTGATCGCCGCTGGCTTTTCGATCGCCGTTACGGGTTCGCTCGTTCGGCAGGCATCGGCCGCGGCCCTCGAACCGCCGGCCCCAACCGAAGAGGCCGCCGCACTCCCCGAATACTTCCCGCTCCCGCCGGGGACGGTGTTCCAGAAGGTTGTCGTCGGCGCGGACGCAGCGGCAGCCGCCGCAGCCGGAGAAAGCGAGCGGCTGATCTACAGCAACACACTCGGAATCAATATCATCCGGTTGGGGAGCGAAAGGCTCACCTCGGACGACATCACCACCACCGCGCCGGTGGGCTGCAACCTGGCCCGATTCAGCTTCAAGGTCGCGGGCAGGGTCGTCCCGGCCGATCCGGGCGGGCCGTACACGGTCCGATATGCGCTCTACGACACGTGCCCTCAATCCGTTCCAACGGCGATGCGCACCCGGTTCGTCGGCGACCCGGCGGGGGGAATCATCATCCCGGGAACGAACGGGGAGATTACGTTTCCAGATGACGCGCCGCGTCTCGTCGAGCATATCGTGGCCGATCCGAGCGCCGTGCCCATTCCGACGAGCCTCTGGCTTGGCATTTCGTTCACGCGAGCCAATTGCGGCACGATCGTCGGCGCTCCGGCGATGGTGGGACACTCGGCAGACGTCATGGACTACCAGGGAGCACTGGCGTGCAGCGCCTTTTTCGGCGGATTCCCGGAGCAGCCGCACACGAGCTTCTGGGCCGAAATGTACGGCGGCGCCAATTGCCCTGAATCCTTCGTGGCCTACAAGGCAGCCAGAGTTTCCGCGACGCAGTACAGCGCCGGTTCGCAAGTTCCATTTTTGGACGACATCAAGCTGATCGTGAATAACTGCCAGATGATCGGCTACGAAGTGGCAGTCAAGGGCTATGGCTTCTATCGGTTCGACCTTGTTCGCGACTGCGGCGATCCTATCGGTAATCCGGCGATTCCCGGCACCGATAGGTGGTTCATTGTGAACCTGAATACCCAGCCGCAGTTGCAGCTTGCGCGCTTTGCCTTCGATCCGCCGATCCCGCTAAATACGGACTCTTTGTACTTCCGTTTCATCGTGAACAACTCTACCGGGGGCGTGGTCAAGGCGGGGATTCAGCCGACGATCGGCACATCCTCCGAAGATTATTTTCGTGTCAACTGGAGCGGCGGATGCGAGCCGGTGTACCCGCCGTCAGGCTCGACCGTATCGGGAGTTTTCCATGCGTCGATCACCTGCGCGGGTTCGCTGCCGGTGGGGGCGTGCTGCGACATGGCCCTTACCCAATGCGTCGGCGGACCCGACGACGGCAAACCATGCCGCTGTAAACAAGTTTGTCGGGGAGGATCCCGCAATGGTTGGTGTTGCACCACGGATTCAGACTGCACGGCTCCGGGTACGTGTGAACCTTATTGCACCCCACCCGGCACGTGCGAATCGGTCTGCCGAGAAGTACCGCGGATAAATTGCCCCTGGCCACCCAAGGGCTGGGCGGTCCAACCAGCGTGGGTCGAAGGGGCGACGTGCGCTTCCGACCCATTTCCCAAGACCTGCGGCGTCGCCGCTTGCTGCCTGCCGGATGACACCTGCGAAAACCTCACCCAAAACGTCTGCCTTGCGCGTGCCGCGCCCGGCGAGGCGATCCTCTGGCAGCCCGGCGCCTACTGCGCCGAGGGCGCACAAGTCTGTCCGTTCAACGCATGTCTACGACGCGAAGGCCAATGCCACGACGTACACGAGGGCGCGGGCTGCAACAATCCGTTTTGCTGCACCGATGTCTGCGAACAAGACCCGTGGTGCTGCCACGTGGACTGGGATCGGCTGTGCGTCGCGGCTGCGGACGAGCTCTGCTATGGCGCCAATCACGACCATTGTACGGATATCCATGGGTCAAGCGCGCTGGAGGTCGGAGCCGACGGCACTACGTTTTTCGGCAATAACGGCGCGACGGAGAGCGCGACCGATCCCGGCTTCTGCTGCAACGCGAACGCGCCGGGGGCAGCGGGCTACGGCAGCGTATGGTTCAAGTTCGTGGCCACGGACGAGTCTGTGCAGATCGACACGTGCTACAGCGACCCGGCCGGCGATTCGTTGGTCAATGTATTTTCCGTCGGCGACCCGACAGACGAAGTGTCCGCGTGCCAGTCCCTGACGCTCATCGCCTGTGGGGACAATGGTTGCTCCAACAGCGGCAGACACAGCCTTTTCTGCGCAGACGGTCTAACGCCGGGCGCGACCTACTACATCATGCTCGCGTCAAAAACGCCCGAAGCGAAGGGCACGCACCTACTCGAACTCAAGTCGCCCTGCCAGTGCGCCGCCGTATTCCCGTCCGGCGACTGCAACCTCAACGGTCAACCAGACGGTTGCGACCTCATCGCCGGCACGAGCGACGACTGCGACGAGAATCAGATCCCCGACGAATGCGATTCCGCCGGTGATTCATTGTCCAACGCCGGTTTCGCGCCCTTACAAAGCTATTGCCCTCCGCTCCTGCAGAAGTTCGTCTCGGATCAGCAGAGCGAGTCTTTTGGATTCTCTCTCGACACCGACGGCGAGTGGTTGCTGGTCGGCGACCCCAGTGGCGGCTACTCCTCCGACCGTCACGCGGGCAAGGTGTACGTGTATCGGCGTTCAGGTAGAGCCTGGAGCCACACCCAGACACTCACCTCCCCGAACCCGATTACCACCGAATACTTTGGCTACTCGATCGCCGTGTCCGATGACTGGGCGATTCTCACCGCGCCGGACTATTACGGGTCTGGGGATAGACCTTCCGGCACCGCTTACACCTACAAACGCATTGACGATACCTGGATTTTTCAAGGCACGCTGCCGACTCCTCCCGACGACGATTTCTATTGGTGGACCTGGTACCAGGCGACGCTCGACGGCAACTTGGCCGCCGTCGCCGTTCTCTCTTCAGGCTACATCGAATGCGGTGGTCGTGTCGTCGTCTACCTCTTCCGGAGGAACGATGATGCCTGGACCTTTGAAGCGAGAATCCCCGAGCCGACAGAATTCAATTCCTGCGGCTTTGCTATGGGCCTAAGCGGCGATGTCCTCGCATTAACCTCAGTGTATGAATATGGTTCCGATGAGTCGGATTTCGGAGAGGGCGTCCGCATTTTCGAAAAGACGTCCACCCGTTGGCAGCGTACCGCTGGTTTTCCCGTGGAATTGATCAATTCGCCTGGCTCTGGGCCGCCCATGGCTGTTCAAGAAAACACGATCGTGGTTCCCGGCTACTTCTTCAACGTGCTGATGCAACAATGGAGGATAGTCGGACACGTGTTTGGCCGCGCTTCGTCAACTTGGACTCTCGATACGATCATTCCCCCAGGCGGGGACCCGTACTATTGGGTGGCTGCCGCACGATTCTGTCGTCCGGGTTTGCTTGCACTACTGGTTGGCAGCACTGGATCCATGGGTGTCGAATTCCACCAGCGCTCCCCTGGGGGGCTATGGAATCCCGCGGGCTTTCTGCCGATTCCCGACTGGAATCCCGAAACAGCGTGGCTGTCGCTTGCGGCTAGCGTCGATTCTCTGGCCGTCGGCGGTGCATTGTCTTCCAGCGACACTAGCCCATACAGCGGGACCGTCTATTCACTCAACGTGCCGTCAACGGATTGCGACGCGGACGGAATCGCTGATCGCTGCGAACTCCGCGACGGCCTCGCCGAGGACTGCAACCATAACTTCGCCCCCGACGAATGCGAACAACGGTCGTTCGGCGACTTTGACTTCAGCGGCCGGGTGGACCTGCGCGATTTCGCGGGGTTGCAGCGGTGTTTCACGAGAAACGACGCGCCGCTCGCACCCTGCTGCGGGATTTTCGATCTCGGCCCCCGCGACGGCGACGTGGACCTCGGCGACGCAGCCGCGTTTCCCGCCACGATGACCGGGCCGTAAGGAATCCGCAAAAAAAGGATTTTTCGCGCAAGAAAACGACTCTGGCCCGCGACTTGCAGGTAGCCGTAGGCGGATTTGCGCGACTCGGGCTTTCGCTCCGTGAATCACTCGGCGGGGCGTCGGCGGGTTGAGGTCGCCGGTGCGTGATTTTACCGGTCCGCCAATGCCCCGCGTGGTCCGAGAACATCGCGGCGATGGCGTTTTTTAGGCTGTGAAAAGGTCCCGTAAAGGGCCTGGCGACCTTGACATTGCAGGGGCGGATGACTAAGCTTTTGTTCAGCGGAGGTTATGGGAACGGGCATGTGTTGCGCCGCGGCGGCGCGGCGATCGACGTTGAAACGAGCGATCACCGCACCGACGACGGGGTGTTCGGCGCGACGCCGCACGCGTTTTCTCGCGTGCGGCGGCACATGGAGTTTGGGGGACCAGCCGGGGGACGTGTACTCGCCCTGAACGATCCTCACCTGCTCGTCATGACTCGTGATCGGCACGGAAGCTCGCAGCGGTCGTCCCGCCGGATTCAAGGCGGTTCGGCGGCGGCGGTTTCCCATAGCGATACGGAAGCGTCACCGGTGTCGGCGTACGCGTTAGACTCGCGGAATTGATTGAACTTGGGTCGTAAGGAAGGGTGGAACGAGATGCGTAAGCAAGCGCTATTGGTGTTGGTCGGCGTGATGTGTTTCGGCACGTTCGTCATGGCGGCGGCGGTCGCACTGGATCATCGGTCGTCTTCGGGAGGCAAGCAGACGGACGTTCGACCCGGCAACGAGGTCGCGGTCCCGTCCGATTCCGATGCGGTCATCAACGACCGCGTCGATCCGGTCGTGCCCGCGGACCTTGAGATTGGTCAGCTCGATCCCGACACCGTCTTCGAGCACGTCGTCATCGGCGCCGACGGCGTCGCGTCGGTGCTCGATGAGGGTACGACTGCGGGTCCGGGCGAGCGGCTGATCTACAGCAACACACTCGGGATCAATACCCTCAGGTTTGCGAACGGAATGCTCAACTCGGACGACATCACCACCACTGCGCCGGTGGGTTGCAACTTGACCAAATTCAGTTTCCAGGTCGTGGGAAGGATCGACCCCGCCGGTCCGGGCGGTGCGTACACGGTCCGCTATTCGCTGTACAACAACTGTCCGCAATCGGCGACTTCGGCTCAGCGGCTCCGCTATACGGACGAAGCGCTTCCCAACACGGGAATCCGAAT
>ERZ1292633.2633-Hain-H41-02um-R1-2633-length-18139-cov-6_pt1 | contig 18139 bp, 15 predicted proteins | sample MGYA00564406_ERZ1292633 | MGnify/ENA primary metagenome ERZ1292633 (study PRJEB36523, sample SAMEA6512639) | groundwater metagenome | collected 2019-01-08 | study: AquaDiva: Metagenomics assemblies of 32 groundwater samples | reverse complement strand
TTCTGGGATGCGCGGATGATGATGCAGGGGCTGCATTTCATGAAGCAACCCCCGTTCAAGACGCTCTACCTCCACGGCCTCGTCCGCGCGCCAGACGGGCAGAAAATGTCCAAATCCAAGGGCAATGTCATCGACCCACTGGGCCTGATCGACCAATATGGCGCAGACGCGCTGCGTTTCTTCATGGCGGCAATGGAAAGCCAGGGCCGCGACATCAAAATGGACGATGCGCGCCTTGAGGGGTATCGCAATTTTGCTACCAAGCTGTGGAACGCCGCGCGCTTTTGCGAGGCCAATTGCATCGGTGCGAGTGCAACGCTGGCCGCACCGCCCGCCGCCCTGCCCGTCAACCGCTGGATCATCGGTGAAGTCGTCGCATGCGTCACCGCGATGGAAAGCGCGCTCGCGGCGCTTCGTTTCGATGATGCCGCCAACGCGATATACCAATTCGCATGGGGCACATTTTGCGACTGGTATATCGAACTTATAAAGGGCCAGATTGATGTGGAAATCCGCGCCGTCGCCGGATGGGCGCTCGACCAGATCCTCATCATGCTCCACCCGTTCATGCCGTTCATCACCGAAGAGCTATGGAGCGCGGGCGGCGCGCGCAGCAATGAACTCATCGTTGCGCGGTGGCCCGAGCCAGCCGCGAGTGTCGATGCACAGGCCGCTGCTGACGTGGCATGGCTTATCGCGCTAGTTCAGGGGTTGCGTGGGGCCAAGGCGGAGCTGGGCATCGCGCCGGGTGCGCGCCTTTCGCTCTACGCCGCTGATGCCGATGGCAAGGCGCGGGATCGTTTTGCGCGGCTCTCATCCGCGATTGAACGCGTCGGACGTGTGAGTGCGGTGCATTATGAGGCGCCGCCCGCTGGCGCCGCGATGCAGTTGGTCATCGAAGGTGCGACTTACGCCATCCCCCTCGAAGGCACTATCGACATTCCCGCCGAACGCGCGCGCCTGTCTAAAGCATTAGAGGCTGCGGTCAAGGATCGCGACGCCCTCGCCGCTCGCCTCGCCAACCCCGCCTTCACGGAACGTGCCAAGCCAGAAGCGGTCGAAAAAGCGCGCGAGGACCATGCGGCACGAGCGGCAGAGGCAGAGAGGCTGAGCGGCGCGCTCGCGCGGTTGGGGGATGAACCCTAAAATAGAAGATTTGGCATCATGCGGCCAGAGCATAACGCACTTCGGGCGGCACGCGGCACATGCGTTTTTGCGCCACCGTTTCCTCACCATTGACGATGATAACGTCGTCAATCAACATACAACGCGACCCACTTGGGCGGCCCGTAGGTGCCTCTTCGAGCGCAACAACGGTGGTCGTGCCGCGCACGTCCTCGCGGGTATCGCTTTGCCATTGCACTTGGGTGCCGACCTGTTCCGAGCGTGTTGCTTCTATCGTTGCTTCGCTGGCTTTCACCTGTTCGCGGTCGTTGAGGCGACAGGCTATGGCGGCCGTCAGTGTCCCAGCAACGGCGGCCAGCGGGATAAAGCGGGCGATACGGCCTAACGAGCGACCCCCGACCGCACCGACAACACCGCCCAGCACCGCGCCGCCGATACCGCCTCTTCTGGCCGCAGCGTTACAGCTGTCGCGGTTGTCGCCGCCCGGAGCATTGGCGGCATTGTTGCTTGATGCACGCGCCTCTGTGCTGTTCGCGCTCTGCCCTGCGGCCACTGCGGTTGGCGCATCGCCGCCACAGCGACCACGATCCCCCGCATTGCACGCGGCAACGTCGGCCCGCCAGCGCGCTTGGGCGGCGGCATAGTCAGCCTGTGCACTGGCCGTCGCGCGTGCGTTGGCGGCGAGTTGCTCCTCATAGCGGACCCGAGCGGCTTCGGCGGCGGCAACGCCAGCCTCATACTCTGACCTAGCCCGCGCATATTCGGCAGCGCTCGCCTGATTGGCGGCGTTCTGGAGCGATGCATCGGCGGCGGCATCGTGGTTGAGCTCGCTCGTCCCCGGGTCGCCGGGCTTTTCCACTACGACCTCGGCGGGCGCAGGGGCTGGCGCTGCGATTGGAGCGGCGGCGGGAGGTTTTTGCGACGAGGCTCCCGTGATGAACATTGCGCTCGCCAGTATCGCGGCCACGCCGAACCGAACTCTATAAAGTGCGCGCATCATCAATCTCCAGCCGGGACTCCCAGCTAGCCTATACTAGTCTGGTCGTTCGTTCCCGTCATCCACTCTTTGCGGGCGCGGATGGCGCTGCTGGGGCGGAGGCGGAGAAGGAGGAGGTGTGTCCACTTGCGGTGGCGGTGGAGCCACTTGGGGCGGTGGTGGTTGAGTCGCCTGCGGTGGCGGAGGAGGCGGGGTTTCCACACGCTGAGCCTGATAACGCGGAGCTTCGTAGCGTGGCTGTTCCGCTTGTGGAGCTGCGTGGCGGCGCAATTCTGCATCATTGGCTTGACGTTGCCGTTCTTGTTCGGCCTCTTGGCGGCCCCGTTCTTCGATACGTCTTTGCTCTTCCCATGCGCGGCTTTGCTCATATTGCGCCTGCGCAGCGTCCCTTGCACCACGCTCACGCTCTACCCTGCCCGCTTGTTCCAGCCCCTGCTGGCGGCTGCGCTCCATCTCGGCGCGCACGCGCCCTTCCTCAGCGCGCAATTGCTGATCTTCAACCGCCTGACGCTCGCGCGCAGTATCGGTCGGCATCGCATCTGGCTGCGGGTCAACCGAGATCACTTCATTTTGCGGGCGCACCCGCTCCATCACGCCCTCGCCCGGCACAGGCCGTGGACGACGGCGCGGCGGTTCTTCGCTGACCCGAGGATCTTCGATCGTGGGCGGGTCGATAGCAATCTGTGGCGGCACATTAGCAGGCGGAATAACGCCCGCAGGGGGGATGAGCGCGGGCGGCAAGCCTATAACGTTATCACCGCCTCGGCCTCCTCCGCTATATCCCTCGCGCGGGCCATCACGCCCACCCGCGTCCATAATCGGCCCGGCGCGGTCGCCCAGAACGGGCCGTGTGTGTGGCGTTTCGGTATAGACGGGCGGTGCATAAACGGGGGGCGCGTTGCGTCCGCCACGCCGATACCAATCGCGATAGCGGTCACCATGGTCGTGGCGACGGTGCCATTCCTGTTGTCGCCAGTAATAATAATCATCGTCATAACGCGAATAAGGGTTCCAGCCCGGTTGCCCCCGCCACCCGCCACCCCAACCACTGTTGAGGATGAAGTCGATGCCAAAGCTGCTCGACCAGCTGCGCGCGGAGCGGCTATCCCAGCCGCGTCGCTGCGACGCGAACAGCAATTCGCGTGCGCGGCCTAACAATTGCTCTGCATAGTCGCGGTCCGATGCTTTGGAGCCATCGGCAATGATCGTCCCGTCTGGCCCGAAAACAGCGACAAGATAGCCCCGGTCAAATCCATAGCTGATGTCATCCTCGTCGCGGATGAGATAGGGCAGCGAGCCGCGCGGCTGAAAATAATATTGCACATCGCCGCGCTGACCCGACTCCATTATCAGTGATTCGCCCCGCACCCCATTCCACATCCATGCATCATTGCGGCCATAACGAAAGCTGTAATCTGGCGGCGAAGAGCCGATGGCCGACGCAAAGCCATCGGCCTGGTCGATGGTGTAATAGGCATCGTTGAAAACAGGGGCGCGGCGCGGCTCATAGCTACTGCTGGGGCGCGGTGACGCATAGCCCGGGCTGGTGCCGTAATCCGCGACGACACAGGCGTTTAGCGCCAGTGCCAGCGCGGTTCCCCCCGCCAATTTGCTCATTTTGCTTAACGTGCCACGCATTTCCAGGCCCCTGATATTCACTGCTTCAATGATGATGCTATTCCATAGTCCTGCTGCACAGCAAATGAACAGATTTGTCAGGGAATGGCTATGCCGCAGACCAAGTCGATCACCATCATTCGGTAGCGGTTACCGCAAATCGACCCTTGCGCCATGCCATACCCAGCAAGGCTATGCTAGCAAGCAACGAGATAAGCAACGCTGTCAGCGTCGATTCCGGCCCGAATCCACCGCCGCTCAGTATCGCCGAAACCCCTTCGGCCGGGCTCGTTTGTAACGGCCCGCCAGCAAAATCATCCAGTCCCGACACGGCGCTGCCAAAAATCCACCCCTGCGCAAAATTCCAACCAGCGTGCATCCCAATCGCCATCCACACCCGACCCGTCAGCAAATATAGCCCCGCGCCAATCCCCTCTCCTGCCACCAAACATAGCCCAGAAAAGATACTTGCATCGGGGTTCGATAAATGAAGGCCGCCGAACAAAAGCGCAGTTAGGATCAACGCTGGCCAAACGCCGGCAGCGCGCCAAAGCAGTCGGAAAACGATGATCCGGACCAGCACCTCTTCGATCACTGCCGACTGCACCGTCTGTTTGAGCGATTCAGCAATATGGGTTACGGGTCTTGCTGTTATTTCAACCCATTCAGCACTCCACAACAGGCCGATGATCGCCGTCATCAATGCAGTCCCAAGAGCAATGCCCGCTGCCGTTTCCGGCACGAGACTCCTCAGACCAATTTCAGGCGCGCTACGCCGCTCGCCGAGGCGGACCGCTAGAGCATATGTGCCGAGCATCGCCATCGACCCGACGCAGACTGCAAACAAACGAGCCCCCGGCGGCGCAGCGGCGCGGGTGGTAAAGACGTCACCCGACAAAAAGGCCGATAGGCGAAGGGTGGCATCAGCTGATATATTGAAAGCAAGGACACACATCACCGCCAAACCGATCATCCAGACCACAGCCCGCACCCAGCGCCCTCTTCTGGGTTTCAACCACCCATCGTCACCCAACATGATTTCAGACGCCATCAGATTATCCTCCATGGGCAGATTGATAGCCGGAGTGAGTTACTATAGCAACACACTTAGGCTGAATGGTTATGTCATGATTGCGACAGGCACCAACACCCCTTGCCCTTTCCGAACAAATATGGAACAGGCAGCATATGAGTCTGACCCACATCAGCGTGCGCGGCGCGCGCGAGCACAACCTTAAAGGGTTCGATGTTGATTTACCGCGCGACAAGCTAATCGTCATCACCGGCCTATCCGGTTCGGGCAAATCATCGCTTGCGTTCGACACCATCTATGCCGAGGGGCAGCGGCGCTACGTCGAATCGCTGTCGGCCTATGCCCGCCAATTCCTTGAGATGATGCAAAAGCCGGACGTCGAGCATATTGACGGCCTGTCCCCCGCGATCAGCATCGAACAGAAAACCACGTCGCGCAATCCGCGTTCGACCGTCGCCACCGTCACCGAAATATACGATTATATGCGGCTGTTATGGGCGCGGGTCGGCATACCCTATTCGCCCACGACGGGTCTGCCGATCACTGCGCAAACGGTCAGTCAGATGGTCGATCGTGTCATGGCTTTGCCCGATGGCACACGCGCTTATCTGCTCGCGCCAGTGGTGCGCGGGCGCAAGGGCGAATATCGCAAGGAATTGGCGCTGTGGCAAAAGGACGGCTTTACCCGGGTGCGCATCGACGGCACCTTTTACGACATCGACGACGCGCCTGCGCTCGACAAAAAATACAAACATGACATCGAGGTGGTGGTCGATCGCATTGCCGTGCGTGACGGCATAGAGGGCCGGCTTGCCGACAGTTTTGAAACCGCGCTGAAACTGGCCGAAGGGCTGGTCTATCTCGATCTAGCCGATGGCGTGGTAGCGGGACGTGAGGATGATATGGCGGTCGCTGGGGCGATGAAGAACGCCGGACTACCTACCAACCGCATCGTATTTAGCGAGAAGTTCGCCTGTCCCGTTTCGGGCTTCACCATCGCCGAAATTGAACCGCGCCTGTTCTCCTTCAACGCGCCGCAGGGCGCGTGCCCCGCGTGCGACGGTCTGGGCGAGCGGTTGGAGTTTGACGAGGATTTGGTCGTCCCCAACCACGCGCTGTCGCTCAAAAAAGGGGCGGTGGTGCCATGGGCAAAATCGAATCCGCCCAGCCCCTATTATATGCAAGTGCTGGCCAGCTTAGCCCGCGAATATGGCTTTGACCTCGAAACGCCGTGGCAGGATCTATCGGGCGAGGCACACCTCATCATTCTGCACGGCAGCGGCGGTAAAGCCGTCACGCTGACCTTCATGGACGGGCGCAAAAGCTATAGCGTCAACAAGCCGTTCGAGGGGGTTATCGGCAATTTGAACCGCCGCATGTTGCAAACCGAAAGCGCATGGATGCGCGAGGAGTTGAACAAATATCAACAGCCGCACGCCTGCGAAACCTGCCACGGTGCACGGCTCAAACCCGAAGCGCGCGCAGTCAAAATCGCGGGCGAGGACATCAGCCTGTCTGCGCGGCGCAGCGTCGCCGACGCGCTGGCATGGTTTAGCGCGCTCGGGCCACATCTGAACAAGCAACAGAGCCAAATCGCCACCCCGATCCTCAAGGAAATTGTCGAACGGCTCGGCTTTCTCAACAATGTCGGGCTCGATTATCTTAACCTCGACCGCACCAGCGGCACATTATCGGGCGGCGAGTCACAACGCATCCGTTTGGCGAGCCAAATAGGTTCGGGGCTATCCGGTGTTTTATACGTTTTGGATGAACCGTCCATAGGGCTGCACCAACGCGACAATGATCGACTGTTGGTCACATTGCGGCGGCTGCGTGACCTTGGTAACACCGTTATCGTCGTCGAGCATGACGAGGATTCGATCCGCGCCGCCGATTGGATTGTTGACATGGGGCCGGGCGCAGGCGCCCATGGCGGGCATATCGTGGCGCAGGGCGAACTCGACGCCATCTTGACGGCCAAGGACAGCCTTACGGCAGATTATCTTACCGGACGGCGCAGCATCCCGGTGCCAACCGAACGCCGCATCGCCGCCAAGGGCGATGGTAGCCAGATCCGCACCCGGGCCAAATCGTTGACCAAACCCACCAAGAAACACCTGACGGCGCTCGCCCGCGTGGGCAAGTTCATCGAGCTGACAGGTGCGCGCGCCAACAATCTTCAAAACGTCACTGCGCGCATTCCAGTGGGCACATTTTGCTGCGTCACCGGTGTGTCCGGTTCTGGCAAATCATCGCTCATCATCGACACGCTGCAAGCCGCCGCCAGCCGCACATTGAACGGCGCGCGGGTCATCGCCGGGCCGCATGATGCGCTCACCGGCCTCGAACATTTCGATAAAGTCATCGACATCGACCAATCGCCGATTGGCCGCACCCCGCGCAGCAACCCCGCGACTTACACAGGTGCCTTCACCACCATCCGCGACTGGTTTGCCGGCCTACCCGAAAGCGCCGCACGCGGCTACAAGCCCGGCCGTTTCAGCTTCAACGTCAAGGGTGGGCGGTGCGAGGCGTGCCAGGGCGACGGCCTGATTAAAATCGAGATGCACTTCCTGCCCGACGTCTATGTAACGTGCGAGCAATGCCACGGCAAACGCTACAACCGCGAAACGCTCGAGGTGAAGTTCAAAGGACGCAGCATCGCCGACATTCTCGATATGACCGTCGAAGACGCGACCGATTTTTTCAAGGCGGTGCCCGCAATCCGCGACAGGATGGCGATGCTCGAGGAGGTCGGCCTTGGCTATCTCAAGGTCGGGCAACAGGCGACGACGCTGTCGGGCGGAGAAGCACAGCGGGTCAAGCTCTCCAAGGAATTATCGCGCCGCGCCACGGGCAACACACTCTATATCCTTGATGAGCCGACCACGGGCCTGCATTTTGATGATGTGCGCAAACTGCTCGAGGTGCTCCATGCGCTAGTCGAACAGGGCAATACGGTGATCGTCATCGAACATAATCTTGACGTCATCAAAACCGCCGACTGGATCATCGACCTTGGCCCCGATGGCGGCGTCAATGGCGGTGAGATTGTGGCGGAGGGCACACCAGAGGATGTCGCCGCCAACCCGCGCAGCTATACGGGGCGCTATTTGCGGCCGATGTTGCAACCGTAGCACCCCAAAATGTGGTGATTGGACATTGCGCATAGGGCTGTTAGGATGGAGGCGCTCGCGCTTGTGGCGCGGGCATGGGGGATGAGCAAAAGGGGCGCGACCCGCGAACATTGGACCACCGACAGTCGGTGATATCCGCTTAGGAGAATGACTATGAAATCACTATACAGCCTATCCGCTCGCGTCGCAGCAATCACCACAGTCGCATTGAGCATCGCCGCATGCGGCAGCATGACCATCGGCGAGGAACAACGCGAATCTATCGTTTCGAGCTGCACCACCGCCGCTGGTGCGTCGGGAATGCCCGCCGCACAGGTCGCGACTTATTGCGCCTGTTCGGCCAATAAGGTCATCGAAGCCAAGATGAGCGTCACCGAAGCGAACGACCAAAGCAAACTTGCCCCGATCGCCCAGGCCTGCATCGCTGAACTGGTCGCCGCACAGGGCGCTCCCGCTGCTCCAGCCGCCCAGTAATCAGAGGACCGACGTCAAGGGCTGGCAGTCATCTTCCAACCCTTGATCCGGCCGCTGATGCACGCTCCCGTGCGCACGTCAAAACGATAGCCGTGCCACGGGCATTGCAGTATGCCTTTCGCATCGGGCTCGCAGTTCAGCGGCAGGCCTTGGTGCGGACAGACCAACGGAACGGCGTGGCTGCTACCATCCGCCAATGTCACACTGCGCCGGTCGCGGTGCGGCGCGGCCCCTGCGCGCAAAGCCGCCGCGCGATAGACCATCTTCGGTTCGTCTTCATCAATCAACCGTCCAAATAGGTCGCGGTAAAAGGCCCCCGCTGTATCGCGGTCCAGCCCCACTCTCTCTGGGGCAAAAAAGTGCAGCGTCATATGGCATGAATCCGCCCCTGTCGCAGTGATACGGCAAACGGCACGGCCATTTTCGGTCCCATCGGCGTCAAAGGTCGCGTTGACATATCCCATGCGGTCGTCGTCAATCGCCACCCGCATCCGCATCGCCGACCCGTCGGATAACACCACATCGGCTTCCCACCCCGCGCGGTCGGCTCCGATGAGTTTGACGGCGGAAAATGTCGAAGCATGGGTAAAGGGCAGATGCTCCCAATCCAGCTCATCTTCTATTGCCCGCGCCACACTAGCGCCGACATGGCGTTCCAACTGGCCAACCTCGATCATGCGGCCCCCTTTGATTTGAGGTAGATGTCAGTGATTGCCACCAGTCGTTCGCGGCCAAAACTGGGGTCATGACCAGCATGAACGACGGTGACGGGCATCTCGCGCAGTCGCTCCATCGTCGCGATATACTGCGCCACATCAGCGCCGGGTATCTGGTCGAGCAACGGTCCATCGTAAATGGCATCGCCAGAAAATAACGCCCCCGTTTTGGCTTCCCACAGCGCGATGCTCCCCGGTGAATGGCCGGGCAGGTGCAGCACCTCGAACGCGCGATCGCCGGTGTCGATGATGTCGCCCTCGGTCACTATCCGCGACGCCGTGGCGCAGCGCATCTCATGCGCCCTCATGTCGAATCCGGCGTGCGGGATCGCGGTCAGCAACCCACCCGAAATGTCATAGCCAATGTCGGAAAACCACGCCAAATCATCGGGCGAATAGATGCTAGTGTCGAGCGGCAACCGGTTCGCCGCGACAATCAGCGCCAACTCCTCCTCGGCATGAACACAGCAGCTATCAAACTCATACGCGCCGCCGGCATGGTCCATGTGGCAGTGCGTCAGCACGGCAGTGAGCGCGGAGCCAAACAGATCGCGCGCTGCCTCGGCCAGGCTCGCGACGCCAAGGCCGGTGTCGATCAACAGATCATTGTCCCGCCCTGCTACATGCCAGATATTACAGCGCAACAGCGGGTGGACATGTGGCTCCCACAGCAATGTGATGCCGCCGCCCAGCGATTTGCGCTCGAACCAGCGCTCGGCGATGGGCAAGCCGCTCATTCCACACTGCCTTCCATGACACTGGTAAAATCGAACCGCGCCAGCACGCGCGCCGCCGCCGCAATGATCGCGTCAATATCCGCCTCGCTATGCGCGAACGAGAGGAAGAAATCGTCACTGCCCGGAATCGTCAAAACGCCCTCCGTCAACAGCGCGAGATGAAACAGATGGAGCTGTTTGCGGTTGGTGCGGCTGCAAATGGCATAGGTCGCTGGGCCGTTGGTGAAAAATATCCGCACCATTGGGCCAAGTTGGTTGTAATGGAGTGCGATACCACGCGCCGCGCACACAGCCTTTAACCCCTCCCCCAGCCGCCGCGCCAATCGGGCGATAGCGTCATAGCCGCCGCCCGCCTGTTGCCGCGCATATTCGCGCATTGCCGCCTGCGCGCACAGCTGCCCCGCCGTGGCGTCGTTTCCCGTCCCGCTTTGAAAGGCGAACGGGCCTGGGCCGCGATCACGCGATGGATCGGCGACGCCCATCACATCGGCGCGGCCGACAATGGCCCCCAATTTTTCACCAGCGGAAAATGCTTTGCCGAACACTGCAAGGTCAGCTGTCACATCGTAATAGCGCTGGCCGCCGCCGCTATCGACGCGGAACCCCGCAATCACCTCGTCAAAGATCAGCAGCGCGCCCGCGCGGCGGGTCGCTTCGCGCGTGACGGCATGAAAATCGCATCCCCCGTCGCTAATCCACAATCCGCCATGATGCATCACCGGGTCCATCAGCACAGCTGCCACATCGCCGCCTGATAGCGCCGCGTGCAGCGCGTCACCATCGCCAAAGGGCAGCGTGATAATGTCGGCCAGCACCCCTGCTGGAACCCCGCTGCCCAGTAAGATACCGCGCCCGTCGAGGCCGGTCAGCACCTGATCCTCCATCCCGTGATAGGTGCCGAGAAACTTGATAATCTTTGCGCGGCCCGTAAAGGCCCGGGCAAAGCGAAGCGCAGTCATCACCGCCTCTGTGCCGCTGTTGAGGAAACGCACCCGCTCTGCCCCCGGCACTAGCCCTTGCAACATTTCAGCAGTTTCGGTGGCATGGCGCGGGTTGAGGATAAGCGAGCCGCGCCTACTCGCCTCGGCAATCGCCGCCATCATCATCGGCGCTCGGTGGCCGAGCATCAGGCACGCCCCGCACAGGAAACAGTCGATATAGCTGTTGCCGTCAATGTCGGTGACGCGTGCGCCCTCGCCTGCGTCGAAATAAGCGGGGTAAGGCGCAAAATAGCGCACAGTTCCCGAAACACCCGCGACCAGCGATTGTTTTGCGCGCGCATGCCACGCCGCTGACTGGGGGGTTTTTGCCCGCCATGCATCGTGCACGGCCCGTTCGAGCGCATCAAATGCAACGCTCATCGTCCCACGCCCGTCGCCGCACCACATGCGAGGTCAAAACTGATGATGGCTTCATTTATCCTTGCCCGCAGAGTCACGCGGTCAATCGCCTGTCCGCCAAACATCGCCTGTATCGCCAGCCCTTCGGCCAGCGCTACCAGCGTTTCGGCGAGCGCCATGACATTTTGCCCGGTGAAATGCCCTTGGGCCTGCGCCAGCTCGATGGTGTCGGCGACCTCTTTTCGCCACCACAGATAATATCCGCCAAGCTCTACTGACAGCGCGGCATCGTTCATTCCTTCGGCGGCGAAATGGTAAAATATGCGGCAGGTCGCGGCGCGCTCATCGTCCAGAGGCATTCCTGCTTCGAGCATCGCGTGAAGCTGGGCCATCCCGTCCGAAGTGTGGGTGATGTCCGCCATAACCAGTGCGACATGATGCACCGCTTCGCGCAGCGCCCCGATCAGCATGGCTTGCTTGTCGTCATAATAATGCGCGATGACCCCGGTGGACCAGCCCGCTTCGCGAGCCACGCTGCGTATATCCGCGCCGCGCACACCATGTTGCGCAATGACGCGGAGCACCGCCGCCGCGATGGTCTGCCGCCGTTCATCATGATCGACAATCTTGGGCATTATCCGTAAATCCCTTCGGCGGCCATGCCGGTGAGTTCAGACAGCGGCGGAGCCAGCACCGCGTGGACAATCGAATCCGACGCGCCCCAAAACACCGATTTGGCGTGAGAGTAATTGAGAAATCCTTGTTTGGCAGAATGGCACCCCTGCCCGCTATTGCCCAGCCCGCCGAACGGCAGGGCGACATGGCCGCCCTGTAGCCCGAAATTATTGACCGCCGCACCGCCGCTGCGCACTTGGTCGATAAAGCGCCGCGCCAATATTGTGTCATGCGTAGCGATATAGGCCCCCAGCGGCGTCTCGCCCGCGTTGATGCCCGCAAAGGCATCGTCGATGCTGTCATAGGGAATGACAGGGATAACAGGCCCGAATATCTCGTCGCTCATACAGGCCAGATCGGCGGGCGGGTCGATAATCAGCGTCAGTGGAAATTGCCGCGCCGCCGCATCGGGCGCATCGCCGTTCAGCGGCTCGACCCGCACGCCGCGCGCCTTTGCTTCCGCGACATACTGCGTCAACCGCTCGAAATGCGCTTGCGTGATGATACCAACGCATTGGTCTGTCCCGACATAGGCGGGGTAGGCGGCGCTCCAGCCTGCACAGGCCAGGGCCACCCATTCGTCCATCTGTGCGCGCGGGACCAGCACATGGTCGGGCGATGTGCATACCTGCCCAGACTTGAGCGTGCGGAACGACAGGAACAGTTTGACCAGCTCTGCGCTCACCCCGTCGGGCGCGAACAGCGCCGGGTTCTTGCCGCCCAGCTCCAGCGTGACCGGCACCATATTACGCGCCGCTGCTTGCGCCACCAGTCGGCCCACTCTGGGGCTGCCGGTAAAGGTTAGATGGTCCCACGGCATCGCGGCAAAAGCCTGCGCTAACTCCGGTCCGCCCTGCACAACGGTAAGCAAATCGGCGGGAAAGTGCGCGGCGACCGCATCGGCCACGGCGCGTGCGGTGGCGGGGGCCAGTTCGGACGGCTTGATAATGACCCGGTTGCCCGCGCTAAGCATGTCGATGCACATGATGAGCGCCGACTCGACGGCAAAGTTCCACGGTGCGATATTGCCCATCACCCCCTTGGGCAGCAACGCGACCTCGCCGTGCGACGATCCATGCTCGGGGCCAAGCGCGATGCGCGCGGGCGCAAGCCATTTGGGCAAATGCGCGATAAAGTGGTTGGCGCGGCCAATCACCGGGCCCGTCTCCATCAGATCAACCAGCCACGGGTGGTGCGATCCGAAATCGGCAGCCAGTGCATCGCGCAGCGGTTGGCGGCGGTCGATGACCATATGCCGCAGCATCTGCACCCGCTCCAGCCGGGTCGCAAGCGATGGCGCGCGATCTCGCGCAAAGGCCGCGCGTTGAGTAGCAAAGGCCGCGTTCAACTTTTCAATCATTACGTATCTTCACCTTCGTTCTAATTTATATCGAACGTATGATATAATTTAACTCGGCGTCAAGCGATGGTTGTTGAATAGATAAAAAGATAGTGACTAATTACTATCTTATCGCTATACCCCAGCGATGGCTCGTCAAAACCTTACTGCTGAGTCACGCCGCGCCCTGACCGTCGAAGCGGTGATCGCGCTTGCCGCAACCACCAACCCAGCTGCGCTCACCACCGCGCAAATTGCTGCGCATATGGGCGTCACCCAAGGCGCACTGTTCCGCCATTTCGCTGACAAAGCGCAGATTTGGACTGCGGTCGTGGAGTGGACAGCCAGCGAATTACTGGGTCGTTTTGATCGCGTGTCAGGCACCACCCCGACCGAGCGGCTGCGCGGCATGTTCGATGCCCATATCGACTGTATCATGACCTACCCCGGTGTCCCGCGCATCGTGTTTGCAGAATTGCAGCGAGCCGGTGACACGGCTGGCAAGGCGCAGGTGATGACGCTGATGCGCGACTATCGCGCGCGGGTGATGGCCGTGCTTGACCAAGCGGCGAACCAATCTCTTATCAATCCATCGACCGATACCGCCGCCGCTGCGACCCAGTTTCTGGGGATGATCCAGGGGTTGGTCATGCAAGCGATGGCCGCCGATGATTTCGCTTCAATGCCTGCAATGGCGCACCGGCTGTTCCCGCTGTTTCTGGCGGGATTGGGAGCATAAACATGACCCTCCCCTTCACCCTCTCTCGCCGCACGCTGTTGATGGCGGCGGTGCTCGTCCCTCTGCTACTGTTGTTTGCATGGGTCGCGCTTCGCTCTGGTCCTCTGGCACCGATCAATGTCACCGTGGCACCTGTGGTGGAGCGCAGCGTCTCTCCCGCGCTATTCGGCATAGGAACGGTTGAGGCGCGCTATACGCAAAAGATTGGCCCAACCACGGCTGGGCGCGTAACCATGCTGGCGGTTGATGTCGGCGACATGGTCCAGCCGGGGCAATTGTTGGCGCAAATTGACCCAATCGACCTAGACCAGCGGATCAATGCTGCATCGGGAAGCATCGCGCGGGCTGCCGCGATCGAACAAGTAGCAAGTGCACAGATTGCCGATGCCAGCGCCCGTGTAACATTCGCCCGCGCTCAGGCCGCGCGAACCGAACGCCTGTTGCAGGGCGGCTGGGTCACTGGGGCCAGCGTTGACCAGCGCCGAGCCGAACTCGCCGCTGCTACAGCCGCATACGCCGCAGCCCAAGCTAACCGCAGTGCCGCCGCTCAAGACCGTGGGCGCGCTGGGGCCGAACGCGCTGGGTTGGTCGATCAGCGCGCCAATTTGCGGCTCATCGCGCCGCGCGCAGGTCTTGTCGTCCGCCGCGCTGCGGAACCAGGAACCACCGTCGTCGCTGGACAGGCGGTCGTGGAAATTGTCGATCCATCGCATTTATGGGTCAATGCACGATTTGACCAAACACAATCGGATGGCCTTGCCGCCGGGCTGCGGGCGCAAATTGTGTTGCGTTCACGCGCTAACCGACCGCTGGCGGGCACCGTGCTGCGCGTCGAGCCACTGGCCGATACCGTCACCGAAGAGATTTTAGCCAAGGTCGGCTTTGCGGCAACAGGCACATCGCCCGCTATTGGCGAGCTCGCCGAAGTGACCATCGCCTTGCCAGCTGGCCCGCGCACACTGGCTATCCCCAATGCCGCCGTCCATAGAATCAATGGTGCGACGGGCGTATGGGTCATCCGCGATGGATCTCTATATTTCACACCTGTCCAACTGGGGGCGCAAAGCCTTGATGGTTGGGTAGCGGTGCGCAGCGGCCTTCGCAGGGGCGAACAACTGGTCATCCACAGCGCGCGTGCGCTGTCGGCCAATAGCCGCATCGCCGTGGTTGACCGCCTGCCATGATTAGCCTTGCCGGACGCGACATCGCCCATAGCTGGGGCAAGTTCGTGCTGACTGGAGTCGGATTAGGCCTGCTTATCGGTGTCACGCTGACCATGGCGGGTGTTTATCGCGGCATGGTCGATGATGCCCAGGCTTTGCTCGACAATAGCCATGCCGACCTGTGGGTGGTGCAGCGCGATACTCTGGGGCCATACGCCGAACCATCAAGCCTTCCCGAGGACAGCGAACGCCCTATCCGCGCGATGCGCGGTGTCGCGGGGGCGGCGGGCATTACCTATCTGACGATGCAGATTGCGCATAATGACCGGGACGTCCGTGTCATGGTCGTCGGTATGGAGATGGAACCACCCGGATTACCGGGCCAGCCCACCCATCTGATTGCCGGGCGCCATATCGTGCGGGGGCATTATGAGGCGGTGGCCGACGTCAAGACAGGCTTTGCCCTCGGGGATCGGGTGCAGGTGCGCCGCAACAGCTTTTCCATCGTCGGGCTGACCAGCCGAATGGTGTCGTCGGGCGGTGACCCGATGCTGTTCTTGTCGCTCAAAGATGCCGGGCAGGCACAATATCAGCGTGATAGCGATGCCATTGTCCGGCAACGTGCGCGCACCGCGTCAAACCCTGCGCTCAACCCGCCGGGTAACCCTGCGGTGGCGGTGGCCGTCAACGCCGCGCAAACGGCCAATACGAATGTCAATGCTGTCCTCGTCACTCTCACGCCCGACGCCGATCCCGATACGGTAGCGGCGGCCATTCGGCGCTGGCAGCGGCTAACGGTCTATACGCGCGCCCAGATGGAAGAGATTCTCGTTCAAAAACTGATCGCCAATTCGGCAAAACAAATCGGGATGTTCCTCGTCATATTGGCCATCGTCAGTGCGGCGATCGTCGCCTTCATCATCTATACGATGACCATCGGCAAGATCCGCGAAATCGCGGTTCTCAAGCTGATTGGCACGCGCAACCGCACCATTTCCGGCATGATATTACAGCAAGCGCTGGGCCTGGGGTTCATCGGCTTTGTCGTGGGAAAGGTCGCCGCGACCTTTTGGGCACCCTTTTTCCCCAAATATGTCCTGTTGCTGTCGTCCGACGCAATCAGAGGATTTGCGGCAACAATGGCCGTGTGCGCTTTGGCGAGCATCCTAGCCATTTATGCCGCGCTGAAAATTGACCCGGCGGAGGCAATCGGTGGCTGAAGGGATAATCATCGAAAATGTCGTCAAAACCTATGGCGAAGGAGACACCGCCGTCCAAGCGTTGCGGGGGGCCAATATGCGCGTCGCCAAGGGCGAAGTCATTGGGCTGATCGGGCCATCGGGATCGGGGAAAAGCACCTTGCTCAAATGCCTAGGTGCCGTCATCGAACCGACGTCGGGGCGGATGACCATCGGCGAGCGATTGATTTACGACAATGGCTGGAAGGTCAAAGATTTGCGCGCGCTGCGCCGCGACTTGATCGGTTTCATCTTTCAGGCACCCTACCTCATCCCCTTCCTTGATGTGACCGACAATGTTGCATTGCTGCCAATGCTGGCGGGCAAGTCCAATACACTCTCGCGCAGCATTGCCCGCGATTTGCTCGACGCGCTTGATGTCGGTCACCGCGCAAAGGCTATGCCATCCCAGCTGTCGGGCGGCGAGCAACAGCGTGTGTCCATTGCCCGCGCGCTGGTCAACCAACCGCCGGTCATCCTCGCCGATGAACCGACCGCGCCGCTCGATGGGCAGCGCGCGCTTGCGGTTATCAATTTGCTCAACACGATGGCCAAACAGTTCGAAACCGCGATCATCGTTGTGACCCACGACGAAAAAATCATCCCGACCTTCAAACGTCTCTATAATATCCGCGACGGCATGACCGAAGAGGTCAGCCAGACAACAGAGTAAGCGTCATTGTCGTCATTCAACGATGCGCCATTGCGATTCGGTGCAGACGTTGAAGCTACGTCGCACGGTTTCGCTATTGTCCGAAAATACGGCCTTGAAATCGAACATGCATTCGCAGCTACCGTCGTCCCAGTTGACGTTGATGCTCTGTCCCGCGTTCAGCACAGCGCTGCCCAGCACGTCCTCTTCCCAATCGGTGCGGTTGACGTTGGAACCATAGAGGCGAAACAATGTCGTCTGCGTGGCATTGGCCACCACGACATGACGATCACGCCCGTCGGCGCATTGACTTCCCGCCACCGGTGCAGGAGCGGCCGGTGCAGCGAGTGGCTGCACCGGGGCGGTGGGTATAGTTGCTACTGCAACGGGCGTGCTGCTCTCTTCCTCCGCAATAGACTGTGTGTTGCCATTTTTGAGCATGAGACTCAGAAATATTATTGCCACAAATGCCACCGCGACCAGCGAGAGGATCAGCGGCACTTGGTTCTTTTTTGGTTCGGCCTGCGGTATCGGCGCGCTTGGTTTTACGGGGCTTGCGGCAGGTGGCGCAACGCTTGTGGCTGCACCCACAAGCTCGACAAGGCTGACCAACACGCGGCCCCACGCCGGATGGTCACGCTCGCCCCGCCAGTCCGACAGCGACGCAAATTGTATCTGGTTGAATGGCAGCGGCGGCTGCCCGTCATCAATAGATGTCTGGACAAGTTTTTGCTGGTTCCGCGCCATATCGGCTTCGGCCCGCACCCATTCCGATTTGGTGGAGTTTTCCGACCAGACCACGATCACGGCCTTCGCGCCGCCGATTTTCTCTTGTATCACATCGCCATAGGAACGGTGCGGCGGCAAGTCTTTATCCCACCACAGGTCATAGCCTTCGCTCTGGACAGCCGCAGCGATCTGCTTGACCTTTTCTAGGTCATCACGCGAATAAGAGATGAAGACGTCGCTCACACTATATCCCCAAAAAATGCACGCGGACATATGCTGCTAGCACAGTCTGCCAAACACAAGTAGGAAAAGATAGGGTCAGGACTCATTAAGCACATGGAACAAGCGATAAAACAGGCCAAGGCGGCGATTGACAACGGCAATCTGTTGCTCGCTTATGACATTGCGCAATCGGCAATCGAAGCGGG
>ERZ1292633.2629-Hain-H41-02um-R1-2629-length-18152-cov-6_pt1 | contig 18152 bp, 15 predicted proteins | sample MGYA00564406_ERZ1292633 | MGnify/ENA primary metagenome ERZ1292633 (study PRJEB36523, sample SAMEA6512639) | groundwater metagenome | collected 2019-01-08 | study: AquaDiva: Metagenomics assemblies of 32 groundwater samples | reverse complement strand
TGACGCAGTTGAGCGGATCGATTCGCCGTTCACATGAAGACATGAGTCACTTGGCACAGCTGACCCTCGGCATGCGGGATGAAATCGCCCGGGCCCGCATGGTGCCGATCGGCACACCGTTCACCCGATTCCGCCGCGCCACGCGCGAGATGGCACGTGCGACAGGGAAAGAAGTGACGTTGGTCACATCCGGTGAACATACCGAAGTCGATACGGGCGTCGTGGAGCGGCTGGTTGATCCGTTGGTACACCTCGTGCGCAACGCAGTCTATCACGGGATCGAGCCTGCGGCTGTGCGCGTGTCGCAGGGGAAGCCGGCCGCCGGGACGATATATCTCCACGCGGCGCATCGCGGGAATGCGGTGTTGATCGAAGTTGAAGACGATGGGGCCGGGCTCGATGTTGAAAAGATCAGGGCCAAAGCGGTAGAGCGAGGATTGATCCGCCTGGAAGTGGCGCGCTCGTTGCCGGAATCCGAAGTCATCAAGTTTATTTTTATGCCGGGATTTTCGACGGCCGACCAGATCGGTGATCAGGCAGGGCGAGGGGTCGGCATGGATGTGGTTAAACGTGTCATCGAAAGCATGAACGGCCATATCGATGTTGAATCCGTTCGCGGCGTGGGGACGAAGTTCACGTTGAGTCTCCCGCTCACATTGTTGATCGCGACGGCACTCATGGTGCAGGCAGGGAGTGAGTGCTATGCGATTCCTTTGCCGGCGGTGCGTGAAGTCACTATGTTGACAGCCAGTTCGCATCAACGGATGGGCGAACGATCGATCTTGCACATCGGCGACGAGGCGATTGAGGTGCATCCGCTTCAGCAGCTCCTGCATCGAAACAGTGTGCCGGTGGAAGTCGGGAAGCCGGTCGTCATTGTGCGATCGGCTGCTGGGATGATCGGCATATTGGTTGATGAATTGCTCGGTCGTCAGGAAATCGTCATTAAGCCGTTGGGGTCGTTTAAGTCGTTGGATCGTTCCAGCTTCGGAGGCGCGACTATCGACCCGGAAGGTCGCGTGGTCCTGGTGTTGGATCCTGCCAGATTGCTGGCGCGAGAGGCGCAAGCCGCTGCGGGACCGGAATTGTCGTCAGACGCGAGGCCGTCGGCTGACTCGATGCTCCCATACGCCGAGGCACCAGAGCCGAAAGCCGCGGGGCACTCGATTTTGTTGATCGATGACTCATTGAGCATCCGAAAGTTCGTGGGCCGGATGTTGGAGTCGGCCGGGTATAAAGTCGATACAGCGGTGGATGGAGAAGAAGGTCTCCGTAAAGCGTCTGCGCAACAGTATCGACTGATCCTCACCGATCTTGAGATGCCGAAGCTCAATGGCTATGAAGTGATCCAGGGATTGCGGAGTCGCGCGCAAACGCAGCAGACACCCATCATCGTCATGACGACGCGGGCCGGTGACAAGCACCGACAAATGGCACTCAATATCGGAGCGAGTTCCTATATTGCCAAGCCTGTAGAAGAGCGGGCCTTGATCTATGAAATTGAACGCTGGATCGGCAAAGAAGCCGCTGCGCGTCAATAGGATCCATATCGTCTGATCCTTGGAGTGATCCCTGGTATCGGATAGTCACATAAGCTGTATCAATTATGAGTTTACGAGGTCATCAGAAGTCGACGCACTTGCTTGTGGAGACGGCCAGTTTCTTGGTCGTCCGTCTCGGGGGCAGCTATCTGGCGCTGCCCGCAGATGGGGTTCGCGGCGTTCTCACGCAAGAAGAGACCGGCAACGAACAGGCGGTGACTGTGGCGGGGACTCTCTATCAGCCGGTTGATCTTGCCCAACTGCTCTCGCTGGTCGCCGACTTGTCCGGTCCCGAGATGAGAACGGTGTTGTATTCGAAGGGCCATTCCCATGGTGCGATTCGCGTTGAGCAGGTGGTGGGTTTGACAGACGTAGAACGGAAGAACTGTCTTCCGTTGCCGCCCCAGTTTCAACGCGATGAACGAAACTGGTTTGGGGGGATGATGCTGTATCAGGACCTGCTTGTGTTGATCGTGAATCCTTCGTGGGCGCTAGGAGAGTTGGCCGAAGTGGTACGTGTGGCCGTGGGGGAGAGACAGCGAATGGCTGCGGCTGGCCCGCTAGCGGTTGGAGGATCATGCTGAGGGCAGCTCGTGGACAGCAGCAAGCTCAGGCCACGAAACGGTCTTGGAATGTGGTGGTGTTTTCAGTTGGTGGCATAAAGTTGGCCGCACGGACCGAAGATGTGGGGGGTGTGTCGCCCTGGACTGAGAGTATTCCAGTGCCGAGTCGGACGCCATTCGTGCAGGCCATGCTGAAGCGGGATAATTATCTGATGCCGGTCTACGATTTGGCGACCAGACTGAGTCGTAAGCTGCAGGGAGATCCGTTGCTATGCTTGGTGGCTCGCCACGCCGACGGACCGATGGCTATCTGCATTGATGCCGATGTGCCGTCTCTCGAAACGGTGGATGCGGCGGCAATTCGACCGAATATCAGCAGGGATATTGAAACGCTAGGCTCAGTCACGATTGGCGGAGACGATGTCGCGATCGTAGCCTTGCAACGACTTGGACGGTTAGGACAGGACCTCATTTGAGGTTCAGGGTAATGGGGAAAGGAAGCTGAGATGCCAAAAGTGCTGGTTGCCGATGACAGTATTGCCGTTCGTAAAGTTGCTGAACGGTTGTTGACGGAGGCTGGATTCGGAGTGACTCTTGCTGCGAATGGCGAGGAGGCGTTGGCCTATTTGGCCAATGAGAAGCCTGACTTGATCGTGTCCGACGTGATCATGCCGGACAAAAGCGGATACGAAGTGTGCGCATTTGTGCGAGCACAGAGTGGGTTAGCGAACACACCGGTACTCTTGATCTCCGGTATTGTGAACGATGAGGTGACGAAGCAAGCTGAGTCCTGTCATGCCGACGGAGTCTTGAAAAAACCGTTCCAGGGCACATCTCTTAAAGATCGGGTGCTTGAGCTATTGGCAAAGCGACAAGAGCCTGCCGCGCTTGCCACGAAGGGCATCGAGAAGGTGCCTGATTCTATCGAGGCGACACAAAGCGCGCGCGTGAGCGCCGAGCAATTGGAAGCCTATCGGCAGGCAGTTGCGCGGTTGAAGCCGTTAGAGGAAGAGCTCCTGGTCGAGCGAGATCGAGCGACCCAACTGACTCAACGAGTGGCGCAACTCGAAGGGCAGTTGGGTGGCGTCAAGGAACTCGAGTCGATGTTGGCAAGGGAGCGTGAACAGTCTGCTCTGCTGAAGAAGAAAGTCGCAGAGGCCGACCGTGCGACCACTCGGGTACAAGAACTTGAATCTGCGCTCAAGACCGAACGAGAGCAAACGGCTGAGGCGAAGAAAGAGGCATCAGTGGCGGAGAGCCTGAGCGGGCGTGTTCAAGCCTTGGAGGCGGACCTCCAGAAGGAACGCGAAGACAGTGCTCAACAGGCGCAGCGTCTGACCGAGTTGCAGAAGAACGCAAATCGTGTCCAGGAGATGGAGGCGACGCTGCATGCTGAGCGCCAGGCGGCCACACAATTGGTCCAACAGATGACCGCGATGGAAAAATCGCTAATTCGGTCTCAGGCGTTGGCGCAGCAACTTGCGCAGGAGCAGGAGCGCACGAGCGATTTGACTCGTCGTGTGGCTGAGGCCGAACGCCAGGCGGCTATACAACTTGCGCAGGAGCAGGAACGGACAAGCGACTTGACTCATCGTGTCGCTCAGAGTGAGCAGGTTGCCGCACGAGTGAGCACGTTAGAACAGGCTCTCGTTGCCGAACAAGAAAAGAGCGCTGATCTTGCCGCTCGTCTCTCCGAGGCTGAGCGCGCTCCGCAGAAGGCCCAGGAGGTTGAAACATTGCTTCAGACGGAACGAGAGCGAAATAGCCTTCTGGCGCGGCGCGTGTTTGAAACAGAGCAGGCGGCCGATCAAGCCACCAAGCGATTTGAAGAAATGGCGAAGAAGCTTGGCGAGATAGCGGGATGGGCCTCTCAGCTAGGGAACGGAGCGCAGCGGTCTTGATCGCGTGCGATTTCTCATCGTGGACCGGCACGGTCGTAAAGGACTAAGGTCATGGCTGCCGATACCACAGACGATTTCCAGAAAGAGCTGGTCGATCTCTTTGTTCAGGAAGCACATGAATGGCTCCAGAACATTCACGTCGCTCTTGATGAGTTGCAGCAGGGCCCAGCGCCAGAGCGGCATGCCAAGCTGATCGGGACGATTTCGGCAGGGGTGACGAATCTCGGCGGGTCCGCTGCTACGATCAATCTCCCAGATGTCGAACATGCCAGTTTCGAGGCGATTCCCTTCATCGAAGCCCTCCAGGACCCGCAGAAAGCGCTCTCTGCTCAGGACTTTCTCTCGCTTTGTAAGCAACTGGGACAGATCCATATGGCGTTGACCCGTGCAACGGGGATCTCTTTTGAAGACGGCGGGAGTGATGTGGCGGTTGAAGGGGCCTACGCGAGCCTCTCTTCTAGCGAGTTTCTTCAGGCGCTTCAGGCATTACAGGAGAAACAGCCGCAGGCGGCTATGTCTGGCCGTAGCGTGATTCGGGCCATGATCGAGCAGATGGAAGGACAGATTCTGGCGGGTGTCGAGCATGTGGATGCCACGGTTATTCAAGGGTATCTTGCGCGGGTGTCCGAAGCGGAAGAGTCGTTTCTGAAGGCCATTGACGAACGGGTGCCTGCGATTTTCGAGAAGATGAGTGTCCTTAGGATGGAGGGGGGCGAAGTCTCCTCGCGCATGGCGGCCCTTGAAGCCTCTCTTCAAGACGTTGCACGTCTGCGCATAGAAGCGCAGCAGGTGAACGCGGGATCGGCCATGATGTTTTTTGCAGGCCTGCACAGTCTGCTGACGGTGGTGGTGCAGCGTCGAGTGTTTTTGGCTGCCACACGGGTGGAAGCGGTGAAGGCTCGGCTGCACATGATGGGCTGTACCATCCGCCAGTGGGTGGAGTATGAGCGGGCCGGGCGTGCTGCGATCGATCAGTTGCTCCCTGCCAGCCACTTGTAATCGATGTGCCGGAACCCCCGCACACAGGTTCGTCGAGACGCCCGGTGGAGTCGTACACGACGAGCGATGATGATGGCACGATGAACTCAGAAATCGACTATACGATGTATTGGGGGCTCCAGACCCCTCCATTCGACAATGTGCCGGACCCGCGATTCTATGTCCCGTGCTCTCAGCATGACACGGCGCATAAATGGTTGAGTTATGGCATTCAGACCCGCAAGGGCATGCTTCTGCTCACGGGCGACATCGGGTGTGGGAAAACGTTGCTGAGTCGTCGACTGATTGTCGGGCTGTTGCCAGACCAGTATGATGTTGCGCTCGTTGCCAATCCCGCGTTGTCTCCCTCCGAATTGCTGGACGAGGTGTTGTCTCAGTTCGGACTCGATCTCGTGCAATCAAAAGCTGGACGATTGCAGATCCTCAATGAGCGATTGCAGTCGAACGCGCAGCGCGGGATCAACTCGGTGCTGGTCGTGGATGAGGCCCAAGCGATTGAAAGTATCAAAGGGTTTGAGGAACTCCGATTGCTGACGAATTTCCAACTCAACGACCGATTTCTGCTGACCGTGGTGCTGATCGGCCAGCCGGAATTGCGTCATCGTGTTGCGGAAATTCCACAGTTGAACCAGCGGATTGCGGTGCGTGCGCATCTGGGCCCCTTCACGGCAGAGGAGACGACGTCGTATATTACGGCACGCATGGGAGCTGCCACTCATCGGACAGACGTGTTCACGAAAGAGGCGGTGGCGGTCATTTACGAACTGAGCAAGGGGATTGGACGGCTTGTGAATGCCCTCTGTGATCAATGTCTCTTTGCCGGAGCGATCGAGAAGGTCTCACAGATCGATGACCGGATTGTTCAGCGGGTCGGGCAATGCATATGATATACGATCGAGTCTTCCGTGAGGACATCCGCAGACTATGAACGAACGCGCCACGACAGACTGGTATCGCATTGCACAAGAGCGGCTGACGAGCGTGGCTCTTGCCGTACAGAGGCAAGAGCCACTCGACTTGGAGGCGTTGTCTGTCCTGGCGACGGGGATCGCGGAGGCACTCAAGCGAAGCGATCAATTGCTCGTTCAGGCTATGAGCGGTCCTGTAGGCTCTCCGCTGATTACGAATCTCGTGAACGTCGGGATTCTGGCGACGAAGGTCGGTGCCGGACTGGGATATCACGGGAAAGAGCTGGAACGGCTGACCTTCGCGGGGCTCCTGCACGACATCGGTCTCTTTGCCGTGCCGCAGTCGCTGATCACTAAGTCGGGTCGATTGACCCATGATGAACGCACGCTCATTGAGCAACATCCCGAGCTCGGCTATCAAGCTATTCGAAAGTCTGGCCAGAGATTCGATTGGCTTGCACTGGTGGTGCGTCAGGCGCATGAGCGGTGGAACGGGCAGGGGTATCCGAACAAGCTGAAGGGGCGGCAGATCAGCGAGTTTGCCCAAATCATCGGCGTGGTGGATGTCTTCGATGCCCTCGTGAGCCCGCGCGGGTATCGCCGCCGATTCTTTCCGCACGAAGCCGTGCGGGAGTTGATCGTGGCGGAACGGACGGCGTTCCCTCGCGAAGTCGTCAAAGCCTTGGTCGAACAGCTGTCGGCCTATCCGCTGGGTACCTCGGTTCGATTAACCACCGGAGAGGTTGGGGCAGTCATGCGCGTCAATACGAGCTATCCGCTCCGCCCTGTCGTATGGGTCGAGGGCGCTGCGGCCCGTGGTCAGGACCCGCGGCAGCTCGATCTGAGCCTCACCCCGCTCGTGTCGATCGTCGAAACGCTGGAGCCGCCTGACGTCGCGCGCCTGTCGTTCCCCGCGAACGAGATGCGCGCGAAGACGCCTGAGGTGGTTCCCTTGGCATCCGATCAGTTCACGTCATTGTTGGAAGGCTTGGACGCGCTGACAACTGCGATTCAAGGCGCCGTCGAGTCCAGGACTTCTGTGCCGGAAGACGGGACTGCATCGCCGTCTGGCGCGCATCGATGGGCGGTTCGGCCTTCTGTGCACGATCTTGCGGATGCCAGTTTTGAAAAGGAAGTGATCGGGCTCTTCGCCCTCGAAGCGCACGAATGGCTGGCTCAAGTTCAGATGGCACTGAAACGGCTTGGTGAAGGAACTCATGGACCGGTGCGTCAGAAGCTCTATGGAATTCTCTTACATGGTATTACCAATCTTGCCAAGTCTGCGGCGACGGTGCAGTTCCATGCGATTGAGCAGATGGCCTCGAATCTGCTTCCGATTCTCCACGACGTGGGGCACCAGGAATCACGTGTGATGACGGCGGCATTTCAGTCGCTTCAGGAGGGGTTGGATCGGATCAGTCTGGCCGTGCGTCGCTTAGCAGGAGACCAAGAGGACGACCGTACCGGACATGATTATGTTCCTGTGGGGACGGTAAGCGAATCCACGTCCATGCAGGCTCTTCCTGCTATTAGAAAGGAGGAGTCTGCAACGCCTCAGCTACAGGCTCCAGTCACCGTGCCTTCCAGTCCACCGCTCCTCCCTGCCCTACGGGACTTGCAGCAGACTCGTGCCCGGTCGATGCAGCCGGCCCGCGATGTGTTGGAGGCGGTGATCCAGCGAGCCGAGCGGGAAGCCAATCCTCTCGATGTGACCGCCGTTGGGCGAATCTTGACTGAGCTCGATCGTCTCGACGAAGAATTCCTTCAAGAAGTCCGACGGCGGGTCCCGATCATAAGTCGCGCTCTTACAGAATTACGAGCACAAGGGGCGACGGATTTCGTGACGGCGTCTCAGCTCGATCCGATTGTCCAGCAGGTCGAGGCCCTCTACGATCTGGCCAGCCATGTGCAGGCGACGATGATCACGATGTTTCTGCAGGGGCTGCGCTCCTTTCTCATGGTGGCGGCCTATCGGAAGACATCGACGTTGCCGCAACGACTGGAAACCGTCCAGGGCAGGATCCATGCGTTGATTCCAATGGCGGAACAGTGGGTCAATATCGGGCGCGTCGAGCGATCGGCTATCGGTGATATTCTGCCGGTCTAGCTCCTCCCTGCGAGTCTGCACACTTCGGTACGCTCGACCCAAGAGATCTTCCATATCGTGAGTGATCTGCTCCCTTCGTTGAATATCATTTTTCACCCGACAATCACATCCTGCTGAAATTTCACAGGTTACGCTGCCTACTGATTGGGCAATGTGCAAGGCTCTGTGGTATGGCAGGCTGTTGGGGATTCATCCACATGGTTATCAACAGGCCATGCACATCTTTTGTGGACACCGAGAGTGCGGGTGCCAATGTCCCGACTCCCTGTTGTCTTTTCCAGCGCGGAGCTTCATGGGGGTGACGGTGAAAGACCAGTCTGAGACAGACGTTTCGATGCCGACGGCTGCCTTCATGCCATGGAGTCAGGAGATGAGTATCCAGCCTATGAAAACCAAGTATGCCGTCTACCATTGCTCATGTGTCATCCATAATTCCTCATCTAGTCGTGGGGATTGAGCGCCCGGCTCAATCAGACCAGACAGGGTCGCCAAATCTCCCCTTCGCGTCCATGTGACAGGCAACAGAAGGATGGTATGATGCCGCCGGCTTGCTGCCTTCCTTCGTCGAGGACGAGAAGTCCAGCAGCCTAATGCGGTGGGAGAACGGCTGATGCCAAAACTTGTGACCGTGTTGCGGCCGGAGAAGATTCAGGAGCAGGCTCGTATCTATGTCCGGTCCTATATCCTCATGCCATCAGGGGTGGTCGGACTGGTCTGCATGATCGGCGGGGTAGGGTCACTCGGCTATCAATTGCTGGCAAACCATACGTACACCTGGTTGACGTTTCTCGCCGGCTCAGCGCTGCTTGTGGTCGGTGCGTTCTGTGGGTGGGGGCAGACCCGCTATCACCGCTATCTGTTGGCGAATTTCCCAGAAGTGTATGCAGCACGGATGCGAACCGCTGTGATCCGCCATACCAAAAAAGCCAAGGCCGAGCCGGAGGTGCCGTCAATCGACCACGCGGGACGAGGCTTCGTTCCAGTGATCTCCGTTGCTGGAGCGGTCCTGATCTTCGGCGCATCGGCTGCGGCCATGCTACAGGGGGACCTTGACCCGCTCCCGGCTGTGTTGGTGCCCTGGGCTGGATTCTACTGGGCTAAGTTGTTTGGTTGGCGTGGAATTGTCGGGTAGGGTCGGCCAGACCGATCTGTTATCGGGTCCGCTTCTTAGGTTTTGTCTTCGAGGTTCGAGGCGCGTTGACTAGGGCTTCTATCTGCTTCATCTTTTCTTCCAATGTGCGGACCGCCTGTCGGAGTTCGGGAAGCCGTGGAATCACGGCTTGGGCCTTCACCCAGACTTCATGGGGCATGACGGGAGCCCCAGAGACGATTTGGTTCGGTTCGAGATTGCGATTGACGCCGGCGCGAGCAGCAATCATGACCTGATCTCCGATGACGATGTGGTCTGCCAGCCCTGCCTGTCCACCGATCATGACGTGGTGTCCCACACGAGTACTGCCGGCGATCCCGACCTGTGATACTAAGATTGAATGGGCGCCGATCGTCACGTTGTGGGCGATCTGGACCAGATTGTCGATCTTGGTGCCCTGCTTGATCAGCGTTTGGCCGAGCGTGGCCCGATCGACTGTCACGTTCGCGCCCAGTTCGACGTCATCTTCGATCGTGACTCCGCCGAGCTGGGGAATCTTATAGTGCCGTCCCTGATCCTGCACATAGCCGAATCCATCGCTTCCGATCACCGTGCCACTGTGAATGATGACCCGCGCTCCGATCGTGCAGTCTTCCCTGACGACGACGTTGGGATAGAGCAGCGTATCGTCCCCGATGGTTGTATCAGCGCCGACAAACACACCGGGGTAGAGCGTCACTCGCGCCCCGATCCTCACACGGTCTCCCAGGGTGACCCCCGGCCAAATTGAGACATCGGGACCGACCCGCGTATCAATCCCACGGACGACGGCCGCGTCAATTCCGCGAGGAGGGGTGACTGGGCAAAAGAAGGATGTGGCAGCCTGCGCAAAAGCCAGTGTGGGATTGGCGACGACGATGTGAGGATTAGCGATCTCAGCAAGACGCCGGTGGGCGAGGAGTGCGCCCGCACGGGTGGGTCCGCTCGTCTTGAGCATCCGATCCCCTGTGACGAAGGTCAGATCGTTCGGGCCTGCCTCTTCAAAACTGGCCAGGCTTGTGACGCTGGCTTGTGGCGAACCTACAAGTTCTCCGCCGACGACGTCGTGGATCTGTGCCAGTGTGATGGGGGTGCGTAGACGCGTCGCCATGAGATTAAGGCTTCTTTTTGCCCTTTGGCTTAGATGGTTTGGCTGGTTTTTTAGTCGGGGCCGCTGAGGCCGTTTTCCCCAACCGCTGTTCAACGTAGGTTACGACATGGCCGACTGTCGTCAGTCCCACGAGGTCTTGGTCTGGGATCTGGAGATCGAAGGCCTCCTCGATACGATAGAGCAGTTCGATCACGGCCATCGAGTCGAGACCTAAATCGTCACGCAGATGCTGGGTGATGAGTATCGTAGCTGGATCACGTTTCAGGTACTCACCCAAGGAGGTGCGGATCTTCAGCGATACATTGGGGTCGGTTGCCATCGGTTGATTCTCTCGGTGATGTTCTACTTGGTCGCCTGTTTCAATACCACAGCGGCATTGTTGCTGCCAAATCCAAAGGCGTTCAGCAAGGCCACTCTCACGCGGCGCTCCTGCACTGAGCTGGAGAGTCCTGCCAAGGCACAAGCTGGATCCGGGTCGTCATAGTTGGCGGTCGGATGAATATGGCCCGTGTGGAGGGCCAACACCGAGGCGATGCCCCCGATGGCACCGGCGGCACCCAGTGTGTGGCCGATCAGCGACTTGGTGGCGCTGATCGCGATCTTGTCCGCGCGCGATTTAAAGAGTTGTCTGATCGCTTTGGCTTCGACGGCGTCGCCGATCGTCGTCGACGTAGCGTGAGCATTGATGTAATCCACCTGTGCCGGGGTCATACCGGCGTCCGCAAGTGCCAGCCGCATCGTGTGCGCCACTTCCACGCCATCTTCACGAGGGATGACCATGTGATAGGCCTCGCTGGTCGCCGCGTAGCCAGCAATCTCTGCATAGACACGGGCCTTGCGTTTTTTGGCGTGGGCAGCCGATTCCAAGATCAGCGTGCCGGCGCCTTCTCCCATGACGAAGCCGTCTCGCAACCGGTCGAACGGTCGCGAGGCCTTCTCGGGCTGATCGTTAAATTTGGAGGAGAGGGCACGCAGTGAACAAAATCCTGCGAAGACGAGCGGGGTGATGCTGGCGTCGGCTCCCACGACGATCACGACATCGGCACGGCCCTCGCGGATGCAGTGGAGCGCTTGCCCGAGCGCATGGGCGCTGGAGGAGCAGGCCGTAGAGATAGTCAGATTCGGACCCTTAGCGCCGTAGGCCATCGCGACAATGCCGGAGGCGGAGTTGAGCGTGATGGCTGGAATGAAATTCGGATGGACGCGATGGGGTTTCTGCTGCTGATAGAGCTGCGTGATTTCACGCTCGCCCATCACCATCCCGCCCATGCCGGCTCCCACGATGACTCCGACGCGATGGGGGTTTTCTTTCGCCATCTGGAGGCCCGAGTCGGCCAACGCTTCCTTCGCCGCCACGAGGGCAAACTGGGCGTAGCGGTCGACGCGTTCGCCATGGGCGGAGTCGAGAAACCGTTTGATCGCGAAGTCGCGCACCTGGCCCGCGATTTTGGAGCGATAGCCATCCATGGGAAAGGGGTCGAACGACGTAATCGCCGAGATCCCGGATTGGCCGGCAAGGGCGGCTTTCCAAAACTCACTGACCCCGATACCGATCGGAGAAACGACCCCCAGCCCTGTGACGACGACACGTGCCCGCATCTTCTTGAAATCCTTTCGGTAACGCGATGACCTCTACTTACCGGAAGCGCCTGGATCAGTCAACCGGCTGATCCAGGATGGGTAGCAGGCTGCTGAGAAACTCTGTGGGCCCGCCAGAATTTCACAGGTTCGCACGTCTGGGACAGCAGGCGCATCCTGATTTAGTAGCGCACCTTGAGCATCAGGTAGAGGCCAAAACTCAAGAAGAGAACGTTCGCCATCCAGCCGGCGATCAGCGGCGTCAAGACCCCGCCGCGGCCGAGCGCGATCGCGATTGAGTGTGTCGTCCAATAGCAGAAACCGACGGCGAGCGCCTGCCCAATGCCCATCGCCATGCTGCCTCCTCGGGTGCCGCTCCGGCGCAGACTCAGCGCAATGCCGACTAGGACCATGATCACGGTGACGAATGGGAACGCGATTCGACTGTAGTAGTCTGTCTTCAGCCGTGCGGACTGGGAGCCCTGCTGGTGCCGACGTCTGGTGTAGGCGCGGATATCATGGAACGTCATCAACTCGGAGTCGCCGGCGAGCCACGTGGTGAAGTCGTCTGGAATAAGGGTCAGCACAATGGCTTGGCGGTCGAATACGGTAGCCGAAGCGGCCCCATCGGAGGAAAACCGTCGGTGCTGTCCCTGGTATAACGTCCAGGTGGAGTCAAGATAGCGGGCTTCCTCGGCTTCAGTGATGTCGATCAGTTGGAAGTTGCGATCGAACTGAAAGAGACGCACACCACCCAAGCGTTCTCCGTCGACGGAGACGCTCCTCACATGCATGAGGCTGTCGGCTCCCACTCTCGTCCAGGGTTGCTGGAGTGTCAAGGCTGCGGCGGGCGGCTTTTTCTCGATGCGTGTGGTCCGAATCTCTTCGGACTTGCTCGCGGCTAACGGGATGACGGTGGAACTGAAGAGCAAGAGCACGAGGGAAATCCCTGCGGCAAAGGCAATGAAAGGGACGGTGATCCAGGGTAAACTGATGCCGCAACTGCGCATCGCCGTAATTTCGTGGCCACGGGAGAGCAATCCGAAGGTCAATAAGGTCGCCATCAGGACGGCCAGCGGCGCAATTTGGAAGGAAATCGCGGGAGTCTTGAGCGCAAAATAGACCAGGACATCGAGCCAGTTAGCGTCGTAGCGCAAGAAGCGGCGCACTTTCTCGAAGAAGTCGATAACGAGGTAAATCGTCATCAGCCCGCTGAAGCACATCGTGAAGATTTTGCCGTATTCGCGAAGGAGATAGCGGAAGAGAATAGGCATGGGGTTACTGGCGACTCATCATGTAAAACCACACGACAGTGGTGAGCGCGAAGACGCCGTTAGGTATCCAGGCTCCGGCAAAGGGCGGCAGGGTTGCCGTCGTGACCAGGAATTCGCAGGCGACGTTCAGCATGTAGTAGACGATGACGACTAACACGCCGACCGCAAATCCGCCCATTCGTCCGGACCGTTTCGAGACGATGCCAACCGGCACACCCAGAAGGCAAAACACCAGCGAGGCGGTGGGAAAGGCCAGATCTTTGTAGTATTCCATCAATCGTCGGAGCGCGGATGGGTCTCGCCATTGGGATTGTGTGAGTTGGCCGATAATGGCGTCGTACGATGGGCGTTCTTCCGTGGCTGAGTACCCGCTTTGGTTCAGCGAGAGCTTCAGGTCATAGCTTGTGAAGGACACCTGCTCGTATTGATCGGCTTGATCCGGTCGGCTGTGAATGACTCCGTGTTGCAGGCGTAAGGCGACTTGATTGGTGGAGGCATCCATCAACACCTCGTACTGCTGCGCCACGATGATGCGGGGATCGTCTGGATTCCGCTCATCGGAGACAAAGATACCGGTCGTGGCCTGTCCGGGATCCCCATCCGGGACATAGATCATCATCTTGGGGATGGGCTCGTTAAATGTTCCCCGCTCCAGCGCCAGCACCAACTGATCCCGGAGGAGATTCAGCGCCACTTTCTTGAGGTTCGTGGAACTCCACGGTTGCCCCCACTGCGCCAACCACAAGGTCAATCCGAACACGAGCAGGGCAAAGAGCAGTACGGGGCGAGCCAATCGCAGGAGGCTCAAGCCCGCCGCCTGCATGGCCACCAATTCCTTGTCGAAGGACAGCCGTCCGAAGGCGGTGATCGAGGCGATGATCCCGGCGATCGGGAGGGTCAACACGAGAAACGACGGCATCAGATGGGCGAAGACTTGCAATACCGCCACGATCCCGACACCTTTGGAGACCAGCAGTTCCACTAAACGCAGGAGTTCCCGCGTGAGCATCACAAAGCACAACGCTCCGAGGCTTAAACTAAAAGGGGAAAGGAGTTCGGAGAAAATGTAGCGGTCCAGCAGCGTTCGTAAGAACATTCGAAGAATTATGCTCCTCGCACGGTGCGACACTATAGGCGACCAGGCGAGGCTTGTCTACCTCACGCACTCATGGCTGGCGCGCCGGTCGTCAAAGAATGGCTTGACAAGGTTTGAAACGCCGTGGTACATGGTGCGCGATTTGTAACCAAGATGGGTTTCGTGATCGATTTTGTCATTTCCAATGAGCCCATCATTCCAGCCCGCTCTTCTTCCTGTCTTTTTCTCTTCATCATGTGTGTCACCAACTGGGTTCCGGGGCCGGCCACGTAACTACGCGTGGCCGTTGAGGAAAGGAGAGTTTCTGTGAAGACAAAAGGCACAGTGAAGTGGTTCAACGATCGCAAAGGGTTTGGGTTTATTCGCCTTGAGAGTGGAGATGATGTCTTCGTGCATTATTCCGCGCTGCAAGGAGAAGGATTCAAGACTCTGAAAGAGGGAGAGAACGTCGAGTTCGATGTTGTGCAAGGCGCAAAGGGGCCTCAGGCTTCGAATGTGCTGAAGGCGGCCGTCGCCGAAGCATAACGGTTTCATTCTCGGGATTGCGTATATACAGGCCTGCCCCTTTTTGGGGGCAGGCCTTTGTCTTTCTGTTGAGTGATGGATGCATCCGAATACCTCCATTTCGTTGACAATACCCATTGGCGCTGTTAGCGTTTGTTCGTTGTGGAGGTCTGTCTTGGCGATCGACCGCGGTAAGGTCCTGCATAGCGCACAGCTCTTTGCGTCACGGGGGCAATTCGACGCAGCCATCAATGAATGGAAGAGACTCTCGGCCGAATCGCCAGGCGATGGGAGTATCTTCAATTCAATGGGGGAGTTGCATCTCAAACGCAATGCCGCCGATGATGCCGTGGCGGCTTTTATGCAGGCCGCCAACGCCTTCCGTGCGGAAGGGGCAACCCTGAAGGCGATTGCCACGTTCAAGAAAATCTTGAAGGTCGATCCCACGCGGTACGATGTGTATCGGCATCTCGGGGATCTCAATGCTGAACGTGGTTTGCTGAGTAGCGCGGTTCAAGATTATCTCACCCTCGGGAAACACTACCTCAAAGAAGGAAAAAGCAAAGACGCGCTGGACATCTATCGGCGGATTGTCAGTCAGGATCCCTCGAATCTGGATGCCCAGCAGCGGGTGGCGGAGTTGTGCCTGCAAGAAAATATGCAGGACGAAGCCACGAAAGTCTATTTGCAGTTGGGGCGTGAGCGATCGGCGCAGCAGCGTTATACGGAGGCCAAGGATGCCTATCAGGCCGTGTTGCGCATCGATTCCGCCAACAGTGAGGCCGCCCAGTTCATTGAGCATTTTGAGAAGACCGGTGGGACGCCTGGGTACCCCGCGAAGGCGGGAGCGGTTCATGCGGGAGACCCGTCAAAGAGCTCTGAGCCGCTCGACCTTCTGTCAGAAGCCACCCGCCGCATCGAAGAAAAGCAATTTGCCGGCGCTGAGGCCATTCTCAATCAATTGCTGACCAAAGAGCCTGGCAATCCGGAAGTCTGTCAATCGCTCGCGAAATTGCATCTGCAACGCGGAGATCTCCATGTGGCCCTCGGCGAATATCGCTACCTCGCAGGGGCGGCCTTGCGGGCGCAAGATTACGCGCAGGCTGAAACGCTGATTACAGATTTTCTGGCGGTCGAACCGCAGTCGGTTGCGATGCTTGAACTCTACGGAGAACTCTATGGAGAGAAAGGTGACGCCGCCAACGCTGTGCTCCAGTATGGGAAGGCGATTGAGCTGTTGCTGGAACATCCCGAGCCCGGGATGCCGACCCTGCATGAGGAATTGTTCGAGAAGGTTGCCGCGCTGGCACCGGATAGCCCGACCGTTAAGAAGCTGACTGTTCTCATGCATGGCACTGCGGAAGCTGACTCATCCGTTCCGGCTCTATCCGAGACATCTGTGTCTCGCGCAGCCACAATCCCATCGAGTCCAGTCCAGGTGAGGGAAATACTTTCAACGACCAATGTTGCTCCGGACGATGCCTGGAGTGTGACCTCCAAGATCGCCCCGCTACAAGATAGGCATTTTTCACTCGCCGAGCCGGAGTCTGCGCCCGCGCACTCGGACCCGCCGGAGTCGGCAGAGCCGGAACCGAATACGCCGGGTAGTGAATTCTCGTTGTCGAATGCTGAGCCAGATGAGGCGTGTACGTCGCGTGCGCAAGAAACAGCCTCCGCTGACGCCGTTGAGCCTGCCCTTTCGACAAGCGAGCAGTTCCATGCTTATGTGAAGGCCGGCCAGCAGGCTGAGGCGGAAGAATGGCTTAGTCATCTGGTGACGGCGCAGCCGGACGATGCAGAGGCCCGAGATTTGTTCGGCTGTCTCCTTGAAACGAAGGGTGATACTGCGGGAGCAGCCCTGCAATACTCTCGGGCTCTCGAATTGCTCCTGGCGCACCCAAACGATGAGAGTCCGACTCAGCCGGCGGGTCTCTACGAGAAAGTCAAAGAACTAGCCCCGGCCAGCCCGTTGGTCGCCAAATGGGCCTCGACGTTTTCTCCGAAGCCACAAGCGTCAGTGCCGGCCATCGAGCCGCAGGTTTCTGCCGAGCCCACGGATGGCATTGACCCCGAGACTCACTACACGCTGGGAGTGGCCTACAAGAACATGGGGTTACTCGATGAAGCGAAGGAAGAATTTCATCTCTCGATGAAGGACTCCGATTTTTTCCTGGATTCCTGTCTCATGATCGCAGTCTGTATGAAGGAACAGGGAGAGGGCCAGGCGGCGAGTAGACAGCTCGAACGGCTATTGAAAGATCCGAAGTGCCTGGGAGCCAAGGCGCAAGCCATTCGCTATGAACTCGGTTTACTCTATGAAGCTCAGGAACAGTGGAGCCAGGCCGCCGCAATGTTTGAATCGATTCCGATCTTTCACGACGTGCCGCAGCGACTCGAATCAGTTCGCGCACGCCAGGTACCAGCTGATCCCACCTCCGCGCTTCGCTACGGAAACTAGCAGGCCGTAGCAAACAATTACCAGCATCGTTTTCGCCTCGCACGGCCGCTCCCACGCAGGGAAGGAGTCCGCGTCGCGCCTTTCTCGCATGTCGCGAGCTTTACGCGCCTCGGTCTGTGGCGCTGGCGGACTTTTCAGCAGCCTGCTAGTGAACGTGATTTGGGGCCGGACGTCCCTCTAACACGGCTTGAATGTTTTTTAAGCAGACCAGTCCCATCTGAACCCTCGCATGCAGTGTCGCAGAGCCCAGATGGGGGAGCAGCACCACCTGCTTCAATTGAGCCAGCGCTGAGTGGAGGGCTGGTTCCTGCTCATAGACGTCGAGTCCCGCGCCGGCGATGGTTCTCAACCTGAGGGCGTTGACCAACGCCCCTTCATCGACAATTGGACCACGAGCGGTATTGATGACGAAGGCGGTGGGTTTCATCCAGGCCAATTCGCGCGCGCCGATCAGATGGTGGGTGGCTGGCGTGAGAGGCGCATGGATCGTCACGATATCGGTTTCCCTGAGGAGATCCTGTAGCGATCGGTGTTCCCACTCGTGAGGGAGAGACGAGGTGGCCGGGGGGTGGCTGGTGTGATAGCGCACCGCCATGCGAAACCCTACTGCTCGCTGGGCTACCGCTTGGCCGATCCGTCCCATGCCGATGATGCCCAGCGTTTTACCAGAGACCTCAGCTCCCAAGAGTTGCGTGGGACTCCACCCGGTCCAACGACCAGATCGAACGAGGGTATCGCCTTCGACGACGCGACGTGCCGTCGCCAGGAGCAAGGCCCAGGTCAGATCCGCAGTGGCATCCGTCAAGACGTCTGGAGTATTCGTGACGATCAGGCCACGCTGTTGTGCGGCAGCGAGATCGATGTTGTTGTACCCCACGGCATAGTTCGCCAGAATTTTGAGCCGAGTGGCCGCATGAATGGTTTCGGCATCGATGCGATCGCCCAGGGTCACGATCGCCACGTCGGCTTGGCAGAGACCTTCA
>ERZ1292633.2627-Hain-H41-02um-R1-2627-length-18165-cov-6_pt1 | contig 18165 bp, 20 predicted proteins | sample MGYA00564406_ERZ1292633 | MGnify/ENA primary metagenome ERZ1292633 (study PRJEB36523, sample SAMEA6512639) | groundwater metagenome | collected 2019-01-08 | study: AquaDiva: Metagenomics assemblies of 32 groundwater samples | reverse complement strand
GAGTGGTTTAAGGAGCGTATGAAATGAAAACCCCCGAACGCCGTATGCGTTCGAGGGTTCCCGATTTGTGAAGCCACGTGTGTTGTCACGCGACTATGTTCTACTTTTTGGCGCAGTCGGCGTACTGCTTCGAGGCTCCTGGCAGACTGCACTTGAAGTCGTGCAGACCTTTTTTCGCCGCTTTTGGCGCGACGACTGCAGCAGTTTTCGGCGTTGGCAGTGCTAGAGATTTCGACTCTTGTGCCACCTGCGCGGCCAACTGTTGCTGGGCCGATTCCCACATCACCGAGCCGGGGAGTGGACTTTCCGGGAAGTACCACGATCGGCTCGCGACGATCACATACACGACCAGCGCGACGGCCGCGAACTTTCCGGACCACCTCACGATGAAGCGATCGAACAGGTACCAGATCCATGCTCGGAACCACTTCCATCCTTCGAGCCCTTCCTTCACCTCTTTCATCCCCTTGCCGAAGATGGTGTTGATGAATGAGGTGACGATGAGCCATGTTGCCACGGTCATCACCACGAAGGTGAAGAACAGGAAGATACCAGCCTGCCACCAAGGGACCGAGAGCAGATCCTCGGCAAAGCTCTTCTGCGCACCGGCCGGTTTCCCCTCAATCACAAGCTCTGAAGTCCAGCCGATGAGTCGCAGTGCGCTCGCCGTTTTGTTCTCCTTCAATACCTCCACACCCGCTCCGTTTCCGTTGTGGATGTTGTCGGCGAACTGCTCCGCCTTCTTGAGCTCTGCCTCGCGCACGGCCTCGCCGATCACGAGCTCGGCGTCGTTGGCGCCCAGCACGAAAAGTTGGTTCTCACGGGTGATCTGCTCGGCGTACTGGCCTGCGATTACCGGATCCTGTGCCACGATGTCCGCGATTTTCGCTTCGCGCTGGGACAGATAGGTGATCCATCCCATGCTGATCGTGAGGAGTATGACGCCGACGAGCGACCCCCACGAGATGATCTTGCGACCGATTTCAAGGTCCTTACTCGTCGCGATGACGAGGAGGATAAGGACCAGCAGTCCGGCTTCGACCCCGACGATCCAATTCCACGGGACACGCATCGCCGACATGGCGCCGGCAGTGACAAGCGTCCATACGATGAGGGCAGTGCCATAGCGAACGGCCGACTCGGCGCCGGACCATTCGCGGTCCTTTTTGATTGGGCTCGCTGGCGACGCGCTGGTCGGCGGCGAAGGCGGGGCCGCGGGTGCCGCGGCGGGTGAAGGTGAAGACATTTTTCCTCCCAAGGCCGCTTACACGGCCTCTTGTTCGATGTTGATGCCGAATGTTTTGGCGGCCGCTTTCACGACCGCTTTCAGGTAGTCAATCGGCGCGCCGGCCGTGTCATAAGCCCACTTTGCGCCAGTCTTAATCGTTTCCCAGATCGCCACGGAAACCGCAATGGTCCCGCAACCGATCATGGACACAGTCGCGCCGACGCCGAACACACCGAGTCCGATCGTGTGCGCACCGGTCGCATCCATGACGCCAAAGACGCCATAAGCCGTGATCACCAGACCGATGATGACGAGCACGAATCCGATGATGGCCATGTAGACCATCGCCTTAACCGCGCCACCACCGACCATCTTCGCGGTTTCCACTACGGTAGACGCGCCCTCCTTGAGAGCACGTCGTGCGTCACCGCCCATCAGCCGATCGGCTTCATCGCGTGAGCGAGCCACGAGACTCGGGCTCACGAGGTAGACCTCGGACATTCCGATGAAGGCGCGGATTGCCTCGTCCTCACGGACGTCATCCTCGTTTTCGGCGACGTCCGTTCTATTCAGGACGTTCACCGCCGCCGGTTCGGCCACGAGTAAGGCGCGGATTGCCTCCTCGATCGTTGCCGATCCGTGCAGTTCATGATCGGGATCACCGTAGAACGACTCGTGCCTTATGAGCCAGAGTCGCCCCCAGCGCTTGAGACCGATCGTGTCGAGGTTTGCGATTTCCTCGACGATTTGCGCCGACAGCTCCTGACTTGGGAGCTTAAATGTTTGGTTCATGTGAGCTCCAGAAGCGGCCGAGGCCGTGGTTGAATGGTTGGAGACAGCGTGGTCCACAGCCGTGTTGGTGTAGACCTGGACCTGCGCTACTGAAAGCGAGGCCTCGGTTCGTTTTCCGAGAATCTCGCAGAGGTCGTCAATTGCGTCAATGACGACACTCATGAGGCTCGCGTGAACATGGTTTTTGACCATGATACGCCGTGCGACTGCCTTCAGCGTTGAAGAGGTCAGTCGCCCACCCCATCGCACTGCGGTCTGCAGATGACCGAGTTGCGCCGGCGTGAGGCCACCGAGTAATCCCGACAGGAAGCGCTTTACGCGCTCCGTTTCCGCGATTCCTCCGGCCGTGTCGGCCAGAGTGTTGCCGAGCGGGTCCGTAACGCTTTCGGAAAGCGTATCAAACCCAATTGACGCAATTTCGTGCGTCAAATTTACCAACGCAACATGTGCCATTTGGCACCTCCTTTTTTTGGATTGTTTTACGGTCAAATTGTGAGAGAACAAGGACTGAAATTTATAACACAAAAAAACGATTTTGTCAATCGGAAATGGGCTGGAATGTGATTAGGAATGATTGACAAAAACGGACTTTTGTGTTACGTTCATAAGTCCGAAAGACCGTTATTTCGGAGTAGTTTTGTTCCACAACCAAAAAAGAGGGGTCAGAATGTTCATCATTCTTTTCGTCCTCGGCGCCAATGCCGAGGAACCTGTCCGTCCGGCGGAAGAGGCCATCTCCTTGCGCGACGTCGCCACGGCGATGGTCGCGATGGAGGAGGCCGAGAGGGAGAGGGCCGTTCGTGAAGACCTCGCGGACAAACGCGAGCATGAACAGAGGCTCGAGCTCCTGAAGGCCTGCAAGGTCGGGGTAACGGGCCAAGTCTTCGGCTCTGCGATCAAGGCCAGGTGCGATTTCGCGTTTGCTTCGGCAGAGGCGATTCGCAGTGGTCAGCCGGTCAGCGTGACGGCACGCGGGTCGAATGTCTCCGTGAGCGCGAACCAGTACTACGGGTTCGGCTATGGATACGGTGGCTACGGCTTTCAGCCGGGTCTGTATCAGAACATCGCCTACGGTGGCACCGTGGGCCAGACAGGCCTGTACGACCCGACGGCGGAAAGGATTAGTCGCCTCACCCTCACGGTTTCCGGCCTTCGGGCCGAGACCGACAACAACTCAAAACTCATTGGCGCGCTCACCGAGTGAGCGCAAGGAGAACCCATGTTCATCACCCTCATCGCGGCCGCCCTCGCGGCCGCGACCGACCCCGCGCTGGTGGTGGCCGTTGCCAGCAACCCGGACGCCGCCGCCGAGTTGATCGAAGACCGCGGAAGGCTCATTGGTGAGCTGAATACCCTCATCAAAAGCCAGAACGCCGAGCTCGCCAGAACCAAAGCCGAGCTCGATACTCTCAAGGCACAATCCGTGCCAAGCGCCCAGGCCGTAGTGCCACCGGCGGTTCCGACCGGGGATTCGGCGGTCGATAAAAAGGTCGCCAAGCTCAAGGAGTCGGGCCTCACCGACAAGGTCACTACCGATGTCGCGACCCGCCTTCTCGCCGCCGTAACGTCGCCAGCGTCACGGCCGACCATCGCGCCGGCGGTGCCACAGAACCCGAACCCATGCATGGGGCACGCGTGGATCGTGGGGAAGCTCAACGATCCAAACGGCTACGGTCCGGGCGGTGCTTTCAGGTGCCATTCGGACACGAACCCGAAGTCGTTCAAGTTTATCAACAAGAGTGACAACTACGGGTTCGTGGTCGTGGTCAATGGGCTCGTCGTTGTACCGCAGACGATGGGACGCCCCGCGCTCCTGCCGACGAGTGGCGTACCGTGGGAGCTCCGCGCCCAGATTGACGCGACCGGCATCGGCTGGCTCCCCATGATCCCGCCCGGCGAGGTCATGTACGGCTCCTCGCCGAGCATGTCTGGGACGTGGCGCCTGTACCGCTTCCTTCGGGATCCGGTGACCGGGACCTATGAGCTCGACGAGGCGTGCGAGACCAAGTCGTACGATCTCCACGGGCGCCGTGTTGACTGGGAAGAGTGGCTCGGCGACAACATGGGCTACTGCGACTAGCCCATGTCAACATTCTCCAGCGTTCGACCGCTGGATACACACGAAGAACCCCTCCGACATTTCTGTTCGGAGGGGTTTTCGCATCCACGAAAGAATTTTTTTTATGTCACTCCTGTTGCTGTTAACGCCTCGCCAACGATGAAATCAGCAATCGCGTATGCCGCAAGCGTGATGATAAGACCAATAATCGAGCTCGTAAGAATCTGTTGCGCTTTCTTAACTTTTTCTTCGCTTCCCTGTGAGGTCATCCATAGGAATCCAGCGTAGACCGCAAGGATCAGGAAGATGATTCCTAGCAGTCCGAGCACGGTGCTGATGATCGTTCCGATCGTCGTTGTGAGGGACTGTGGCCCGCCACTCGTTCCATATCCTGCATCGCCAACAGTTGTAAGTTCTGTTTCAATGTCGGTAATGTCGATCGCGCGCACAGTGAGCGGGGCAACGAGTGGAAGCACGAAAAGTGCGCCAATCAGGAAAATTTTCTTAAACATAGTTACTTGTTTGATTATTGAAATTAAAGGCCAGTTGCAGTTTTCACATTTTGGATAACAAAGTAAGAGATAGAGTAAGCGGCTAAAGTTATTATAAGCCCGATGATCGAATTTCTCAATATCTCTTGAGCCTTCTTCACTTTTTCCTCACTGCCTTGCGAGGTTGCCCAGAGGAATCCAGCGTAAACAGACAAGACAAGAAAAACAACACCAAGCGTTCCAAGCAAGACAGAAATGACATTTCCGACAATTTCTTCAATACTTTGATTTGGCTTACCCCCACTTGTGGAAAGCCCCGCTTTATCAGAAACATCCGTAAGAAAATCTTCCAGATCTGCCACGGCAAGAAAGATGCGCTCTGTCATAAGATTACGATGTCTACTTGATATTAGTAATCACGAAATATGCGATTGAGTATGCGGCAGAAACGATCACAAGCCCGATAATGCCGTTCGTGATCATCTGCTGTGCCTGCTTTACCTTTTCCGCATTGCCTTTTGATGTCATCCACAGAACGCCGGCATATAGCGCATAGGCAAAAAAGACAAACCCCATGAATCCAAGAACGACTTGGATAATGCGTCCAACCACAACATCGAGTTCCTCTGTGTCGCCATAACCGGCAGTCTCCGCCGTTGTTGAGAGGCCTGTTTCACTTACATCAATGCCTTGTGCCAGAGCAAACGCAGGACTTAACAGCACCGAGAAAAGATAGAGCGAGGCGATAAGCTTCATACCAGAAGCCTCGAGTCGCCTCGAGACTCCACGATCCAAAGCCTAGTATTACTGAGTCGTCGCTGTTACGAGCTGATCAATGACAAAGCTTGCAATAGCGTAAGCAGAGAGAATGATCGCCAAACCGATGATGCCGGCGACAATCAGTTTTTGCGCTTCCTGCACTTTTTCCTCACTGCCACTGGCGGTCATCCATTTGAAACCGCCGATGAGAATGATGACAACGGCAATAATGCCGAGAAATCCGAGCGCGGCACGAATAATGTATCCGACAGTGTCCTGAAGCTCTCCGGTTCCCAGTCCTGTTGCTTCACCAAAATCTTCCGGCAATAGTTCGCCACTGGTGATGGTGTCGGCCTGCGCGATTTGGGCAATACTCATGAAGCCAAACGTCGCAGCAAATATGAGCATGATCCCGAGGCCAAAACGGACGGCGTATGATTGAGACATAAAGAAAAGGTTTGTTTAAATTTATTTTTATGAGACTTCTAAGGGGTTTCGAGAATCGCCTTAAGCACGGCATTGGTAATCGTGTAAGCCGAGAATACGACGACAAGTCCGATCGTTGCCCAGACAAGCGTTTTTGTACCTTGCTTAATTTTGTCAGGATTCCCCTGGCTCGTCAACCAAAGAAATCCACCCCACACAAAGAAAATAAGAGCAATGCTTCCAGACAGCCCTAGCACCGCCTGAATGATGTAGCCAAGAATGACGCGCACGTCAGTTGTGCCGAGCGGGTTTACGAGTGAGATGTTTTCTGCCGCTCTAGCGACCTCAATCAAGTTCATAGTGTGGGGTCTAATAGTTACTCTGTGGTAGTTGTTTTAGGGATACAACACTGAATATCAGCTCCGCCCGCCGGGCACAGATTAGTAATACAATCCCAATTATCATCTGTTTCTTGCTGAAGGCAGGCATAGCCAAGACCGGCCTTGCCACCATCATCAGGACTCACGAGCTCGCACTTGTTCTGCTGGTCAAGATCACCACCGCGTAGAATGCTCGTGACCAAATTAATCCCCGTGAATGCTCCAAAGACGATAAAAAGGCCAATCACCGAACCGGTCATTGCCTGCCGGCCAGCTTTGATTCCATCAGGGTTGCCTTGGCTTGTGATCCAGCGAATACCGCCGTAGACGAACATGGCAAGCACCAGCGAGCCGACAATGCCAAGAATGAAATTACTGATGTTCACAAACACCTGCATCACATCATCAAGTGAACACTCGCCGAGGCTTTGACACTCGGGACTTACTTCTGTGAAAACAATACCAGTCTCAAAAACACTCATAGTGTTTGTTCAACTTTTTGAGCAGAAAGCTCAATAGCATCCACAGGCTCAATTGATCCAGCCAGAATTGTGTCCACGAGTTCCAGCAAGGCTTCTTCGGCCGCAACAATATCATTTCCATGATACCACGACCGCGCGGTTAAAACTTCACTTGCAAAGGCGGAGAGGTCTTCATCCTCAAGTTGTGTGGAGATCAGACTGCGCAGAGCGGGAGGTTTGTCAGCACTGTCGAGGTACTTGGCATTCTGTTCCTCGTCCGCACTGATGTACTGAATGAAATCCCAAGCCCAATCGCTTTTTTTTGAGTCTTTGGATACGACCATCACAAAGTAGTTCGCAAAGTTAGCTTGGCGTCCACCATCAATTTGCGGGACTTGTGAAATGGCAAAGTTGATTTTTGGCGCCGTGGTGCGGAGAAGTGGTAAATTGTAAGCGTAGCCGAAAAACATCGCCGATGTTCCATTGGCGAAGGCATCAAAAGAGTTCGGCTGATCGGCATTCCATGTGTAAACTTCCTTTGTTGGATTGGCAAAGTCAGTGTAGAAGCGTGTGGCATCAAGTCCCGGCAGTACGCCTTTGACGCCAGCGCTCGGCACCTTGTCAAAGGTGACGTCTCGTCCATTACTAGAGATCATCTCGGTTCCGTTCTGCAACATCAGAAGGGCGAGCAAGTCTGATGCCCGTTCTACGTTCTCACTTGTACCCATGCCGACTCCGGATTGCACGATGTTGCCATCCTTGTCCACCTTGGTCAGTGCAATGACTGCCTCCTGAAACTCATCCCATGTGTCAGGGGCCTCGGCAATGCCAGCCGCGTTAAACAAATCTTTGTTCCAATATAGAGCTATCGTATCGAGTGCCATCGGGAGTCCAAAGATGCGGTCTTCTGGTGCTGTGTCTTCGTTTGCCTGATACGAGCGGATAACATCCTGCGCTACGACATCAACGAAATCACTTTTGAGCGAACGCTCACTTAAAGTATTTTCCGTGCGCAAGATATTTACGACTTCCTTTTTGACGCGACCGCGCACCTCTTGATAGCCGATGGTGATAGTTTTTGGCATCGGTTGCATGAGCGACTTATATTGCTCAACCCACGTGTTGTGTACGAGGAAAACATCTGGACCTTCTCCCTCGGCAAGCGCACGTATCAGCTCCTCCTCATACTCGTCAAAACGGAACTCACGGTATTCGATTGATACATTTGGATGCAGTGTGCGATATGATGAAACCACGTCATCATAGTTATCCTCATCATCAAACACACCCCAGACGTTCAGTTGAATTGGAGCCGAGGCGATTTCGGCCTCATCGTTGCCACAACCAAAACCCGTCAACACAAGAGCGATTAGGACGAGCGCGGTTATTTTTGAATTTGAGAACATACCCCCTTTAAATACCGTTTGAACTCTTTACCGACATCAGGGTGTTTCATGCCGAGCTCGACTTGAGCGATTAAAAAGCCGAGTTTACTACCGCAGTTGTACCATGTTCCGTCAAAGGCGCACCCATAAAGACTGCGATTGTTTTGCAGAAAGAGCTCGAAGGCGCCGGCAAGTCTGATTTCTCCACTGGCAACGCGCTGTTGTCGTAAAAGAGGGTAGAGCTCTGGGGTGAGGATGTATCGGCCGACAACGGCAAGATTCGACGGGGCTTCGCTAATGGCGGGTTTTTCTACAAAACGGTTTATCTGCCAAGCCGTGCCGTTGAGCTTTTTCCCGCTTATGACGCCAAAGTTTGGAACTTGTTTTTTGGGAACAGCAGATAGAGCGATCACGGGATCGTGATACTTCTCATAGACACTGATGAGTTGTTTGAGTGCGGGTGTTTTGCCAGCAATGATGTCGTCGCCAAACAGGATGGCAACTGGTTCATGTTCATCAACAAATGGCAGAGCTGATAGAATCGCGTGTCCGTCGCCGAGAGGCTTGTTTTGTCGCACAAAAGCAAACTTCGCAAGGTGACCTATCTTGGAAATCTCTTTGAGCTCATGGAGTTTCTTTTTTTGTTCGAGGCGATACTCAAGCTCAAAGTTGCGGTCAAAGTGATCCTCGATCGCGCGTTTGCCGACGGAAGTCACGAAAATGATCTCTTCAATCCCGCTTGCAACAGCCTCCTCAACGATATATTGGATGATCGGTTTATCAACAACTGCGAGCATTTCTTTTGGCTGGGCTTTTGCGGCTGGCAAAAATCTGGTCCCAAGGCCAGCGACAGGGATAATAGCTTTGCGGATGGTAGGCATAGATGCAAGGTAGTATAACAAAAAAGTTGGTTCTTGCGCCAATCTTCTTTTCATTCAAGACGAATCTCTCTTTTTCTCTTGAAAAAAACAAACAAACGTGTTAGTTTTTCCGAGCGCGGAGAGGTCGCATAGTTGGTCTAGTGCGCCGGTTTCGAAAACCGGTAGACCGCAAGGTCTCGAGAGTTCGAATCTCTCCCTCTCCGCCAATTTTCACAAAAAGTGCAATTTGGCGGTCGTTTTTGATTGATGTTCGAACATTCTTTGAGCAAAACCCCCAATAAGGAAGCCAGCCCCACCACTGCTCGACAAGCTCGCCACACCACAGAAAAATACTCTTTGTTCTTTTCCTTTGCTCAAACGGAACGGGAACGGAAGCAGGCGGGCAAAAAGGAAGGGGGTTAGGGGGAAGGCATTTTTGAAGTCGCAAAACAATTTCTGCCCGCTCAAACGGAAGTTCGAATCAATCTTTTTTAGAAAATCCATGTTCGCCACCAACGCACAACACTGGTTTTATTCCAGTGTTCTAAAACCAGTCTTTTTTCGCATGGATCCCGAGCGCGTGCATGATCGGGTTGTTTGGCTTGGAAAAATGATGAGCAACACGCCATTGACGAAATACATCACCCGCACGATATTTGATTACAAACATCCAGCTTTGGTTCAAGAGATTCTCGGCATTCGTTTCTCTAATCCAGTCGGCCTCACAGCCGGGTTCGATAAAAATGCGGAGCTCACGAGCATCATCCCGTCGGTCGGGTTCGGCTTTGAAGAAGTCGGTTCTATTACCGGCGAGCCTTGTGAAGGGAATCCGAAGCCGCGTTTGTGGCGGTTGCCGAAATCAAGAGGGCTGGTGGTTTGGTATGGACTCAAGAATGATGGATGCGAAGTGGTAGCCGAACGGTTAAAAAACAGGACGTTCGAAGTTCCAATCGGCACAAGCGTCGCGCGAACGAATTCGACAGCGACTATCAGCACGGAGGCGGGCATTGCGGACTACGCTAAAGCATTTCGCGCTTTTGCGGACATCGGCGATTATACCGCCGTGAACATCAGCTGTCCGAACACGTGTGGTGGGGAACCATTCACTGACCCGAAACGACTCGACGATCTTCTTGTCGCGCTTGATGAGATCCCTACAAAGAAACTTGTCTTTCTTAAACTGTCCGTGGACACCACAACTCGTGAATTGGATGCCATGATTAAGGTTTGTGGAAAGCATCGCATTCACGGATTCATTATCTCAAACCTCACAAAACATTATGATCGCCCAACGATTAACGAGGAGGAACGGCGTGGAATCACCAAGGGCGGAATAAGTGGGCACCCGGTGTTTAATCCGTCGAACGAGCTCATCTCGTATATCTATCAGACGGTCGGATCGCGTTACGTCATTGTTGGTTCTGGCGGTATTTTTTCAGCAGAAGACGCGTATGAAAAAATTCGGCTTGGAGCCTCTTTGGTCCAGCTTGCTACGGGGATGATTTTTGAAGGCCCTCAATTGATCGGAGAAATTAACCGTGGCTTGGTTCAATTGATGGAGCACGATGGGTTTGCCAACGTCAGGGAGGCGGTAGGCACTGCTCATCGGAAATAAGGAATTAAAACATTAATCCCATCGCCGTATTGTTTTGTTTGTGTTATAATCATCTCATCGTAAAAAAATAATTCTTTTTTATGGCCAAGGGAAATAACGCCCAGAAAAAGAACGTGAAGAAGCCAAAGAAGGCCAAGAAATAAGCGCAAGAAGCGACCACGTCATCACGGCGAGGTCGTTTTTGAAATATGGCACATCAACGAGTCCATGAATTATCATGGTGAGGAGAGCTGTTGCGATAAGGTAATTGGGTAATTGTGTAATTGAGTAATTGCCGGTAGGCGAAGTTACCACGCCACGTAGCACAAGTGTTGCAATCCACAAAAATGCTACCAGACCGAGCAGGCCGAGCTCGGACCAAATGTTGAGAATGATGTTGTGAGGGTATTGGAAAATCTCGTATTGGATGTCGTTGTGATACGGCTCGAGCGCGGTTGGATAGCCAGAAAGCCCGGCGCCAAAGAGCCAGTTGTCCTTTAGCATCTCAAACGTCTCATTCCACTGCGAACGGCGAACGAGCCCAGAGGAGTCCTGAAGCAAAAGTTTTTCACGTACAACAGGAATCGAGAGGACAACACCAATCGCAACAACAGCACTCGCGAGACCGAAAATCCACTTTCGTGTTTGCGCCGACCTGACAGAGTGCGGGAGCGATCTGATAAACCAAATGAGCAGAAGGCTTGTCGGGATAGCTACGAGCGAGGCTTCAGTTTTCGCAAGCACAATAGCGATAAGGCCGAGGATTGTGACAAGCGACCAATAGAGTTTCAAATTTATTTCGTCTCTTGTTTTTAGATTTTCGACTTTACTAAAGACTCTCATGACGGCGATGGAGATAATCGGCGCCAGATACAATCCAACCGCATTCGGGTACTCAAAAAAACTTGTCACGCGTCGCTCAAAATCCCATGGTGATGGAATACCGTAACCTGTGAAATATTGAGTGATCGCAAAAATACTTACGAGCAGAGCTCCAAGTCCCAATGCCTCGAGCGCTCGTCGTCTGTCCATCTCATTAATAAGCGTAGACCTAACAACATAGAAAAAAAGGATCGGCTCGATGAAATAAGATTTCCAAATGCCAAGCGCGGCCAAGCGATCAGGAGCGACGACGACACCGATTGTCGCCGCTAGGATAAGGAGAATGATTGAATAATTGAGTAATTTGGTAATTGAGTAATTTGGTAATTGTCGGATGAAAAAAACAAGGAAGACGATGAGGAGTAAAATTTCAAGCAGAGTGAACGGAACAGGTCCAACAGAAAAGCGGATCAGATAACTCGGCAAAAAAACGAGCGTGAGCAAAATCGCCAGCTTGAGATCGCGCCAAGCGATGATGGTAAACAGAGCGATTGCTAGGGCAAGAAGAGTCACGCTCATATAATTAAGCGTTTTAGCTGTTTAGGATGGAGTCCGCCAAGCGCGGTTAGAGCCACGAGGTACACGAGAGATCCAAGGAATATCTGGACAAGCAGATTCATGGAACCAAAAGCAGGCAACAAGAGGAACATGATTACGGCAGACAGCAGTGCTTTTGCCATAACGGTAAGGCTGGGAATGCGTTTGCTGACAGCCGAGGTCACAACAAAAACAAGGATGGTGATGGTAAGTTCAGAAAATAGTGTCACGCCAACCGCTCCAAATACACCGAAGCGCGGAATAAATACGAGGTAGCCTATGATAGAGACGACTGCAACGGTCGCAAATCCGAGAACCACGCGCCGTTGTGCGTTGAGGGCGATGACGGCGTGGGCAAAAAGGTTTCCAAAAAAGACAATCGCGGATGTTGGAGCGAGCCATTTCATGATTGGACCGGCGGCGCGAAATTCGGCGCCACCGATAAAGACCATTATCGGTTCTGCAAGGGCGTAGGCGCCGACAGCAATCGGCACCGCTACGATTGCAAATACGTCAAAGGTATTTTGCATTGTTTTGTGAAATGTTTCCTTGTCGTTGTTTTTCCAAGTTCGTACGAGAATCGGCAGGACAAGCCCCATGAACATGGCTGGGATCGCCGTGATGACGTCAACCATTTTGTAGGCCGCGCCGTACGCTCCGACCTCTTCCGTCGTACGCATCAGTGACAAAAAAACAATGTCGCCACGCAGATAAATCAGATTAAAAAAAATAGTTGCGCCAATCGGCCAACTACGTTTTATAATCTCGCCCCACATATCGGTATGCAGATGCCACTTGAGTTTTACAAACGGACGTGTGAGTGCAACAAGGACTAGACACTGCAAGACGGCCGCTATCATCACCGTTCCTACGAATGCGATTACGCCACCATGTAAGATGGCGACTAGGAGAACGCCTCCAAAAAACGTTACGCGATTGACGAGCTCGGCAACGACCACGCGCCACATTTCAAGTCGTTTTTGAAAGATTCCTACGAGCAGTTGAGTAAATGTTGCAAAGAAATAGGCGATTGCGCCAATACCAATCGCGAGCTTGACCGCATTGGAGTAAGGAAAAAAGAGTCCAATCAAGACCGAGGCAGAAAAAAAGAACAGCCCAGAAATGAGCCGTAGTGAAAGCATGTTAGAAAGAACGCGGTGTTCATCCGCGTCTGGTTCACTGATCATCTGTACCGTGGTGAGTGTGAGACCAAAGTCAACCAAAGTCGCAAAGAGCGTTACAAAGGTGATTGCGGTCGTGAACTCTCCAAAACCAAAAGTGCCAAGGTTACGCAAGAGAACCGCGACAGTCACAACACCAAGCAATGTCCCTGCGGTTTTGCCGATCAACTGTAATATTGTGTTGCGCGCGAGACGTTGTGTGAGTTCTGCTGACATAAGACTTTTGATTGTAGAGGGAAAATTGACGAAAAGCCAATTTTTTGTTTTACTAGAGTCAAACGAAAACAAATATGCTCTATTTTCGATCGAGAAGTACGGTAGCCGCTTTTTTGGCCGTACTTCTTTTTGTTTTTGGTTTTGCATCGCACGTCTTGGCTGTCACAAGAACAGATTTTGCTGCGTTGCAGGTGCAAACTCCCGGTAAGATTACCATGAAGCCCGGCGAGGAAAAGACTGTCAGCCTCACTTTTCAAAATATCGGGAAGATTGGGTGGACCAATGACGGCAAGGAGTTGGTCTCGATTTATACTTACGGACCGAAGTATCGCACGAGTGCATTTCAGGCGAGCTCTTGGTTGAGCGCGTCGCAACCAACAAAGATCTCCGAGAGCTCTGTTGTTATTGGGAAGACTGGCACGATCAAGTTGACCTTAAAAGCTCCAATATCAACTGGCACATACACCGAGACATTCCATCTTGCGGCAGAAAATGTTGCTTGGATTTCTGGCGGAGAGTTTGCGCTCTCTATTACAGTCGCTGATACAGCGATCTCGAATTCTTCCAAAACATCGTCTTTAAAGAGTTCGAAATATCAAGCTGAAATCGTCTCTACAAAAACGACAAAATTCAAAGCAAAGGGCGGCGTGACGTTACTCTATCCAGTGACGCTAAATAATGTTGGCACAAGCAGTTGGGGTAAACGTAGCATCGAGCCGACGGAGATTCGTTTTGCCACAGGTTCGGGTGTTTCGGTGAAGCATAAATCATGGAAGTCTAGTAGCGTCGTCGCGTATGCCACAAACGAAGTCAAACCGGGCGAGAGTGAGACAATCATGATTGCGATGACATCACCTAGTAAGAAGGGGACTTATACGGCATCGTTTAGAATGGCGATTGATGGAACTGCGATCGCTGGGTCAGAGATTTCGATTCCGATTGAGGTGACAAAAGATGCGCCAGATGCGGTTGCAAGCGAGAATATAAAAAAAATTTTGATCAGCGAGCCGACGATTCGTGTCGGCGTCATGATTGTAGATGAGGAGACAGATGATCGCGTGGAGATCGTAGGCGCCTCGGCGATCGAGTTGCGCGACGTGCAAGGAAATCTGCTTGCCAATGTTGCGTCTGGCGAAATCATGAAAGCCTTTTATGAAGATGGATACTATTTTTACGATGTTGGTCGCGGGCTTGAGAAATCCAGCTACGGTTTACGTTTTATTACGATCGAAGCTAACGCGGTTCTCACAGTCACGAATTTCGATCGTCGCGAGACGCGCAACGCCGGCTACGCTGACAATCAATTCAGAAATGTGCTCGAGTTGCGCTACAACACGACAAAGGATCGCACGTGGCTCATCAACGAGCTACCGATGGAGTACTACTTGCGCGGACTCGCCGAAACATCGGACTCCTCGCACGACGAATTTAAAAAAGCTCTCTTCGTTGCGGCGCGAACTTACGCCTATTATCATTGGCAACGAGCGACAAAACATGACGCCGAGTTTTTTCATGTTGATGCCTATGCCGATCAGGTCTACAACGGCTATGGTTACGAAGCGCGAACTCCAAATATCACAAAAGCCGTCGAGGCGACACGCGGTATCACAGCCACTTACGATGGAGCGACAGCCATCACTGCATATTTTTCTCGTTCTGATGGTCGGACGCGTGATTGGAGCGAGGTGTGGGGCGGGAGTGTTCCATGGTCAAAATCTGTTGCAGTGCCATGTGATGAAGGGAAGACGCTCTGGGGTCATGGCGTTGGTATGAGCGCCTCTGGCGGATTGTGTATGGCCAAAGAAGGTAAAACGTACGATGAAATCGTTAAGTATTTCTATACAGGTGTCGCATTGGAGAAACGATGGGAGTAATGCACGCCACTAAAGTAGCTATGAAGTTTTTTCTTTTTTCTTTACTGCTTTTTCCTCTCATAAGTTCGGCCGCAACCGATCCTCTTTTTGAGATTTATGCACAACGTATTGACCTTCAAAAATCGTTTGATGAAACTGGTGTTGCGATTGCTGGCAGTGCGGCAGGATTTTTGATTGATCTTGAGGACTGGGCAAGGCAGTACGGTTGGCAAGAATATAATGAGCTCGCTGTTTACGCGCCGAGTGTTGATCCTCCGAGTAATTCGAGCACACCAGCACCTAGTGTCACAGCCTCACACTACATCGTGATTGATAAGGCGAGTGGAGCAGTGCTCGCGCAGAAGGACGCGGGAGCAGTGTGGCCCATTGCTTCGATCACCAAACTCATGACAACCGATTTGCTCCTTAACTCTGGCGTAAATCTTGACGCGATTGTTTCTGTGAGATCCATTGATGATGTTGGTGGAGCAAAACTGTGGGTTAACGACGGGACGACATTTTCCGTGCGAGATCTCCTTGCGGCTATGCTCATCGGTTCGGCAAACAACGCGGCAAACGCGCTTTCGCGCATCACTGCAGGGAATGACGTGGTTGACGAAATGAATGCGCGAGCTGAAGAGCTCGGTCTTCATCGCACGACCTTTGTCGATCCGGCGGGAATTGATCCAGCAAATATCTCAACTGCCCGCGAAGTGGCTGAACTTGCAAAGACGGTTTTCGCGCACGAAGAAGTGCATCAACTCACCACGACTTCGAGCAAATACATTTACGCGATCTCTGACGGACAGTGGCGACGCATGAAAAATACAAATTGGCTTGTGTACTATCCAGAGTATGATGACGTGTGGGTGACGGCGGGCAAAACGGGTTATTTAGATGAGTCCGGTTGGAACCTTGTCGTACAAATGCGTCCGAGCAAGGTAGACGAAAACCGTGAAGTGATTGTAGTTACATTTGGGTCAACCTCACGGCAGGAAAGTTTTAATGATACCGAGGCACTCGCTCAATGGGCGTGGGAGTCGTTTGATTGGGATAGGGGCGCGCTAGAAGTCGCCACGCGTTGATGGCGCGAGCGGTCTTCATCAACAGCCTTTAGAATTATTTGTCGCACCAATTCTGGTCGCGGAATTTGTTTAAAATGAAAGCGCGTTTTTTCGGCGGCTGTTTGTAGCATCACGTCACCGTAGTTCAAAAAGGTGTGCAACATACCGCGCACTTCTGATGTAACATCCATGATGTTTTCAAGATGGAGTTCAGAAGCTGTACGGACAAACAATCCAAACTGTTCAATATTGACGACTCGCTCTGTCGTGACAATCCACATGTCTAGATAATAATTAACGATTTCCTGAAAGGCGAGCATCCAGATGGCGAGGTAGTAAAAACTAGCGGCGACCGCAAGTGTTGGTCCAACAAGCGGATCCGTGAGGAGGTTCGGAAACTCCGAGAGGATGAGGAAGTACACTCCAACCGGAATCGCCACAGAAAAAAGAAAAAAAGCGCAAATCTTGAACGGCACCACCCAGTGACGACGCAACAACAAAAGGGTCTTTTCATCTGGGCGCTGGTTGGGGAGGCGGTTGGAATTAATCATAAGCTCGGAAGTGACTTTGACGTGATAGAACTGAAAATCTCTTGCAAATCAATCGGCGTCATCCAGTTGTAACCAGAGAGTGCGACGAATGACGCATACGCAATCAACACTGTTCCTGCGATATAGCAGAAGATGATCGTTTTTGTTTTCCAGTCAGCCGTGCCGTAGTGCCATAGGTGGTAAAGATTGAAGGAGACGAAAAAGAGATACAGCAAAACGAAAAGTCCGTAAGGAATTAACAGGATGGCGAGCGGAATGCCTGCGGAAAGATCAATCATACCAGGCGTGGAGAGGCTTGTTTAATGTGTTCGTAGGCCAAATCGGTTGCGGTCCGACCACGCGGAGTGCGCTCTAGGAAGCCGAGCTGTAAAAGAAAAGGTTCGATGATCTCTTCAATCGTTTCAATCTCTTCTTGCGTGGCGGCGGCAAGCGTTCCAAGCCCGACCGGTCCGCCATGATATTTTTCCATGATCGTTTGGAGGATTAAGCGATCAACGCGGTCGAGTCCGACGGTATCAATATCAAGTAGATGAAGTGCGCGCTGTGCCAACTCTTTGGTGAGGCGACCATCACCATGCACTTGCGCAAAGTCTCGCACACGCCGTAGCAAACGATTGGCAACGCGCGGTGTGCGACGTGCACGATTCGCAATCTCACTTTCCGCGTCTGTATCAAGCGTTAAGTGCATATGCTCTGCGCTACGTCGCACGATCGTGGCAATTTCCGTTGGCTCATAGTAGTTCAGATGATACACCGAACCAAAACGATCGCGTAGCGGAGCCGAGAGTAGAGACAATCGAGTTGTCGCGCCGATGATGGTGAACGGCTCCAAGTTGAGTCGAAGCGTACGCGCCGTTGGTCCCTTGCCCACGATCAGATCGAGCGCGTAATCCTCCATCGCTGGATAGAGAGTTTCTTCAATGGTTTTGTTTAAGCGATGAATTTCATCAATAAATAAAATATCGCCTCGCGCAAGGTTCGAAAGAATTGCCGCCAGGTCGCCGACACGCTCGAGTGACGGACCGCTTGTGATGCGAATTTGCCCACCCATTTCGTTTGCCACGATGTGTGCAAGGGTTGTTTTTCCAAGCCCTGGATTGCCGTAGAACAGTAGATGCTCAAGTGGTTCTTGACGCTTCTTTGCCGCCTGCATGAAAATACTCAAATTGGTTTTCAGCGCGTCTTGTCCAATAAACTCATCAAGTCGCGAAGGTCGCAATGTCAGTTCAAATCTACGCTCTTCATCAGAAGCGCTAGGCGTGGTCACACGCTCCGGTATAATTTCCGCCGGCTCAATCATAGTGTAATTTACAGTATAACACGCCTAGATCTTCCAAAAAAAGAGAGGTAAACAAAAAACACACGATCAATCGTATGTATTGGTGCGTTTATTTGACGAAATCCGAACCTTTTTTGAACGGAACTGACGGCGCGCTTCCCGCCTGC
>ERZ1292633.2282-Hain-H41-02um-R1-2282-length-19725-cov-4_pt2 | contig 18174 bp, 19 predicted proteins | sample MGYA00564406_ERZ1292633 | MGnify/ENA primary metagenome ERZ1292633 (study PRJEB36523, sample SAMEA6512639) | groundwater metagenome | collected 2019-01-08 | study: AquaDiva: Metagenomics assemblies of 32 groundwater samples | reverse complement strand
CAAGAAATCCAGAAGCCTCTTTTGGCAATGGCATAATTATCCTGTCAAACTTTTCAGCTAATTTTGGGACAATTTTTCTTACATCCCCATTATATAATTTAATATTATTTGTCTTATTTAGCTTGAGATTTTCCTCAGCATATTTATGAGCTATTGGATTCTTTTCTATGCCTGTTATTTCTTCTGCATTTGTGTTTTTAGAAATTACAAGCGGATAAACGCCTATTCCTGAAAACATAACTAAAATTTTCTCTTTTCTTTTTATCTGGGACGCAATTCTTTTTCGTTCTGTTCCCAATCTTGTTGAAAAATAGGTTTTTTCAACATCAAGTTTCATTCTTACGCCGCTCTCTGTGTGGGTTGTTTCTTTTTTATTTTGACCAGCAATAAAACCCAGTTTTTGTGTTCTGAATTCCCCGCCATGATTACTTACTTTTTTCAGAACTGTTTTGATGTTTTTATGGGATTTTAAAAGTGCGTTTGCTATCTCTTTTTCATATTTCTTATTTTGTTCATTTATATCAATAATTATTATGTCTCCTACAATATCGTATGAACTTGGCAACGCCCTGTTTTTTGATATTTTTTCGAAGAGGTATTCTTTGTAATTTCTTGGTTCTACCTTCTCTAAGATGGTTTCTACTATTTGTGCCTCTGAAAATTTTTTAAGGGAAATATTATTTATTAGTGGAAAAAATAAATATTCTTTTGATTTTTTTGGCTTGTATTCCTTGTTATACACTTTGTTTTCTAATAAATATCTTTTAATTTTTTCTGCGTCTTTTAATTTACATTTTACTGCTTGCATAAGAATGAGAACTCTTGTTTGATTTAAAAATTTACTTTAAAAAAAATCAGAAAGACCTTTCTGCGCCTGCTTTTTTGTTAATTTTGTGATTGAATTTTCAACTCTTTCTTTTAAAAATTCATGTCTTTCCACAAGTATTTTATGAATTTTGGTTTGATTAACTGTCCCCCATTTTAATTCATAGTCATCTGTAACTGGAATATTTTTTATTGTATCATAGACTTTTCTCCATGAATAATCAAAATGTTCTGACCAGCCGGCTTCTTCAAAAAGAGCATCAAAATCTTTTTTATGTTTTTTTATCAAGAGAAGGCCTTTTTTAGGTCCTATGCCTTTAACTCCTCCGACATTAAAATCTGTCCCGCAGAGCATAGCAACAACAATAAGCTGATCAAGATCTATGCTAAGATTATTAAGATTTTCTCCTAAAGAGATTATTTCTGGGAGAACTTTGTGATATGTTTCTCTTATTTTTCTCCTTCCTGTAATTGAAAGGTTCTTAACAATATATGGGCTTCCAAACAACATTCCGTCTGTATCTTGGCTCACAATTCCATAAACATCTCCTTTTTTTGCCATATGAGCTGCCTGTGCTTCTCCCTCAGAAGGCGCCTGAATTACCGGAAGTCCCAACGCAAGAATTAGTTCTTTTGCTTCATCTATCATTTCTTGTGTTAATTTTGATGTCCTAGAAGAATATTTTTTCATTAGTTCTATGTCTTCTTCTTCAATTGCTTTTTCGTATTTTCTCTGTGCATCCTGCTTTATCTCTTTTCTTCTATCAAGCTCTTCTTTTTTCATGTCTGGGGGGACTCCATCAAAAACAAATGCTAGCTTTATGTTATTATTCATAAGCTTTGTAATTCTAAAAAAAAGGCCTGAAAGATGGCTAGTAATGTTCCCCTTAGAATCTTGAAGCGGGGTGCCGTCTGGTTGCCTTATTGTTGTAATAAACTGGTAGAGAAGATTATATGTGTCTACAGCTAATGGTTTTGATGAAAGTTCAGAAAGCATAGTTTCTTTGGATGTGATGATTGTGCTTAGGTTTGTTCCCATTTTAAATATTTAAAATTGTGATTGTCTTGAATTCTTTTTCTAATTTTTCTACTGCTTTTTTTGTCAGTTCTCCTGTTGTAGCATACACTACAGGTAGTTTTCTAACTTGTCCTTCAACATAGGCGCTGCTAAGGTCTTTGTCATTGCTTTTTTTCTTATCTCTGATTTTACAGAAATATGTTAATTTTCCAACAGGCGACGGAATTTTTACTATCATTTCTATATCTGTATTTTTTCTTATAATCTCGGTTTCGAGAATTTCTACACCTTTTTCTTTGAAAATTTTATGTATAGCAACTAGAAGTTTATGTCCTTCGTCAGTGTCTTGTTCTATGCGCTTTTGGGTTTCTTGTTTTTTCTCTGCTGGTTTTTTTTCTTGTTTTTTCTCTATTTCTATTGCTTTTTGTTCTTCTGGCTTTTTTTGTTCTGCCTCTTGTTTTTTTATCCCTAATTTTTGTCTAATTATGGTTTCTGCTTCTGTTCCTGGCAGAAGATACCATTTCCAAAAAATCCCTTTCTCTCCGTACATGTTAACCTCTAGAGGTTTAGCAAAATCTCTTATGTTTCTAAGGGCAACTCTCAGCAGCGGGTCTGCTTCTATATCATTAATTATTTTTTCTGATTTGAGAAGGTCGTATGCTTTTTTGTCTTTTTCATTTAGATAGTCATAAAGTTTACTTAATTTTTCTTCCTGGCCAGCCATATAATAAACCGGGCTTCCTCCGATTTTGGCATAACTAATTTTTATCTGTTTATTATCCAACAATTCGCTTAAAACAGCACCCATGAAAATTGTATCTCCCCCCAGCTCCCTAACTAGGTCTCTGGGTAATACCGGGCCTCTTTCTTTCATTATAGAAATAACTTTGTTTTTGTCTATCATACATATCAGAAGTTGTTATGTGCTTATATAAAGATTATGGTCTAATCCAGCGGCATTCCCAATACGATACGTCTTTTTCTTCGTCAACTACGCCAAGAAGAAGTCTTTTTTTTGTTGAATGCGCAACCCTGTTCTTTGCTGCAAATTCGTGCCACGTCATTGTTGTTGATTCTTGAACTGGGAACACTACCCATTTTGCGTGATCTTCGCCGGGCTTTACTCCCCTGCCATATACTCTAAAATCTGCACCAAATTTTAGTGCTGTTTTAACAACATATCCCCTGTTTCTTAGGTCCTTAAAAACTGCGTATCTAACAATAAATTTTGGTTGTTGTTTAACTGCTTTTCTTATATATTCTTCATAATTTATTTTATGATTTTTACCATCAAACACAGTTATTTTTTCTTTTTCTAGTAAAAAAAGACCCTCAATAAGAGAAAGCACAACTCTTTCACCGTTTAGTGCCCCATACCTGTTTTGATTATAAAATTCAAGCGCTTCTGGAGATTTTTCTAGTTGAATCTCTGACTGAAAGAATTTTGCAACTACTGGTTCTCTTTGTGCTTGTTTTTCTTCTTTTTTTTCTGCCATTGCTCTTTTGGAACCTTCTCAGGTATAAAAAGAATTTTATTTTCCATATAGAAAATAAATATGCTTCGTTGTCAAAATATATAAAAACAAACTTAGATTGCTTTGTTTAATGGAAATTGTTTTTCTTGGAACTGGAAGTATGGTTCCCACAAAAGAAAGGAACCATCAATCTATTTTTGTTTCTCACAACGGAGAGGGTCTTTTGTTTGATTGTGGGGAAGGAACGCAAAGGCAACTTAAGATTGCAAACATAAGGCTTGGAAAACTCTCAAAAATTTTTATTACTCATTGGCATGGAGACCATGTTCTTGGACTTCCCGGGCTATTACAAACTCTTGGGTCATCTGATTATGAAAGAAGACTAGAAATATATGGGCCGGAGGGCACTAAAAAAAGAGTTGAACATCTTCTCAAGGGGTTTTCATTTAATATTGATTTTGAACATGAAATATTTGAAATTAGTGAAACTGTGCTGAATTTCAAGGACTTCTCTGTTGTTGTTAAGTCTTTAGAACATGGTGTACCTTGTTTGGGATATGCCATTATAGAACATGATAAACGTAAAATAAAAACCAATGTTATAAAAAGATTAGGCATTCCTGACGGACCATTATTAGGAAAACTACAGGAAAACAAAGAAATCAAATGGAATAATATTGTTGTATTACCTAAGGACGCTACTTTTGTTGTAAAGGGTAAAAAAATTGCTATTGTTTTAGACACCATGTTGTGTAATGGAGTCTATGCTCTTGCAAAAGACGCAGATGTTCTTATTTCAGAAGCCTCCTATACTTCTGAATTAGAAGAAAAAGCAGAAGAATATAATCACTTAACGGCAAAACAGGCTGCACTTGCGGCTTCACAGAGCAACGTAGAAAAACTGGTGTTAACTCACCTCTCCCAACGATACAAAACCCCTGAAAAAGTTTTAGAAGAAGCATCAACGATTTTTAAGAAAACCATAATTGCGCATGATTTTATGAAAATAAAGGTTTAGAAAGGTTTTTTTAGTTCTGTTCTTTTTAAAATTATTATGTCAAAAAGAAAAGGAAGCAACGCTGAAAGAGAATTACTGAACATGCTTTGGGCTGCGTCTTGGGCTGCAATTCGTTCGGCCGGATCTGGCAGCATGCATTTTCCCTCTCCCGACATTCTTGCAGGCAACGGTATACGAAGACTTGCTATTGAAGCAAAAGCCACAAAAGATATAAAAAAATATTTTTCTCCAGAAGAAATAAAACAGCTAATTAATTTTGCACAGTATTTTGGTGCAGAACCGTGGCTTGCCATTAAATTTTCTTCCTCCTGGGTTTTTGTAAATCCCGAAGACTTAAGAAAAACTGCTAACAACCTTGCCTTTTTTGAAAAAGATGCCGAAAACAAAGGGCTTAGTTTTGAGAAAGTAGTTAATGGTTAAAGTGTTTGTTAAAATTCTTTATTTCTATAATTATTTTTTTGGGTTTAAAGATGCCGTGTTCTGTTATAATCCCGGTAATTTTACTGTTGGGGAGTTCTTCATAAAAGTCTCCCTTCTTCTCATTGTGGTTGTTATATGAGAGCATGTGTTTTTTTGTTTGTCCTTTTTGATCATATTTCCATGAAGAAATGCAGACATATGTTGGTATGTTATTTTTTCTTGCTGTGTCTGCTACTGTTTTACTCCCTGATTTTACAATTATGTTGCCCTCTTCTGTAATAAGGTCTCCCCCCAAAAGACAGAGTGCTGCGCCTTCTATTGCTTTTGTAATAGCGAGATCAAAAAAAAGTTCTGCTTTTCTTTGCCTGGTTTTTAAATCTTCATAATACCGTTTTCCAAATTTGAGCGGATGGTGATCAATCATGCGCAGGGTTGCTTTTTTGTATCTTGACACGTGTTCTGCCGCAGCAATTAATTGATTATTGAAAGAATGAATAAAAATTGTTTTTCCTGATTTGATTTTTTTTGCTGTGTTTGTTTTTAGTTCCTGTTCGGCACTGTCCATTTCTGACAATATTTTTGTATATTTCTTTCGGCTTTCTTCTCTAATATCATGAAGAGAAAGTTTTGTTAAAAATGCCTCTGTTGTGTTTCTCAGAACAATGTTTTCCGGTGCTTTTGTTATAAGTGCGTCTCTTGTTTTAAAAAGGATTTTAAACGTGTCGCCGTCTTCTTGTGCACGATCATATAAAACTTTGAGTGCTGTCTTAGCAAAAAGGTCTTGGTTATAATGTCTAAGAAACTCTTCCTCCATCCCAGACACCATTTTATTTTTTCTTTGCTATTTTACTCTTTGGTTTTTTTGATATGTTTAGTTTTGCCTCTATTATTTTTTCTTCTTTTTCTATTTTAAGTTCTTCTTTTAAAACAGATCTTACAAGCATCTCTATGTTTGTATCTAGCCTTGCAATTCTTCTCTCCATTAAAACGAGCACCCTAAGACTATAAACTATTGCGGCAAGGGTTCCTATAATTACAGATAAAATAATTTGTTCACCTGATGAAAATACCATTTTAACACCTCTTTATGTTTTTAATTAATAATCTAAAGAATAGAATATATAAAGTTTTTGATAAAAAGTTATAAAAAGTTATTTGATTGCTGAAACAAGTGTTTTTGCAAAATAAGGCGAACTCATCCAAACTGCCAAATCATAACTTGGATGGACTGTTTTGTCATCTGTAAGCATGACCATTGCCTGATTTTCATCTGTAACACACATTCTTGTATCTGTACTGGATATATTTTTCAATTCCGCATATTCTGCAAGCGCGTCTCTTTCTTTTTTTGTTTTTTCTGTGTGTGGAGACGCAATTGTAATGCTAACACCCCGTTCCTTTGCTTTTTTTATGTGTTTGAAAAGTGCGGCTGTTTTTCTTTTTAATCCTTCTTCTGTTGTTGCAAGAACCACGCTTTTTTTTGCTGTTTTAATTAAAAATTCAAGGTGATTGTAAATGTTTTCTCTGCCTCTCAAACTGCCTGTTAGTTCGCTGGGATCCTGTCCGTCTATCCCTTCAGTATGTAATAAAGAAAGTTCTTCCATTGTTTCGCTGTCGTTTAGTTCATCAATTATTTTACTCTGTTCTTCTGCGTCTTTTGTGATTCTTTTTTTGAGCCTCTCTACAACTTCTGTCGGTGGCACGGCAAGATATTTTATTGGTTTGCCTAATTTCATTATGACAAACCCTTTTTTTTCTAAACTTTCAAGAACATCATAAGATCTTGACCTTGGCACATTAGCAATATCAGAAAGCTCGCCTGCTGTTGACACGCCCCGCGACAAAAGTGCAACCCACACCTTGCTTTCGTATGAATTAAGTCCAAAATCTTTTATTTTTGATAATAATTTTTTTTCTACAATCATGTTTATCTATGCCTCTGTGTTTGTTATGCCTCTAGGGTATTGCTGTTTATATTTAAAGCTTTCTTTTTTTGTTATCGTGTGGTAGTATCATTTTTTTATTTATCCCCTCCCCCATTGTTTCGTATGGAATTTATTTATATAAAAATAGTGTTGTTGTTTTTTTTTATTATTATTATTTTCTATATAGAAAAAATATATATAGTAAAAAAATAAAAAAAAGACAAAACAAAAGAATTTAAACTTCCATAGGAAAACATGGGGGGTGGGACATAAAAACAATAGAACACAAATCTTTATAAACCCCTATTTCGTTTGGAAATAAAAATGTCACAAAAAGGACTTTCGGGGTTTTTTGAAAAGTACTTAGATGAAAACCACATATTTAAAGATAAAAAATCACTTCAGGCATCCTATACGCCAGAAACAGTAATTCACAGAGAAGAACAAATAAACACAATTGCAAGCATTCTCGCACCCGCACTTAAACTAGACAAACCCTCAAATCTCTTTATTTATGTAAAAACAGGGTCAGGAAAAACACTGACAATTAGGCACGTTTCTGATAAGATACAACAAATTGCAAAAGAAAGAAAAATTGGTTTAAAACTCGTATACTTAAATTGTAAAATGAAGAGAATTGCAGACACAGAATATAGGTTAATTGCACAGCTAATAAAAGAGTTTGGAGAAGAGGTGCCGTATACAGGACTCCCAACAGATGAGGTATACAATAAATTTTTTAAAATTTTGGAAAAGACAGGTGAAAAAGTAATAATTATAATCTTAGACGAGATAGACCAACTGATTAAAAAGGCCGGAGATGAGGTAATTTATAATCTTACACGAATAAATTCAGAGGTTTCTTCTACAACAGTTACTATCGTGGGAATAAGTAATAACCTCATTTTTACAGAAAACATGGATCCGCGAGTAAGAAGTTCGCTGAGCGAAGAAGAACTGGTTTTTCCACCATATAACGCACTCCAACTAAAAGAAATCTTAAAAAAAAGAGCAGAACAAGCATTCAAAAACGGGGTGTTACAGCCGGGCGTCGTTGAAAAGTGTGCGGCATATTCAGCAAGAGAACATGGAGATGCAAGGCGGGCGCTTGAATTGCTGCGGGTTGCGGGTGAAATTGCAGAAAGGGGTGGACTTACAAAAGTAAGGATTGATCATTTAGACGAAGCAGAAGACAAAATCGAAAAAGAAAGAGTAATAGAAATAGTAAAAACACAGCCGAAACAGTCCCAAGCAGCACTCCTAAGTATTCTAATGGTCTTTGAAAAAAACAAGGATGCGGCCCAAACAGGAGAAGTCTATGAAATATACAAAGACCTATGTCTTAAAACAGACCTTAGGCCACTAACACAAAGAAGGATTTCTGATATTATCGGTGAGTTAGACATGCTCGGAATAATAAACGCTACAATTGTTTCAAAAGGAAGATACGGGAGAACACGAGAAATACGGTCGGATATTGGAAACGCAATCAAACAACGGTGTAAAACAATTTTAACTCACGCATTAGGAATATAAAATGAGGGAAAAAATAAAAGAACTTTTAGAAAAAGGCATCCTTCTAACAGTGGGCCCGGAAGATGCCATGACAATACATGCAGAAAAAAGCACCGCCCCTCTTTTACACACAGCAGACAAAAAAGAACGCACTGTCCCACAAGGAATTGAGATCATTAAATCCTACGCAGAAAAAAGCACCAAAAAAACCATTGCTGATTTTATTACAACATATAACTCAAGATATTTATTAATTCAATCTATGTTAATACAGCGCAGGGAATTAGACCAAGCAATGTCTATTAGGAAGTGTAAAATCTCTCAAGAAGGCGAACAAATATTTTTTATTGCAATGGTTCTTGAAAAAAACATTACACACAACAACAATGTTATGTTAGTTTTAGAAGACCAAACAGGGTCAACAAAAGCAGTTGTCACAAAAAACAGTCAAGCATACGAGGCAGCAAAAGACCTTTCTGTTGATGAAGTGGTGGGGGTTGGGGGGGCAGTGGGCAAAGGGATTGTGTTTGTAAATACACTTATTCAACCAGATGTTCCAACAACCAACGAAACCAAAAAAAGTCCGCTAGACGAAGCAGCAGTGTTCATAAGCGATATTCATATTGGTTCAGAAGTTTTTTTAAAAAAAGAGTTTGAAAGATTTATCTCTTGGATAAGGGGTGACACAACACACCCAACCCAAAAAGAGCTTGTCAGCAAAATAAAATACCTCTTTATAATCGGGGACCTTGTTGAAGGTATAGGTATTTTTCCTGGTCAAGAAAAAGAACTCCTTATAGAAGACATATACAAACAATACGCGGTTTTTACAGAATATATAAAAAAAATTCCAAACCATATCAAAATTATAATTTGTCCGGGCAATCATGATCCTGTGAGAATAGCAGAACCACAACCAACAATCCCAGAAGAACTTATCCCAGATCTTGTTTCCCGGGAAAACATTGTTCTTGTTTCAAGTCCAAGCATAGTAAGGATTTCACAAACAGATAAATTCAAAGGAATTGAGGTGTTATTATACCACGGGTTTTCATTTCCCTATTACGCTTCGAGCATAGATTCGCTTAGGCTTGGAGGCGGACTAGAGGCCACAGAAAACATTCTGGAATTCCTTTTAAAAAGAAGGCACCTGGCGCCTGCCCACGGTTCCACACAATATCAGTTAGGATATGAAGAAGACCCTTTAGTAATATCAACTATACCAGATATTATTGCAACAGGACACGTCCATAGGGCAGCAGCCAAAAATTACAAAGGGGTAACACTCTTAAATTGTTCTTGTTGGATATCTCAAACAAAATATCAAGAAAGAAGAGGGATACATCCCCAGCCCGGAAAAGCATTTTATATAGACCTAAAAACAAGAAAAACAACAATGATAAATTTTTGATTTAAAATGGAAGCAACTGAACAAATGTCAAAATATTTTGAGAACATAGAGAAAGAAGTATGGAAAATTCATGACATAGCAAAAAAAGCAAGAGAAAAATCATATGATCCAGAACAAAAAGTAGATATTCCACTTGCAAAGGGTATTGGACAAAGGGTAGAGGGACTTATTAGTGCAGTATCTCCAAAAATTCTTGGATCTGGTGTTGCACAAAGAATAACCCAACTTGAAAAGAAATATGGGCAACTGGACTGGAGAGTTGCATTAAAAATTGCAGAAGAAGTTGCACAAGATAAATTTTACAAACATGACACAAAATTAAAAGCAATGGAAACAGGAATTAGGGTGGGTTTAGCATACATAACTTTGGGAGTTATTTCTGCCCCATTAGAAGGATTTATTGAATTAAAAATTAAAAAAAGAAGGGACGGCAGAGAATATTTTTCAACTTTTTTTGCCGGCCCAATTCGTGCAGCAGGCGGAACAGCAGAAGCATTCTCAGTAATAATTGCAGACTATGTAAGGATTAAAATGGGGTATGCTCCGTTTGATCCAACAGAGAAAGAAGTTAAAAGAACGGCAATAGAAATAAGAGATTACCATGATAGAGTTACCAACCTCCAATATGTTCCGTCAGAAGAAGAAATAATTTTTTTGGTAGAAAATATTCCAATAGAGATCAACGGAGACCCAACAGAAGATTTTGAAGTTTCAAACTATAAAGATCTTGAAAGAATAGAAACAAACAGAATTAGGGGAGGTGTTTGTTTAGTTGTTGCAGAGGGAATGGCACAAAAGGCAAAAAAAATCAACAAACAACTCCAAAATTGGGGTGCAGAATTTGGACTTGAATGGGGATTTTTAACTGAGTTTTTAGAGATTCAGAAAAAAACAAAAGCAAAAGGAGAAGATACTGAAACAAAAGCAAAAATCACACCTAACTATACATTTATAGAAGATTTGGTGGCGGGAAGACCTGTATTATCCTACCCCATGAGGGTGGGCGGATTAAGATTAAGATACGGTAGGACCAGAACAACTGGTCTGGCGGCTGCAGCAATTCACCCAAAGACAATGGAAATATTAAACAATTTTATTGCGACAGGCACACAATTGAAAGTAGAACGGCCAGGAAAAGCAGCAGCAATAGTGCCTTGTGATACAATAGATGGTCCAATAATAAAGAAAAAAGACGGCACAGTGCTTCAAGTAACTAAAACCAAAATTAACACAGAAGAAATAGATAAAATCCTATTTTTAGGAGATATTCTTTTTAATTATGGTGATTTTTCAGAAAATGGCCATAGACTTGTACCTGTAGGATATTGCCAAGAATGGTGGATTAGAGACTTAGAAAAGGCAGTATTAAACTTGTTCGGAACAATAAATATAGAAAAATGTTCTGGATTGATAGGTACAGAACCACAAAATTTAAAACACCTGTTTGAGAATTCCACAACATTAAAAGTATCTGCAAGACTATCGCGAAGAATTTCTAAAACCTTTAAAATCCCATTGCACCCAACACACACCTATTTTTGGAACAATATTACAAAAGGAGAATTATATGAGCTATTTAATTGGATTTTAACTGCAAAAGTAAAAAAAGAAGATAACAAAATTCAGAAGTTAATCCTAGAAAACAAAGAAAAAGAAAAAAGTATTTTAGAAAAAATAGGAATATCGCATCTTCTTGTGAATAAAGAGTATGTTGTAATCGAAAAGGACAATGCAGAGATTATACACTGGTTGTTTTTTGAATCTAAAGAAAAATTAAAATTACACATAGAAAAAGAAGACAGTGTTTTAAAAATACTTTCAATGGCTGCAGGGGTTGAAATAAATGATAAAGGCGGAACATTTATTGGCGCGCGAATGGGCAGGCCGGAGAAAGCAAAAATGAGAAAACTTACAGGCAGCCCACACTTTTTATTTCCTGTTGGAGAAGAAGGCGGCAGGCTAAAAAGTATTCAGTCTACATTAGAAAAGAAAAAAATTACTGCAGAATTTCCAATATTTTTTTGTGGAATATGCAACAAAGAGACAATTTTTTCAGTCTGTGAAACATGTAACACAAAAACAAAAAAGGGATTTTTTTGTATTAAATGCGGTTTAATAACTGAAGAATGTAAACACGACGGAGTAAGAGAATATAAGAAGAAAGAGATAGACATAAATGACTATTTTAGAAAAGCTCTGGAGAAGGCAAAATTAAATATTTTTCCAGACCTGATAAAAGGTGTAAAAGGAACAAGCAACAAAAACCATATAACAGAACATATCTTAAAAGGAATTTTAAGGGCAAAACATAAAATATATGTGAATAAAGACGGGACAACAAGATATGATATGATAGAGTTACCAATAACACATTTTAAGCCAAAAGAAATCGGAACAACAGTTGAAGAGCTTAAAGAAATGGGGTATCTTTATGATACACATAGCCTGCCTTTGGAAACAGCAGAACAAGTTCTCGAACTTAAACCACAAGACCTTATTTTACCAGGGTCAAAAGAAACAGCAGATGATGCTGCAGATGAAGTTTTGTTTAATATTTCAAACTTTGTTGATGAACTCCTTTTACGATTATATGGGTTATCACCTTATTATAATTTTAAAACCAAACGAGAGCTAATAGGACAATTAGTTGTTGGGCTTGCACCACATACCTCAGCAGGCACTGTTGGTAGAATAATAGGATTTTCAAAAACACAGGGCATGCTGGCACACCCAATGTTTCATGCGGCAATGAGGAGAAATTGTGATGGAGACGAAGCAAGCGTCATTCTATTGTTAGACGCATTTTTAAATTTTTCAAGAACCTACCTCCCAGATAAAAGAGGATCTAGAACAATGGACGCTCCCCTAGTTTTAACTTCTATGTTGGTTCCTGGTGAGGTTGATGATGAAGTGCATGGGATGGATATTGCATGGAACTACCCATTGGAGTTATACGAAGCAGCACAGGAATATAAGTATCCGTGGGAAGTTAAGGTATTACAAATTGATGATGTCTTAAACAGAGAAGAACAATACGAAAAAATGGGATATACCCACGAAACAACAGATATTAATCAAGGAGTTTTAAGGTCGGCTTATAAATCTTTACCAACAATGCAGGACAAACTGTTAGGACAGATGGATCTTGCAGAAAAAATTGTGGCTGTAAATTCCAGCGATGTTGCCCAATTAGTAATTGAAAAACATTTTTTGAAAGATATAAGAGGAAATTTAAGAAAGTTTTCAACACAACGATTTAGGTGTGTTGCCTGCAATAAAAAATATAGGCGCCCGCCATTAGTAGGAAGATGTATGCACTGCGGGGGTAAAATAATTTTTACAGTTTCCGAAGGAAGCATAGTTAAATATTTACAACCGACAATAAGTCTTGCAGAAAAATATAAAGTTTCAAGTTATTTAATGCAAACCCTTTATTTTTTACAAAAACAGGTTGCATCTGTTCTCGGAAAAGATAAAGAAAGACAAGAAGGGTTGGGAAAGTGGTTTGGTTAATCAAAGACAACTAAACAATACGGAACACCTGAGATTGTTTTTAGGTCTTTTTTAGTTATTATCTTATTATCTAATAATACGGCAACAGATTTTTCCCCCACCGCATTAATCATAAAAGAAGAATTTAATTCTTTTAATAATTTTTCAGGAGTTGTTTCTTCTCCCTTATAAAAATTGGACACCAAATCAAGAACAAAATTCCCCTCTTCTATTTTTTTACCTAATAATTTACTATCACACACAGCAATGACAAGTTTTCCTCCACTAAGGTGTTTTTTTAGAATCATGAGGTTGAGTATTTTACACCGCAGGCATTACACTTAATGAAATTTATCCTGTTTTGCTTTGTAAGTTTTGTATCAGGTTTTCCACATTCTTTGCACAAGACATATTTTTCAGCAAATTCAGTTATCTTGTCATTTATCTTTGTAGCACTAACCTTTCTGCCAAGTATGACTAAGGAATTTTGAACATCTCCAGGAGTAGCCAGCTCTTTTAGTATGTATTTTAACATCCAATTTGGGTCTCTGTTAAAATGCGTGGAAATTTGAAAAAAATTAGATAACACTGTTTTGTTTCCTTGTAAATGTCCTAGAATCTTAGGTATTTCAAAACGTTCTTTTTTTAATACAGATTTAGGCAGGTCTGCCCTGGCTTTTTTTAAGAGCTTGTTGTAATCCATATATTTGAGGAACAAGAGACCATATTTAAAAGTTCTTGTTCTCAGAGAGATATTCCCCTAGAGCAGAAAGCTTTTGTTCAGCAGTAGAAAAACCAAGAGTTTTGCAAACCCCTATAAGGTCATTTTTTGACCTTATTTCATGAGGAGAACAGGCGAAAGAAGCAAAAAAAACATTTACTTCATACTTTTTGGCCAAAATATCAATAAAAGAAATTTTCTCAATATCCTTTGTTTTTCCCGCTAAAATTTTGCCAAAAGACAACCCAACAAGTTTATTGTTTAATTTTAACTCTTTCATTAAAACTTGGTTTATTTTCTTTAAAGGAAAATGAAATTTAGGAGATTCGTCTTCTGGAAGGTAGATATAAATTATATTTTTTCTTTTTGAAATGTTTTCATCCAGGGGTTCTAAAATAACTGCTTTTGACGTATTTACATTATGAGTATAACCATTAAAAATTTTTATTTTATCATGTTTTATTTCCTTTTTTTCTTTATCATTGTCATAAATAAAAAGTAACCCATCAATAGAAAGTTTCTCAGCAACATCTAAGAATTCTTTTTCATTATTTTTTGGAAAACATACATCTACAAACATTTTAAACCTTGATTTTTTTTGAATATTTGCACGCCATACACACAGAGGTTGAAGAAAGTTCTCCGCAAACACAACATTCCTCTAAATTAGTTTTAGGGGCAACAACAATGCCTTTATTATTTAATGACCATTCAATTATGTTTTTCTTTGTACCCGGCATAGAACCTTCTATTTCATTAAGTGTGTTCCTAATCCTTAATCTAAATGACATACTCACATTTGGGCACTCATTAAAATTAGTTGTTAGATTATTTATGAAGGCATATGACATTACCTCTTTTTCTGAGCAAAAGTATAAAGGTTTTACTCGTGATGTGAATTTTTTTGAAGTTGTTATTCCTGTTTTTGGGCCTGCCCGTTGTAACGCAGAAATATTATTTTTTACAAGGTTCATAACAATTGCTTGTGCTTCATCATCCATATTATGACCCGTTACTAGAGCATCATAATCTCTGGCATGTAGATTTAATAAATATCTTCTAAAAACACCACAAACAGTACACGGACGCTCGTTTTTTTTGAATAATATTTCGTCCAAAGATTTATTGAACTTATCCTTAAAACTCACAACCCTTAATTTTATTTTATTTTTCTCACAAAACTCTTTTAAAGTAAAAAGAGACAAATCCCTATAATTTTTTATTCCCTCGTCTATTGCAAGAGCAGTTACATTATAACAAAACTTATTTAGCATATATAAAATAGTTAAAGAATCCTTTCCACCAGATGCGCCAACAACAATTTTGTCCTTTTTTTTAAGAAGACCAAAATTCTTAATTGTCGACAAAACTTTATCCTCTAAATACTCACAAAAATGTTCTTTACAGTATTGTGGTCCACTAAATATCGCACTTTTTTCACAAGAATCACATTTCATCTAGCCACCGCTTATAACGCTTAATATTTTTATCTTGTCAGAATTTTTTAAAACAACATCCTCTGTTAAAAGCACATTTTCTCGCACAACAATAACAGTTTCCGGATTAATTTTAAGTTTATTTAATAGTGAACCCATATTACCATTAAACTTCAATGTTACTTGCCTATTATCTTTATCTATATACACTTCCATAAAATCAGAGAATCCTAAAAGATTATTAAAACTATCCAATATATTAAAAAACAACATAACTTTTCTTGTGGATATGGAGAGATATTCAAGACAAGAGCTTTACCAAAACATCGGCAAACCCGGCCAGAAAAAGATATCGGCTGCTTCTGTTTGTGTTGTAGGAATTGGTGCGCTTGGGACAGTAGCATCAGAACTATTGGTAAGGGCAGGCATTGGTGAAATAAAGCTTATTGATAGGGACTTTATCGAGTTAAACAATTTACAGAGACAGACACTTTTTACTGAATCAGATGTTGGAAAAATAAAAGCAGAAACAGCATCAGAAACACTTAAAAAAATAAATTCTCAAGTAAATATAATTCCAAAAAACCTTGATTTAACATATGAAAACATTGAAGTTGTTGGAAAACCAAACGTGATTTTAGCTTGTACAGACAACATGGAAAGCAGGTTTCTGCTTAATGATTATGCCCTAAAAAACAACATACCTTTTGTTTATGGTGTGTCTGTCTCTGATAAAGGATACATATTGAATGTTGCAAAAGGGAGAACTTGTCTCAGATGTATTTTCAAAAGCAGCACAGAAGAAACCTGTGATACAATTGGCGTACTTAATTCTAATACAACAACAATAGCATCAATAATGGCAAATGAAACAATAAAAATAATTCTTGGGGCAGGTTATGAAAAAGACCTTATTAGAATAGATTTTTGGAAAAACGAGTTTTCAAAAATAAAAGTATCTCAGAACCCAAAATGTCCGGCGTGTTTAGGAAAATATGAATACCTTTTCGGAGAAAAAAACACAACTGCTGTTAAAATGTGTGGCAAAGAAATTTTTCAGCTTAATGGAGACAAAAAAAACCTAGATGACATAGAAAAAAACCTGAAAAAACTTGGAGACGTAAAAAGATTCAAAGGCATACTCCATTTTAAGAATATCACAGTATTTGAAGATGGCAGAGCATTAGTTAAAGCAAAGAACAAAACAGAAGCGAGAAAAATTTACGATAAATTCATCGGGAATTAGTTCTATCGATTAAAAACTTCTTTTACTTTTTTTATGGCACCAATAAAAACATCAATTTCTTCTTTTGTATTATAAATATAGAAACTAGCCCTACAGGTTGAGGTAAGGTTGAATTTTTCTGTTAGTGGCTGTGCGCAGTGCATGCCTGTTCTAATAGCAATACCATACTCACTATCTAAAACAGCAGCAACATCAGTAGACTCAATATTTTTTAAATTAAAGGTCAAAACACCGCCCCGAATTGTTGTGTCTAATGGACCGTAAATATCTGCCCCTTTTATCGCAGAAAGTTTTTTTATGCCATATTCTATAAGCTCTTTTTCATGCGCCCTTACATGTTCCATACCTAACTTTTCTAAATAATTCACAGCAGTCCCAAAAGCAACACCATCAGCTATGTTTGGCGTGCCTGCTTCAAATTTCCAAGGCAGGGAATTCCATTTAGAACCATCTAATTTTACTTCACTTATCATGTCTCCGCCACCCATAAAAGGATGCATTTCCTCTAGTAATTCCTTTTTCCCATATAATGCACCAATACCTGTTGGAGCTAACATTTTATGTCCTGAAAAAACAAAAAAATCCGCGCCGAGATCTTGGACGTCAACAGGCATGTGCGGAACTGATTGTGCACCATCAACAACAAACAAAGCGCCATATTGTTTTGCTATTTTTCCAATTTCTTTTATTGGGTTTATAGTTCCTAATACGTTTGATGCATGAACACAAGTAACAATCTTTGTATTTTTGTTTATCTTTTTCTTTAAGTCTTCCATATCAAGAGTGCCATCGAGTTTTAAATTCACAAAATTAACTTTAACACCTTTTTCTTTCAAAAATTGCCACGGCACTATATTTGAATGGTGTTCCATCTCCGTGCTTAATATTTCATCTCCCTTTTTTAGATTGTGCATAGCCCAGCCATACATTATAAGATTAAGGCCTTCTGTAGCATTTCTTACAAATATAGTTTCTTCCATAGGGACCTTTGCATTGATAAATTTTCCAACAATAACATGTGCTTTGTCATACATTTCAGACGCTTCCTGTGATAAAGTGTGAATGCCCCTATGTATGTTTGCGTTATATTTAGAATAAAATTCAGAAAGCGCATCTATTACTTGTTGCGGTTTTTGGGTTGTTGCGGCATTATCAAAATAAATTAATGTTTTGTTGTTTATTTTTCTTTTTAGTATAGGGAAGTCTTTCCTTATCTTTTTGATATCATACATTTTAATCTCTTCCTCTAATTTTTTCATGCAGAGCGTTGTCGAATATCTCTTTTAGATTCTCAAAAGGAATAAGCTCAGTCACAGCAGAAAAAAATCCTAAAATAACCTGCATTTCAGCATTCCTTCTTTTTAATCCTCTGCTCATAAGATAAAATATCTCTTCTTCGTCTGGTTTACCAAGAGTTGCTCCGTGACTTGCTTTAACATCGTTTGCATCTATTTCAAGAGAGGGGATTGAATGGGACACAGCAGCATCGCTTAATATTAAGGAATGGTCGGCTAGATATGAATTTGTTTGCTGCGCCTCTTTTGTGATTTTTATTTTGCCCCGATATACTGCATTGGAAGTATCATCAAGAACACCTTTAACTAGAATATTTCCTGTTGTATTTGGGACATTATGATAGGCGTTTGTAGTAATATCAAAATATTGATCCTTA
>ERZ1292633.2625-Hain-H41-02um-R1-2625-length-18182-cov-5_pt1 | contig 18182 bp, 14 predicted proteins | sample MGYA00564406_ERZ1292633 | MGnify/ENA primary metagenome ERZ1292633 (study PRJEB36523, sample SAMEA6512639) | groundwater metagenome | collected 2019-01-08 | study: AquaDiva: Metagenomics assemblies of 32 groundwater samples | reverse complement strand
ATCCCCTTCCTCTTCAGGTCTGATATAATCCGAACCGGACAGCCCCATTGGAATAATCCGGCCTTCACCTGTTTTGCCAAGCAGCATGCCTATATCCTCTCCCGGTAAAGCGTAACTTTCTAAAGCAGGCACAGGTATTCCATCTGCATTATGGCCTTCAGGAAACATTGCGATATTAAAGCTCCAGTAATCATCATCCTTTACGTGCCACTTAATAGTATGATCCCTCTTCAAGATTATATCCGTTCTTTGCCATGCTTCATTTGCGTGAACTACAACAACTTCCGCAAGGATACCTTCAGGGTTATTTATTAAAAATATTGAAGACGCCAGGATTGCAAAGGCGATAGTATTTAATAATTTTTTCATGTTAATTTAAGGTAAAAGCCTTTATAAATCTTTTAAAAGCTTGTTTGCGGAGGATTTTTCAATTGTATCATTAAACGTTTGCAGCGTTTCCGACAAGGTCTTTAGTTCCTTAGTCTGCGCAACTGGTATGTTATTGGCTCCCCTTTGTTCCAAAGCATCAATGACATATTTTATGGTAAGCACATCAATAGTACGGGCTGGTTGATATGCAAACTCTTTATACTCTTTAGTCCTGGTTTCGGCAGCAATGCCACACTCAACTAATTCGTAGAGTATCTGGTGTACCAGACGAATGGGTATTTCCAGGGTATATGAAATCTGGGTTGCGGTTAATGGTTTATGTCCGTTAGAAAAATTCTTTATTAGTAGATGGGCGGTTTGTAAAGAGAGTAGTTTCTTGAAGGAAGAACTTACACGTGAGCAATCAGGCTCGAACTCATACGTATCTATATTCTGAATTGCAAAAGAGATTTCCGCCCCAAAAAGAACTATCAGCCAGCTAATCTGCAGCCATATCAAAAACAGTGGCAAGGCGGCAAAACTTCCATAAATAGCATTATAGTGCGCTACCCCAATCTGAAAATGGATATATCCCCATTGTACAGCTTGATAAGCTGTTCCGGCAATCACACCTGCTATAAGGCCGGATTTAAGAGAGACCTTCGTGTTGGGCATAAAGATATAAATAAATGTGAAAACCCCGCAGAGGATGCAATAAGGTATTAATTTTAGTGAGAAAAATATTATGGGGCTAAAAAATCCTAATAATGCGAACTGCTCGGTTATGAGAGTTATCTGAGTAACTATGAACACAGTAATACCACTTGCCATAATTATAAGAATAGGACAAATAAGCATTATAGAGATGTAATCAGATATTTTCCTTGCTGTGCTTCGTGGTTCTTTTATTCCCCAGATATCGTTGAATGAATGTTCGATGTTGCTTAATAATTTTATTACTATCAAGAAAAGAATCGCCACACCTATGCCGGCTATCATTCCCCCTTTGGTTTCCTCAAGAAGTGAACGGGCAAAGCCTGTAACCTGTATGAACACTTCTTCCTGTCCTGGAAATTTTTCCAGGAGTTGTTTTTCAAGAGATTTATCAGCGCCAAAGCCCTTTGCAATACCAAACGCCAGAGCAACTACGGGAACAATTGAGAGCAAAGAGTAGAAGGTGAGAGCCGATGCCCTTAAGCTGCATTTATCCTCATAAAATCCGCGAAATGCCAAAAGAACAACCCTTAGTTGTTTAATGAAAAATATTTTCTTGCGGGGATGGTCTTTTAAGCGAATCCTCCATATATCGGTTTTTATGAAATTGATAATCCTTGATAGTATAATTGTCATATTCTACTAATCGTTTAATTTTTTTGCTGTGTTAAAATGTTATAAACTCAATATTCACATGGATATACTATAATATGGTGCAACATGTTGTCAACCGTTATAATTGGTTATTGAGGAATGGAAAGTGGGAATGTAAACTTGCAATATTTATAATTTCAGAAAGGAGTGGATGAAAATGAAGAGCTATCGTAAAGAGCTATGGTTTAATGTGACCAAAAGGAGAGAGTTTATAAACATTACTCCACAGGTCAACACCTGCCTCAAAGAGAGCGGTGTTCAGGAAGGCCTTGTTCTCGTCAATGCCATGCACATCACTGCATCTGTCTTTATAAATGATGATGAGTCCGGCCTTCATCAGGATTATGAGGAATGGCTGGAGAAGCTGGCGCCCCATGAGCCAATCTCGCAGTACCGTCATAACGATACCGGCGAGGATAATGGCGATGCTCATCTCAAGAGACAGGTGATGGGACGCGAGGTCGTAGTTGCGATAACTGAAGGCAAGCTGGACTTCGGCCCCTGGGAACAGATATTCTACGGAGAGTTTGACGGCAGACGGAGGAAGAGAGTGTTGATGAAAATTATTGGTGAATAGGAAGAAATTTTGCGTTATGTGGAATTAAATTATCGAGAGAGATATTATGAATAAACCTGTAAAATTGTCGGATATTATAGATGCAATTGAAATAAGGGCTTAGGGTCAAACCTTCATTATTCAATAACTAATTACTCCCTTAACACTTCAATTTCTTTCTTAAAACTTTCATCTCTTTTTATCTTGGCTTCTACAGCCTTTAACGCCTCACTTACTGTGAGCCCCTTTATCCCGAAACATCTCCCAACTTCTACATTCCTCTCATTGCTCAATTGAAATATGAAGGTTTGACCCTGCTCCCTGCAAGCCGGCGCCTATGGGCTATTGCCCCGCCCCGGTTGCTTCGTCGAGAGCAGCCTTTAGCTTCTTAGCCCACTCTTTAAAGGTAGACTCCACCTGCGCCCAGCGCGTCCATACCCCGGTGACATCCATCATGCTTCCCCGGCTACTCATTATTAGTTCTGACAATATTTCATTGTTCTGGGAATCCAGGAACTGTACCTCTATCGCTGCTTCACCCACATCCACGGGCATAAAAAGCACCGCTGTTGTAATTACATTTAATGCCCCACTGACTGGTTTAAGATGGGTCAGCGCTGCCCTGATACGCAGCACGTCAGTGCCTGGCTTATCCACTACCGGATACACATCCTGCATCTCCTTTATGACTGTCTGGCGCAGGTGGTTGGCCAGATTATCTATTTCTTCCTGCGTCATTTTCCGCTCTGCCTTAGATTGGTCTATCCTTGTCTCTACAGGATCTAAGATCAGCTTCCTGTATTTGTGCCATTGAATACCTTTCATTTCCCACCACTGCGCCTCTTTATCTACAGGGTCTTGCCGCAATTTACCGTAATTACTCAAGAACCCTGAGGGCGCCACCTTCGGAGGTGTACACCCCGAAATGAGTACCAGAGCCACTAACGTAATGCCTGCCAAACCGAAAACTATTGGATATAAACACCTTTTTTGCTTAAGCATTGCTACCTCCCTTCTCTAAAAATTCACATTGTAAACGTATAATGGACAAGAGTCCATGTACATTTACTTTTATTCCAGATAACCACTTGCGAAAGATGGTAAAATTATTTCATTTGTAGGGTATATACACTTTTTATTTTTATAATAATCGCTATAATTAACCATATTTACCAGATTTTAGGCTAAAGCGGGAGAAAGCAAGGACATGTTCCTCTCTGTCGAGAGGATTCCAGTATTGGATTTCCGCCAGGGTGGACATGGACGCCTCTCAAAAGAGAGGACTGCCGTCAGACAACAAAATTACTTTGAAACCTGTCCATACTCAACAATCGCATCATACCGGTAACCGCTTCCAAAGTCTTTGTCAGAGAATAAAACCCCCTTTACTGTAACGGTGTCTCCAACTGATGGAAGATCCATTGTTGTTACGACTATATCATTAGTGCCTGTTTGAGGGTCTCCTGTACCGTCTTGAATATGCAGCCAGTTTTTGTTCATGATTTGGGCCGTAACCTTGACCACTTCTCCCCTGAGAATTATATCCTTATTATCAAGTTCAGTCCTTTTTTCAAAAAGTTCGGCAACCGTGTATGCGTTTTCCCCTGTAGCTTTTTCAGACTTTATGTTTGCTTTAGGAGCAGGTTCGGCTCCTTTGCTGCCTAAAGTCTTTTTTTGAGTGTCTGCATTCCCGTGGGCGCTGCCCTGACCGGCAACAGACCCTTCTTGTGAGATCATGCCCTCGGAAAAGATAATTGTTTCAAATGTACGGTTAAGGGATTTGCTCTGGAAATCAATCATTTCAAAACCCGGCGCAAGGACTATTTCCTGTCCAACGGTAACCTTACCTTCAGGAATTGCGACCCAGAACATCTTTGCCTTGGTTTGAAGGAGGATATAAGTGTATCCGCCGCTGTTCATGGTCTCCGCCACTTTACCCACATGCGGTTCCTGTGCCAGAGCTTGAGAACCGGCTCCGGCATGTTCCTCCTCATTCGACAGAGAGTATTGTGAAGCGTAAGTACAATTAACAGAGATGGTTGCTGCAAGCATCAAAATAAAAGACAAAATAGCTACTTGTTTAATCATTTTAATACACCTTTCTTAATAATGTTTGTTGCCGTAAAAGGGAGAGGAAAACGAAGGTTATAGATTGAACTATTGTTTCTTCATTATTCTTATCAAATTTTCTATGTGAGACCTGAACTCAACACTACTCTTCATCTTTTCTTTTACCTTGTTTATAGCAAAAATAGCTGTCGTATGTCTTTTGTTTCCAAAATACCGCCCTATTTCCTGATATGAAGATTCTGTAAGTACTTTTGCAAGATACATACAAATTTGACGGGCAATAGCAACATTTTTTGACTTGTTCCCGGACTGAATGTCGTTACGAGGCACGTCATAGTGCTTAATTACAACGTCCTCTATATCCTTTAGTGTAACACTCTTTCTGTTATTGTACAGTTCACTCAGGGCTTCAGAAGCCAATTGTAAATCGATCTTTACCTTATTTATGTTTGCATAAGCCTGCACCGTAGTTATTGCGCTTTCCATTGATCTCACGCTGTCATTGAACTTTTCAGAAATAAATTCCAGAACGTTGTCAGGAATTTTCTTTCTTACATTCACAACCTTAGACCGTAAAATCTGTAATGCGGTGTTGAGACCAGGCTGTTCAATCTTTGCAATCATTCCTGACATAAACCTGCTGACAAGACTCTCCTTAAGCTGATTCATCAATCTGGGATGTGCGTCGCTTGCAAATACTATTCTTTTAGATAAACTATGCAACGTATTGAACGTATGAATGAATTCTTCCTGAACTCCATTTTTGTTGGCAAGAAAATGAACGTCATCCACAAGAAATATATCAACACCTCTATACTTTTTCCTGAATGATTCAAGTCTGCCGCCTTTCAGAGAATACACAAACTCATTTGTCCAGTTCTCGGCAGGCATGTAAACGGCGCTTATGGCATTTGATTCAGCCTTTAACCGATTCCAGATACCCTGAAGAAGGTGTGTTTTGCCTACTCCAATGGATCCATGCACAAAAAGTGTATTAAATGCTACCGGCCCGGGTTTTGAAATCTCAAGAGCTGCGGCATAAGCCAATCTATTACAACCACCAACAACATAATTTTCTAACAATAATGTTCTTTTACTTATAAAATCACTTTGTTGGTCCAATGGTTTTTCAGATTTTATCAAATCAGCCACTTTTTTGTGGCAGATTTGAGAATTTTTATAGTTTTCTACAAGGAGATTTATTGAAGGAGTTATTCCGGTTATGTTTTTTATTGAATCTATTATCAGTGGCTCAAAATTGTCACTAATCTTTGTTTGGACGAATTGGTTCGGTACGCCTATGCTCAAAGATTCATTGTCGAAGGAAATCAGGCGGGTATTTTTAAACCATAAATTATATTGTCGTATGCCAATCTTAGTCTGAATTTCATCAAGAATATTTCCCCAGAGATTTGAAGATTCTTTTGTTGTAGAATGGTTCATGAGAGGTGAGAATTAACTGAACAGAACAAATTTCGAATAAAAAACTGCCTAATGTTTTTAAAGAAAAACTACAAATTAATATTCGATTTCTTAATCTTATTAATGTTCTTTATGTCGGGATATTAGCAAAATACATTTTAGTGTCAAATTAAAAAGTTATGTTTTGCTTAATTTTTTTTTGGCATCTAATTTTGAAATTCATAAGACTATTGGTAGCAACAAGATTGAACTTCAAGACACAAAGAAAATACTTTTTAAAAAAAAATTTTAAAAATATCTTTTCTGAAATACCTTTCATGTTTGAAATAATTTTTCAAGCGATATTTGTATGCACACAAACGTTGTCCTTGTAAGCTCTTAATACATCAATGTTTACACATGCCAGGCAATGGCCTGCGAACTGCCTCTCCATAAACTTTTTATAGTTTCAGATTGTGGATAACTTGTGGATAACTTGTGGATTTTCACAAAAGCTATTATTTTGCAACCTGACGATTTATTTGTCTTCAAGAAGCAATATATAAATCAAGAATCTAACCTGAGAGTAAAAGATACTTGCGCTTTCTACTAAAAACGCTTGAACGTTTTTAAGTAAAAAGTAATAACAATGTGACTAAAAAACAGTCTGTTTCTTTCTATATAATAAATTCTGTTGACACACTTGAATCTTGCTTATTGTGGAAAACCCATTTATTACATTCAAAGTGCAACATGTTTTTTCGTTTTTACTTTACATATTCAAATAGTTATTTTACCATTGATATCAAATAGCAATTTTTGACTTACAAAATTAAGTAATATTATGCCAAAAGATTTAGTAAAACCAAAACGGCAATGTCCTGGTGACGGTTACGAAATCAGCATATCTATTTGTAAAGGCAGACAAAGGGTACATTATCCAAAATGTCCTGTGTGCCACTATAGAAATGAAACTGTTAATACATCATCAGCATTGACAGAGGAAGACACGGAAGAAACCAATTTAAAAACCAGCAACGTAAGGAAGACGATACAATTGTCCTCAAATCAAGATAAGTCAATTAATCTCAAAATATTTAAAAGTTATGACATACGAGGCGTGTATCCTGAACAAATAAACGAATATACATCTGAAAAAATAGGGATGGCAACAGTACAATTCTTAAAAAGTGTAAACAAGGATGTTGAAAACATAGTCGTAGCCAGAGACATCAGGCTTTCATCAGATTCATTAGCCGGATCTTTAATGAAAGGTATTGTAAAAGCTGGAGTTAATGTCATTGATATAGGAGAAGTATCTACAGATGCTACCTACTTTGCAGTAGGATATTATAACTATGATGCCGGCATTATGGTCACTGCATCACATAATCCGTCAAATTACAATGGATTCAAATTATGCCATGAAAAAGCTATGCCCATCAGCTTTGACACAGGCTTGTCAACAATATCAGAATTGGCGCTTCAAACCGGAGTACCGGTTTCTGAACAATTTGGTAAAATTATAAAAAAAGAGATACTTAATGATTATAAAAAATATATTCTTAATTTCGCCAATAACATTAGGCCCTTAAAGATCGTAATCGACGCCGGGAATGGAATGGCAGGGAAAATGATTCCCATTGTCTTTAAAGGACTGCCTTGTGAAATCATTCCGTTATTTTTCAAACTTGACGGCACCTTTCCAAATCACGAACCAAACCCTTTAGAGAGAAAGAACTTACGGGATTTACAAAAAAAAGTCCGCGAAACCAGAAGTCATCTTGGGGTTGCGTTTGATGGTGATGCAGATAGATGCGTCTTTGTGGATGAAAATGGCCAGGAAATAGGAGGTGACATAATTACGGCCGTAATTGCAAAAGAACTCTTGCAAAAGGAAAAGGGGGCTACAATTATATATGATCTGAGATCCAGCCGGATACTGCCTGAAGAAATCAGGAAAGCAGGTGGCATTCCTTACCGGGAAAGAGTTGGGCATTCTCACATAAAGGCTACTATGAGAGAAAAGAATGCCATTTTCGGCGGTGAGATCTCCGGACACTACTATTTCAGAGAGAATTACTTTGCCGACTCAGGAATAATTGCCCTGATAGAAGTACTAAATATTCTTAGCAGCAGAAATGTGCCAATGTCAAATCTGATCGCCCCGCTTAAGAGATACTCTTCAACTGGTGAAATTAATTTTAAGGTTGCTGACAAGGATAAAAAGATTGAACAGATTGCTAAGCGCTTTAAAGACGGCAAGATAGATTTTCTGGATGGAATTACGGTTGAATATAAAGATTGGTGGTTTAATGTAAGAAAATCTAACACTGAGCCGTTACTCAGATTGAACCTGGAAGGTAATACAGAACTGATAATGGCACAAAGGAGAAAACAAGTGATAGATATTATTGAAAGAGAAGAATAAATAAGCCTTCGGCGACTTTAATTTTTATGCGGTAGGAGTCCGCCAAGGCGGACGACCCTACACAACGGTGTGCGAGCCTCTGTCGCCAACGGGTGTTGGCTCCTACCAAACTTTTAAATTCCTAAACATGAACTTAGGGTTCAGATCATGCCATAGGCAGATCTGCCTTCGGTACGACTGCCCGCCAGAAAGACGTGTCGGGCTGGCAAGCCTGAACCAACAATAGATCATACGTGATATTGGGCAATTATTACTCCTTCATTTTGTTGTCAGTGTTGGAAGTTCCACGTTTAATTTTGACAATTCCTCCAGGGTAAACTTATCCTTCAGGTTAAGTATCTCAACCCCGACAACTTTTCCAGTCTTGCCATAATCTACAACAACACCATTTGCAACCTCTTCACTTCCTTCTATTTTATCCTCGCTTAATCTGAAATAAAGTGCATCGCTTTCAAGATCAACCTTTATCCTCATTTTAGCCTCCTGTCAAAATACATAGTTATTACCGTAAAAGGTTTACTCCCTATAACCACAACTCTCAAAACTTTCTTACCTATCCGTTTAAATGCAAACCATGTGTCGCCCTCACCTTTGTCTTTCCATTCTGGTTTATTTACGATTTCTTCAACCATTTCTTTTCGGAATCCCCTCTCGACAAGCATATCCTCAGCGTGTTTTGTAAATTTTATATCTTTCTTTCTAATCTTTCCATTAGCCATTTCACGCCCTTGGATGAAACTTCTGGTGTATGGATTTAAGGTATTTCCTGTCTATGTGTGTGTAAATCTGCGTGGTAGAGATGTTAGAGTGTCCAAGCATCTCCTGAACTGAACGCAAATCCGCCCCGCCTTCCAGCAGATGAGTCGCAAATGAATGTCTTAATGTGTGTGGAGAAATATTTGATCGAATCCCTGCCTTAATGGCATACTTTTTCACTATGCTCCAGATATTTTCACGTCTCAATTTCTTGCCTGTCCTGGACAAGAACAGTAAAGGCTCATCGGCTTCTATCTTCACAAGAAAAGGACGCACCTCCTGCAAGTACCTTCTAATAGATTTTGAAGCCTCAGCGCCCATGGGTACAATACGTTGCTTGGAACCCTTCCCCTGACACCTGATATAACCATAATCAAAGTTTATCCAGATGACTTTTATGGATGCAACCTCGGAAACCCTGGCTCCTGTTGCGTACATAAGCTCTAATATCGCCTTATCACGCATACCGAGTTTATCATTGCAATCCGGCGCCTGTAATATTTCCTCAACAGCTTTATAATGAAGCACTTCCGGCAGATGTTTCTGAAGTTTGAGTGTATTAACAGATGACATCGGATTTACAGAAATCTTACCCTCCATAATCATGTACTTATATAACATCTTTATGGTTACGAGACTCCTTGAGATTGAATTCTCCGAAAGCCCTCTCTGTTTCTCCTTTTCTATAAAATTTACTATCATTTTTGCGCGTAAGTCCTGAAACCGCTTAATGCCTTCGCCCTGCAAATAATTTGAAAAATTCCGCAGATCGCCCTTGTACCCCTTTATAGTATTCTCGGAAAGGCCGCATTCAACGATTAGATAATTCACAAATGATTCGACAAGCGCCTCATCTATCATGTTCAACGATAAATGCGAGGTTTGCAATGTTTTCGACATATATTTCGTTAACCTTTTTAACTAACAAGAGCCTGTTATTCTTTATCTTTTCATCCTCTACATTTACAAAGACCTTATCAAAGAAATCATGAACCGGCTTTGCAAATACATCATTATATGCAATCGACAGTTCCTCATACTTTCCCTGCGGAACGTATTGAACCAATCTTTCGTTTTCTTTCTTATAGACAGCCCATAATGCACGTTCCTCTTCTTCTTTTAATAATTCTTCATTAACCTCACCATGGATCGTACAATTCTTCCCTATATTGAATGTCCTCTCTACGACCGCTACAAGATTTTGCCAGATTGGGGTTTTGGAAATCCTGGTTACGACTTCCAATCTACAAATAAAATCCGATATATTATAAAAACCTGACTTCATTACTGATTCTACGATATCGTAGCGATAACCCCTTTCGAGATATATGTTATATATCCTGTCCTTAAAGAAATCCATTATCTGTCCATAAACCTTATTACTTTCAGGACTAACGTCTGTTAAGTTCGATAATGATTTCTCAAACACCTTTTTTAAAGAGACACCAAGTTCTTTAGTCTCCAGGATGCGTATTATTCCCTGTGATTGCCTTCTCAGCGCATAAGGGTCTTGAGAACCGGTAGGGATCAAACCTGCCGAAAAACAACTTGCAATAATATCAAACTTATCTGCCAGGCTGAGCACAGTGCCTATTTCCGTCTCCGGCAGCACATCATCAGCATGCCTCGGTAAATAATGTTCCGCTATCGACCTTGCAACCTCTTCATCCTCACCTTGTACCATGGCATATTCACGTCCCATAATGCCCTGAAGTTTTGGAAATTCTCCAACCATTTCAGTCAATAAGTCGGTCTTGCACAACATGGCAGCACGTTTGACCAACTCCAGCCTGTCAGGAGAAAAATTCAACCTTTCTGCTATAAAATATGCCAGATTGACAATTCTCTCTTCTCTATTTAGATAGCTTCCTATATCTTCGTGAAAAACAAGGCTTTCCAAACCCTTAACCCTTTCGTGAAGGGATATTTTCTTATCCTCGTCCCAGAAAAAATTTGCATCAGCAAGTCTTGCCCGCAAAACACGTTCATTCCCTTTTCTGATAATTTCTCCATCACCGGAATCCCTGTCTGTAATTACAATAAATTCAGGTAACAACTTACCATCCTTGTTCTTAACAGGAAAATATCTTTGATGATCCTTCATCGCAGTCTCAATAACTTCTGATGGAATTGCCAGGTAACTTTTATCAAAGCTGCACTTTACAGCGCCTGGAAATTCAACAAGATTTGTCACCTCTTCAAGCAGCGCTTCATCATCCAGAGCAGTGCCGTAAACATAAAGGATAGAATTTATCGCTTTCCTTATTATCTCCCGCCTTTCGTCTATCTCTACTATTACGTTCTCATTCTTTAATATCTCTTTGTAGATATCATAATCTGCATCCTGAATATCAATAACCTTTTTAGAAAGAAACTGATGGCCGCTTGTTTTACGATCAGCCTTTATGCCATTTAATTCCAGATTAATAACCTCTTTATCAAACAGCGCCAAAATAGTGCGTATGGGCCGTGCAAAATACAATTTATCTGCCTTCCATCTCATAGATTTTGGAAAGGCAATTGACGTTATGATAGAGGTTAACATTTCCGGCAGGAGGTCAAATATCCTCCGCCCTTCTATCTCTTTTATGGCGAAACAATATTTTCCCCTGGATGTGTCTACAACCTTCATATCTTCGGCTTTAACTCCCTGTGAACTTGCAAAACCAATAGCCGCTTTAGTCGGTTTCCCACTTTCATCAAAGGCAACCTTTGCCGCGGGGCCCTTTACCTCCTGTACAATATCTTCCTGCCTTTGTGGTAATCCGCTTGCAAATAATACCAGACGCCTTGGCGTGCCGGTGGTATGTATACTATCGAAACTTAAACGGTTCTTTTTAACCTGCTCAGCAAACAATTCTTCCATTTGTTTGAGGGCAGGCGCTATATAACCGGCCGGAATCTCTTCAGTTCCTATTTCTAATAAAAGATTGGACATGTTATTCCTTTTTCGATTCATAAACTTTAGCCTTGCCTACTATATTAACGGCGCTGGCGGGACGTATTTCACCACCCTGACTGGCAGGTGTCGGGCCAAAGAATATGCAGAAGGCCTTTCCTGTCGGCCAGTAACCCAAATCGCCCTTTTCAAATCTTCCACATTCTATTAAGCGGATACGTATTGTTTACAACTATCCCTTTTTACACCCCTAGCATGTTCTATTGTAATATAGTAAAACATATTCAATTGGATATTGCTATCAATGAGTTCCAGGGCAGGAACAATTCAAGCTTATAAATATGGGCCCACTAGGACTCGAACCTAGGACACGCGGATTATGAGTCCGCTGCTCTAACCGACTGAGCTATGGGCCCCGAAATGATCTGTGAAGTGATCAAGTACTCTATTTCACTGTATAGTTATGAAGTAGGGTGGGTTAAGCGGTAGCGAACCCACCTTCATTATTTGTTTGTGCGATTCAATCTCTTTCCAGTGGATTCGGCCTATCGACCTTAATCTACCTACTCCATAAATTAATTTGTAAAGCCATGTGCTAATTACGGTGGCGCAGTCCGTCTTGGACTAACGCCCACTATATGTGCGCAAGACAACGAGAAGGAGTTTATCAACTTTTCGGTTTGGTTTCAAGCGTTTTGTTTCACTCCGATTAGAGTTAAAAAAACAAGAAAAGCGTACGGTGACTAATTCAAGCGTTCTTTATAAATCCAATTTACACAGAAGAAAATAAATATTGCATATACCCTTGACATTAACAGTATTTTCTACTATTGTGAAAAATAATTAAATATTTATTCAAAATGAAAATATTTTAGAGAATTAAGCCTGGATTATGAAAAATTAGGCATAAACATACACATACAATTGCCTTGATAAAGATATTGCCTGGTGTATTTAAGAGGTTTAAGCATAATGAATTAGAAAGGTTTTAAGGCCAATAAACCTGCCCGAACCTGCCCGAATAGTTCAGGCGGGTGCGACCAGGTCTCTTATGCGATACCAGAAACAGACATAACCCACATAATAATTTATGCATTTAAGGATATTAAAGAATACGACTCATATTTCAGGAAAAATTTGAAAGAATTTGGAGATTATGTAGAAATAAAACATACCTTTGTTTTTCATCCGGAAATATAATAAAATCATCATCCGGGCTTATGTTTTTAGATGTGCCGGGCAATATTGGTATATCCTTTAAGTATGTTGAATTATTAAAGAAAGGGGGCGCAATAAATATTATGATTAGTGTAAATCAACTTCTGAAAGATAAGCAGGGCAAGATCTTGACAGTTACACCAGATGATACTTTATTTAAAGCATTGAAAGTTATGGCCGACAACAATGTTGGAGCGCTGGTTGTAGTCAAAGGAGAAAAAGTTGTAGGAATTTTCTCAGAACGGGATTTTGTGCGAAATGCCGTTATCGATAAGAAGCTTTCGATGGATCTGACAGTAAAGGAATTAATGTCAACTAAAGTGTGTTATGTGCGTCCGGAACAAACTATAGAAGAATGTATGGTGTTGATGACAGAGAAGCGGACTCGTCATTTACCGGTGATAGAAGATGAGAAACTGATTGGTATTGTAAGCATTGGAGATGTATTAAAAAACACCATATCTGAAAAAGAGTTCAAGATCCAAAACCTTGAGAATTATATTTCAGGTGGGCTTTAGAAAACATAATGAGAAACTGTCTGAAGAGATAGAGTATCATAAAAAGCTAATGAACAACTGGCGCTTTGCCCGGATTGCAAATGCGTACTCTTCCCCGCCTGAACTACCCGCCTGAACTATTCGGGCAGGCTCAGCGAAGATGACCAGATGTGAAATGGGTAAGTCTGACTGCTAAGCAATCTCAACTTTAATAAAAGAATGACAAGCATTTTATATTTAGGTATTATGTTATTTTTCGTTGGGGCTGTTATTCCCCTTATATCCGTCCGGAAAACAAAAAACTATGCATATATTCTTCCAACTACAGGAGCTGTAACCCTTGCAATATTTGGCGCATATTTGCTTTTCACTCCACCAGTAAACATTTCTTCAATCTCAATTACACCTGTCCTTGAATTTGTATTTCGCGGGGATGCCATTTCAGGATTCTTCATATTCGTTATATCCATTCTTACATTTTCAGTATCGATCTATTCTATTGGATATACAAAAAGTCTTGCCAACAAAGGCGTTATGGGATTCCTTTTCAGCATATTCATTTTAAGTATGTATGCAGTTGTTTTGTCGGGAAATATTATTACGTTTCTCATATCGTGGGAGACCATGTCCGTTGTTTCTTACTTTCTTGTAACATTTGACAGGGAAGAAAAATCGGCAAGGGCAGGCCTTATATATGCTGTAATGACACATGTTGGAACAGCTTTTATAATCGCTCTTTTTCTGATACTTTACAAATACACAGGGTATACGGACTTTTCAGACATTAAGACGGCTGTAAAAGACCTCCCTGATGCAATAAAGACGGTTGTATTTGTCTTTGCCGTCATTGGATTCGGCACAAAGGCCGGCATTATACCCCTCCATACGTGGCTGCCTGAAGCCCATCCCGCCGCCCCGTCTAATATATCAGCATTAATGTCAGGTGTTATGATAAAAACGGGAATATACGGAATCTTGAGGATTGCGGTAGATGTACTGGGAATAGGTCCTGAGTGGTGGGGTATTGCCATACTAGTAATAGGAGCAGTGTCATCTGTGCTTGGAATTTTATATGCCCTGATGGAGCATGATATAAAGAGGCTTCTTGCCTATTGCAGTGTGGAAAATATTGGAATTATCTTACTCGGCATCGGAGCCTCAATGGTACTTGCAAGTAATGGTTTGTATAAACTTTCTGCCATAGCCATGACGGCCGGGCTTTATCATACACTCAACCATGCCATATTTAAAGGCCTGCTCTTCCTCGGCGCAGGCTCTGTTGTTCATTCTACACATACAAAGAATATGGAAGATATGGGAGGATTGATTAAGCTGATGCCGTATACGGCAATCTTCTTTTTAATTGGTTCGATTTCCATTTGCGCCCTTCCGTTTTTTAACGGTTTTGTAAGTGAATGGCTTACATACCAATCCCTGCTTTTTGGATTTAAATCTGTATCTGTCACAGCAAAGGTAGTAGCTCCTATGGGTGGAGCGGCGCTGGCATTTACGGGAGCGCTGGCAATTGCCTGTTTTGTGAAGGTATTCGGGATTTCCTTTCTGGGGATGCCCAGGAGTGATCACGCTGAAAGCGCAAAGGAGTCATCTCCATCAATGATAGCAGGAATGGCTATACTCGCCTTGCTCTGCCTCGTGTTTGGTATATTCCCGGATTCCACGATAAAACTTTTTTCTCCTGCCGTTCTTAGTCTTACGGGCGCTGAATATATGTCATCAGGAAAGAACATTCTATATATAAGCGAAATCGCATCAGGTCTGTCGCCTTTGGCAATACTTGTTGCGATGCTTGCCATATTTTTCGCAGCCGTTGTTTTGATTCGCGTTGTTGGTGGAAAAAGGAAGATAACATACGGCGATTCCTGGGACTGTGGAATACCGTCTCTGACACCAAGGATGCAGTATACGGCAACGGCATTCACAAAACCTATAAGGATAATATTTAAGAAAATATATCGTCCCAGACAGGATGTGAAGATATCGTATACATTAAAGCCTCTCTTAGTAAAATCCATAAAATATAGCAGTGAGATTACGCCGTTTTTCGACAGGTATTTCTATAAGCCTGTCGCAAATTTTATCCATAGTATCGCTGGAAAAGTAAAGTATCTCCAATCTGGCGCCCTGCACCTTTACCTTGGATACATACTTGCAACCCTTATATTGCTCCTTGTATTCATGAGTTAAAAATGGAAAATCTGCAATTTATCATAATCATAATATTTTCCCCGTTGATTCAGGGGATTATAAGGAAATTTAAGGCTGGCTTACAGGGCAGAGTTGGCGCCGGTATACTACAGCCATATTATGATATTATAAGACTTTTAAAGAAAGAAATGGTTTTATCCACTGTTACATCATGGATATTTAAGATCACGCCGTATATCGTATTTATCTCCACTATAGTTGCTGCCATGATGGTTCCCGTAATAACTACAAAAATAACTACAAAATCGTCTTTCAGCATAATGGGCGATGTCATAGCATTGATTTACATATTTGCGCTGGGGAAATGCTTTATGGCGCTGGCTGCCCTTGATGCAGGAACTGCCTTTGGAGGGGAGGGGAGCAGTCGGGAGATGATAGTTTCAATACTCGTTGAGCCTATGATCATGCTCTGCATCTTTACTACGGCAATAGCTGCAGGTTCGACAAATCTGGCAAGGATAGCTGAACAAGGTTACATTTTTACACCATCTCATGTATTAGCCTTATTCGCGTTCATGGTGGCAGTTGTAGCCGATACCGGCAGGATTCCTGTGGATAACCCTGACACACACCTTGAGCTTACTATGATTCATGAGGGAATGCTCCTTGAATATTCTGGCAAATATCTTGCGCTTATGGAATGGTCTCACTATATGAAACAGATGCTTTTATTTACCCTTGCTGTTGACATGTTTTTTCCTGTAGGAATCGCCCATAATATTGAACCGTCAAGTCTTATCGTATCGTCAGGTGTTTATTCATTAAAGATACTTTTCATGGCAGGCATGATGGCAATAATAGAGTCAACGAGGGCAAAGATGAGGTTTTTCCAGCTTCCTTCACTACTTGGCGGCTCCTTCGTCCTGGCAGTGCTGTCACTCTTAACCTTTATAATGATAGGGAAATAGATGAAAAACTGGATCGATTTGCTTTATGTGATAGATTTTATATCCGTCGGTATACTTCTTTCGGCTGTTGTTCTGAACACACTAAAACGTCTTGAATCCTGCATAAAGGCATATATATTCAATTCGTGGCTCCTCTCAATCTTAGTATTTTTTGTGGCAATAAAGACAGGCAATCTGCACCTTTATATAGCCGCTTTCCTGACATTGGCAACAAAGGGAATCTTGATACCCATGTTCTTAAGCAAAATAGTCCGTCAGATGAAGGTAACTCGCACGGTAGAACCATATTTAAGCAATTCATTGTCCCTGACTATATCAGGGATTCTAGTGACAATTGTTTACACTTCACTGAGAGAAGGTATCCTTGTTACTGGTTTTTCGGTTCATGTCCTTAAGATATCTATTGCAGTGGCATTAATAGGGTTATTTATTATGATTACCAGAAGAAAAGCAATAACTCAGGTTTTGGGTCTTTTATTTATGGAAAATGGATTATTTCTTGCGGGTTTTTCACTTACCTTTGGAATGCCTATAATTATAGAGCTTGGAATTTTATTCGACATGCTTATGGGTGTGATAATTTTAGGTGTCTTTATTGTGCAGATCAGACGTAATTTTTCTTCTGTTGATCTTGACAGTTTAACGACATTGAAGGGATAAGGATGATAGGTATATTACTTCTCATACCACTTATTACGGCTGTACTCTGCTATTTCTCAAATAACAGAAGAGTGATTGAGTACATTAACCTGACCGGCGCTGCGATTATAGCCGTTGCGTCAATATTTCCCATATCGGCTTCACTGTCAACACCCATATTCTTCTTTCGCGGGATGTTTTTTATGGATGCGCTTTCCGCATACATACTGTCCATAGTGATGTTTGTTTCGGTTGCGGCGGCAATATATTCCGTAGATTACATGGGAAGCGAATTTAAAGAGGGATTGATAGGCATAAAGGAGATCAGATATTTCTACGCATTGCTGTATTTATTCATATTTACCATGGTTCTTGCGGTGGTTTCCAATAACATTGCCATTTTCTGGATGGCGATAGAGAGTACAACTATTGTATCTTCCCTGCTTGTGGGATTCTACAAAGACAGGGCATCCGTGGAGGCCGCCTGGAAATATATTATCCTCTGTACGGTAAGCCTTGTTTTCGGACTGCTTGGCATATTTATCATATATTATGCATCTGCTTCTGTCCTGGTTGGAGAGGGCACGCTGAACTGGACGGAACTCAGGGAAATAACGCATGATATGAATCCCAAGACCATAAAGCTGGCCTTTTTATTTATCCTGGTGGGATACGGAGCCAAAGCCGGGTTTGCGCCAATACATAACTGGCTGCCTGACGCTCACAGCCAGGCGCCTACACCAGTAAGTGCCCTTCTTTCCGGAGTTCTGATTAAATGCTCCTTTTTTGGGATTATTAGATTTGTAATCCTCGGGAACGAATCTTTAGAATCATCTTACTGTAG
>ERZ1292633.2624-Hain-H41-02um-R1-2624-length-18183-cov-5_pt1 | contig 18183 bp, 17 predicted proteins | sample MGYA00564406_ERZ1292633 | MGnify/ENA primary metagenome ERZ1292633 (study PRJEB36523, sample SAMEA6512639) | groundwater metagenome | collected 2019-01-08 | study: AquaDiva: Metagenomics assemblies of 32 groundwater samples | reverse complement strand
AGGCCCAGTGCGGCACGCGGTACGCCGGCATCTCGAGCAGGAACGGAACGCGCGAAGCGTCTGTGAGCGGCGAGAGATCGACGAACCACACCCCATCGGGGCATGAGTGCAAGGCGCCATCCGCGAGGCGTAGCGCCAGCCGTGTCTTCCCGCATCCCCCGACGCCGAGCAAGGTCAGAATTCGGACCTCATCCAGAAGCTCCCGGCATTCGTCCAACTCCCGCAGCCGCCCCACGAAGCTCGTCTGCGCGGCGGGCAGGTTGTGCGGCGCCGCTACGTTGGCCCCGGGACCCCGCCGTGGCGACGTCGCGCTGATGGGCCGCCCCGCCAGGTAGCGCTGGATGTCCTCCGCCAGATCCACGACGGCGGCATAGCGCTCCTCGGGCGCCTTACGGAGTGCCGTGAGGGAGATGCAGTCGATCGGCCCTTCGAGCTGAAGCATCAGCATTTCCCGCGTCCCGCCGCGTGCTCGGCAGGCGGCTGCGGCTGGGCCGTCAGCGGAGTACGCCCGGCTCGGCGGCTCGGGCTCCGTCTCGCGCACGGCGCGGAGCATTTCGAATGGCGTCAGGTCCTCCAGATCGTACGGGGGCTTTCCGGCAACGAGCGTGTACAGCACGACGCCCAGCGCATAGACGTCGGATTTTGCGTCTACTCTCGCGTCGGAGCCGCTCGCTTGTTCCGGACTCATGTACGCGGGGGTTCCGACGAATTGGCCCTCCTGTGTGAGCTGCGAGCCACCGTGAGACGGATCCTGCACGGCCTTCGCAATCCCGAAGTCGATCACCTTGGCGACCACCTCGCCGCCGGACTCGGTGATCAGGATGTTGGAGGGCTTGAGATCCCTGTGGACGATCCCTCTCCGGTGCGCGTACTGGACGGCGTCGCAGACCTGAAGGAAGATCTCGAGGCGCTCGTGCACGGTGAGACGACGATGATCGCAATACTCCGTGATGGGCTCGCCCTCGACCAACTCCATCGCGAAGTAGAGACGGCCGCCCTCGTCCGCCCCGGCGTCGAAGACCCGGGCGATACCCGGATGCGACATCATGGAGAGGACCTGGCGCTCCAACTCAAAGCGCGCTACGGCTCGGTCGGAGGCAAAGCCTCTCCGGATCACCTTGAGGGCAACGACGCGGGGGTGTGGATCCTTCTGCTCGGCCCGGTAGACCGTGCCCATCCCCCCCTCCCCCAACACCTGTAAAAGCTCGTAGGATCCGACGTGCTCCGGGGCCGCGGGGCCCGGCGTCGCGCCTAGGGACTCGGCCAGTCTGGCGCCGAGCCCCCTCCCGATCGCGCCGGTTTCCACAATACGAGCTGGAGTGGGGTCGTGGACCAACAGCGACTCCACCTCGGCCCGCAGCGCCGGATCCGCATGCCCCAGCGATTCCAGGAAGGCGGAGCGCGCTTCGCCGGCTAGGTCTAGGGCGCGCAGCGCGGCCTCCTTGACCTGGCGGTAGCCCTCGCGGCTCATCCAGCCCCGGGTCCGAGTTCGCGGCTGAGCCACATTCGCGCCATCGCCCAGTCGGCCTTGATGGTGCGGGGCGAGACGGAGAGCACATGGGCCGCCTCCTCGACGCTGAGCCCGCCGAACAGACGCAGCTCGGCCACGTGAGCGGCCCGGCCGTCGAGGGCTGCGAGTCGCTCAAGGGCCGAGTTGAGATCCAGTAATTCCAGATCGGGGCCGGGGCCCAGAGCGATCTCGTCGTCCAGCGTGACGCGCTTCCACGGCCCGCCGCGCTTGTCGGTTCCTCGGCGACGGGCGTAGTCGATCAGGATCTGCCGCATCGCTCGCGCGGCGATGGCGAGGAAGTGGGCGCGATCGTTCCAGCGGAGCGATTCCTGGTCGATCAGTTTCATGTAGGCCTCGTGGACGAGCACTGTCGGCTGGAGCGTATGGCCCGGACGCTCGCGCGACATGATCCGGGAGGCGACAGCGCGCAGCTCATCGTAGACGAGGGCGAAGATCCTCCCGGTTGCTGCCCCCCGTTCCTCGGAGGAACTCCCGCTCTCAGCCAACTCGTGGAGGACGCGGGTCACTTCGAAGCGTCTCGGCTCCTCCAGGGTACCTCCCACCGCCCGAGGGATCTCAAGGTATGCCATTGAATTATTTGCTCGACCACACGCGAAGTCAACTCGCCCGGCGGTCGGGAGGGCGGCTCGATCTCCACTCGGATTGCCCGTGAGAGTGCGTTTTCTCGCATTACAGGTAGAGAGCATTCCGTCCTCCATCCCGTTCGCGAGGCAAGCAAACATGTACCTGTTCCGGCGGTCCGCCCAGCTCATTCTCGGCACCCTGCTTCTCATCTTCCTAGCGTCCTGCTCCAAGGACAGCCGAGACTCCCTGCTCGGACCGGGACCGGCCCTCCCTCCGCCGCCGTCCGACTCCGACGGCTACTTCGTCAACGCGGCGATCGGGCACGACGACAGCGCCGGCACCAAGGCGGCGCCGTTCAAGACCATGCGCAAGGCGGTCGAGGCGGCCCGATCGACGGGGGCCGACGTGTTCGTCGCGCAGGGCTCCTACGCCGAGTCGAGCCCGTTACTCCCTTTCAAGACTTACCCCAAGGTGAGCCTGTACGGAGGCTACGAGGGCGCTGCCTGGCAGCGGGACCCGGAGCGGTACGTCACCGAGATCCTCGGCCTGGCTCGTGACCCGGCCGTGGACTGCGTCGACACCGATTCGGTCACGATCGACGGGTTCACGATCCGAAGCCCGGAAGACACGGTGTCGGGATCTAACGTGATCTGCATCCGGGTCGCCGGGGTCTCGAAGGGCGTCGTGATCTCCAACAACAGCCTCTTCGCGGGTCGGAGCGCGGACGGGAGGGATGGAGGGACTTATGCTTTCGGAGGCGACGCCGGAAACGGAGAGGCTGGAAACGATAACGGTTTCTGCCCCGTCGCTGGGGGCGCGGGAGGAACCGCCGCGTCCGCCTGGCCGGGCGGCGACGGGGGCAGCGGGGGCTCCCTGAACGGTCAGGACGGCGCGGACGCGAGCGCCAGCGACGGCACGTACGGCGAGGGCGGCGCGGGGGGAACCGCGCTGAGTGCAGCCGGAAAGAACGGCAAGCCCGGACGACCAGGCGCGAACGGTGCACACGGGCAGGCGGGAAGCTCGATCGGCACGTTCACCACCGACTACCTCCCGTCCCGTGGTGTTCCAGGGCGTCGAGGCGCGTTGGGGCGTGGCGGCGGCGGCGGCGGCGGCGCGTTCGGGAACGGCTTCTCCTGCGGCGCCGGCGGAGGCGGCGGGGGGGGGGGCGGGGGTGGCGGCCCCTGTGGATCGGGCGGCGGCGGCGGCTCGGGTTCTTTCGGGATTCTCGTGGTCGGCGACTGCACGGTCCAAATTCTCAACAACAAGATCACGACGAGCGACGGTGGAAACGGCGGCAACGCCGGGGCCGGAGCTGCCGGGCCCGCCGGATATGGCGGGCTCGGTGGCTCCAGCGGGCCGGGTCCCTTCGTGTCGGGCGGCAGGGGCGGGGACGGCGGCCCTGGGGGCATTGGCGGATGGGGCGGCCCCGGCGGAGGCGGCCCTTCGATCGCGATCGTCGAAGGACCGATCGCCCAGACCAACCGGTCGGGGAACGTCGTCACTCTCGGCGCCCCAGGCAAGGGGGGCGCCACCGAGGCGGCCGGGGAGCCAAACGCTCCGGATGGGGTCGCCCAGGAATACCTGAAGCTCCAATGACGGGCGCGGGGCCGGAGAGAATTCGCCTCGACGGGTCGTCCCGCGACGCCGAAACTCGCGGTGATGAACCTGCCGCCTGACTACCACATGCATACGCCGCTCTGCCGCCACGCGCGCGGCGAGCCGGAGGAATACGCGCGACGCGCGCTGGCGATCGGCCTAACAGAGATAGGCTTCTCGGACCACTCACCGATGATGCGGGATGATTTCGATGCCTGGCGGATGCGACTTGATCAGCTCGATGAATACGTTGAGAAGATCCAGCGGGTCCAACGCGATTTCCCAGGACTGACGACTCTGCTCGCACTCGAGGTCGACTACCTCCCCGAGCACGAGGACTGGATTCGTGAACTTGCCGCTCTACACCCTTGGGACTATCTGATCGGCTCGGTGCACTATCTCCCCGGAAATTGGGTCGTCGATCATCACGACAACCTCCCCGACTGGGAGGCCCGGGACGTCTGGGAGATTTGGTCATCCTATTTCGATCGGCTGACCATGGCGGCGGCCAGCGGGCTGTTCGACGTGATCGGGCACCCGGACCTGCCAAAGAAGTTCGGCCACAGGCCCACCCGTGATTGCACTCCACTCTACGAGAGGTTCTTGGACTCGGCGGTTCGTCATGCGTGCGCGCTCGACATCAACACGGCAGGACTACGTAAGCCTTGTGCGGAGATCTATCCGAGCCGTGAGTTTCTCCAGCTCGCATTCGATCGGGGCGTACCGATTACCTTCGGCTCGGACGCGCATGCCCCGGATGAGGTCGGGATGAACTTCGGAGAAGCCGTTCAGCTCGCACGAAGCGTCGGCTACCGCGAGTCTTCGCGGTTTGCGCGGCGTCGAGCGACGCCAATGCCGGTTGAACCCTAGATCCTTGGGTTCCTAACCCGCGGAATCGCCCCGGCCAACGCTCCAACACTCCACGACCTCCCGCGCAATGGAGAGCATGTCGGCGCTGGGTTTATGACGGACGTCGAGCCCTGTGGGGAGAGTCCCTTCCCCAACGAAGAATCGCAGCGAAGCCGCGGTGAGGAGAAACGTGTCATTCAGCGAATCGCCAACCGCAGCCGTGCGCTGCTGCGGCACGCCAAGCTCCTTGGACAGAGCGCGGAGGAAGTCGCCTTTGTCGCGGGGCCACACGTGCCCAATGATTTCGTCCTGGCCCAGTTCGGTCCCGAGGACCCTCGATACGCCGATCCGCTCGGCCAGCCGCTTCGCGGCAAATCGCCACGTCATCGTGGCGATGGCGACCTCGATGCCCGCCTCGCGCAGAAGCGCGATGGCGGAGTTGACGCCAGGTCTCCACGTCGCACGCTTGAGAGGGTCGCACAACTTTTCCAGGGGAATGCCCCGGTACCATGACGCCATCACGACGCGTGACTTCGCAATATCCGGTTCAGACGACAAGCCTTCGAATCGCCGCATCGCCGCGCCTCTCCCGAGCGGCTCGGCAAGAATTTCGCAGACCGTTGGACCACAAAGGAGTGTGCCGTCGAGATCAAACACGACGAGCCCGGTGGGCTCGGCGCCAACGGGGTCAGTGGGAGTCATCTGCTTCGCGTGCCGGATAATCCTTGTGCCACGCTGGGAGCTCGATGCCAAACTTGGCACAGAGGGCGGCGACGTCTTCGAAGTCCGACTTTCGCAGCTCGTATCCGGTCCGGAATCCCACAGCGTACTCGGCGGCGATGCACTGCACCTGTTGCCCGGCCACTAATCCAGTCCCGGTCAACGATCCCGCCGGGTACTCGATCCCGTAGAGGTGCTCGCCCCTTGGGCCCAGGGTGTACGAGTGGACATCCACCTCGTGCCCTTGGTCGTCTCCTAGAGCGAAATTCCAATCCTTGGTATCGGCGCGGGGCACGTCTCGGTAGCCACGGGCGTACAGGAGTTCTCGAAGCTGCGGGATGTCCTTGTGCCGAACCGCGATGTCCAGATCGGCATGGGGTCGCGTCTCTCTGCCAAGAAGTGCGGCGACGCCCCAACCGCCGTCGAGCCACACGGGAATCCCGTTGCGCTCAAGGAGACTAACGACCCCCAGAACCTCTGCCGATGCCATTCCCTTCATGTGATGCTCAGTTTCTGCTTTGGAGAGAAGATCATGCAGACTGCCGCAGCGACCCGTCGGGCGGCCCGCATCACCGCGAGGTACTCTCCTTCCTCCAAGCCGATGAGATGCGATGCCGCATGCGTGTCGGCTAGCGAAAATTGGACGGAGGCACGGACTTCGCGAGAATCAAGTACCGCGTGACGCTGTAGAAGTACGTCGCTGCCCGGTCCTGGGCTTTGAGGTCTCGCAGGAAGCGACGAGCGTCTTCGACCTGAACGCCCTTCCTTGCCCGAGCGAGTGTTAGGAGATCTTGGGCGCGCGCGTGACCGTACGCGCCAGGCTTGTACTGGTCGTTCGTCAGAACGTACGTGTCGACTTCAAGGCGCTTGAACAACTTCGACTGCCGGAGCAATCCGAGAAGTTTTCGCCCCATCCAGCCGTCCGAGACGTCCATCCAACCCTGCGTCCAGTCGCAGAACGAGTGCACAAGTTTGCGTTCCAGTCTTCGGTCCTTGGCGTTCCAAACCTGCGTGTCCCAATCGGTGTGTTCGATGAGGACACGCCCCTTCGGCTTGAGCACGCGGTGTATCTCCTTCAAAAGCCGCGTCTGCCTCACCGGGGGCAGGCACTCCATCAGCTCCGCCGACAAGACCGCATCGAAACTCCTCGACGGGAATGGAAGGGCCTCGCCGGCGTCCCCGACCACTATCTCTGCCGCCTCACGCTTGATGTAGCGGGACAACCTGCGGCGAGCACCTCGGAGCATTCGTTCCGAACGATCCATTCCAACTACGCGGACGCCGCGGCGAACTCGCAAGATGTGCTCGAGATCTTCGCCGGAGCCACAGCCGAGATCGAGGATCGACTCCCCGCGCTTCGGCGCGAGCCGGGCGATGAGATGATCCCGCTGAAGCTCCTCGTCCGTCATTGCTCGCTCAACACGTCGACGGCGACTCGGTAGATCTTCTCCAGCCCCGCCTCGTTCCGACGGAGGTGGAACTTCGGCTCCCACTTCAATTCCGCCAACGAATCGCTGATCGAGAAGAGCGCTGCGACCTGGGCCTTCCGGTATTGCCCTACCGCGAACAGCGCTGCCGCTTCCATTTCGACGGCTAGCACGCCGTCGCGGCGGTACCGTTTCACTTCGGCTACGGTTTCGCGATAGGGCGTGTCGATCGTCCAGCTCGTGCCGCGCACGAACTTCAAGCGTCGTGATTCAAGCGCATGCTGGAGGCGCTTCGTCAGCAATACCGACGGGTAGGCGAACTTCGAGGACCGGAGGTAGTGATGTGAACAACCTTCGTCACGGATCGCTCTTTCGCACAGGACGAGGTCTCCAATACGAAGGTCCTTCTGGAGCCCGCCGGCGGTGCCCACCGATACGAACCTGGGTACACCCCATTCGATGAATTCCTCCAGATGGATAACCGCACCAGGCGCCCCAATTCCGAAGTTCCCAATGATGGCGATGCGATTGCCCGTGTCATGGAGGAGGAACATCTCGCCGAAGAACCCCTTCACTCTTCGGGTCCGATGGTGAGCCAATACGTATCGGAGGAGGCTCCGGTGATACGAGATGATCAGCCCTGCCGGCGGATCGCCCTTCGGGACGGTGCCTTGGGACTTGGCGTACGCCAGGTACGCGCGTGGGCTGACCAGCGCTTCGTGCGCATGCTTATCGCGATGATTTGGATAGGCCATCGTGGGACATCATACCGCTGCGCTCCAGAACCAGCAAATGGCTGCGGGCCCATTTCGCCAGATTGGCCCGTTCGACCACCGGCCATGATACGCTTCCTCGCGTATTGAATCCTTCGGAGGCCCAAATCGATGACTCGTCCACTTCCTGACCGCATCGAGACGGCGCGACTCGTGTTGCGCGAACCTCGGAATGCTGATGCGGGAGTTCTATTCGCCGCCTACACGCAGGATCCCGCCGTGGCGCGCTACACCACATGGCGACCACATGGATCCATGGCGCAGACCGAGGCCTTCATCCACAACTGCGTCGACGCTTGGAGCGGCTGCGCGCGTTCGCCCTATGTCCTCACGCTACGACCGCACGATGAGGCGGTCGGCATGCTCGAGGCGCGATTCCAGGGGCACGTTGTCGATATTGGCTACGTCATGAGACGTTCCTTGTGGGGACAAGGATTGATGTCGGAGGCAATCCATGCAATGGCCGAGGCCATCTTCGAGGTGCCCCGATTCTTCCGAATCCAGGCCACCTGCGACGTCGCGAACACTGCGTCGTCCCGTGCGTTGGAGCGTGCGGGCTTCGTTCGTGAGGGTGAACTCGACCGGCACACCGTGCATCCGAACATTTCTGATGAGCCGCGCCGGTGCTACATGTACGCCCGCTGCCGTTCAGCTGCGCCGGGCCCACCAAAGCCGCACCCTCGCCCCAGAGAGGGAGCCGAAGTAGGAAACATCGTTTTGTTGGCGCGCCCTTCGATCGACGAGAACAGCCTCAACCTCCTCTTTTCGGCCGCTTGGCCCGGCCATCAAGTCCGCCGCTTCGGCGCGGTCCTGGAACACAGCCTTGCGTACGTCTGTGCCTTTGACGCTGACCGTTTAGTGGGATTTGTGAACCTATCGTGGGACGGCGCAGAACACGCGTTCTTACTGGATCCCACGGTTCACCCTGACTACCAACGGCGCGGGATCGGCACGAGTTTGGTCAACAAGGCGACGTCGATCGCACGCGATCAAGGAGTCGGATGGTTGCACGTCGATTACGAGCCGCCTCTTGCAGCGTTCTACCGGGGCTGCGGGTTTCGACCGACACCAGCCGGCGTGATTGACCTCGCCCAGACGCGACGGGAAGGGCGTTAGCCCTCGCAATGAGTCACTGGGCCCCCCAGTCTTCCATGAGACGCAATTGAGCTGAGCCAGAGAGGGCCAATTTGCAGCGGCTCCAACTCCGCCCAGCGTCGATCCCTCCAAGGACGCTTGACCCCTACTGACATCTCGAATATACTTTGCAATAGAAAGTACTTCGCCCCAAAGCCAACGACAAACGCATCCACCACTGGAGGGACCGTGACATGCGGACGAATGTGCCCCTGAAGGCACTCATCGTGGGTGGCGTGGCGCTGGCGTTCATGGTGCCGCTTACCATGATTTGGCGAGTGGTTGAGGACCGATCGAGCTACCGCGACACGGTAACGGCCGAGGTCGCGAGGAGCACGGCCCAGAGTCAGACCCTCGTCGGCCCTCTCGTCGTCGTGCGTTACCGCGAAATTCTTCCGGCGGCTGTGAAGGGCGGCGTCGAACAGGTCCGGGAGGGCACGGAAATTCTTCTGCCTGAATCGCTGCATGTCCATTCCAGAGCCCGTGTCGAGATGCGGCAGCGCGGGATTTACCGGGTGCCTGTGTTCCGGGCGTCTACCGGGTTTGCCGCTTCCTTCACATTGCCGTCGCGGCTTGGCTTGGGCAATCGCCGCCTGGTGGAGGAGCCGAGAGCCGAGATCGTCTTTGGAGTCTCCGACCCGCGCGGCATCCGGGCGCTCCCGGAGGTGAAGGTCGACGGCGGGCTCCAGGAACCGCATCCCGGCACGCGCCTAGGCTGGCTCAAGCACGGTTTCAGCGTGGCGCTCCCCCCGGAGGCCACGGGACGCCGGGTGGCGATCGACGGGGACCTTGATCTGATGGGCACCGACCGCCTCATGTTTCTCCCGATCGGCGCCGTCACCGACGTCGAGCTATCGTCCGACTGGCCGCACCCGGGGTTCGTGGGTGCGTTCCTCCCCGACCAGCGTAGCGTCTCCGCGCGCGGCTTCCAGGCGCATTGGAAGCTGTCGCGCTTCGCCACCGGGGTCGATGACGCCATGGCACGTCTCCGCGATGGCATGAGCCGCGGCGCTCCCGGCGTCTCCGCGGGGGGCGACGGAGCATCGGTATTCCCCAACAGCGACCTCGGTGTTCGCTTTGTCCAGCCGGTCGACGTGTACGTGCAATCTGAGCGTGCGGTGAAGTACGGAATCCTGTTTGTCTTCCTGACTTTCGTAGCGTTCTTTCTCTTCGAGGTCCTTCGCCAAGTGGCGGTGCATCCGATTCAGTACGCCCTCTGTGGAGCGGCGCTAGCGTTGTTTTTCCTGCTGCTTGTCTCCCTCTCGGAGCATCTGCCGTTCGCGGCCGCCTACCTGATCGCGAGCGGCGCCTGCATCGGGCTCGCCGCCTTCTATGTGGGGCACGTCCTGCGCAGCCTGACGCGGGGAGCCTTGTTCGGTGGATTGCTGGGGACGCTGTACGGCTTCCTCTACGTAATCTTGAAGTCGGAAGACTTCGCCCTGCTCCTGGGCGCCCTGCTCCTCTTCGCGGCGCTCGCGATCGTGATGGTCGTCACGCGGCGCGTCGACTGGTATCGCCTCTCGGACAAGCAGGAGGGGTGACCGCGACCTGCCGGCCGCATGATCATTCGGCAATGTGGATAGAGTTGGCTTCATCCCCACGGCGGGCTGCTCTACACTTGTAGTCCCAAGCCATCGCCGGAGGGATCGTGCGAATCCTGCTTATCGAAGACGACGAAACGGTTGCCGACTTCGTCCGGAAGGGCCTGAAGGAGGAGGGCTACGTGGTCGCCCACGCGGCCGACGGCGAGACCGGCCTCCAGATGGCTCTCACGGAGACGTTCGACGCGGCGATCGTCGACATCATGCTTCCCGGCATGGACGGCCTGAAGATCATCGACGAAGTGCGAAGCCGTCGTGTCCGCCTGCCGGTCCTCATCCTGAGCGCGAAGCGCTCCGTGGAAGAGCGCGTCCGCGGGCTTCGGGCCGGAGGAGATGATTACCTCACCAAGCCATTCGCCTTTTCGGAGCTTGTGGCGCGACTGCAAGCACTCACGCGGCGCGCGCAGGATGTGTCGGATGTCGCTCACGTCGAGGTGGGCCCTCTGCGGATTGACCTCGCCCGGAGAACGGTGACGCGCGACGGGCGAAAGATCGATCTACCGCCCCGCGAGTTCACGCTGCTGGCTTATCTGGCCAGAAACGCCGGGCGCGTCGTCTCGAAGACGATGATCATGGAGCAGGTGTGGGACTACAACTTCGACCCGCAGACGAACGTCGTTGAATCTCGCGTTTGCCGGCTACGCGACAAGATCGACCGCGGTTTCGACCACCCCCTCCTTCACACCATTCGCGGCGTAGGGTACGTCCTGCGTGAAGATGAATAGACGCGGCGCCACGGTCGCTCTCCGATTGACCCTGTGGTACACGGCCGCGTTCTCCTTCTCTTCCCTTCTGGCCATGGGGCTCGTCTATAGCTCCGTCGTGGGCGTCCTCCACGCGAAGACCGACGCGGAACTTCGCCAGGACCTCGCGGAGACGGTCGCGCTTCTTGACCGCGGCGGTATCGCAGGGTTCCGCGCGGAGCTTGCCCGCGAGCTCGCCGGCCCAGACTCGTCGCGCGTGTTCTACCGGCTATGGTCCCCGGCGGGAGAGCCGCTGGAGTCCGCCGGCTTTCAGGCGCCGGACGAGGCGACGCGGCGCCTCGCCAGACAGAGCCTCGATGGCGCGGCGGCATCCCTCCGCACAGTCCATCCAGCGGGACTTGATCACGGCGTCCGCGTGGGATACGCCAGGTCCGAATCGGGTCAGGTCGCCGAGTTCGGTCAAGCGCTCGACGACGTCGAGGACCTCTTGGCGGCGTTTCGTAACGGCATTCTCATCGCCCTGCCGGCAATCCTGCTGCTCGGCGGCCTGGTCGGGTGGTTCGTGGCGCGCCGCGCACTACGAGGGGTGGGGGAGGTGACCCGTACCGCGCTGGAGATCGCCGAGGGCGCGCTCGACCGGCGCGTGCCGGTGGGCGCGCACGATGACGAACTGGACCGGCTGGCCCGCGCGTTCAACATGATGCTCGACCGCATCGGAACGCTGATCACCGGCATGCGCGAGGTCACGGACAACCTCGCCCACGATTTGAGGACACCGCTGGCCCGGGTACGAGCGTCCGCCGAGCGGGCGGGCGCTCACGGCGCGACCGCTGAGGAGTGGAGCGCCCTGGCCGGCACGACCATCGAGGAGTGCGACCGTCTGCTGAGGATTCTGAACAGCACGCTCGAGATCGCCGAGGCGCAGGCTGGCGCCGCGCAGCTCCACATCGAAGAGGTCGATCTCGCCGACCTCGTGGGAGAGGCACGGGAGCTCTTCACGACACTGGCCGAGGACGCCGGGATCTTGCTGGAATTCGACGCGCCAGGCCCTCGCGTGGTGCGGGCGGATCGGGGCCGAGTTCAGCGAATCGTCGCCAACATGCTCGACAACGCCCTGAAGTACACGCCCTCCGGCGGTCGCGTCACGATGACGCTGAGGGATGAAGGGCGATGGGTCTTCGTGGACGTCAAGGACACGGGGATTGGCGTTTCGGCTGCGGACCTGCCGAGGATCTTCGAGCGCTTCTATCGCGGCGACGGCAGCCGCACCGGGCACGGAAGCGGACTGGGGCTTAGTCTCGCCCGCGCCTTCGCGCGCGCTCACGGCGGCGACCTGACCGCCGTGAGCACGCTTGGCTCGGGTAGCGTCTTCACGCTCCACCTCAGGAGCAACGCGGGTTGAAGCGCGCGATCACTCGGTGGCGAAGTCGCCCGAGGACAACGTCTGGTTTCCGCTCTCGTCGATGGCAAGGACTTCCCAGACGTACTTCGTGCGCGGCTCCAGGAAGGCGCGGGGAATCGGCATCGACAGGGTGGAGGGTGGCAGGTGCATGCTCAGGGCCCACTTCCCAATCATCGTGGGATGCGGCTCGCCTTTCTTTTCGACGATGAGTTGGTAGCCGATGATTTTGACTGGCTTTCCCTCCAGCGACTGTGTCACGGCTCCCCAGCTCATTACGAGACCCTCGATCCCCACGGTCGCCCCATTGGCGGGCGTCAGCAGCGCCGGCCCGTTGGGGATCGTGTGCGAGAACATGGCCGTCCCCTCGAGCTCCCCCGTGCTTTCACCGTCGATCATCGCGTGCCCCTTGTACGTGTAGGCGCCCGCGGGCATGTCGGCTAGGAGTTCCTTGATCGGAACATCCTTGTTCTCGGGTTCCACGGTTTCGAAGAACAACTCGGTCAAACCGAGTTCACCGAGAGCTCCCCGACCCTCGAAATGGAGGACCGCCCCCTGAGGGCCAATCAACTCCAGCCGGTCCCACCCCTCGCTGTCGACCGCGCCCTGGAATCCGGTGTCGTGGTCGGTTGCGTTGTGCTCGATGATGAACTTCGCCTCCTTGAGCGGCACCGGCTCCTTGGGCTTCGCCAGCGCCGGCAGCGACGAGAGGGAGATGGCGATAGCGGCAATGGTCAATGCTGTGAGGGGCGCTAGAAGTCGATCGAGACTCACGGGTTCCTCCTGTTTCGGGTTCGTGTCTGTCTATTGACGACGCATCCATCGCGCTGTCCATGAGAACGATACCCCGCTCGCCTTGCCCCATCGTGACGCTCGGATGACGGCTTGGTCATGCGGAAGGACCAGATGACCAATTCGCAATCCGCGCGCAATCTCGGGGTTAGGGCGACCGGGTACCATAGAGGAGGTGGAGATGATCCCGTCCCGACAGGAGGAGCATCATGAATCGATTTCATGGATTTGTTCGGCTATCAATGGTCGGCGCTATTTGCATCGTGATCGCAGCCCCGGGAGCCGCAGACGCGAGCCTTACCCGGAACGCGGCAGGCGCGAAGAATATCGGTGAGTCGGGAAGACTCACGATCGACACGGCGGGTCAGATCGAAGCCGATCAGGACGGCAAGACGTGGATTCTCGAAACCGGCGCTCAGTACCAGGTGTCGAGCCGGCTACAGGTCCTCGTGGAGACGGTGCTCTACGAACGGTTCCAGCCGGATGTCGGGGAGTCGGCGAAGGGTCTGGGCGACACCGATGCGACGCTTTCTTGGCTTTTGTCGGAGGGGAACAAGTCACTCCCGTCGTTGGTTGTGGGCGCCAAGGTGAAGTTCCCCACGGCCGGCGATGAGATCGGAACACGCAAGGCGGACTACTCCGCGCTCCTTGTCCTCGGGAAGGAATCCGGAGAGCTGGAACTGAGCCTCGAGGCGGAGTACGCGACGTTCGGGTCGCCCCCGGGCGAGACACTTAAAAATCAGCTCCTCTACACGGTCACGGCCGAGTACGGACTCACCGGATTCATGGCCGCGTACGCGGAACTGTTCGGCGCCAGCGCCGCGACCGCAGAGGAATCGAGAAGCGACGCCGCGCTCGTTGGCCTTGAGCTGGACTACCAGCTCAGCGACGTGACGGCCCCCTACGTCTCACTCGAACTCGACACCGAGGGAGTGAGTTCGGCACGAGCGGGCGTCGAGTGGACGTGGTGAGGGAGCGTGCCGAGCTACTTTCTCCGAGTGCCTCCCCCCGCGGGGGCACCCTGGGCAGCCTCAAGGACACGGAGCCTGCCGAGACGGCCAGTGCGGCCACGTGCGTAGACAACGATTTCGATATCCCGACCGAGGGCATTTAGGAATCGCAGGAGCCGGCCCGTTGAGAACCCCGTCAACTTGCCGCGCACAAGGTCGGAAACGTCCGCCTGATTTACGCCAAACAACTCGGCGGCTCGCACTTGCGTCAGTCTGCGGTCGGTGATTGCGGATGCGATTTGAATAGCGAGCTCAGCCTTGGCCAGAGCCTCCCCGCTATCTGGCACCCGCAGGTCCTCGAACACATTGCCCGAACCCTCTCGCACGACATCCGCTTGCCGGGCCCTGCTCTTAGCTGTCTTTTTCGTGCCAGTGCTCATAATGTTCCTCTGCGCGTTTGAGCCGCTCACGTATCAGTTCAATTTCCTTCCTTGGCGTCTCGATCCCCCGCTTGGACTTCTTCTGAAACACGTGAAGTACGTACACGGCACGTGCGAACCGAACCGTATAGACACCACGGAAGGCGTCCCCGGCGTGCTCTTCCACGACCTCCAACACACCTGCACCCGCGAATCCCTTCAGAGGCTTCGCATCCGCGTGCCTGCCTCCGGCCTGAGCGAAGGGCAGGGCGAAACCCAGGACACGCTTCACGCGGTCAGGGAAGCTCCTCAATTCATCGAGCGAGGATCCCACCCAGAAGCGCGGTTTTCTTCCCTTAGCGTCGGCCATAGTATGGCATATCTACCATATCGCCACAAGCGCGTCATCATGATTTGTGCTGCAATCGTCGTTGCAGTCGCACCACATCCGCCTCGACGTCCCGCGACACGGCGCCGCCAAGCGCCTTCGCCCCGGCCCGGACCGCGGCCACGTAACCGGAGGCAGGTTTTCGCTCCGGCCCGCGCACGCGCTGGCGGTAGCAATAGGCCCACACTCGCTGCCCGCGCTCCGTCACGACCATCACCCTCGCTCGCGGGAGGTGCGAGCGCTCCTGCTCGTCGAGCCGCGCCCAGGTCTCAGCGCTCAATCCCCGAACGAGCCCACCCCAGAGCCGAGCCGCCGGGTCGCGCTTCATGTTCAGCACGGCGCCACCGTACGAGGGCCGCACGCCGTTCCACCAGCGCCTCCAGCCCCCCAGACGCGAGGGGATGATGCGAATCTCCCCCGCCTCCTTCGCCCCCACGATGCCGCGCCAGTACTTCCGGTGCATCAGGCTTCCGTAGACGAAGAGCGCGGACGAGCGGCCTCGGGTGAGTTTCATGCGCATCGGTTTCCCTTCGGCCATGGGGATGAAATGGCGCGCCTACCGCTCGGGCCCGAGCGCCCGGAGCGCGTCGGCGGCCGGTTCGAAGCCGGGCCGCGCCGCGAGCGCGCCGTTCAGCGCCATGCGGGCCGCTTCGACGTTTCCGGCGCGCTGGAAGAGAATCCCCGCGTTCGTCAGCAGCTCGTGCGCGCGCTCGGGAATGGCCCCCGCCGCGGCGCTGTAGGCGCCGGCAGCCATGACCCACGACTCCTGGCGCATGTAGACCTCGGCCAGGTTCGCCAGCGCGGGGCCGTGCGACGGGTCGAGCGCGATGGCATGGCGAAGGCGCGCACCCGCCATGCTCAGATCGCCTTCACGAAGCGCGGCGAGTCCGTAGTTGTTGAAGAACTCCGGCGTCTCGAGCCCGGCCCGCTCCGCCAGGAGATACGAGCGTGCGGCTTGTCGCGAATCGCGAGCCTGTTCGTACGCCGTGGCCAGGCGGAACCACGACATCCCCTCCTCCGATTTCTGCCAGCGAGGGAATGGAAGCCAGATCATCGCGGCCGCCGCGGCCAGGAGAGCGGTTGCGAGCCGAACACCGCGAAGCGTGGCCTCCGGCCCACGATCTCCGCCGCTCCGGCGGCCGCGCCATGCATCCCACGCGCTCAGCACTCCCCTTCCGGCGAGCGGCACGATCACCACCGCCAGCGGCAGCCGGAATCGATCACAGACGAAGAAGGCCGCTGTCACCGCGGTCAACGACGCGGCGAAGAGGAGAAGTAGTCCCACACGCTTCCGCTCGAACCATGCCGCCACGAGCGCGATCGGCGCCAGGAGCGCGAATCCCGGAAGCCACGGGCCGCGGAACAGCCACGAGTGAAACGGCGCGAAGAAGGCCTGATCCTGCGTGTTCGGCAATTCGCGTCGGTTCCAGACCATCGCGACCTTCTTCGCGTAGAGCGCGGCAGCCTCTCGCGGGAATTCACTCCAGAACCGGAACCCTTGCGAGAACCAGAACGCCGACACCTCCGATGCGCGGAGCGGACGCCCCGCCAGGCGCGACGCTTCGCGGAAGGGCGCCTCGTACGTGGCAGTCAGCCCGGAGCCGAGCCCGGGGACATTTGGAGTCGTACCGTCGGCCGTCGCATGATTCCCAATGGTGAAGTTGATGCCGCCCTGGGAGGCGATGAAGACCGGATCGCGGGCGACGACGGCGTTTCGAACCGTTGCCGCCACCGGGAGCGAGAGCGCGGCGGCGGCAAAGAGGGCGACGGCCCGCGGCGACGTTCGACGCCAGAGCAACCATACCGCGGCGAGAATCGCGAACGGCAGCACCGTCGGTCGCGTCACCGCTCCAGCCGCGAGCGCGAGCCCCGCGCCAGCGAGCCATCCCGCGCTCCGCCGCTTCTCCCCTTCCACCAGGAGCCAGAGCGCGAGCGCCGCGAGCGCGAGTTCCAGCGAGGCCGAGACGAGTTCGCCGTCGAAGTAGATGGCGGGACCATAGAACGCGGCGAGAAGCGCGGCCGCCACGCCGACCCGCCGATCCCAGAGCGATGCGGCCAGGAGCCCCAGGAGCACCACCGCCATCGCTCCCACACCCGCCTGCGCCACACGCGCGGCGTGGAGATCGTGCCCCGCGACTCGATAGACCATGGCCAGGAAGTGCGCGTATCCGGGTGGCCTGAAGTAGGGCTGCGGCGCGCCGGCGTCGTGCGTGGCCATACGGGTAGTCGAGACTCCAGGCTCCGCGACCCCTCGCGCCAGCGCCCATGCCGCTTCATCGTTCACGCGTCCATCGAGGGCCGGATGCTGGTAGAGGGGACTCCCTGCCGCACCGGAGAGATAGAGAAGGCGAAGCGCGAGGGCGAGCGTGGCGACGATCAGGAGCGCCGTGCGAAAGCGGGCTGGCGGCATGGGGGAAGCGCCCGCCGCCTTGCCGGCGCGCGGTGCGCGGGGGGAGCGCCCTTTGGCGGCGCCCCCGGTGTTACGCGGCGCCCGCTCCGACATTGTCGGTCGACGTCCCCGCGATGGAGGACCCTGAAGGGATGCGCCCTTGCACGACCTGATCCACCAGGGCATCGGCGTCCCGCGGCGACGCCTCGTCCAGCAATCCGGCGGCGCGAAGGGCATCCTCCAGGATGACGACGTCGGGCGCGGGTAGGCCCGCCTCCGCGAGAACTGCCGCGTCGCGGAAGATCTCGCCAGGCGCTCCGTCCCCGACAACGTGGGCTGTCCCGCCTTCCTCGCGCGCCAGGACGATGACGCGGTCGGCGACGGCATGAACAAAATCAAGATCGTGACTTGCCAGGATCACCGTCCGCTCCCGCTCGCGAAGCGCGCCGAGCGCGGCGCGAAGGGCCCGACGCCCCTCGGGGTCGAGCCCGGCGGTCGGCTCGTCGAGGAGGAGAAGCTGCGCCGGCTCCGCCAAGAGCCCGGCCAGGGCTACGCGCCGCTTCTCCCCTTCGCTCAGCGAGGCCGGAACGCGCAAGGCGAACCGTTCCGGCGCCATGCCCACGGAGACGAGCGCCCGGGCCGCCAGCCGCTCGCGTTCGGCGCGCGGCACGCCTTCGATCCAGAGAGCCATGGCGACATCCTCGGCCACCGTCCTGCCAATCAACTGCCGCTCCGGATATTCCATGGCTAGCGCCGCGGCCAACGAGCGCTCCCCTCGCGGTTCGGCGCGCCACGCCACGCCTTCGCGCGGTGCTTCGAGCCCACCGAGAATTTTCAGCAGGCTGCTCTTCCCCGAACCACTTCGCCCAACGAGCGCCACGATCTCGCCGCGCGCGCCTTCGAGGTCGAAGATCTCGAAGATCGGCGCCGCGTTCCCGGGTCCCCAC
>ERZ1292633.2623-Hain-H41-02um-R1-2623-length-18185-cov-9_pt1 | contig 18185 bp, 21 predicted proteins | sample MGYA00564406_ERZ1292633 | MGnify/ENA primary metagenome ERZ1292633 (study PRJEB36523, sample SAMEA6512639) | groundwater metagenome | collected 2019-01-08 | study: AquaDiva: Metagenomics assemblies of 32 groundwater samples | reverse complement strand
CCCATTTCAAAAAATCTTTTTGGAAATTCTTTTGCGAACGCATCCATCTTTGTTGACTCCATTAGGTCACAACAAAGCGCAACAACGCGCTCATCTTCCCTACCCGCATGCAGAAGACCCTCTCCAAACCCCTGACGGATTGGCAACTGGTCTACATCAACATCAAAAAGTTTTGGGTTAAGCGAGATGTTCATAAAAATATTAAATCATATTTGACATACGTGCTACCAAAACATTACCTAGAACAACAGTGACGATCATTGTTCCTAGAATAATCGTGAGAAGGATGTGTCGTTTATCTCTATTCCCCAACATAACCCCTGACAATAGGGCCAAAAAAGACACTGGGATAAGTAGTAAGAATCCCATAATAACGATATCGACAACTCTTCCAAAAATTAAGCCTATTGAACTGCTATATAACTCTACAACAAAGACTTGCAGGAGTGTCGTGAGAAAAAACAGTGAGCTCAACACCAAAAATATCCATAGGCAAACCACTGAGTTCTTTTCGCTTATCAAAAAATTTTTTATTCTTTCTTTCATAGTATGTTAATTATTATTCATGCTCGCTTGTAATCAATCCTCCTAAAGTGCGGAGTTCAGCAAGAGCGCTCGTGCCTTGGTCTTTGTTGGGAGGGTTGCCGTGCCATTTATAATCCCGTTCAAACATCTCGACACCCTTCCCGGGAATCGTGTGTGCGATGATGATTGACGGTTTTTCGAAGATTGCTTTCGCTTCATTGACAGCATTCACGATTGCTTCCATGTTATGTCCGTCAATTTCAAGCACATGCCACCCAAACGCTTCCAATTTATCGCGAAGCGGTTCAAGAGGCATGACATCTTCTGTAAAACCGTCAATTTGAATATTGTTGCGGTCGATGACTGCTACAAGGTTCCTGAGTTTTTCTTTTCCCGCGAGCATCATCGCTTCCCAGACCACACCCTCGTTCAATTCTCCATCGCCAAGGAAACAATATATATAACGGTCAACAGAAACTCCTTTGTCCAAGCGATCTGCAAGCGCCATACCGATCGATTGTGAGAGCCCGTGCCCTAGCGGACCAGAGCTTGTCTCGACCATAGGAAGATACTCGCGATGTGGGTGCCCTTGAAGACGTGAGCCGAATTTGCGTAGGGTTTTAAGTTCCTCGATTGGGAAATACTCGGCATGCGCCATCGTCGCGTAGAGTACTGGACAAATATGCCCGTTCGAAAGAACAAGTCGGTCACGATCTTCCCATGCGGGATTCTTTGGGTCGTGTTTGAGAATATGAAAATAAAATGCGGTAAAAACATCCGCCATCCCGAGAGGACCCGCGGTGTGTCCTGACTTTGCTTCTACCAAACTCTTGATGATTGACCGGCGAATGTCATTCGCCTTCTCTTCAAGGAATTTTATTTTATCATCATGAATGTGCGCCATGAGTCTATGATACCAAATTTCTCATCTCAAGAACAGCGAGCGAGACATCTCCGCTCTTTAAAATTGCCGATCCCGCTACAAGTCGCGTAGCACCAGCCTCCACAAGCGTCTCTGCCGTTTTCATACTTACCGCTCCATCAATGCTAATAGGCATATCGGGACGAAGTGTGCGAATGGACCGCACATGCCCGAGAACACGCTCATCAAAGGCTTCGCCTTGAAATCCTATTTTTTCGATTCCCATACATTGCACGAAATCGACACGGTCAAGGTACGGCTCAAGCGCGGAGAGCGGGGTCGTTGTGTTGATCGCAAGACCAAGCTCGACCAATCCCTTTGGCACAATGTTTCTAATTGTTTCAAAATCCTTCATCCCCTCTACGTGAACAATAATGCGTAGCGCGCCTGCCATCACCCACTTCAAAACGTGCTCCTCGGGTTTCTCAATCATGAGGTCAACCTCATAATCAAGAATGTCCCACTCGGGCATTCCCCTTTCTTCTGAAAGAATCTCCTTAAAATATTCGTCCCCTGGATGATACGGCCACGTGCGAGCAGGAACAAATTTGCCATCCATAATATCAAGCTGAATGAGTGGAACGACGCCCGCAAAAAAACCGGCCTTCTCGACAAGGTCGTCAAAACTTTTCGGCATTACTGCGGGAATGATCTCGATCATGATTTAAAATTAAGATTGACCAGCGTCAATTTTTCTTATTCGTCGCAAATGTTTTTCGGCATCGCTAAATGGTGTCTGGAGAAAAATGCGAACTGCTTCTCGCGCTTCATCAATATCAATAAAGCGAGCGCCGAGGGACAAAATGTTTGCGTCATTGTGTTCTCGTCCAAGCACAACAATATCAAGCGGTCCTCCATAATAAACTACCGCACGAATGCCTTTCATACGGTTGGCACAAATGGCCTCACCTTGCCCGGAACCGCCAAGAATGATCCCTCGTGACTCTGTATCGTGTGCTACCATTTCTGTAACAGGACGAATGAAGTCAGGATAATCATCGAGCGGGCTAAACTCGTGAGCCCCCATATCTGAAACGTCATTTCCTAATTCTTTTAGAAATTTTCCCAACTGTTCTTTAATTTCATATCCTGCGTGATCAGCGCCTATATATACTTTCATAGAATATTATTTTATTTGCTCTGCTACTTTTACCACATGCTTCACGAGGGTATTCGTGTATCCCATCTCATTGTCATACCATGACATTACTTTCACAAGGTTGCCATCAACCACGCGCGTCATGTCGAGGTCCACAATAGCGCCATAAAGCTGTCCTATGATATCTGAAGAAACGATAGGCTCATCGGTCACCGTAAAGATGCCATCCCAACGAGGGTCTTTTGCGGCATCGCGGAGGATCTGATTTACCTCCTCTACTGATGTGTTTCTCTTTGAGATAAATGTAATATCCGCAATAGAACCCGCAATGACAGGCACGCGCACCGCTATACCGTCAAATTTTCCCACGAGATCAGGCACCGCTTCGGTCACGGCGATTGCTGCGCCCGTTGATGACGGCACCATGTTTTGAGCAGCGGCGCGTCCTCCACGAAGATCTTTGCCTCCAGGTCCATCAACAATCTTTTGTGTCCCCGTGTATGCGTGCGTCGTGTTCAACAGCGCCTTTTCGATACCAATCTTTTCATGCAAAATAGTGATGACGGGCGATACTGCGTTCGTGGTACATGAAGCATTTGAGGAAATCTGACACGTTGCGAGCTTGTCGTCATTGATACCCATAAGGACGGTTGCTCCGACAACACCTTCTGCGCCCGCGCCTTTCACAGGTGCGGTAATCACCACACGTTTTGCGCCTGCATCAAGATGAACTTTTGATTTCTCATAACTTGTAAAGAATCCAGTTGATTCAACAACGATATCAATGTTGTGTTTTGCCCAAGGAAGTTTCGTTGCGTCTTTTTCTTGTACGAGGACAACCTTCTGCCCATTCACGATGAAGCCCGCTTCTTCGTGCTCGTTCCCGCGGACGATGGTCACATCAAAATCGGCACGACCGTATGCAGTATCGTATTTAAGAAGGTACGCCATGTTATCCAAGTCGCCAAGGTCGTTCACCGCGACGATCTCGATTTCAGGACGCGCCAATGCCAATTTATAAAATGCTCGTCCAATGCGTCCGAATCCGTTGATAGCCACTCGTACTTTTGTCATATTGCTTATGTATTATAAAAATTAGTAACCTATGCCCCCTATTTTATCATATAGAGGCAGAAAGGCATATGTGTCTTTATCAAGGTTAAACCTTGATAAACATAAGATTATCTCACCTTCATCCAACGATCCCCACTATCAATACTTTTGTAGATACTATTTTTATTTGTCAGCGCGTACACGACACCTGCTTGTGTTTTACTGAAAGCAAGATAAAGTACCGCCTCACCTCCAAATATCTCCTGTATCCTCTGCCACGTTACCCCTCCGTCAGTACTCTTGCCCATTCCGCCAAGATTCTGAGAAAATGCAAGAGCGTATGAGGAGAGCGGGTCAACAGCGAAGACCGTCACCCCTCCTCCTTTTAGTTGCGTTGATACAGCCTGCCAGCTGTCGCCTCTATCTCTACTTATTTCTACTCCGTCTGGAGTTGAAGCATAGAGAGTGTTCTCATTCTTTGGGTCAGATGAAAGAGAAATTGGGGTAATCGCACTCTTTGCGTATTCCCACGAATGACCTCCGTCAGAGCTTCTTTGTAATTTGTCTCCGTAAACACCGTACACGATGTTTGGATTTGCTTGACTTACCGTCATGGCGTGCAAATCAACAGGACCCCCAAGTCCGTCCGAAATTTTCTCCCACGTTATGCCTCCATCCGTTGTTTTTTGGAATCCAATGTTTCCTCCGCGCGCAGAATGTCCACTGCTGAAGAAAGTATTTGGTTCTGTGGAGTGAGTACTGAAACCCATAAGGTCATCTCGTGTCTTTCCTATCTGAAACAGGTCTTTATCATCAGAGAGGAGGAACAAACCTTCGTGCGTGGCAATGTAAACTTTTTTCGGGTCGGATATATCTACTGCTATACCATGCGAATGACTAAATGATATTATTGGAGTTAGCGCATTTTCAGAGCTATTTTTAGTCTGTCTACCATAAAAAGCAAACAAAAAGAGACTTCCGACTAGTAATACGGCGACCAATAAACCAATAACTTGAACATTGTTTTTTGTTTCCATAGTTTTGTTGCTCGTGTTTTAAAAAATTGGGGACCTATACTCTTCATATTATCATACAGAACAAAAAAGTGGCACGTGCTGCCTTTTTCATTTCCACGGTCTCACCTTGGAAATCAATTTTTACTTTTGATATTCCATTCTGATTCATATTTCCTATTTCAACTCTTCCTCAAGCAGTCGCCTGAGTGTTTCAGGATTCGCGGAGCCTTTGCTTATCTTCATTCCTAGCTCTATTTCAAGATTTAGTGCTTCATCCAAACCTCTTTTGAAATTCCTGATTGCAAAATAATACTGGCAAGTGTTCGAGGTTTGATGGCAACACTCGCATGATACGGCACACAAACTTGACGATATTGACCGCCCGCATGCCCGACATAATAAAAATGGCTTCCTCGTGTATGGTTTAAAACAAAATTGTGCTCCTTGAGCACGAGGACAATATCTTTATACTTCCAATTTTTTAACCCGTTTGGCATTATACGGTCGCGACTCCGTAAGTATTGATTTGAAACGGAGACTTTACTTTCCTTGTCGCATTTGCAACGGACCAAAGTTTTTCATATTCAGGAGCGGGTTTTTGGTTGAGGGGCGAAATTCTAGCACCCTTTACTTTTTGACACGACTCAACATATCCTTGCATCGCATCAAAAAGATTAATGAGCGCAATCTTTGGATCATCTCACGACTCCACGATATTAAACTCTAGAGCGGTCGCATACCATGTACCGCCGTCCTTGAAAACGATATACCGCACCTTGCCTTTTTGAGGAGTATTCATAATTTAAACTATACCAGAATGTTGTCTTTTTTGAAAGAGAAAGACGATACTACTTCAACGCTTCTTCAAGAAGTTTCTTGAGCGTTTAGATAATTGTGCCGCCATTTCTATCGCAATATTCTCTGGCGACATAATTGAATATATTTGTATATCACCAATATTATTATATATCCGATAGCGCTCCATAAACTTTTTTCTCTCCCTTTTTTCTTCGAGGCCAAAACCTCGAGCAAGCTGGCGACGAACTATAATGTCTGTACTTTCTTTAATAGAGACAGATGGAAGCAAACAAATACTTACCCCTTGTTCCTTTAGTGTATCTCTATGCTTTGTCGTTAAGTTGTCCATTTCTTCGTGAGCCAAAAAACCAGACGAAAGAACTATGACGGATTGCTCAAGGAGTGCCGTGAGTATTGAATAAAATAATTCCGAATTCGCAAGACAATATTTTTTGTATCCGTACTCTTGTATGTATGAATCGATTGGACCGATACGGTGCATAAACACTTGGTCAAGATCAATAAAAGGAATCCTGAGCACTGAGGCAAGGAGAGCACCACTTGTGCTTTTTCCCACACCACCAGGACCAATAATAAAAATATGTTTTGAGCTCACTTTTTAAATTTTAACAATTTAAACCTCCAAGAAGAATCAAATTCTCCATACTTTACATTGTACATAATTCTTAGTATTCTAAAAACAGATTCTTCCAGATAAACCTTTCTTAAAAGGAGTAAATCATGTTCAGAGAGAATCATGGCCACACATTAGCACATCTTCCTCAAGTTGTTTTGGGAATGGAAAGAAGTGTGTATTTCACACATGCAGAAGTATGCCAAAGACTAGGCATACAAATTGATTTAGGTAAGAATAATGAATACGAGAAGGTTTGTTTGGAAAATATTATGGGTGAAATAGGGGTTGACCTATACCTTAATCGTTTAACCGAGGTAGGAATCCTAAACCGTAAAGGTTACCGATATTGGTGGGGCCTGGACCCAAATTCGTAATGATATACGACAGCGCCGCAAACAACTGTGCGGCGCTGTCTTTTTGTAAATCTACTACTTCAACGCTTCTTCGAGCAGTCGCTTGAGGGTTTCAGGGTTTGCGGAGCCCTTGCTTATCTTCATCCCCTGCCCAAGTAAAAACTGCATGACTGCGATTTTGCCCGCGCGGTATTCATCGGCAACTTTTGGATTGTCAGTAATGATCTTCGCGCACATTTCTTTGAGCGCGCCTTCGTCGTTAGTCTGAATGAATCCTTTTTCTTTCGCAATCTTCTCAGGGTCTCCGCCTTCTTTGTATAAAATAGCGAGCGTGTCCTTTGCTCCGCGCGAAGAGAGCTTATTCTCGCTTATCATCTTGATGAGGCCTGCAAAAGAAGCGGTGGTAACCTTCCCCAGAGTAGCATCTTCTTTCATAAGACTCATGAGATCCGAAGTAATATAGTTTTCAGCGAGTGGAGCAAGTTTCTTGTCCTTCAGGATCTTCATCACGTCCTCAAAAAAGTTCCCCATCATACTGTCCGCGACAAAAAGCTCTGCCGAAATAGCTTTCACATTGTACTCATGAATAAGTCGGTCGCGTTTCTCCCAAGGAAGCTCGGGAATCTCTTTTGAAAGATTGCTGTGAGAAAACTCTGGAATCTCGCTGATTTTTAACTTTGGCAAATCCGGGTCGGGGAAATAGCGATAATCATGGGCACTTTCTTTTTTACGCTGTGAAAATGTCACGAGTTTTATCTCATCCCATCCACGTGTTTCCTGCACAATCTCCCCTTCTCCACCATCGAGAATTCTCGTCATGCGCTCTACCTCGTATTGAATGGCGCGTTCGACTGAACGAAACGAGTTTAGGTTTTTTACCTCGACTTTGGTGCCGAGCGTTTCCGTCTTTGATATTGAAATATTCGCTTCGACGCGCATCTCGCCCTTTTCCATATTTGCATCTGACACGCCAAGTGTGCGAAGAAGGAGCTGAAGCTCGCGCGCGAATGCACTCGCATCTTCCGCCGTTTCGATGACGGGTTTCGTCACAAGCTCCATAAGGGGCACTCCCGCGCGATTGTAATCAACGAGACTCCCGTTCACGCCATCGTGCGAAGAGCTTGCCGTGTCTTCTTCAAGGTGCACGCGCTCGAGCAATACGCCGTTCAATGCCCCTCCTGTAACGAGTGGGTACTTGTATTGGCTAATCTGATACCCTTTCGGAATATCGGGATAAAAATAATTTTTACGGTCAAACTCGGTGAAATCCGCGAGGTTGCCCCCGACCGCAAGGCCGACCTTGAGGACATGCTTCACCGCTTCCTTGTTGATGACTGGAAGCGTCCCCGGATGTGCCATGCACACAGGACAAATATTCACATTGGGTTCCGAGTTGAATGGGTCGTTCGCGGAGTTGCAGAACATCTTCGTTCTCGTTTTGAGTTCCGCATGAACCTCGAGTCCAACCGTTAGTTTATAAGTCATATACGAAGCAGTATATCATAGGGCTAAGAAAATTTCTTATGCCATCTTCAAATAATATCCTTACACTGCGGCACGAAGAAGCTTCATGAGATCATCTTTGAAAGTCTTCATCACCTCGTCATCAAGAATAGATATTGTAAAGATGCTTGCGTTAGGATTCTTCTTTTTCATCAAATTGAGAACCTCTGCCACATGCTCTGGAGAAACCGTGTCTGTCTTTGTGAGAATAATTATTTCTGACTTTTTTGCGAGGTCTTCTCCGTAAAGTTCGAGTTCTTTGCGAACAGTCTCATATACAGCAATAGGGTCTTCGTTCTCAAGCGATACCAAATGCGCGAGCATTTTTGTTCGCTTCACATGTCGTAAAAATTTATGCCCAAGCCCGCGTCCTTCGCTTGCGCCCTCGATGAGTCCTGGAATGTCGGCCATGATGAATCCGTGCAATTCGCCCAAGTTCGGCTCGAGCGTTGTAAACGCATAAGCAGCCGTTTTTGCATTCGCGCGCGAGAGCGCATTCAAAAGACTCGACTTTCCTGCATTAGGCAAACCAACAAGCCCTAAATCTGCTACAATCTGTAGTTCAATAAAATATTCTGAATCCTGCCCTTTCATGCCAGGCACATGTTCTACCGGCGAACGGTTCGTCGAGCTCTTGAAGTGCTCGTTGCCGTATCCGCCTCGTCCACCCTTGAGCATGAGTACTTTCTCTTCATCTTTAAGGAGTGTAACCGCTTCTCCTGTGCGAAGATTTTTTACTATAGAGCCGAGCGGAAGGTCGAGAATAAGATCATCACCGTTTCTTCCGTGCAAACTATCGCTCCCACCGTCACCCGCGCGTTCAGCAAAAAAATCTTTTTGATGGCTATACTTTGAAAGTATATGGACGTTGCGGACGCCACGAACATAGACACTTCCTCCGTGTCCTCCATCGCCCCCAGAAGGTCCAGCAAACTCCTTGCCCTTCTCATGTTTCCACCGCTCGACGCCATTACCGCCGTCTCCAGCTTTCATATAAATTGTTAATTCGTCTATAAATGCCATGATTATTTGTATAGTATAAGATTATCCTATGTAAGTTACCCCTATTGATTCAATCCCTTTTTCAGCTCTTTTTCTTTCTTGCGAGCGTAATATGAAACAAGATATCTTCGAAGTAAGATGAACCCTACCACGAAAGCCAGAATGAGTAAAGCGAAGTACGCAGCCTTGTGCGTCATTTGAATCGCAAGGTATCCAAAAAAGTATCCGACCGTCCCGTACAAAAGCACCCACACAATCGACGCCAGAGATTCTGCTTCAAAAAAAGTCCTAAATTTTACTTTGATAAATCCTGAAACAACCACAGTTGCTCGATTCGCCCCATAGATAAATTTTGAAAAGAAAATAGATTTGAACGGCCGTTCACGGAATTGCGGTAAAAAATGAAGAACTATATTTTGAGAACGAGTAACAATTCCCCGCATATAATTTTTATCACTAAGCTTGAACGCAACGTAATACCATATGAGATTTCCCAGAAATACGCCGAGAAACGCAATCCAAAACACATCTCCGAGGTCAAATGCTCCCAAATGCGCGAGCATTCCCGCTATAATCAGAAATGCCTCACCTTCAAGAAGCATTGCAACGAACAGCAGAAAATACCCCGTGTATCGATGGGCTTCCACAAACGGAATAATGTGTTCAATAGTTATGCTTTCCATGTATCTCGCTATGTTACGTTAGTCGTTACGATCTTTCAAAAGCATGTTCACAAGAACGCCGACCACTGACATAATGAGGGCTCCAAAAAATGCGGGTACAAAACCTGAAACTTCAAACCCTTCGACAAAACTTCCGATTCCCCAAAACAGCAGGGCGTTCACGACAAAAGTGAAAAGTCCGAGCGTGATAATCGTAATTGGGAGGAGTACGAGGAGAATCACGGGTTTAACAATGAGGTTTGCCAACCCCCAGATCAATGCAACAATAAGCGCCGTACCAAACTCGCTAATCGTAATTCCAGGAACAATACTCGGAAGCGCGAGGAGTGCAAGTGCGACAATAATCCATTTGGCAAGAATACGCATTAGTCTAGTATACACGTACGATATAAAATCGAAAAGCTTTTCAAAACTGCGTCGGGTAAATTATACCATCCCCAATCAAGTCTTTCGCGTAACTCGTGGTGGTATTACTTTACCAAATTTATCGGGTTCCCGTTTTGGAACGCATTGATATTCTCGATGGTCGTATCGAGAATGCGCTTAATAGCTTCATCAGTATTGAACGCATTGTGAGGAGTTACTATCGCTCTCGGATGATCGATAATGTAATTATTTTCAAGGACTGTTCTCATACTCTCGTCGCTTGGGTTCGGCGTGAGAAAAAGTTTTGTCTCATCATTGACATATACTTCATCCTCAAGCACATCAAGCCCAACCCCGCCTAAAACTCCCTCATGAAGCGCCCTTGCAAGAGCCTTAGTCTCAATAAGTCCCCCGCGCGCCGTATTGATGAGAATACTTCCCTTCTTCATCGTCATAATATTCTCCATATTCAAAATATGATGCGTTTCTTTCATATAGGGCAAGTGTAGGCTCACCACATCAGATTGCTTGAGAAGGTCTTCGAGCGTGACGTATGAGAACCCGAGCTCTTGCGCGAGCTCCTTCCTTGGATACGCATCAAACGCAATCACGTTCATTCCAAAACCCTTTGCTTGACGAATCATGTATTCGCCGATTCTTCCCGTCCCCGCGATACCAATTGTTTTTCCATTTAAATCAAAGCCTCGGAGTTTGTCTATTTGTGAAAAGAGTCCTTCGTCGCGCACCCTTTTCGTGCAGTCGAGAAGCTTCCTAGAAAGTGCGAGCAATAGCATGAACGCAAATTCAGCGACCGTGTTCTGTCCGTACGCTGGAATATATGAAACCGAGATGCCACGTCTGCGCGCTTCTTCGATATCAATGTGGTCAATGCCCGTTGAACGCGCGACGACATGTTTCAAATTTGGGAATCTATCCAATTCTGTCTTTCTTACCGGCGAATTCACGAACACTGAAAGTATTTCCGCACCATCATCACGAAAATCAGGATAATCAACAATCGATCCTTTCAAAAAAACAATCTCTTCTCCCACTTCAAGATGCTCCTTTGCGTATCCCGCTTCCCAATCCTCGTTGTAGAAATAAAGAATCTTCATATGACACCTATTGTATCATAATCTGACACTAAAACGTGCCCTTGCGCAATTTCATTAAATTTGGCATAATGTGTTTACCGTAAAGCCCTAATACCGTGGGCTCTTTTACATTTTAAATCATGATTGAAAGCTTTTTTAACGGCATCCTCTACGTATTTCTCTTCGTAACCCTCTATTTAGAGGTGTTCTTTCTCATCACCTTCTTTGAGGAACGAGAAAATCTCGCCCCGAAATCAAAGAAACCGAAACTCTCATATTATCCTTCCACGACCATCATCGTCCCTTGTTGGAACGAAGAAAAAACCGTATCCAAGACGATCGATTCGCTCCTTCGCCTTGATTATCCAAAAAGAAAGCTCGAAATTGTGATTGTCGATGATGGCTCGACTGACCACACATGGGAAGTTGTTCAGAAGTTCAAAAACAATCCGCAGGTTAAACTCATTCATAAAGAGAACGGTGGCAAGCACACGGCGGTCAATCTCGCAATCGAGCAATGCTCTTCGGAGCTCATCGGGTGTCTCGATGCTGACTCGTTCGTGGATAAGGATGCTTTGAAAGAAATTGCGAATGCGTTTAATGAGGACCGTGAAATCATGGCTGTCACTCCAATGCTTGTGGTGCACGAACCGAAAACAATACTTCAGAAAATGCAAAAAACTGAATATCACCTCGGCGCATTCTTGAAACGCATGCTCTCTCCTCTTGACGGCATCAATGTTACTCCCGGCCCTTTTTCTATTTTCCGTAGAGAAGTTTTTGAAAAAATCGGACTCTACAAAAAAGCTCACAATACCGAAGATATGGAGTACGCCCTTCGCATGCAATCTCACCACATGCGTATTAGAAATGTTCACACCGCGCATGTCTATACATCGGCCCCAGGAACCCTCTATAAACTGTATCGTCAACGCCTTCGTTGGGCATATGGCACGATGAAGAATACTCTTGACTATCGTTTTATGATATTCCGTCGCGCGTACGGCATACTCGGCATGCTCGTTCTTCCGCTCTCATTCTTTGGCGTCTTTGTGTTTCTCTACAATTTCGGCTTCATTCTTTTTCATGCCGTAAGCAGATTGGTTGGTAAATTTGTAGAGTGGAGCGTTACAGGCATCTCGTTCTCAGTTCCAAATTTCGATTCTTTCTATTTCAACACCGATTTTATGGTGATCCTCGCGTACATCATGTTGGGGCTAGGACTCTTCATCATTTGGAATGGTGTCCGTCTCGCTGAGGGTCGTTTCCGCCCTAGCATGGGAATCCTTTACTTTATAGTCCTGTATGCTATCGTGGCTCCACTGTGGTTCGCGCGCGCAGTATGGAATCTCGCTCTTTCGAGAGGAACGAGTTGGCGCTAATATACTATCTATAACACTATGCGTAAAAAAATAGAAACAAAAAAATATGTGCTTGCGTTTGTCATCACGGCAATGGTTTTTTTGGGTGCGCTTGTTGTCAGCAATCAATCGGAAGGAAGGCGCCTTGCCGAAGTGCAGTCCATCGAAAACAAGATTGCGCTCGATATTCTTTCGTCCGAAACGCAATTTGCACTCCTTCGAGAATCATCATGTCGTGCCATCGATCACTCGACCGCTTTCTCCGAGGAACTTTCAACTCTCGCACAGAAACTCTCCTATATGGAAGACAATCTCGGCGGTGACAATGCTGAGGTTGTCAGTCTAAAAAAATATTATTCCCTCCTCCAGATAAAAGATTACCTTCTTGTGGGAAGAGTCAATGAAAAGTGCGGAATCAAGCCAATCACTATTATTTATTTCTACTCAAATGATGGAAGTTGCGAAGACTGCAAAAAAGAGGGTTATGTCCTCACAAAACTCCGTGAAGAATTCCCGGAACTTCGCATCTACTCATTTGACTACAACCTCGACCTTTCTGTCGTGAAGACCATGAAGTCCATCTATGATGTCAAAGAACCCCTTCCTGCGCTTATTATTGGTGACGAATCATATCATGGCCTTAAGAATGCAGAGGATATCGAAAAGATTATCCCAGAACTAAAAAAGCTTCGCGAAGCGCATGAAAAAGAGGCAAATCAAAAAACAGGGACGACAACGATAAAGAAAAACTAAACAAGAAAACACCCAGCTCTTTTTAAAGAGCTGGGTGTTTTCTTGTGCCTTGCTTATCCTTCATTCTCAATTAATTCCATAAACCCGAAAATTTCTTTAGTGTAGGTAGGAACAACTGAATTATTATAGTGATGAAGCTTTTCAACCGTCGTATTGTCCTTGTAATATCGTGCCGTATTAGGGTTGTTTCCTCCAAGGTTACGAGCCACAGTTTCTATGGCCTCATCGTAGCTTTTGAACTTAAGTTTACATGAACCCCATCCAAACGGATTTTTGTTACATGCAAATTTGCCACCAGTTGATTCTTTGATAGCGATTGCCGGCAAAAGACGCCAATCGAGGTTGTTTTTTTCTGCTTCTGCAATCAACTTTTCTCCGTATCCTTCTAGTGGCATGTTACGTTTTTCAAAATAGAGGTCTATTTTTCTGACATGATCCTTACGAATATCCTCTTCCGAGGGCTCATTCTTTACAGAAAGTGTTGCGAATCCGCTTTTACCCCAATCATTTTGTGCAAAAGTATTGGAAGGTTGTAGCATCGCAAACGGTGAGCCAGCGGTCAAAAATGGTATGAGTACCAGACCTCGAGCGAATTGTATTGTATTTTTTTGCATAATAAGCGGTATTTGCTCCGCCAACATCGTGGTCGTCATTTCCAAAACTTAAAATGGAAAAGCACCTTACAAAGGTGCATTCAATCTCTCGTTTCTATGTGTTAAGACTATCACATTCAGGTCAAAAAGTCAAGAGGTTCGAGCTTATCGCACTAAGGAACTTTGTAAAAAGTGTCCGTAAACCCTTGGTGTGTATAGCTTATCTGCCACTACTCTTTACAAAAGTCTGATTGTATTTTCTCATAATAACCCTCTTGTTTCTCAAAAAATTACATTCTTTTAACCAACATCAATCCTCCTCGCGTACATAGGTTGATAGTAGGTTATTCTCCGGGCTAAACACAAATTTTCCATAAAATCTCTTTTTTCCGAAGAAAAACGGCATCCAATACTCGTCATCGGGCCACATATCTTGAAAAGGAACTTCATTTAATCCGAACCATCGTGGCTCCATTTCCTCTGTTTCCACCGGCTCTCCCTCGTAGTCCAAACCGCGAAAAACATGCACCTCGAGGATCTCGGGGTTTCCTTCAAATTCAAAATGCATGAGTCCTGCAGACTCGAGGCTAGTGATTGTAATCCCGCATTCTTCCAACATTTCGCGACGAGTCGCCTCAGTGATCGTCTCCCCAGCCTCCACCTTCCCGCCAAACCCGTTCCACTTCCCCTCCCCGAATCCGCGCTTCTTTTTCCCAAGAAGTACATGAGTGTCAGTATGAATCAAACAGAGAGTTAAAATTTTCTTAGTCATTTTCTGAAAGCCCTTCTAGAAACAAATTTGCCTTTTCAAGAAGTTCTTCTTTTGTGCCTTCATTTTTTATAGAATAATCCGCCATCGCAATCACATCGTCTACTTGTTGAGCCTCCGGACGCCCGTGGCGCTCGGATTCCTCTTGCACCCTGAACTGTTCAAAGGAAACATGGTCGCCTGTGCGCCCCCTCCCCTTTGAGCGTTCGTATCTCACTTCTATCGGCGCATCTACTGCGAGAAGTGCGAATTGTTTGCCAAAAAGCTTCCTAAGAACTTCCACCTCCGCAACGTTCCTCAATCCCGAAATGATTGTATCCCCTGAAATAACCTTCGCCGCCTCCTCTGCAAGATATGCTGGACCCCTCTTTTTTCGCATTTCGATCACGAAATCGTGCATGTGCGCACGGTCGGAAAGAAGTCCATATTTTTTCATTTCAGCGCGGAGAAGGTCTCCCGACGAGATGTGTAAAAAACCCTTGGTTTCCAAATGGTGCGCGATTGTATCTTTCCCCGAGGAAGGATTGCCTGTAATTCCTATGATATGCATATTCTGTGTCGACCTTATCTTACCAGAAATTATTAGTAGCCCAAAATTTAGGCAATTACTCGCGGAGAACCCTACCGTATTATCATTTCTTCGAGCTTTTTTGGGAAATTAGTTATGACCTCACATCCAGTTTTTGTCACGAGCACCATGTCTTCTATGCGTATGCCTCCACACAGGTGCGCGTCCGTTTCGTCTGCATAATAAAGCCCAGGTTCAACGGTCACCACATTACCCGCACGAAGCACGGTGTCGTGCCCCATGGAAAGGCTTGGCTCTTCGTGGATATCAATACCAACGCCGTGCCCTAAACTATGAATGAACCCGCCCACGGGGCGTGTGTCAAAGTTTGTCGGGTACCCTGACTTTTCAAAAAAATCCCGCACGAGTTTTTCTATGTCGTTCGATATTGCGTCGTCTTTGATCTTTTGTATCGCTTGCTCTTGTGCCGAAAGCACGGTATTGTACATGCGCTTCATTTTCTCGCTCGGTTCTCCTTTGAATACCGTACGTGTCTGATCCGCAAAATAGAGCGTCTCAAACGAACGAGGAAAAATATCCATTACAATGGGCTCCCCTGCTTTCAAATTTCCATAGCCTTTACAGTGAGGATCGGCTGCTTCTTTTCCGCATGCAACAATGCTTTCCACGCCGAGATATCCTTCCGCGTAAAGCGAATCATCAATGATCTTACGCACATGGTGCGAAGCGATGGGTGTTTGAGAAAAGGTTGGGTGGTAAAGGAGACCGTCTCTCACACTACAGTCGGCGATAAAATCCATTCCCTTTCTTGTTGCTTTTTCAACTGCACGCTGTGCATTTGATATTTCTTGTATCTCGCGTTTGGTTTTTATCGCGCGCTCAGGGAAAAAAGGATCCCGTCTTACCGTGACCTTGAAATGTTCTTCTAAAACTTTCCCCAACGAAAAACGAATAGTGTGCGGAACGATGACTTCTTCCACGCCACGGTCCTTGAGAAAAAGTACGGGAACAGAGACTTTTTCGGCTTCTGCCTGTGCTCGATAGCTTTCATACGACACCACTTCGTCCACACGCGCCTCTTTCTCGCCTCGTTCAATTTCAAGAGACGAAAGTATGAGAATCTTTTTGCCTTCTATCTCACAATAGACCACGGGGTCAGGTACGCTATATCCTTCGGTAGCCCATAGGAGATCCGCAGAAAATTCTGGCGAACCGAGCGACGTCGCTCCGTAGATGAGAATAGCCTGTTTCATTTTACTCTGCGCCGTGGCACTTTTTGTATTTCTTTCCTGAACCGCATGGACAAGGGTCATTTCGCCCGACTTTATCCGAGTGTATTGGCTCTCGCGCGGATGATTCGTTTTCTCCCCCACCGATGAGTACCGCATTCTTTACAACCTCACGGGCTTTCTCTTCTTCTTTGATAAATGCCCCGGCGCCGATAGTGGGAATCATGCGCAATATTTCGTTTTGCACCGACTCTTTCATTTCGCGGAACATGCTGAGTCCCTCTTTTTTATATTCAATAAGTGGGTCACGTTGTCCGTACGCGCGGAGATTGACCGAGGATTTCAAGTAATCCATCGCTTCAAGATGCTCCATCCACATCATGTCGACCACTTGCAGAATGAGGCGTTTGACTGCCTTATAAAATTCCTCCTCGCCAACTTGAGAAATCTTCTCGTCGACAAGTTTTACTAAAGCTTCATTACCCGCAATCATTTCAGTAAGGTACGTACGCGCGCCGAGTGTGCCCTCCATGAGAACCTCCCGACGCTTGCCATACACGAACGCTCGCTGTTGCGTCATCACATCATCGTATGAAAGCACGTGCTTTCGCGAATCAAAATGAAATCCTTCGATTTTTTCCTGAGCAGTTTCTAGAGAATTCGTGATGATCTTGTTTTGAATCGCTTCATCCTCTGGAATACCGAGACGACCCATCATCTTCTTCACGATGTCCGATGCAAAAACGCGCATCAAGCTGTCCTCCATGGAAACGAAAAACTGGGTTTCGCCGGGGTCCCCTTGTCGTCCTGCGCGCCCGCGGAGCTGGTTGTCGATACGGCGCGCTTCGTGACGTTCGGTTCCCAAGACAAAAAGTCCGCCGAGAGATTTTACTTCTTCATATTCTTCGGGTGTTGATGGGTTCCCTCCAAGCTTGATGTCAACGCCACGGCCAGCCATGTTGGTCGCGATGACGACGCTTCCCTTTTTTCCTGCTTGCGCAAGGATTGACCCTTCACGTTCATGATTCTTCGCGTTCAAAACTTCGTGCTGAACGCCTTCTCGTTTCAAGTATCCCGAGAGGAGTTCGTTCTTCTCGATTGAAACGGTACCAATAAGCACCGGCTGTCCTTTTGCGTTGAGCTCTTTTACTTTTCGCGCTATCGCTTTGAACTTCCCGTTTTCTGTTTGGAAAATCAGGTCTTGCTGATCGATGCGGGAGACCTTGCGGTTCGTGGGAACTTTTATCACCTCAAGCTCGTACACCTTGAAAAATTCCTCGCTTGAAGTTTCCGCGGTCCCCGTCATACCCGCGAGCTTTTTGTACAGTCGGAAATAATTTTGAAACGTAATCGACGCGAACGTTCGCGATTCTTGCTGTATCTTTACACCTTCCTTTGCCTCAACCGCCTGGTGAAGCCCCTCAGACCATCTGCGTCCGGGCTGGAGGCGTCCCGTGAACTCATCAACGATGATAATCTCTCCGTCGCGGATGACGTATTCTTTATCAATACGAAAAAGCGCCTGCGCGCGAACTGCTGTTTCGAGGTGATGCACGTACTTCACTCCTTTTTCAGTGTAGATATTTTCCACACCCAAAAGCTTTTCCGCTTTATCAATACCTTCGTCAGTAATCTGCACCGCTTTTAATTTCTCATCAACAGTGTAATCTTCCCCTTCCTTAAGTTTCGCGGAAATTCCTGCAAAGACAACATAAAGATTCTCCGCGTCGCCCGAAGGAGCCGAGATAATGAGCGGTGTGCGCGCCTCGTCGATAAGAATAGAGTCAATTTCGTCAACAATCGCAAAATTATAGTCGCGTTGCGCGAGTTGTTCTGGGGCATATGCGATATTGTCGCGCAGATAATCGAAACCGAATTCATTGTTTGTTCCGTAGGTGAT
>ERZ1292633.2621-Hain-H41-02um-R1-2621-length-18190-cov-4_pt1 | contig 18190 bp, 15 predicted proteins | sample MGYA00564406_ERZ1292633 | MGnify/ENA primary metagenome ERZ1292633 (study PRJEB36523, sample SAMEA6512639) | groundwater metagenome | collected 2019-01-08 | study: AquaDiva: Metagenomics assemblies of 32 groundwater samples | reverse complement strand
TTCCCAACCAACAAATCCATAATTGTACATCAGCGGCAATACCATTTGCGCATCAATGTTCAACATTAAAGCAGCAATCGGCATAGCCAATAATAAGGGAAGCGAAACCGCAATCCATTGCCCTAATAATTTAGCCAGCATCACAAGCGCAAATGGCGTGGCGCCAATTGTAAACAAATCCATTGTGCCATCGTCAATATCGGGCGCAAATAAGCGCTCCAATGACACAAGGCTTGCTAACGAAAGTGCAAGCCACAAATATCCGGGGCCGATTTGCTTTAATAGTTCGGGGTCAGGGCCAATTGAAAATGGCAATATTAAAACTGCACCCGCGAAAAATGCTGTTGGCAAAAAGCCGCCACCACTGAGAACCAGTCCATAGCGAATTTCGCGCAACAAAATGCCAAAGAAACCACTAATCATTGGGATAGGTTCCAGTTTCTTCCAGAAGCGCTTTCGCCAATTTTCAACATTCTGTATGAGCTGTCTTGAGGTTTATTATGCGCGGCGATAAATATTATCCCGCCATTGCCACGATGCTGTTTTAGTAGGTTTTGCAGCAGTTCACGCCCTTTTTCATCGAGCGGTGCTGCGGGTTCGTCCAATAACCAAATGGCGCGATCCGCAATTAACAAGCGCGCCAAAGCAACTCTTTGCCTTTGCCCCGCGCTTAATACGCCCCCTACAAGGCTTGCAAGTTTTGATAAGCCCAAGTTTTCGATTGCATTATCAACCAAGGTCTTATCAGTGCCAAAAAACACTGCCCAGAACTCAAGCTGCCTTCGGACGGTTTCGTTATTTTGCACGCCATCGCGGTGACCGAGGAGAATTAGGTTTTCACGCTGCGCCAAATCTAGATTTTGGCCAATGGAAATTTTACCTTTCGCGGGCCGATGTAGCCCCGCTATTGCTCGCAATAATGTTGATTTGCCAGAGCCATTTGCACCGCGAAGTTCAAGCCCATCTCCAGCTTTTAGTTGCAGATTTAGATTTTCAATTAGCCTTTTCTCGCCGCGCTGAAGGCAAAGGCCGATTATTGAAATTTCAGTATTGAATTGCAACACGACCTGCCTTCGGGTATCCATAATCGGTGCTTTAATGCTAGGGTTTTTTTCCTGTAATTACAAGGCTCGGTGCTCCGTCTTCATTTGAGTTGACAACGCGGTAAAAGCAATTTTCAAAACCAACATGGCAACAGCCGCGATCGCCAGCAACTACAACTTTCAGCAAAAGAGTATCTTGGTCACAATCAATATTGATTTCTTTGACATGTTGAATTTGCCCTGAAGTTTCGCCTTTTAGCCACATTGATTGCCGTGAACGCGACCAAAAATGCGCAAGGCCAGTTTCCAAAGTTTTGGTTAGCGCCGCCGCATTCATATAGGCCAGCATCAATACTTCATTGGTGGCATGAGACTGCACAATAGCCGGAATCAAGCCATTTTCATCATATTTGGGCGCGAAGTTTGAGCCCATTTCGACTTGGTTTTTGTTTTCAGTTTCCATTTGTTTTCCGAAAAACTCAATAACCACAAAGGCGCAAAAAGCGTTCTTGCATTTCAATTTTATCTTTGAAAGCGCCAGTGAATTGGGTTGTCAAAGTTGTAACATCGGGATGATGCACACCGCGCATTGTCATGCAATGGTGGGTGGCATCAATTAACACTGCCACACCTAAAGGCTGTAAAATGCTCGTGATGCTGTCGGCAATTTGCGCCGTCATGGTTTCTTGAGTTTGCAGTCTTTTACAGAATATCTCAACTACTCGCGCGATTTTTGAAATGCCTACTACTTTTTTATTAGGCAAATAGGCAATATGGGCTTTGCCAATAATTGGCACCATGTGATGTTCGCAATGGCTTTCAACTTTCATGTCTTTAAGCAATACCATATCCTCATAACCGCCGACTTCTTCAAAAGTCCGTGATAATTCATCAATTGGATCCAAATTATAGCCCGCGTAAAATTCGTCGTAAGAATCAACCACGCGGCGCGGTGTGTCTTTAAGGCCTTCGCGGTTTGGATTATCGCCGGCCCAAGCAATCAAAGTGCGAACTGCGGCCATTGCTTCTTCACGGCTTGGCTTGGCCAAAGCCTCGCCCACGAGCTCTGAAGCGTTATTTAACATAATGTTCATATTTATTTTCCCCAAAATGGGAACGAGGGTCGAGCCGAATATTCGGTCTTAACGCCCGCCCGATTGATACAGACTTTGCGGCAATAGTCCGCCTGCATACTGCGTATCACTGATGTTCCCATCAGCCGAAAACTGTATTATTGGACAATAACATTTCGTAAAATACAAAGCAAAATATATTTATGTCCAAAATCCAGCTATTCAATACTATTGCAAAGCAAAAGCAGCAATTGATTCCAATCAATGATAAAAAAGTGACGCTTTATGTGTGTGGCCCAACGGTTTATAATCGTGCCCATATTGGAAATGCCCGCCCCGAAGTGGTTTTTGATACGCTTTTTAGGTTGTTACGGTCGGTTTATGGCGACGACCACGTGATTTTTGCTCGCAATATTACTGATATTGATGACAAAATTAACGCTGCTGCGCTTGAAGCTGGGGTTGATATTTCGGTTATTACCGAAAAATACACCAATATTTATCGTGCCGATATGGCGCTATTGGGGGTGCTTCCAAAAACACTTGAGCCCAAAGTCACCGAGCATGTTGACGAAATAATTGCTTTGATTATCAAACTTGAAAAAGACAATCACGCTTATGAAACTGCTGACGGCGTATATTTTCATGTGCCGTCAATGGCAAATTATGGCCGGCTTTCGGGGCGCAAACTTGAAGATATGCAAGCTGGCGCGCGGGTTGAAATTGACGAAAATAAGCGTAATAGTGCGGATTTCGCTTTGTGGAAAAAAGCCAAACCAAATGAGCCATCATGGGACAGCCCGTGGGGCAAAGGCCGCCCAGGTTGGCACATTGAATGCTCAGCGATGATTGAAAAAAGCCTAGGCCTTACAATCGATATTCACGGCGGCGGGCATGATTTAATTTTTCCGCACCACGAAAACGAAATCGCCCAATCGGAATGCGCGCATAATGGTGTCCCGCTTGCCAATATTTGGATGCACAATGGCATGTTGAATTTTGGCAATGATAAAATGTCAAAAAGCCTTGGCAATGTGCTTGGTATTGATGGGTTGGCTGAAAAATGGCCCGCAGAAGCGCTTAGGCTATCACTATTATCTGCCCATTATCGCGCGCCACTTGATTGGACCGATGATTTAATAAGCCAAAACCTAAGAACTTTGGACCGCGCATATCGCGCAATGGACGAAATTTGGGACAATACAATCGAGCCGATTTTACCCAATTCCATAATTGAGGTTTTGTGCGATGATTTGAACACGCCGCAAGCACTTGCCGAATTAAGCACATTGGTGCGCAATGCCAATAAAGCCAAAACTTCGGAACAAAAGGCGCTTGCCTTGGCCGAACTTTTGGGCGCGGGGCAATTATTGGGTATATTGGAGCTTGAACCAAAACAGTGGTTTGCCAATCAAATTGGCCAAAAAGATGACGGCCTTACGGCGCATATTGATGCGCTGGTTAAAGAGCGAGTGGAAGTTCGCGCCGCCAAAAACTGGGCACGGGCCGATGAAATTAGGGACGAATTGGCGGCACTTTGCGTCGATGTAAAAGATGGACCAGAAGGTTCAACTTGGCGCTTTGTGGTATAAGGGGTAATAATGCACATGATAACGAAGCCAGTTGCAATTTTTTCGCTCATTGCAAGTTTATTGCTTAGCCTTGCTGCATGCGATAAATTGCCGAACACCTCCAAACAAGCCCAAATAGGTGAAGAACCGCCCAAGGCTGGCGAAAAAGTCATCGCCAATTTGGACGTTGACATGGCGGAAACTGAGGCGCTAAAAACCGCTTTGATTGCGAAATTTCCGATTGAAACAGAGGCCCAAATAGTCGAAACTGGTCTTATGGCGCAAAATTATGATTGCGGCCCCGACCCTACCAAACAAACCGAACGCGCCTGCATTAAAACCGAAACCAAAACTGATTGCGTGGTGATGACGATAGTGCGAACCCTGCCCTATACGCCAATGGGCGCGCAAGTTATTAAGGCTTGCGGTTTGATTCAATAGAAATGAAGTGAAAGCCCGTGCTTTGCAAAATGGCCTAGTTTTAATCGATGATAATAGCGCGGATGGGCAAGGCGCATTATTATTTGCAAACCCAGTTGAAGTAATCAAAGCGGAACATTTGTCCGAAGTCACAAATGCCATAGAAAATATGGAGGCGGCACAAACACGCGGTTTTTTTCTTGCGGGCTTTTTTTCATACGAATTAGGATATTGCCTCGAAGAAACCTTGGTCAATATGTTGCCAGCAAATCGCAAAATGCCTTTGTTGTGGTTTGGAGCCTATTCAAATCCAAGGCGAGTGAGCAGAAATGCGGTTGCGCGTTATTTTAGGCGCAGAAATCGGCGTAATAATTATTGGCTGGGCCCACAAAACATAAAACTTGGCCAGAGTGAATATGAAGTCCGTTTCAAAGAAACTCATGAACACATAAGATGCGGCGATATTTATCAATTGAATTTAACTTTCAAAATTAAAATGGACTTTGAGGGCTGCCCTTTGGCGCTATATTCAGATTTGCGCGAAGCCCAACAAGTTGAACATGGCGCTTATATTGATATTGGGCCGCATCAAATATTGTCGCTTAGTCCTGAGTTGTTTTTTGCTAAAATTGACCAAGAAATACAAACCAGGCCGATGAAAGGCACAGCAAAACGCGGCGATGATTATAGCCAAGATGAAGCGATTAAAAGCACGTTGCAAAACGATCCAAAACAACGCGCCGAGAACTTAATGATAGTAGATTTGATGCGTAATGATCTTTCGCGAATTTGCGAAGTGTCGAGTGTAAAAGTGCCAAAATTATTTGAAGTAGAAACTTATCCAACCCTGCATCAAATGACATCGCTTATTACCGCGAAGTTGCGCAGTGATGTAGGAATAGCAAAACTAATAAAAGCGATATATCCCGGCGGCTCAATAACTGGCTGCCCTAAAATCAGTGCGATGGAAATCATTCGGCGATTTGAAAAAGAACCAAGAGAAGCCTATTGCGGATCTATTGGATTCTTCTCGCCTGATGGCAATGCAAAATTCAACATCGCTATTAGAAGCCCGATTATTAGTGGTAATTCGCTCGAAATTGGTGTCGGCTCTGCCATTACCTTTGATTCAGTGGCCGCTGATGAATATGAAGAATGTTTGCTAAAGACCCAATTCTTAGCGAATGCACAATTTGATTGTAGCCTTATCGAAACGATGAAATGGGAACGTGGAATTGGATTTGGGCGCCTAGAGCGCCACCTCAACCGAATGGAAAAATCAAGCCAAAAGTTCGGGATGGGATTTGATCGAGACGAGATTTTGCAATCATTGGTTGAAATTGTCGGTGGCGTAGATTTCAATGTGGCGCATTTAAGAATAATCTTGGATAAGGCATCGCAAAGAATTGAAATTCGTGAGCTTGCGCGTGGTAAAGACTTATTAAAGTGCGTCATGTCGCCCACAATAATGAACTCTAATAATCCGTGGCTCTATCATAAAACCACATTTCGCAAGACATATGACGATGATTGGGCATCGTGCAATGCCAGTGGCTATGATGAAATTATTTATCAAAACCAACGCGGCGAATTAACCGAAGGTTCGCGTTCTAATCTCTTTCTTGATACGGGCGGTGATATGCTTCTGACTCCGCCGATAAATTGCGGGGTTTTACCTGGAATTTTGCGCGAGGAATTGCTTGAAGCCAAATGCGCCAAAGAGCAAATTTTGACTATTGATGATTTGATACGCGCGAAACAAATATATTTGGGAAGCTCATTACGCGGCTTAAGAAAAGCTATTTTCAATGGCAACTAATGTGATACAAAGACACATGAAACGCCTACGCTTTTTATTGCCATTATTTGCCTTGCTTGCTGCCTGCGCCCAAAAAGGCGCTGATGCACCGCGTTCTGATACCGCCCAAGCTTCAAATGTGGCGCTTAATGTCGAGACGATTGCGTCAGGACTTGAGTTTCCGTGGGGCATCGCCTTTTTGCCAGATGGCTCGGCACTAATAACCGAAAAAGTCGGGCGACTGCGCTTATTTGTGAACGGCCATCTTTCCGAGCCGATTTCAGGCGTGCCGCAGGTTTTATATGACGGTCAAGCGGGGTTGTTTGACGTCGCACTTCACCCCGATTTTGCCAATAATCACCTGATATATTTGTCTTTCGCCAAAGGCAGCGATGCCGAAAATGGCACAACATTGGTTCGCGCACGGCTTGTTGGGAATGCATTGCAAGAAATAACCGAAATTTTTACCGTTACACCAAAGAAAAAAGGCACAAGCCATTATGGTGGGCGAATATTGTTTTTGGCCGACAAAACCCTGCTTTTATCACTTGGTGAAGGTTTTGATTACAAAGACGAAGCCCAAGAACCGCAAAGTGACCTTGGCAAAATTGTTCATTTGCGTGATGACGGAACTCCCGCCGCGCAGCATATCGCAGGCGCAAGGCCCGAAATATACACAATGGGGCATCGCAATGTGCAGGGCTTGGCCTTGGACAAAACCACCAATATTATTTACCAACATGAACATGGGCCGCGCGGCGGTGATGAAATCAACATTCTGCGCGCGGGCAAAAACTATGGCTGGCCGAAAATCACTTATGGCATTGGCTATAGTGGCTTGAAAATATCGGATAAGGTCGCAATGCCGGGTTTGGAGCAGCCCTTGGTTTATTGGGTTCCGTCCATTGCACCGTCCGCCATGACTTTTTACGAAAGTGACTTATTCCCCCAGTTCAAAGGCGATTTATTGGTTTCGGCACTTGCGGGCCAGCAAATTCGGCATGTTAATTTGGAAAATGGCGCCGTTACCCAGCAGACAACTTTGCTTACTGACATGCAAACAAGGTTTCGCAATATTACCACCGCACCTGATTGCTCAATATGGGTTTTGACCGATGAAGTTGAAGGCAAGATTTTACGATTAACGCCTAAAGCGCGTTAGTTTTTCGCCCGAAACTCGTCCCAAGTATAAACTGCCAAACCGGCCCAAATGAGCGCAAAAGTTATGGCGTGCGAAATACCGAATGCTTCGCCATAAAAAATGCTGATACAAAAAGCGATTGATGGTGCGATATATTGCAACATGCCAATGGTCGCCAAGCGCAAATTGCGCGCGCCAAACGCGAATAATATTAACGGAACGGCAGTTAAAGGCCCAGCCAAAAGCAGCCAAAATTTATCGGCCTTGCTGGCACCAAAAACTGGCACACCATTCTGCCCCATAAACCACAAACCAAGCGCCGCAAACGGTGCCAGTGCCAAGGATTCCCAAAACAAACCAACGGCAGGGGCAACAGCAACTTTCTTGCGGACAAGACCGTAACCCGCGAATAATGCCGCCAAAGAAAGTCCGAGAACCGGAAAATGTTGTGCAACAATAATTTGATTAAGAACGCCCAAAGCCGCAAGAAAAATCGCCAGTGTTTTTATGCGGTTCAGCTTCTCACCAAAAAACAACATTCCCAAACCAACATTCATTAGTGGGTTAATATAATACCCCAAAGCAGTTTCCATGATTTGGTTGTTGGAAACCGCCCAAGCATAAATTGTCCAATTTGCGCCGATAAAAAACGCCGAAAGCGACAACATGAAAAACGTATGATAATTGATGCGAAAATATTTCTTTCCGTGAAAAACTAATGCCAAACCTGCGGCCCAAGGAATTGTCCAAAGTATGCGGTTCGCAGTTATGACCCAAGGGGATACTTCTTGCATTTGCTTTAGATATAATGGCAAAAAACCCCAAATTACATAGGCGCTTAAGCCGATTAATAATGCGGTTGTTGGCTCTTTTTCTTCTTTACTTATCATTCTTCTTCTTCTTTTTTATCAAAACAAAAGCCTTCCAAAATCTCGGAAGGCTTTCAAAAATCCAAATTTTTAGCAAATCTAAATTTTTTCACCCACCAGGCCCTTATCAACTAGCATCTGTGCAATTTGCACCGCATTAAGGGCTGCACCTTTGCGCAAATTGTCGGAAACAATCCACATATTAAGGCCATTTTCGACAGTTTCGTCTTTTCGGATACGCGAAACAAAAACCCCATGTTCACCGACGCATTCAACAATGCTTGTATAGCCGCCGTCTTCGCGGCGATCCATAAGCACGACGCCTTCTGCATCGGACAAAATATCCATGGCCTCGGTATCGCTCATTGCGTTTTCAAATTCAACATTGACCGATTCGCCATGACCAACAAAAGTTGGAACCCGAACACAAGTGGCGCTGACTTTTATATTCATGTCGAGGATTTTCTTGGTCTCGACAATCATTTTCCATTCTTCTTTGGTGTCGCCGCTATCCATAAAGTCATCAATATGCGGAATGCAATTAAACGCGATTTGTTTAGTGAAATTTTCAATTTTCAATTCGTCATTGACGAAAATACCACGGGTCTGCGTCCAAAGCTCGTCCATTGCCTCTTTGCCTTTACCCGAAGTCGATTGGTAAGTGGACACCACAATCCGCTTAATTTTCGCCGCATCATGCAAAGGCTTTAACGCCACCACCATTTGTATGGTTGAACAATTTGGGTTGGCAATTATGTTTTTCTTTTTGAAGCCTTCAATCGCGCCGGAGTTCACTTCAGGCACAATAAGCGGCACATCTTCATCCATGCGCCAAGTTGAACTATTATCAATAACCACACAGCCTTGAGCTGCGATTTTCGGCGACCATTCTTTGGAAACTTTGCCGCCCGCCGACATCAAACAAATATCAACACCCGTAAAATCAAATGAATCAAGCGATTTGCATTTCAATATCTTGTCGCCAAATGAAACTTCCTTGCCCATAGAGCGACGCGACGCCACAGCAATTACTTCGCTTGCTGGGAATTTCAACTCGTCTAGGATATTCAACATTTCGCGGCCAACATTTCCGGTGGCTCCAACTACTGCAACTCTCAGTGCCATTTCACTATTTTACTTTCATTTTTAATGCGAGCGGGTGCAATAGCGGCTTTTGTGCAAATAAGAAAGCCAAAATGGGCATTAATGTTTTGCGAATTGCACAATAGGCGCTATCAAAAGCCATGACTTCATTTGTTTCCAAACTTAGCAAAGCTATAATTGCCGCAGACAACCCCTTATGCGTTGGCCTTGACCCTTTTGTTCAGAATATTCCTTTGATTTTTGGTGCGCCAAATAAAATCAGCACTTTGGAAGCTTTTTTCAATGAGGTGATTGACGCCTTACAAGGCAATGTCGCGGTTATTAAGCCGCAAATTGGCCTGTTTGAGCCTTGGGGTGCCGATGGCTTTGCATTGGTTTCACGGTTAACAAGTCGCGCCAAAGCCAATGGCTTGTTGGTAATTTTGGACGCTAAACGTGGCGATATTGGCACAACCGCCCAAGGTTACGCTGATGCCTATCTTGGACCAAATCCAGCAATTGACTGCGATTGCGTGACCCTCAACCCTTATTTGGGTATCGAAACTCTGGAGCCGTTTGTGAAAAACGCCTTGGCTTACGGCAAAAGCATCGCCGTTTTGGTTCGAACTTCAAACCCCGGCGCCAAGGATTTTCAAGATTTAATGGTAGCAGGTGAACCGCTTTGGGTTAAAGTTGCCCAATCCCTTAAACCAATTGAAGCAAGACTTATGGACTCGGATATGAGTAGCTTAATGGTGGTAATTGGCGCGACCTGGCCTAATGAAGCTGCTAAATTGCGTGAAATCCTTCCCCACACACAATTTCTAATCCCTGGATATGGCGCGCAAGGCGGAAGTGCTGAAGATGCTTTTGCGGGGCTTATCAATAAAGGCAATCGCATGGAGGGGGGACTAATCAGCTCATCGCGTGCGGTTCTGTATCCCCAAGGAGCGCAAGATTGTGAGAATATAGCGGCATGGCGTGATATTTTTTCCCAAAATCTTGATAATGTCATTGCAGATTTAAGGCTTGCGTCCGAAAACGTCATAGCGCGAGTTTAGGGATTGAGGCTAAATTTGAAATTAGAGGCAGCGCATTTTGAAACAAAGTTCCAGTATTTTCGAACGAAAAGGTGCCAATGTTTACACTATTGAGCCTCATCAGAGCTTTTTGGACGAATTGGCACTGGTTCTCAAGTCAGAATTACTTGAAAATTCACAAAGTGATTTTGCTTTATCCGATGTGATAATATTGCTGCCGACCCGCCGCGCCGCGAGAGCTTTGCAAAGCGCTTTTCTGTCTGCCTGCAATGAAAATGCGATGATTTTGCCGCGCATCAGAACCATTGGCGATATCGAACCCGAAGAAATGAACTTACTCGAATTGTCGCAAACCGATAATTTGCCGCCCGTAATACCAGATTTATTGCGAAAATTCACTTTGGCCAAAATGATAATGGCGCGTGACAGCGCAGCACAGTGGAATAGTAATTTGGTTACGGCGCTCCAAGGAGCCGACGCTTTGGCGGATTTATTGGAATCTGCGGAATTAGTTACTAATGGCGAGGCTGGCTTTGATTGGTCCAAATTAGACGATTTAGTCAAAGATAAAGAAATTGCTGCGCATTGGGAAAAATCCAAAGAGTTCTTAGAAATTGTCACCAAATTTTGGCCTGAGTATTTGAAAGCCAATGGCTTTTGTGACCCTGCATTCAAGCGCCGTCGGGCTGTGGAATTATTGGCACAAAATTGGGAAAAAGCGCCGCCAACAATCCCCATCATATTGGCAGGTTCAACCGGCGCACTCCCTTCAACCCAAAAACTGATGAAAGTTGTAGCGGGTCTTAAATATGGTGCTGTAGTTTTGCCGGGCCTTGACAAAGCGCTGCCTGACAAAGTTTGGGCAAATGTTGGAAATGAAGAAGGCCACCCACAACGCCATTTGTATGACACTATCAAATTCATAGGAATTTCACGTGACGAAGTTAAGTTTTGGCCCGGCCAAACTGAAGTGCCAATTGAAAATCTTATTTGGCGACGCAAGTTCTTAAATCTTGCGCTAACGCCTAAAGAAAGCACTTCAGATTGGAGAAAAACAGTCGATAAAATTATGATTAAAGACCCGCATGCTATTGCAAAAGGTCTTAGTGATTTTCAAATTATCGAAGCCGAAAATGAAGATGAAGAAGCCAATGTCATTGCATTAGAATTGCGTGAAGTCTTGGAGCACAATGGTCAAACTTGCGCCTTGGTTACGCCCAACCTCGACATCGCAAGGCGGGTATCAAATAAAGTTGCAAAATGGGGCATCGAGCTTGATGTATCAGCCGGGCTTCCAATATTGCAGACTAAATTTGGTTCGTTTTTTACGGCATGTGCCGACTGGCTTTGCGACTCAGCCAACCCAATGAAAATAATGTCCCTGCTTTGCCACCCGCAAACTACGCTAGGAATGGAAAAAGAGAAGCTGGTTAGCGGCGCAGCAGCGCTTGAGTTAAATATTTTGCGCGGCGCACAAAAATACCACGATATTCATTCGCTGGTTTCCTATGTGAAAAATATCAAGCCTGAGATTTGGAAAAGCGCCAATGCTGATGGTGGTGCAGTAGTTGAAATTGTCGAGGCACTTAAACATATTGGCGAAGCCGCAGAAGCCGTAAAAACTGATATTGATTTATCAAGCGCCACTTTGATTTTGCTAAATGCTTGTGAAGCCATTTCTTTAAGGCCTAATTCCTCGCTTTGGCGCGGGCAAGAAGGGCAAGTTTGCGCGGATTTCTTTATTGATTTACGCAATAATGGCACGGATTTACAGGTCTCGAATTTACGGCAAGGCCTAGAAGTTGTTAAGTCACTTTTGGCGTCACTAGTCGTTCGACCAACCAACACCCACCCAAGACTAGCTATTTTGGGGCCATTGGAAGCGAGACTTTTAACTTTCGATAAAATGATTTTGGCAGGTCTCGATGAAGGCGTCTGGCCCTCTTTCACTCAAAATGACCCTTTTCTTTCCCATAAAATGCGCATTGATTTAGGTTTACAGCCCAAGGAAATGCGTATGGGTTTAACAGCGCATGATTTTGCCCAATTATCATCTAGCCCGCGCGTTATTATTACAAGGTCGGCACGCCGCGCGGGTGCACCCAGCGTTCCTTCACGCTGGCTTTGGCGGCTTCAGACCTTGTGTCGCGGGGCATTGTCGAAAGCAGAAGTGAGTGAAATTTTTACTGGCGCGACCGATACCAAAGCTATCACACGCGCGCAAATATTAGCCAAAAACTTCAATCCCACCACCACCCAACCGCAACCAAAACCACCACTTGAGGCGCGGCCGCACGCATTTTATGCGACCCAAATTGAAGATTGGATACGGGATCCCTATAAAACCTATGTGAAGAAAATCCTCAAGCTCAGGCCGCTGGATCCGTTAGGTGGTGATGTGTCATCAAAAGAACGTGGAAGCGCAATTCATGCGGGAATGGAAATTGTTGCAAATTGGATGGCAAATCCGCCGAGCGATGCTGTGGCGGATTTAATGGCGGCGTTTGAAAAGCATTTGATAGAATTTGGATTTGAGGGGCAAAAACTCAAAGAGGAATTAAGGCGCCTTGAACAAACCGCAAGCTTTATGGCGCATTATGAGTTGGCGCGTATTGCAGAAGGGTGGGAGCCCAAAGTTGAGCAAAAAGTGAGTTGCGAAATTGATTTAGACGGCATCAAACTTGAACTAAGTGCGCGCGCCGATAGAATTGACTTTAATGCCAATGGCGATATTGAAATTTGGGATTTCAAAACCGGAACAATACCGAGTGATAAACAAATAAATGAACTTTATGCCGCTCAATTACCAGTAACCGCCCTAATTTTACAAACTAACCCGCCTTCTGACTTCGGAAATAGCAAAGTGCGCGGTTTTGGCCACGTAAAAATCGGGGGCAGAGCACCGAAAATCAATGAATGGAAGCAAGACAAAATCTCAATTGATGAATTGATGTCTAAACTTGTCAAAGCGCTTACGCATTTATCGAGGCAATATGCAAATCCTGAGCAGGCCTATTTATCAAAACCATTTGTCCACAGATTGTCCGTAAATAATTATGCTGACAAAATCGATATTTTGGCGCGACGCGCCGAATGGGCGAGCGTCATTGATGAAAAAGGGGGTGATTGGTGACCCTTGATAATTCGGCACAAATTGAACTTACAAATCAGAAGCAACGCGAAGCCGCTGATCCTTATGTTTCAGCTTGGGCAAGCGCGAATGCTGGGGCGGGCAAAACCAAGGTCTTGATTGATCGCATTGCTCGGCTTTTGCTAACAGGCGTTTCGCCCGACAAAATATTGGCGGTGACTTATACCAAAGCGGCGGCGGCCGAAATGACAACGCGACTATTTCAAACTCTTGGCGATTGGACAGTTGCACAAGACGATGCACTTCGTGAAAAATTGCGGCATTTGGATCCAAATCTTGAAATTGATACAGGACTTTTGAGCAATGCTCGCAGGCTTTTTGCGCGCGCACTTGAAACTCCAGGCGGGCTAAAAATACAAACAATCCACGCTTTTTGTCAGACGATTTTGAAACGCTTCCCGATAGAAGCTGGGGTTGCGCCAGGATTTGAAGTCATTGATGATGTCGCGGCCAAAGACCTGAAGGCTCAAGCATATGAGACGGCTGCACGCGAACTACCAGACGATTTTGCATTCATTGCCGGGCAAACTTCGCTTGAGGGCAATCGCGAACTTATTGCAATTGCAGGTCAAAAATTGGGGCCAGACTTTGACAAAGCGCAATTGATTGCCGATCTTGAAGCGCGCTTTGGCTGGGATAGGCAAATCGAGCTTGATGCAATTATGGCAAATGCAATAGCGGTCTTTGACTATGGTTTTGTGAAGCAATGTGCGGACGCGCTCGTAGAAATCGGCGGGAAAAACAACATAAAAGCCGCCAATAAATTAATCGAAATTGTGGCAGCAAGCCACGAAACTCGGTTTGATTTGTGGTGCAATTTAATCCTTACCAAAGAGGAATTACGCGCCAGTTCGCCAATCGACAAAAAAGCAAATTCGCACGAAGATTTGGAGGCATTATTTGGGCCTTATTCGGGGCGCGGCGAAGGGTGGCAATTGTCCGAATCTTTGCGAGAATTTTATGATTTGGCCCAAAAGCACGAAATCGCAAAAATATGCGAGGCGACAATTTCTCTTAATTGCGCCGCTGCCATGTGGCAGAACCATTATCAGGCATTAAAGAGCGCAAGCGGTAAGTTAGATTTTGGCGACCTTATTAAGGCAACCGCGAATTTGTTTGGCATGGGGAAAAATGCATCGCTTTGGGTCATATATAAATTGGACCAAGGGATAAGCCATATTCTGATTGATGAAAGCCAAGACACTAGCGCAGAGCAATGGAATTTAATTAAACCGCTCTTTGTCGCCATGGACGATGCGGTCCAAAGCGGTGCGTATAATGGCACGCGCTCACAATTTATTGTTGGCGATGAAAAGCAAAGCATATATTCATTCCAAGGTGCAAGCCCTGAACGATTTTTGGAAGAACGGAAAGATTTCAGCGCGGTGGCGGCTGGTGATTTCGCGCCTGCAAACCAACAAGAACATAAAAATATAATATTTGACGTTTCCTTCCGCAGCGGGAAGAAAATCCTTGAGGCGGTGGATCAGGTTTGGCACTTAACTGCCGATGCGGGCGTGGCGGCAAAAGCCCAGCAACATTTAGAAAATGCCGCAAAAGCCAAAAAGAGTGAAAGCGAATTTGAGCTAGAGTTTAAGTTTCAAGCTCCTACATCGCATTTTTCAGCGAGGGCGGATCAAAAAACCAGCTTTGAACTTTGGCCCCTTGAATTGGGTTCAAAGTCGGATGATGAAACGCCTGAATATTGGGAACATCCAAAAGACATCAATCTTGACGCTTCGCCGATTAATCAATTAGCAGAGCAAATTGTAAAAGAAATTGGACGGCGTATTGGAAATAAGGTGCAAGTTTGGAATAAATCTGGCACTACGCGCAATGTCCAAGCCAAAGATTTTATGATTTTGGTTAAACAAAGAAAGCAATTATTCCATCAAATAATTCGCCGATTAAAAGCAAACAAAATACCAGTTGCAGGTTCGGATTTGATTGTATTGAACCAAGAAATGAGCATAATTGACATTCTGACCTTGGGCCAATTTTTATTGCGCCCAGAAGACGATTTTAATCTTGCTTGTGTGCTTAAAGGCGTTTTTTGTGGTCTTATTAGCGATGATGAGCATTTATTTCCGCTTGCCTATGAACGCGGCAATGCCAGTTTGTGGCAAAGACTTGAAGCCAACCCAAGCCCGATTTTTGCGCCCGCAAAGAAGTTCTTGCAAGACATTATAGAAAATTGCCAAGGCATGTCGCCTTTTGATTTTATTTCCTACGTCCTTGAGCGAAAGCACCAAGACGGAGAAACTGGTTGGGATAAAATATATTTAAGGTTTGGCATAGAAGCGCGCGAGCCGATTGAAGTTTTGCTTGATTTGGCAATTCAAGCTGACCAGATGGGAATTGGCAATTTGCACGCATTCCTCGACTATATTGAAAACTATGCCAGTGAAGTCAAAAGAGATTTTGACGGCGAAAATGATGGCGTTCAGGTGATGACAGTTCACGGCGCGAAAGGTCGTGAAGCGCCAATTGTGATTTTGCCAGACACAACCCGCGCTTTGCCAACTTCCAAAAATAATCTGATTTTCGATAAAGACTTGGGAGTGTATATTTGGCATATTGATAAGTGCATCGAGCTTGAAGCCCTTGCCACTCAAAGAGAAGCCGCAAAACAAGATGCCCGACGCGAAGATCAACGGCTTCTTTACGTCGCAATGACCAGGGCACGGGATAATTTGATTTTGTGTGGTCATAAATTTGGCTCAGGCAAAAGCAATTATGCAAAAGACTGTTGGTATCAACGGTTTGAGCTTGCATTACCGAATATTTCTGACGCCCACGAATTTAACCTGGCTGATGCAAATGGATTTTCGGCAAGACAAGCCAAAATTTGGGGCGAAGCGCCAGACACGTCGCGCAATGAAGCGAAAATCGAAACCAGCAAAATCAATATTGAAATTCCGACGTGGGTTTATGCTATCCCCAAACCATTTGACCCGCCACCCAAGCGCATCGCGCCTTCAGCTTTGGTTGGTGATGACGAGCCAAGTGTCTTATCACCCGCGATTGGCGATAATCGACAAAGATATTTGCGGGGCCGCCTAATTCACGAATTGCTGCAAACACTACCAAATATTGAACCAAATTTCCGCGCTGAATGGGCAAAGCGCAAATTATTGCGGGAACCAAGCATTGATGATGGAACAAGGCAGGAAATTGCCGCATCGACATTGAGAATTGTAAGCGACCCACAATTTAGTGAAATTTTCAGTGCAAACAGCCGCGCCGAAGTTGCAATTATTGGCAAAGGCATCGGCTTACCTGATGACTTTATAATTAATGGCACAATTGACAGATTGGTAATCACGGACAACGAAATATTGGTGCTAGATTTCAAAACCAACCGACCACCGCCTGCTGAAATTGAAGGCGCTTCACAAACTTATATAAATCAAATGGCGGCGTATCGGGCGGTGTTGCAGGCCGCATACAAAGGAAAAAATGTCCGTTGCGCTTTATTATGGACCGATACGCCAATTCTAATGGAAATCCCACAACAAGCACTTGATAATGCTTTGTGCCTCATTTCAAAGACCCAAAGTGCTTGACATTGCCACGAAGCCACTTACTTCATAAGATTATGAGGAGTTTAATATGGCCACAATCAATGTAAGCGATGACAGTTTTGAAACCGATGTTATAAGTTCAAATAAGCCAGTTCTTGTGGATTTTTGGGCAAGCTGGTGTGGGCCATGCAAAATGATCGCGCCTTCGTTGGAAGAATTATCAGACGAAATGGCGGGCAGCATTACAATTGCCAAAATCAATATTGACGATAATCAGATGACACCGACAAAATTTGGGGTTCGCGGCATTCCAACTATGATGATTTTCAAAGACGGCAAAGTGGTTTCCACCCAAGTCGGCGCAATGGCGAAAAGCCGAATTGACAGCTGGATAAAAGAAGTTGTTGGCTAAATTCAATTCTAGGGGCGGGTAATGATTGGGGTTGTTGTTGTCGGTCATGGGAAGCTCGCTTCGGAACTGGTGAAGGCAGCCGAACATGTCGTTGGCAAACAATCCCAAATGAGCGCGATTGGCATTTATGCCGACGATGACATGGGTGAGCGGCGAGCCGAAATTTTGGCCGCTTGCCAAGCGAATGACACTGGCGATGGAGTAATTATCTTAACCGATATGTATGGTGGCACCCCGTCAAACCTTGCAACTTCCATAATGGAGCGCGGCAACTATGAAGCTATTGCCGGTGCCAATTTGCCGATGTTAATCAAACTGGCCGAAGTAAGAAAGTCAGAAACTTTAGCCAGAGCGGCTTTTGCCGCCCAGGATGCTGCAAGAAAATTCATCGCAGTAGTTTCATCACTACTTGCAAATTAGGATTTTTATGACCAATCAACCAATTTCAAGAACTCTCTATATTGCCAATAAGCGTGGCCTTCACGCCCGCGCCAGTTCAAAATTCGCGGTTTTGGCGGGTAGTTTTGATGGCACTCAAGTGCGTGTTATAAAAGATGATGACGAGGTGGCTGGTGATAGCATTATGGACTTGATGATGCTTGCTGCTGGTATCGGGCAGAGCATTGAAGTTATCGCCGAAGGGCCAAGCGCCGAAGCTGCATTAGACGCGCTCGAAGCACTGGTGAATGATCTATTTGGCGAAGGCGAATAGTGCGGCGAATGCTCAAGTGGAATTAATCACTTTCAATCGAAACATAAGTCTTTTGGTTTGGTAAGGTGACGTCAAGTGGCTTGGGAATGGTTTATGGAAAATCATGCTTTTCCAAAACCATTCTTCGAGCGTGATTGCGATATGAATTTAGTCAAGTCCTCGCGCCGTAGCGCGACCGCGAAGCGGCTACGGGACTTGACTAAATTCATATCGCGAAAGGACAATAAACGAATGGGCTTAAGGCACACCTGCCCTTAAGACCATTCCCAAGCAAATTCTTCTAGAGCGGTGGCTTTTCAAGTGGAACTTGAAAACCGCGCTAATTTATTGTTTTGTCGCGCAATTTATCCCCT
>ERZ1292633.671-Hain-H41-02um-R1-671-length-38843-cov-7_pt1 | contig 18194 bp, 7 predicted proteins | sample MGYA00564406_ERZ1292633 | MGnify/ENA primary metagenome ERZ1292633 (study PRJEB36523, sample SAMEA6512639) | groundwater metagenome | collected 2019-01-08 | study: AquaDiva: Metagenomics assemblies of 32 groundwater samples | reverse complement strand
CCCCCCCCCCCCCCCGAGCCGAGCTACTTTTTGCTATTTTTTTTTCTATATTGCCCTCCCCTTCCGCCCCTCGGTATGTCTTCCCGCCGACAAAACCTTCCACGCCACTCTCTTCTTCTTCTTCCCGCCGCCGGCGCACGTTTTTCATCTCTTCTTGACAAGAGGACGAACGTTAACAGCGGTAGACTACGTCGAGAGCAGGAGGGGACCCCCAATTTCGATTCCTAGCCTACGTTTCCAACTCTTTACTGCTCTCTCTTTGGTTTTTACCCCTTTCTCTACCATTCGGCTCCCCCGCGAGGGCACGGTCGAGTGTTCGACGCTACCAGGATCTCACACTTCTTCCCCCCCCCTTCACAAGTCACTCGCTCCATGTTCATTAGCTCGTTGAATGGGGGCTGCCGCACGAAACTCAAACAATATTGACAGCAGGCACGACACTTGCGGAGAGCAAAATTGCAGGATCGAATCTCTCAGTCAATTTCTCCTTTCGTTTGGCGTAGGGAATTGAAGAACAACAAACAGGCGACAGGACACGAAATGTTTCGACTTCGGCGATGGACGACGAGCGTTCGTTACGGTGCGACGTCGCCCCGAATCGAGGATTACTCGCGGTGGATGTCGACGCTCGAGGCAACCTCCCAGGCTTTGTCCTCGACACGAACGATGGGCGACCCCGTAGCACCAGCTTGTCAGATCCAAGTTGTGAGTTTGGCAATGGCTTCCGTGGCGACCGACGGAGAATCAAATCGACGCACGGTGCCGCATGGTGTTCGGTGCCCATTTCAGCGGCGGCCCACACCGCCGTCACCGCTGCTGATCATGCCGTGCTCACGGACAATAATGGCGACGCGGCACGGCGCCACTGCCGCGACCTCTTCGCCGACCGCCGACCGTCCTTCGGTCGTTGTGGACGATGACGTGGTTGCTTCGTCGATCATCGCGGCTCTAACGGCCCTCGAAGGCCGTGGCACAGCAGTCCGGTCCGACATGACACATCCGGCTCCGGGAGAAGCATTGAGAGTGGCCGCGGAGGCAATCTCGCGCGACGCCGCGCGGGGTCATCCACCTTCCTGGAGCCGTCATCACGTGGCACTTGGGTCATGGCTCTGTCTGGAGACCGCGCTGCGGTGTCGCGCGGCCGAATCGGAACACGAACCGCGGGGGAGTGCGCGAACGGCAGCCATGAGAGCCACTGCGGATCCCTCCAGCGCAGCGGTCGCCGACAAGGCATCGCCGCTGCTAACAGTGGACGACGACAGCGGAGAGCCGACGACTCCGACCTCATCGGCCGGAGGCAGCGTCCTACCGGCGGCAGCGATGATCGCGACATGCGCTCATGTATCCCATTCGTCGTCGATTGATCGCCATTCCAACGCGGAGGAAAAGGGGGTCACTCTCGAAGACGTCGACCGTTGGATGAAGGTTGCGGCGCTTCCCGCATTGCGCGCGTACCGAGACCTCCGGAAAGAGCAAGCCTCACGCTCGGTCACGCTCCTCCTGGACGAGTTGAGTTCCGGCAGGTGTAAACTGCTGGCAGCGACGCCCAGCCGATCCATGTACTTGCCGTTCGTCGTGTTGTTCGCGCGCGACGTGTGGCACAGCGCGACTCGAGTCCCTGAGGGCGACACGACTGCAACAGAAGGTCTCATCGACGCCGCCACCACCCTTCCGGTGTTTCCGGATGCCGTGGTGCGATTTTCCATATCGTGCCTCGTCGAGGATGTGGCCTTGTTGCTGGCGACGGACGTCGCCGGGGGGGGAACGACGTTAACAGCCGCCCACGACGACGGTGTGTCGCCGGTGGAGGCGGCGCGTGGTGATGTGGTTGATGTCCGCCACGACGCGAGGCACATCTTCATCGATGGCCTTGCCGCGCTACTGCGGTGTCCTGGGCTGTTGCACAACCGCGCACTATTTGGCAACGGTGACCAACCCACCGTGCCGTTCTTGGCCTATGCTCTTGTGGCCTTGCTGAGGTGTCATCATTCCCAACCTCAACGAACGCTGCCTGCGGACTTTGCGGAGTCGTATGTGCTGTCGAATCTGCAGGACGTGCCTTCCATCGCCACCGGAGCTTCGAAACGTTCCCCGCGTCTCTTGTCTGCTCTAGAGCGAATTCAGACGTTGACGGTGTGCCTAGAATGGTTAAAGGAGATGTGGAACTCGGCTGCCGTAGCGGAGGGCGTTCAACGGTTGAGGCTCTGTCTTCCTCGGGGACGCGACGACAATGCGGAATCGTCGGCATCTGCAACAGCCGTCGCGGCTCATACGGATTGCCATGAGGGGCTTCGAGGCTCATTTCTGACTGGCTGTTCGTCGTTCTGGCTGACCGTTGCGGACGTCCAAGTCGCCATCGTGGCCATCGCCACGCTGTCCGTTTCGCTCGAAAAGCTCGCGACGAAGGCCGCCGCCACCAAGCCCGACGGATGGCCGAGTTTCCTGCTGATGCAGTGTCCCGAGGCAAACGACCGCGCTTTGATTATCCGAGTATTGGCCAGTATTTCGGACTCTTGTGCGAAAGTGGTAATCCTCGCTCAAGTGCTGTATCACGGTTTAGCGGGTCTGACCTCCATGCGGATGGGAAATGATGCGCAAGACGAAGGGCATGCGGGTGGCCTCGCCTTGTTGCACCATTTCGTACGCAACGTGGGTTCGATCCAGCGCGCCTTCGCAACGTTCGCGCTCAGCATCGTGGAACAAGTCATGTTCACTCGTCCCTTCCGCGGCCTCGCGATGCTGTCGAGCATGATCAGCACGCGCCGCTTTATGCAGGTGGCGGGGGATCAATTAGTGATCGATTCCGTTCAAGCATTCGTTCAACGGAGCGAGATCACTCTGGCGATGATGCTGAAGGTGGACGCCTCGACCATCCTTGGTACTCTAGCGTCGAGCAACGTCGGCATCCCCTCCGACGAAACGACGACTCTAACGCCGCGATGGCGCAACGACGACCAGCTGCAGCACGCCACCGTCTCCCCGAACACCGTCCGCAAGGCGGCAGCCGTGCTTCGCGCTTTCTTGGAGCACTGCTACGTTTCCGTGTTAGATCATCGGCGGCGCGGCGCGCACCATCCTGCCGCATCTCCAAATAGTAGTAGCGCCTCTCTTCCAGGAGGAGCAACGGCAGGCACGAATTCTGCAAGTGACATCGATCTCGTCGTCATTTACGTGCTGGAGAGCTTTGCACCTCCCGTTCTCGCCGCTGTGTCACACCGTTTTAGGACGTTTCCTCGCGATTTGGACACGGTTCGCGCAGCCGTTTCGCTGCTGGAAACCGTGGCGTCCTTCGAGGGCGACCGGCAACTGCGACAACGTTCTTGCCCTCTCACAAAGAAGGCGTTCGCCGAAATGCAGGAGCATCTCCTCACTTGGCTTGGTAGCCCGGAATCGATTTCCCTCTTAAACCGCAGCCAAGACGAACGAGGAGGAGGAGGCGGAGGGGGGAGGGAGGGCGACGTTTCCTCTGACAGAGGGAGCCTCGGATCCCCGGCGTCGAGAAACGAGCGCGAGGAGATCATCCACCGCATCGCTGCGGCGAGCCGCTTCACGCAACGCGTGCCGTCCCCGGTCTTGTACGCGTTGCTGACGCTGCCAACGCGCCATGCGACTGCCAGCTCGGCGTCTCAAGCCGCTGCCGCTGGTGGATTTTCGACGCCGCGACAGCTACTGCGGTTTGCGTACAGCGCGCCCCTTCGTGACGTCAAACATGCGCACGCCGTCGTGGCCGAGACAGCCTTGCTACTTCATCGGCTTATTGCTTTGCCACCCCCCACGTCGTCGCGTTCCCTTGCAGCTGCAGGTAAAACGAATGCTCCGCAACCCACCACAGACATCAAGAGCGACGAGAGCTGCCTGGAAGCAACAGCGGAAGCAGCACGGCCTGCGGCATCCTTCCTTGGTGAGCATGTGTCGGAACTGGAGCTCTTTCTCCTGATTCGCATCTTCGTTCTATCTTGGGACGTGATGAGTGAAAGGTCAAACTGGCCGTCGTTGCCGACCTCAACCGCAGAGGGTTTGACCGCCGCAGCGCCAGAGCGTGGTGTGCCCAGTGGCATCCGTACCGCAGGCGAGGACGTTGCGACCGACCTGTGGAAGGCGTTGGCCGCGCGACTTGATGCGGGAGTCCGCAAGGGCGCCGACAGCGAGGTAGCGAAGAAGCCAGGAGGAAGTGAATTCAATGATTCTACGGCTGACACCGATGCTTCGGCGGATTCGGGAGCTGTGGCATCCTCTGGTCGCCACCAATGCCTCGTGGCGGTATCGGTGCGATTCGCCGTCAACCTTCTCGAGTTGACGGCGTCGGTGGCGACCACTGCGACCGCGATGGTCTCGCGTTTCTCCCCGGCCTCCGTAGTGACGGATCGTCGCCGTCAGGCGGGCCAAGCGGGCGACGCCAATGGGCCGCATTTGCGCATCGGCGAGACGCAACTTGCGTCGCCCCATGCGTCGCTTCGTTCTTTTTTGACGGCCGTGGTTCGCTCGGTCGTGGTCAGTCATACATCGTCTGTATCCATGCAGCGAGAAGAAGAGCAGAATATCTCCTCTGCGCAACGAAAAGGCAACGGGTCCAGCGCGAAGCGTGGCAGGCGAAAGCAGTATGTGCCTACTCGGCAGCTCTTGTTCACGGATGACGACGCCAGCTTCGTCACTTACGACCACCGCTCGACCGGGAACGTGGCGGCGAAATCGTCGACCGACGGAACAGAGGCGAGGGCGTCGTCCATGGCGCGGACCTACTTGGAAGGCGATCGTCGCCACATACTGATGATGGGCCATCACAACGAAGTGGCGGTCGTCGAGGAAGTGGCTGACGACGAGGAGGGGGTCACTCGACCTGCCGTGGGTATGGCGGAAGCGGTGTTCACTGAAAGCTTGCGGCTCCGGGATATGAACGCCTTAGTGCAACGCGCCCAGCGGCTTCAGCTGTTGTCCCTTTTCGACGCCCTGCGGCTGGCGTCGGAATGCGCCGCGTGTTTTGCCGTGGTGTTGGAGCATCTACTGGTTCAACGATCGCTCGCTTCTTCCGATCACACAGCATCATCAAATTCACCACATAATAATATTGTGCCAGACGTGGCCGCCGCGGAGGCGCAATTTGCTCGGCTAATAGTTTCGCAAGCAGCCGCGAACCCCGCCGCCGGGGGGGCTCACGGCTCCTCCGGGAAGCACGGCATCGCGGCCGCCACGCGGAGCGTCGAGGCAGAAGAGGAATATGATCACCGCCTGCCCCCAGTGATTCCGCAACAGCCGCACTTGCGGATGTTCATCGCCTGTTTGGCGTCCCTTTGTCGTGTCAATCAGTACGTCGTGGTCGCGGCCTTGCAGGTACCCGCGCTGTTTCGGTGCATGGATTGCCACGTGATGTACCATCTCGTCAACCTCACCCTTCCTGGATCGCGCACCCTTCGATCGGCCTCGCCGGCGTCGGTCATGACGTGGAGTTCGCGAAGCACCAAGCCGTATCAGCACTCCGCGCCCGCGGAGCTTCTGAGCGCCATCCCTCGAGCGCGAATTGATGCGCTGATGGCCGCCTGCGCCGAGCAATTGCGCCGTAAGTACGAGTCGCTGAAGGGTCAAGCCGCAGGGGGGTCCACAACGCGAGACGTCGGAGTAGGAGAAGAGAGAGATCAGTCACGTTGGCCTCTTCCATCGTTTCATGTGCTACTGACATGCTTGGAGCAAGCCTCCGCACGGCACCCATCGAGCGTGACAGCCCTGGTTGAATGCGCCGGCCACATTCTCGCGTCTCAGCCGATCCGAGGGGTTTTTGCTCCCGGGCCGGCTGGGAACCGCCGCGACACGTCGAGAGGCGTTGAAAGCGGAGGCGTTGGCCTACTTGAGGCGTTTCTCAATCGAACGCCAACAACATCATCACCGACGGTGGCGACCCGCGATAACTCCCTTCAAGAAGAAAGAGAATCAACTCAACTCGTGGAGCGCAACGACATGCCACTCGGTGACGGCGTTATGACTCCGACGTCATTGCTTCCCGCGGACGACAACGACGGTGGCCGTCGCGAGTGGTCCAGTGTGCCGCAGCCGGCATCAGCCACGACGACGATGGGCAAGCGACGGCGAGGGGGGCAGGCGTTCCTCTACTTCGACACCGCCCTTGGCCGCATGGATACAGTTGACTGGCTGCGGCTCTCGGCATTCCTGTGTGCGACGACGCGAACTGCCGCGATGACGACGCAGCGGCGGGAGGCGCGCCTCGACGTTAAGAGCTGCACCGATCGCCTGTTGCTCAGCCTGCACGCCCGTGAGTCGGAAATGACGGGAGGACGCTTTTTTCAGCTCGTTGGCGGCAGCCCTCAGCTGACCGTGCAGTTAGCGACCGACCTCGCGCACGTCATGAAGGCTGGACGCAATGGCTACGCGCAGGGCCGCGCCGACGCACTCGTGCTCGCCGTCGGCCACATTCTCAGCGATGGGCCTCCCGCGCTGAAAGCGCTATTGTTTTCGGCCCTTCAAAGTGCCATCGCCGACGTGGAGCCATTTTCATCGGAGCGGCTGGCACCAGGGAACAGGACCGAATCCTGCCCCGTGACGCAAGTTATTGACCACACCACGTCGCACTCGAGTGGGTCGAAACCGCCGGACGACGACCAGGTCGACCCAGTCGGACGCCAACGTGGTCATCGTCGTGATCGTGATGATACGCGCTCCCCGTCCGCCGCGCGTATCGACGACAGTGACACAGTGAACAACGACGACAACGTGGGACGCCGTCATTGGGTCGTTCAAGAGTTGCAGCTGCTCACCGTGGCCGCATCCGTCACGTCCGTCGCCGTCATGCCAGCCATGACCGCTCGAAAAACGACCATTGTCGAGAAAATTGGTGACCGATGTTGCGCGTTGCTTGATCAGCTGTGACCGCCGCCATCGTTTTGGAGCCAAGCTTCTTTTTACCGTTGGCCATTTTTGGTCAGTTGTGCGCTGTTGGTGTTCTACTTCTTCGTTTGGAACAATGCAAAAACGTTTGCTGTTTTTGTGATCCGCATTTACACTCACCCAAAGCCGTGCACCACAGATGCCTACAAACCTCGGTGGAAAGAGGAATCCGCGTGGCGGCGGGGGGTCAGCGAAGCCGACGGCACGCAAAGCGACCTCCGTCGCGGCGGCCGCCACAACTTCTGCTCCTTCCTTCAGCGGAGGTCGTTGCGTGCCGGACATTCCTACCGCCGTGCCAGAAAGCGCGGGAGCTGCTCGCGTTCAGGCCGTCAACCTTGATCCGCTGAACGCCGAGTCCTGGTTATCTCTTGGCGACGCGCTGGTGCTCCCAGAGTTCGCAGCCGACTTTGGATCTGAGAAGGAAGTTTACGTTAACGGCGCGACGATGGACGCGCGAGGCTGCTACTTGCGAGGGCTCGCTCTGGACCCACGCTCCTCGGATGCGTGGAACGGCCTGGGGTGCACTGTGGGAAAGGAAGAGTCGGTCGTGGTGTCGGACCGGTCCTATTCGCGTCGCGACTGCTTCGTGATGGCGCTGCATCTGGACCGCACATGCGGCCTTGCTTGGTACAACTTGGGTAACTTACTTGACGTGGAGGACCTCGTCATGATACAACCCCCAGCCGATGTCTCTGTGGACGACTCGATTGTACGTGAAGGGCCGCCCCCCGTACACGCTGCCGCCGCCTCGACGTCGTCGTCGTCTCCTGCGTCCCCCTCCACACGGAAGTACACGACGCAAATGTGCTACGAGGAGGCGTTGCAGTATTATCCGAAGCATGAACGCTCGTGGTACAACCTAGCACTCGTCCTTCCAAGCGGGTCGTGCGCAACCGTATTCGTCGCAGCCACCACTTCCGACGATGGCGGCGATGATGCCAGTAGAGAAAAGCAACATCTTTCGGTCGCCGATTGTCTCGTCAGGTGTGTGGAGAGCGACCCTTGTTTCACACGGGGCTGGCGAGAGCTGAAGCGATACTACTCGGACACGACGACCGTCATGTCTGTTGCCGGTCAGTCCGTGAGCCACGCCGACTGCCTTGCCACCGTGATGTTTCTAGCGGGCGATGCGGAGGGCGCGGAGGGGTGGTTGGAACTCTGTGACGCGATCGTCGCCGCTCCGAACGGGAAAGCGATCGTGGCGTCGAAAACAGCGGCCACCCGTCGCCTTGGCCCTTCTGACTCCTCTGGGGACCTTCCCCCCCTTGTGAAGGTCGAATTTACAGCACGTCAATGCGCGGAACACGCGATCAGATGCTGCCCCCGCGACGCCTCGGCGTGGAACGCGATGGGGAACGAACTTTTTGCGAGTCGCGGGAATGCGACCGCGGCTGTGTTCATGTTTCGCGAAGACAATTCGCTGGCTGTGGAAGAAACGTATTCTTCCCTGCAATGCTATGCGAGAGCGGTCACGTGCAACCCAGCCCTCCCAGCTGCCTGGTACAACGTGGGCAATACCCTAAGCGTCGATGCGTGCATTACCATCCACGGCGAACCGTGCAGCGCGCGAAACTGTTACGAGAAGGCGGTGGCGATGGACCCAACGATGTCGCGGGCATGGTACAACCTGGGTTGGCTGTTAGCGGCACAACGACGACGTCGTGCTGAAGGGGCCCCGGTGAGTCTCGCGATATCTAGCGATGGTGCGTCACCCGCGGGTGGTGTGGACGACCTTTTATCCGGAACGAGTGCGGAGGGACGGCTCAGCTCGCCGAACCCACCGCCGTCGACGCCCCCCGTAGTCGTCGGCACCGACGATCTCGTGGTCATCGTCAATGGTCAGGCCGTGACCCACGCTCAGTGTTTAGCCAACTGCTTGGATCACTTGCCGACGTACCGACAAGCATGGAGCGCGTTAGGCGAGTTGCTGCTGGAGGTCGAATCGTCTCCAGAGGGCCGTGCCCCCGTACTAGTCCACGGTCGGCCTCAAACAGCGGCGTCGTGCTTCGCCGCGTTTCTTGAGCTCGACCCACGCGATGCGCGTGGGTGGCGGCAACTGGCGGCTGCGCTTGCGACGACCCCGTGCGAGAGCGGCTCAGTGTCCGTATCGGGGGAAATCGTCACGCCGCAGCTGTGTCAAGAGAAGGTCACCGCGATCGAAATCGCCGCCCAGTCGTGACGTATTCCTCCTCGTCTATCAAGTCATCGTTTCGTTGCATTTTTGTGGGGTTTTGGCTTTTGCTTTCGTTGTTTTGCAAGTCTCTGTTCTTCTCAAAGGGGAGAGAGGGGGCATTGTTTCGTCCAGTTTCCATTTGCAATCATATGGTGGAGCCACAAGTCGTACGGCTCTGTGTGAGCAGCAGGCAGGTCGGTACAGTGAGGTAAATGTAGTCCTCTTCTGTGATTTAGTATTACGTTGTTGTTGTTCGTTTTGTCATGCAGACCTTTTGCCCCATCTTTGTGTTCGAGGGAACATCGGCCTACAAACGGCGGGCGGCGTTGTGGCATGGCGGCGGTTCCGCTGACCAGTGCGGCCCTGTATGAGCGCACGGCCATCCTAGTTAAGGACGAAGGACTCAATCGACTGCAACATGCAAACGTCCTCGTGGCGGGTGTTGGCGGCGTCGGCGGACATTGTGCCGAGGCCCTCGTTCGCGCTGGTATCGGGAACGTGACGATCGTGGACGGCGACGTCGTCATGACGACCAACAAGAACCGGCAGTTGATTGCCCTGGACTCCACCGTCGGGCAATCCAAGGTTGAGGTGCTTGCGAGGCGCCTGCGCGACATCAATCCGAGGTGCGTCGTGACGGCCGTCGATGGCTTCATTCTCCCGGTGGACATGGATCGCCTGTTATCGGCCAGCCACCGCTTGGTGGAGGCGCACAACGACGGCCGACAGACGGCGCTGGAGCCCGACGACGACCCACACTCCTCCTCTTCCTCTTCGTCGCCCTTCACGCACGTTGTAGACTGCATCGACAGCGTGGAGTGCAAGGTCGCGCTGCTGCAGGCCGCCGTGCGCCATCGCGTGCCATGTTTTTCGTCGGGGGGCGCTGGCGGCCGGTTGGACCCGTCGCTCGTGGGCATGAAAGACCTCACGGAGACGGAAGGGGATGCGCTCCTTCGCATTTGTCGGAAGGAGTTGAAGGAAACGCCTGGTTTTACCTGGGGCTGCGTGACCTGCGTGTGCAGTGCCGAGCGTCCCGTACCACCGCTCGCGCCCGTGAAGCAAGATGCAGGGGGTCGCGATCGAGCGGTGAACGGCACCATCAGCTACATGCCACCCCTTTATGGGTTGCTCTTGTCGTCGGGGGTCATCCGACGGGCGGTCGATCCGAAAGCGGATGGGAAAATTGCGGCAGAACTCAAGAAACGGATGAAGAAGGCCGCAGAGAAACGGGTGGTGGTGATCAAGTCCACCAACGATTCTTGAAAGCCCGCCGGGAAAAGGGTTCGTTCGCTACTTCCCTTTTCGTCGTTCATTGGAAATTGGACGACTCTCGAGGAAAAAATAGTGTGCAATAGTTTTCCTAACCACACAGTGTGTTTCACACAGAGGGAAGTGAGAGGAATCGAGAGAGGGCGCCGTCGGAGGGTGAAATCGGAGAGGCGTTTAATTGCGACGTGGGAAATGACGGCGTCGACGACCTCGTGCAGCGACGCGACCACCATCAACGAATTGCGCGACCGCCTCTGGAAGGCAGAGCGGGTTATCGAGCAACAAAACAGTCACATTATCCAGCTGGAGCATGACCTCCTCGCCACGCGGGGGCACTCCAATGTCGCGGGCGCCGCTCGGGACGGAAGGCGCGCTGAAAGCCGCTACGTGCTCACGGATGTGTCCCTCGCTAGCGGCCTGGCCTCCATTCACCGACAGCTAACCGTCGTGCTCGAGGACGAAGACGACGAGGCCGACGATGGGGGTGGGGAATTGGAAGGAAGGAGAGGCGTCGCTGAGAGCGGTCACGACCGCGGAGGCGCGGGCCATCGCCGGTCGGTGACGCCGCTTCACTCGACGCTGTCCGAGGCGCGCGACGAGGACGGGCCCCCTCGATACTTGCCCTTCGCGGGAGGAGGTGGTGGGGGGGTGGTGCCTTGGCTGCCGCTGCAGCACCTGCCTGCGGGTGGCCAGGAGCCCACCCCACGTTGTTCCACTCGGCTAGACATGACGGACGTGAGCGCGAGGGACGGCGCTGGAGGTCCCTCGTTCTTCGTGCCTCCGGTGTCGTCCCGGGGAGCGCACTACTACGCGGGACAATCACAGCATTTGATCCACACAGCGAGATCGCATTCTGCGGCGGCTTCCGCAACGGCATCGATGGCCGTCACCCTTCGCGATCTGTCCCCTGATAGCTGCCGACTTTGTCAACTCGCCGCGGCGATTCAGGATGCCGGACATCCCATGCTACCCCAGGCTTGGGCGATCTACGTCTCACAGTGGGTGCAAAATTCGCTGTTTACGCTGACGGAGGACGAATTGGACGTCTTGGACGCCGTGAAGCACCACCCGGCTGTGGGCACGTCGTTGCTGTGGATGGAGTCGAATACTATCTTCGCGGACTATCCGCAGTACTTTTCTCAGGGAAACGAGACCGCGATGGGGGACACTGCCGCGGTGGGAAGTAGCGTCGAAGGGCGGTCCTCCTCGCCGGTGAACGGTGGTCGTCTGTCGATGGCCAACGCGGTTGGTTTTTCTGGGATGATCTTGTTCGACTGTGATGCCGTGTTCGAACTTAAGGTGCCTGGTTTCGTTTATAACAGTTGGATGCCGATTCGCGTGCTCGTCAAGGGCACGATGATGCTGCTGTTGGAGCCGCTGTCGCAGGCCATTCAGCGCGAAAGCAGCACAACGCAGCGCACGGCGAAGGGCGACGCCGTCGTCGACAGCCGCATTTTGTTCGCCGTGGCGCTTCGAATGTGCAACGTGTCCCGAGCACGAAGCAGCAGTAGCAACGAACTCACGCTGCGCGTCGTCGACTCGGCTGGAAGAGGTGACGCGCCGCCGACCGCGGTGCCTGCACGAGACATGCGCGCGCGGGACGTACATCCCATCGTGCGTCCCGCCGCCAACGTCGCGGATCTCACGCTGCGCTCGAAGAGGAAGGAGACTATGGAGGAATTGACCAACGCCTTGTCGCGCGGGCGCCTGGAGTGTCCGCATCTGGCCGTGAGACTGCTGGGCCCGCTGATGATGCAATTCCTAAGCCTGGAGTCACAAGGTAGCCCCCTCAGGCACCAGGACTTTTTTTCTCCCGCGGCGCGGATCAACGGCTCCCGAGACTGACACCGATCCATCCAGGTCCGGTTCGTTTCCTCCCCTCCCCTTAACCAAAAATCGATCCCATGGGGGGGAAAAACGATGTGTTTTGTATTTAATTTATCGTTCTTTTTGGACTTTTAGTAGACATCTCATACGCATCCACCGTAGGGCATCGAGACGGCCAATGGCAATAGTTGCGCCGCCTCAGAACTTGCCGTCCCTTTCGGACCGGAAGGCGCCGTTTCGCCAGCGCGTCATGCGTCTTGCCTACGGCCGTAAATTGCCCCACGAGGTGCATCGCCTTCAATCTGCTTCCCCCACGTCCATGCCAACTGACGTCGTCTCCCTTGTCCTGCGCTCACCTGAATCCGAACTGCCTGCTGCGATTCGATTGGGACTCGACAGCCGCGAGCTCACCCCTTCCGCACTCACCCAGGTCTTCTCCAAGCTGAAGCACTACGGCCGGTTCGACAAGGCGTCGCAAATCGCACGTCACTTCGTGAATACGTCGGGGAAGACCCTCGCGTTACCGCACTACGTTCTGCTGATGTCGATTGCTTCGGCTGCCGCGAAGTGGACGTCGGCGCTCGAGTACTGGGATGACATGACGACGCGGGCGCGGCTCAGTCCGAATTCGGCCGCGTATGGCGCGTACTTTGCCGCATGCCGCGCGGGCGGGCGTTGGGACCTGGCTGCGGTGGGTTTCTCCGACATGCTTCGCGACCGGCATGTTGTGGATAGCAAGGCCGCGCATGCCCTCATGAACGGGTTCCGGCGCTCAGGTCGGTGGCAACTGTCGATTGCCGCTTTTCACCAGGCTGTCGAAGTGGGGCAACTGCAGCCCGACTACGGTGTGTATCGCGAGCTGCTGCTGACCATCGAAGATGCAGCGAAGCTCCGGAAGCATCGCGGCGGTGGTGGAAGTGCACGTGCGTACACAGGCGGCGACGCCGGGACTTCGTCAGAGTGCAGCGCGGATATGCTTTCCAGCGACGGTGCGATGACTGCGGCCACGAGCGGCGGCGAGCCACGAGAAGCAGCAGCAGGAGCGGCGTCGTCGAATGAGCCAGCGTCTACGGTAGAAGGGATGGCTCCCAAATTCGAGCCGCAACCCCCCGAATTGGCGGCGTCACCCTCTACTTCCGTCGCCGCCGCTGCGTCGTGGCACCACGCGATGGCCATCGCCGCCGCCGTGACCACCGTGGTGCCCTTGAACGCGGGCATCTACAACGTCGCTATGCGCTGCTGCGTGCTCGATGGGCAGTGGCGTCGAGCGGTCGCGCTGTTTCACGATATGAAGCAGCGTTCCGTTCAGAGCAATGCGGCGACGTACGACATTTTGACTTCCGCAAATCCGCGCAACCTGACGTTTCAGCGCGCGCTGCTTCGTCTCGTGCGACAGGACGCGATGCCCGTTCCCAAGGAGCTGTGGCGCGCATTGTTCACGTGTTTGTGTCGGCAGGATAAGTCTTCGGTTCTGTTGGCTTTGGTCGGCAAGTTGCAGGATGACTGTATCGACGATCCGACCAACCTTAATGTGTCGTGGTCAGACGTGCTCACTGCCTTGCTGGAGGCGCTGCTGACGCATCCTCGACCAGAGGATGCCCTGACTACCGGCAAGGAGTTGCATAGCAGTCTGATCCCGGTCGCCATCGAGGCGTCCGTCGGCTTGTCCTCCTATGGCGACGCGGCTCACCAGTGGATCGTGGAAGGGCGCGTCGCCGTCGTCGACTACATGACCCTCACGTGGGATTTGACGCAGTCGCTGACACAGCACTACGATTCGTGCGTCGCGCCCTTTACCGCGGCCATGGTGCTCGCCCGGAATGCCACCCAGAAAGCCGATGCCGATCCGAAGAAGAAGCGTGCCGGTCGCGCGCTGGCGTTTCTGGGCGACGAGGTTCAGGCGGCCGCTTCCCGGCAGGCGGCGTCGTGGAAAATCACAGGAAACGGTGCTGCGAACGATGCCGACCGCAGTGGCGACGACGACGAGGACGACGACGATGACGATCTCCTCGAGGGGGCGGCACCGCTCCGCGCGGCTCGGGTCGCGCAGCGTCTCGCGGGATCCGGCCGTCACCAAGGCCACGTGCGCGTCATGACGGTGCACCACCAGCTGGTGGCCAACGGGCACTTGGCTCGCTGGGCCGAAGAGAAAGGTGTCTATCATGCCACGCCGCGTGGCGCCGGCGGGGAGAGCACGCCAGCCGCAAAGGTACCTGGCGGGAGTGGTGATGCCCAGTTGTTGGAACGGCTCCGGCAAAGCGGCATGTCGGCCGTATCACCGATTAACTTGAAGTGTCACTCCGTTGCGGTGGGATTGATGCTCCAGGCGCTGAACCCCGACGCCGAGGTGCATGTGGTGTCGGTCGACGCGTCCGTCCGCGCTCTCGCGAAGGCCGCGGGGCTCGTCGCCACGGCGCTGTCGACGGACGAACTGATGAGAAAGGCGCCAACAACGACGGCTTCTTCGTCGATCTCCAGAGGGCAGGAGGAGGCAGCACGGTGGAGCCCCGGTGGAAAGGCGTTGCCTTTTGCGTCGTCCGGGTCGTTGCCGGGAAAGGGCGGTCCATCGCTGTTGCGTCGCGGCATCGCCCGACACCTGTTGCGTGGTTCGCTTTCGAAGAACCGATCGACCTCGGTGTCTGCTAGCGACATGATTAATCCGGCGTGATTGCCACCCAGCCCACATGTCCATATAGCCATCGGTCGGGGGCAGCCAACGGGATTGTTCATTTGGTCTTCCTATTGTGTGATGGTTATCAAGGAAGGAAGGAGGGAGTTGTTCACGAATCGATTTCGGTAATATGGAAAGTGCTGCTGCCTCATCGCTGCCTAAGCAGGACGAGCATCGGGGTGGTCGCGGTGGCCGTCGTCGTCGCGGACGGGGCGGGGACCGCAACGGTGCAAACGGCATCGCGCACGTTGATCCTCTCACCGACGCGACGGGCACGCCCGCCAGTGCTGCGGCTGCTGGGGGCCCATACCGGCTGGACGGCGGCCAACGGCACTCGGCGCATCGTCACCCAACAACGGCAATTAGCAATCTTGCAGGCGGACACAGCGACGCTCCCAATAGCTTGCCGGGCGGCCTCACCCCTGCTGCTGCACCACAACAAGGCGAACCGGTTCCCGTCGGTGTTCATCACGTCAGGGGAGGAGGTGGTCGCGGAGCGAGGAGAGGGGGCCGTGGCGGCGGGAGGGGAGGAGGTGGTGGTGGTGGCAAGGACGAATACGGCGCTCCGGTCAAGGGACGGAACACTGAAAATTTCGAGCCATGCCACGAGCCGCCTACGATGCGGGTCGTCGTCGATGTGAGCCCGGCACGCTGTGCCATTCCCATCACGGTGCGCGACGTGACGTTGCATCCGTGCGTCTTCACCCAGCCTGGGGATGAAGGGCTATACGATCGACTGGTGAATGAGGTGCAACACGGCCGCGTCCCGGAGGTGGACCTTCTTAAATCGTGGCACGGTGACTCTCATTGGATCGCCGACGATAGCACGGGGTGGAAGAAGGACTGTCCAACGTTTTCACTCGTGGTGGCGCGTCTTCAGCGCTATTTCAACATGGACATCAAAGCGACCCGGTTCAACTGGTACAAGGACACGAGCGAGTGGAAGCCGTTTCATCACGACGCCGCCGCGGTCAAACCAGATAAAGCAAAAACGCAAAACTTCACTGTCGCGGTGAGCTTTGGTTGCGTGCGAGAAGCTGCCTTTGAGGAAGTCGAATCCAAAAAAGTCATTTCGTTTCCGCTTCCTAACGGCAGTGTGTACACATTCGGTCGTGACACCAATATCTTGTGGAAACACGGTATTCTGCAGGTGCCACCGTCGCAGTTCCGCAAGGAAGGCCGCATTAGCATCATTGCGTGGGGCTGGGTCGATCAGCTGGAGCAGTAGTGAGCCAAGAGGCACCGAGGGGTTTATAGAGACTCATATATTTTTAGCAACGACGCATACAGGGACATGCCAAAAAAAACCTCCCATCGTATCGGTGGTCGAAGAAACATTCCCCTGAATTGCTCGATTTTTATTCTCCTTTGCATGTTGATCCTCTCTCTCCCAATCAGGATGAACATGTCGTCATCTCAAGCGACGGCGGTGGGTGCTGCTGCGAACCAGGGGGTGGTAGCGCTGACCCCCCCTGTTGCGCCCACCACATCGGCCGTCCGGCGCCGCGTGATGATCATGGATCCAAGCGGCACCGATCCTGCCGCCCCGAACGCCGCGATCCAGCGTGGCCCGCCCGCGATATCCGCATCCGCTGCCTATCCGGCGGCGATCGCGGACGTCGGGAGTTACTACGAAGCGGCTGCCTCCGCCAAGACTGGCGATGGGTCGCCGCCGATGCTTTTTGTCAGCAACGCGGCCAGCGCCGGTCGCCGTTCCGCCGATCAATTGACGCGAATGATGCACGACGAGGAACAGCAGCGCAAGACGGATCGCGTGGCGCTCGCGCGAGACCGCCTCACGGGGCATTTCACGGACGCCACGCAGGAGGAGCAGTACGTTGACTTCACGCAAAACGTCAGCATCGTCACAATCGGCGTGTACGCCTTAGGTTGCGGCGTACTTTTTGCCGTGCCACAATGGTTTCTCGGCAACGACCCGTTTTCGGGGTGCGGACCGCGGGTCGGCCGTGACCAAATCGCCCACCTGGCCGTCGGGGTTGTGGGGTTTTTGGTCGGCTCAGCGCTGTTTCTCGTCAGGCTGTTTGGCCATCGCCTTCTCGCAACGCCCAAGTACATCGAACGGTACTTTTGCGTGGTCCACCTTATCTGGATGACCGGCATGACGTGCGGTCGATCCGGGAGATTCTGCGAGGGATTCACGAGCCAGGGCTTACCCTATGTGCCTGGCACAAACAGCGAGCGGCTCATCTTCGACGTGTTCGGCTTCGGTCTTACCTTCGTGCTGCTTCTTGGCACACAGCGCTTCGTCTTCACCCTCGCCATATGCCTCTACGGCATGATTCTGCACTTCACGATCGCGGCCTTCGCTCACGGGCGGTCGCCTCAGCTGGACGATCTGCTCATGGTCGTCGTGACCCTCTGTGTCCTAGGCATTCTCTTCGCCGAAGAGAAGAGCATGCGGCATGCCTTCGAGGACCAGCGTCACTGCATCGCCGCCGCCGAGCGCACCGCCCGGGCCAGGCGAGACGTGGACGCCATCATCGGCAGACGTCTCCCTGCGGCGGTGCTGGCTCGGTTGCGCCTCGAGGACGAGGAGGACGGTGACGAGAATGTGGCACCCTCAGCAGCAGGTGGCGGACAGCAGCAGGCTGCAGGAGCCCCAACGGACGGAGCCGACTCCAAAGACAAGGCATCTTGCAGTTTTGTCCGCGGCGAGGGGACCATCGTCGTTATCCGCTTGTCGTGGACGTATCAAAGTGCTTCGGGGCAGCCGCCCGCCTCCCCGGATGTGTCCCCTGGCGGCGGCCGTGCGGGTGGCGATGTGGAGTGGGGGGAGGACATTCAGCAGCAGCTCCGGGACGTCGCCGACGTCGTCGATGACCTTGCCATCACCTGCGGCGGCTACGTGGTGACCGCGGGCGACGCAGGGCACGTTGTGGTCAGCTTCGGCGTGCCCTTTGCCCTCAACACAACGCACGCTTCCAGGGCCACCACATTCGCCTCAAGGCTGAAGGCGACGTGCACCCAGAGGATGGGAGGAGGGGGAACGCCACTCCGTCGCCCCACGGCGACTACTTCTTGCCTCACTCTGCACATGGGCGTTCACACCGGCCGCCTTCTCGCGTGCGTGCTCCCTCCGCAACGTCTGGCTTATCAGCTCATCGGCCAGACGGTCGACGTGGCGGTGGCGCTTGCGACCCTGGCAAGCGCCAACACGATCCTGTGCACGGAGCACACGATTCGGCAGCTGCGCCGCGTGACGCTGCACAGTATGCCGGTGCCGCCACAGCTCATCGTGTCGAGCGTCGCGGATCAAGGTACCGTGATTCCTATCGACAACGGATTCACAGCCGCGGCCAGCGCTTCAGCTGACACGTCATCAGGTGCCCCCCACACCAA